>Ga0310121_10004345_pt1 | contig 12540 bp, 14 predicted proteins | sample CB27_Tmax_986_MG_FD_203504 | JGI IMG/M metagenome (GOLD analysis project Ga0310121, IMG submission 203504) | Marine microbial communities from Western Arctic Ocean, Canada - CB27_Tmax_986 | ecosystem: Environmental > Aquatic > Marine > Oceanic | place: Canada: Western Arctic Ocean | collected... | reverse complement strand
CGACTGATGTGTTTGGTTTTCCGAATGTTGCAAGCATTTCTTCTTCAGTGGCAATGGTCTGAACTGTATTTGCTGGACCCCATCTAGATGGCATCACAGTACCACCAATAGAGGTTGAAGCCGCTACTACGGCACCAGTTAAATCAATTTCAGATACATTTACGCCTGGGCTAACTTGAAAGGCCATTTTACGTTCTCCTTATAAAATTATAGTGTAATAACAGAATAGAAATTATTCCTTTCTGTTGATATTTATAAATAACTCTTTCTCATCAATCTGTTATTTAGTGTGTCCTAAATAGCAGTATGGACGTACCAATAAAAAAAGAAACAATAGCAAGATTTTATTCCAAGATTGATGCCAACGGAAAATGCCATCTATGGACTGCTGCAAAACAAAGACAGGGATATGGCATGTTTTCTGTTAATGGAAAATCTATGCCCGCACATCGATTTTCTTATCTTTTACATAGGGGAGAAATTGGTGACGGATTAGTGATACATCAGACTTGTGAAAACTCTACATGTGTTAATCCAGAACATCTCATTCCTCAAAGTAGGAGTCTAAACAAAGTCAATTACACAATGCTAAGAATAAGTGAAGAAATGATAGAGAAAGAAAGTGTGAAATATTTGTTGAGATTGAGAAATGTCCGGCCGGAACTTAAAGACATGATTAATGATTTGATGTGTAAAATCACTATGATTCCAAGAGAACAAATTGAAACAGCTGATGAATTTGGATTTTCTTTCGGAAACATAAAACCCTTCTAGGGCATATATACTCTTACATTTTCATCCACCTTCCAACGAGTTCCATCCGATTCCACAAAACTCGTATCCTCATAACCATCATTAATGAAACCAAATGGAGTCAATTCATCCTCCAGCATTTTCATCTGTTCAGAGAATAATTTTTCACGTATATCCATATTAGTCAAATCCTTGAAATATCTTTGCTGAACCAACCAAGAAAACAAAACAAGTGTCATTACTAAATCATCATGAGTTCCTTCTTCTGCTTCATATGAATTATTTCTTGCCGAAAAGGTTGTCAATTCAGATATAGTATCAAAATCTTCTACGATAAGTTTATCATGCTCAATCATATCCTTGAGAGTTGCACAACCAATTCTTTTTACTTGTTTAGTTGTTTTAATTCCAAGACAAGAATCCTTTGCAAAACCTCCACCTATTTGTTGTCCGGCTCTTCCTTTCATTGAGGTCATCATGATATTTTCGTATTCGATATCATAGTAAAGTATGTCTGCAACCTGTGCTCCAATGTCATTCACTTCTACCAAAACAAAGGCTTCATTATATTTCTTCGCAATTGAGTATATCGCATTAGGATACAACATCGGAGAGATTTCATTATTGCGATACTTTACAACTTGTCGATAAGGCATTTGTGAAACATCTATCACAGAAAACGCAGAATAATCTAATCCTTGCCCTCTAGACGTATCCACAACCACAACATAAGTATGATTTTCTGTTGGTTGTTGATATACATCAAGCCCTTCGTGTGAAAAAATTGGATTCCTAAATGGTAATTGTCTCAGTTTAGCGCCATTGATCAAAGTGTTTGCAGAACCAATAAAATCACATTCAAACTCTTGCTGAAACTGAAGTTCACTAGTATTTTTGATAGTTTCTTGTTTCCACTTCTCATCTCTTCCAGGTACTTGTGACCAATGAACCTCTATCGGAGAATAACTGTTTCGCTTCTCTTCTGCATCAATCCACATCTTGTAAAACATATTCATACCATTAGGAGTTGAAACAATTAAAACTTTTGTTGTTTCCCCAGATGAAATGGTAGGATAAACCGAATTGAAAAACTGCTCTGAAATATTTGAAGGAACGTGGGCGAATTCGTCAAGGAAAATAATATTGTAGGAACCACCACGAATTGCTGAACCAGAAGTTGCGGCCGCGATAATCTTTGAACCATTTTCTATTTCAAGATTACCTTTATTCCAAGTCACCACTCCTTGTTGCAACCAGCTGGGAAGATTTTCGTAAGCAAGTTGTAGTCTCCCAAGAAGTTCAACCGCAAGGGCTTTCTTATTGGCTAGAACGGCTACGTTAGTGCTTTCATTAAAAAGAATATAATGAAGTAGATAAGCGATGATAGTGGTTGACTTCCCAGACTGTCGAGCCATCTTACATATCACAAACCTGCTCTCATTAAAAGTGTCTACCATTTTTTCTTGATAGTCTCTCAAATGAAATGGAACTAGCCCCCTGTCAACATCTACAATCTGAACGTAATTGCTGATAAAATAAGAAGGGTCATCCTTACACTTAATATATTCTACTACCTGCTCCTCAGTAAACTCTACAGGAACATAAGAAGCTTTTAGTTGTGGATTTCCTAGATAAGTATCTTTGCTCATAACATTTTCAGGGCATTTTCTAATCCACCAATAATATAATTTTTACCCAACTTAACATCTGCTATTTTCTGTTTATCGCCGGGAAGACTTGCAAGGTGTGCTCTCATTTGCTTCATATTTGGATTGGCATTTTTTGGGATTCTTACCAAGTCATCCTTTGGAGTATAGGTAATAACTGCTCCATTAGATATAGTAATAAGAAACTCAGCTCCTTTTGCTGGACCATAATCCCAAACATCTATCTCTTTAAATTTCACCTTATTCTTTTTCAGGACAGAAATCATCGTTGCTTTTAATTTTTCAATCTTTTTGTCGTCATCTTCTTTTAAATATTTTGAAAAATTTTTCATATTTCCTTTATCCTATCCAAGAGCAACAGCAAGTTGTGCTGTATGGAGAGCTACATGAGCTTTTATAGACTGTTGTGTGGAAACTGCAGTAGCACTATCGGAACTCATATCATCTTCGTCTTTGATTGCCGTTCCACTTACACCCGTATTCATTACTGGGCTCGTAAGTGTTTTATTTGTTATTGTTTGAGAATCAGTTGTTCCAACTGCTGTACCCGACATGCCATCCAATTTGTTTAGTTCTGCTGCAGTAGAAGTTACACCATCCATTATATTAAGTTCTGCTGCAGAAGAAGTTACACCAACTGCTACCAAGTTAATTTGTTTTCCCACAATAAGATTTGCCATTTAATTATCCTTTCTGCGTATATTATGCATCATCTATAACTTCGTATGAAATAAAAAGATCAAGGTCACTTACAGCATTTGCACCACCTTTCAAAACATCAGCTTCCATCATATAAATCGGTTTTTCAAGAAGATTCAAAATATCATCCGCAGGAACATTAACTGTTTTTGCAAGATAAAAATCTCCAGAATAATCAACATTATTAATACCTGTAGGTGTAAAATTCGCTTTTGCAATATATAAATTTAATTGGGCATCATTGGTTCCATCCACATTCGTACAAGTAATGCTATTAATTTTTAAAAGCTTATTAGAAGCAACAGTCATAAGAGTGGTGGTCAATGTTGCTGTTAAATGAAAAGCAACTGATTCACCATAGATCGAACTTACACTTACTATGTTTGGATTTGCCATTGATACGATTCCTCAATATCTATTTTTATTATTCATTATCAACCACTACCGAAAACAATGGCCATAGCAATTGACTTTCCTGTAGTTGCTGATGCATTAAGATCGGCTGTTGAAATCGTAGCACCATCCAAAATGTTAAGTTCAGAAGCAGAAGCAGACGTACCAGTTCCTAAATTTATAATACTACTACTAGAACGAATATATATTTTTTGGTCGGCTGAATTAACTGCAATTTCACCATCAGCCAAATCGGAAGTAGTAGGCACTGCTGATGATGTTCCAGACCTTTTTGGTTTTATTATCGTTGCCATTAGAAAGTTCCACCGTCAACTGTATTTGTCCAAGCAGGAGTTCCATTATTGGAATACATAAAATAAGTATCAGTTCCCGCTGCCGTTGCTTGTATGTCTCCTGAACCATTACCATATAAAACACCATTAGAAGTAAAGGTTGATACACCAGTTCCACCATATGCTACACCAACATCGGTTGCTTGCCAGGTACCCGTTGCAATTGTTCCAAGAGTTGTAATTGAAGTCTGTCCAACATATCCAGTAGCAATAGTAATAGCATCAGCGCCAACTGTAATCTTATCAGCAGTACCAATCGCATTCAGTGTATTTCCAGATTTAGTAAGACCAGTTCCAGCCGTGATTTGTCCCGCGCCAGAAAATTGTGATACTGTAAGTTGAGTATTATTACTAAGTGTTGCATTTGTTAAAGTTGGAGTCCCATCATGTGTAAAAACGAAGCCTGCGTCCGAATTAGTCGATCCCTCTTCACAAAAAGTAAAAGTTCCACCTGTAAATTCTGTGGGTGTATCGGCGTCCGTTGCTCTTGTTAAAGTCCATGCAGCAGTTCCACTACCTACAGCAGAAACTGTGAAAATACCATTCTGTCTACTTTCTGCCTGATTTTTAACCAAAACTCTTTCACCTGATGCTAAATCTGTAATACCATCAATTCCTGCTGTATTAATAGCTACATTTGAACCAGCAGTAATTATACCAGTTTGATGTGCATATGTTGGTGAATTAGGTAAAACAGCAGCAGTAGCAACTCTTACAGAACCTTTGACATCAAGACCAGTTTTTACTGCATCAACATATGCTTTTGTCGCGGCATCCTGTGCTCCAGATGGATCTGTAACACCTGTAATCCTTGAAGTATTAACATCAACTGTTCCAGAACCATTGGGATCAAGAACAATATTACCATTAGTATCTGTAGAACTGACAGTATTACCATTAACCGTAATATTATCAGCTACAAGAGATCCACCAGTGATTGCGCCGGTAGTTGTTATGGTAGAAGAACCGTTATTAATATTTCCAAAGTTAGAAGTTATTGAACCAGCATCAAGAGCCCCCACAGTAGTAACACTTGAAAGAGTATCAAGGTTTGATTCCATGAACGTTTCAAAATCTGACATTGCAACTTGTTTCATGGTTCCAGCATCATTGACTACGACTCTATCTGCATTGGCCAAAGTAACAGACGAAGCAGAAGTATTACCGTCTACAATATTGAGTTCAGCGGCGGTTGATGCAACATTTGTTCCACCAATATCAAGAGTTGTCACCGAAATTTCACCAGCAACAGTTAAAATACCACTTGCAAGTGTTAATAAATCATCATCACCTGTGTGTCCAATAGTCGTTCCATTGATTATAACATTGTCAACTGTGAGTGTTGACAAAGTTCCAAGAGATGTAATACTTGCTTGTGCTGCAGTTGCTAATGTTCCTGTTAGTGTTCCAGTAACCGTCAAATTATCATTGATAGTTGTTTCAGATGTAGTGTGCCCTATTGATACTGCAATCCCAGAAACCGTATCGGCAATTTTTAATGCACCTGTTTTATTGGTAATATAAGAATTTGTAGCATCATGATATAAAGTCATATCACTTCCAGTACCAAATTCAAACTTATCACTATCTGGAATAATCAAATCACCATCTGAATCTACTGTTACTGCTTTAGATGCCTGAGAAGTTCCTAGAGTAGTAATATCAAGATAATTCAATTCAGCAACCGTTGCTGTTACACCATCAAGTTTATTAAGTTCAGCCGCAGTTGAAGTTACACCATCAAGAATATTCAATTCGGCGGCAGTTGATGTTACTCCATCCATAATATTAAGTTCTGCAGCAGTAGCAGTAACTAATGTTCCACCTAATTTTAATCCATTAGATGTATCATGTGAAGCAATATCGAAATCATACGCCCCATCACTAAAGGTTGTATCCCCTGTAATCGTTGGTGTGTTTAATGTAGCACTTGTAAGTGTCTTATTGGTAAGAGTATCAGTGGTTGCTTTACCGACTAAAGTATCAGTTGCGTTGGGTAAAGTCAGTGTTCTATTGGAAGCGCCTACATCTGCGACACCAGCAAGGGTAATTTTTGCGGTTCCATTATTAGTGCCTTCCTGAAAAACAACAGTACCGGCAGCAGTTGCATGATTACCAACTATAACCGAACTTAATGCACTATTACTATCTGCGAGAAGAGCGGAACTTGCTGTTAATGTTCCGGCAGTGTGGTCAAGCATATCTGCAAAAAGTTCACCACCTATTACAACAAGACCATTTCCGGCTGCATTTCCTACAAAAAGTCGTTTAGGTCCAGTACCAGACGAACCATAAGTTACCGCAAGTTCTCCTGCAGAAAGACTGCCGGGAACGTCACCGCCTGTTGACCGTTTTATTTTAATTACTGCCATTGTTATCTCTCCTAAAATTCAAAAATATATTTATACTAATATTTATAGTATTCAAAAATTTCCTCCGTCTACCGTAGTAACTGTTGTGTCTATTGTTATACTATCATTTCCAGCACTTGTTGTTATAGTTGTATCCCCCGATGCAATAAAAGTAAGTGTATCTGCAGTATCATCTGCAACAACATTACTTTGCCCAGAAACAGAAATTGTTTTAAATGCAAGGGATGCTCCTCCACCAGTCACCGTTTGCCATGATCCATCACCCCTAAGAAAAGTAGACGTACTTGCTCCTGCTGCAGTAGAAATATCAAGTAAATTAATTTCATCAGTAGTTAAAGTAGCTCCATCATTAATATTGAGTTCTGATGCAGTTGATGTCACACCATCTAGAATGTTGAGTTCTGCCGTAGTAGAAGTTACACCATCCATGATATTAAGTTCAGCAGCAGTTGAAGTAACAGATGCTAACCCCTGTAAAGTTGAATGAAGCGTGACATCCGTTTGATTACTTCCAGAATCATCAGTTCCTATAAGATAGGTCCCATCAAAATTCAATCCGGTTCTTGAGGCAAGATTTGATCCTGCATTTTGAATAGTATGTCCTTGTCCTGTAATTGCCTGCCATGAACCATCCCCTCTTAGAAAAGTGGATGTACTTGCACCACTTGCAGTAGAAACATCAAGTAGATTCAATTCTGCAGTAGTTGATGTCACACCATCCACAATATTAAGTTCAGCCGTAGTAGAAGTTACCCCATCAAGAATATTTAATTCGGCCGTAGTAGAAGTTACTCCATCCACAATATTAAGTTCAGCCGTAGTAGAAGTTACCCCATCAAGAATATTTAATTCGGCAGCTGTTGATGTCACTCCATCCATAATGTTAAGTTCTGCAGCGGTTGATGTTACTCCATCTAGAATATTGAGTTCTGCAGCAGTCGATGTCACTCCATCAAGAATATTAAGTTCAGCAGCAGTTGATGCAATTGCGGTTCCATTAATAGAATAAGAGACTGCATTTACATTTCTAAATCCTGTAATATCTTTACTAGAATCAACAATAACTGCTTTACTTGCTGAAACAGTTCCTGCAGTTATATTGTCAAGAACAATAAGTTCTCCGGCTGCTAATTCGGTTCCACCAATAACAAGAGTAGCACCACTAAGATGAACATCTCTCCACGGCCTATCAGTGGAACCTAAATCATAAGTATTTGCAGTAGTTGGAATAAGATGCTCAGAGATTTTATTTGGGTCAAGTCCTCCACCACTTCCAATATATTCACCCCAACCCATCATTCTAAACCGATTTAATTCACTATCAATTTTTTCAACCCGGAGTTCAATATCCGTTTTTTCTTTAGTGCCTATTTCTTTTGGGGAATCCTGCTGTGAAATAAAAGTAGCAGCATTTTCTATTAAATTGGGAGGCTCACGAAGTTCAAGCTGCATTCTCCTTCTTAGATCTTGTTCACTTTGGGGTCCACCAGTAAAATCTTCTATTTTTTGGGGTTTAATAGTAGTTTCAATTAAATTTGGTGGGGCTTCCAATTCTCCTTGCATTCGCTTCCTCAAAGCCCGTTCACTACTTGTTCCTATTGTAAGGGATTCTATTTTTAATGGCTCTTCAGAGTTTTCGATTAATTCAGATTGCATTCGTTGTCTTAATTCCTGTTCACCATATCCCAATTTTTGAGGGGTTGCAGCGCTTTCACTCGAACCAAGTTGCATTCGTTTTCTCAACTCTTGTTCGCTTTTAGTCTGTTTCAAAATTTTCTCTGTCATGTTTCCCTATTATTAAGTAGTTTTTGTAATTCTGCCGTACTTCCTACAAAGAGAGCATTTGTAACATTTTGTGATCTAATGGAAACTTCTTGTTCTTCTCTTGTTATATCTTTTTTCATTTTATGTATTTCAAGAAGTTTTCCATTAGTCTCTCCTACCGTCTTCAACAACTGTCCAACAACTTCATATGCTCTTGGATGCTCTGATTCTTTAGCAACTTGAATTAATTCCTCTATTGCATCCGTACCTCTTTCAATAAGATTATAAAGATTTTCTCTTGTATATCTAAGGTCTGTATTTAAGTTTTCTTCATCCGTTTGATTTTCAACCTGAACTCTTTCTGGAAGATTATTTCCTGCTATCATAATCTCACCAGAAAGTTCCAAAGCATCATTCAATTTTTCATCTACTGTCTTCATCATTTTTCTTTATGTATGGTTCAGTACAATCTCTTGCATACCAAGTTAATGCCAAATGAGCCTCTTTATTTCTTTCCTGCCACGATCCAACAAACATTTCCAAATATTGCTGTTCCGTCCAATTTATTCTAATTTTATCACACACACAAGAACAAATTTCAAATATTTCATGTGTATCCAATTCTTTATTTTTGCCCATTTGCATCGTGCACGAATTGACAAAATTCACTATATTAATAGTTTTATAAGAATAATACGAACCTTCATATGCAAAACTTGAAGTATAAAAAATACTACAAAGACTCCCAAGCATTAGTACCCGAATTCCATTCTCGCGGGAAATCAAAGTTCTCAATGTCCGTAGTAAACCCAAAATCTTCTGAGGGATCATCAACACTCCGTCCATCGGATAATGAAGTAAGTCTACTAACCACACCAGTTGCTGCCCCTTCTGGAGAATCTTCCGTAATAAACTTGACAACTGAAGATGTTTCATTCGGATCATTGTCAAGAAGAACATAATAAGAACTTTGTAATGTAGAATCTTCCAAAAGTATCCTAATTGGTTCTCCGACTGACTGGTCGCCTCCTGCGAGATGTAAATCTGTAACAACCTTTTTAATAACTGCACTATTGTCCTTAATGTCTGGATATATAAAGCCTTTCATCATAAAAGCTAATGACCACACTATGGCTCTACGAGTTGTAAAATCTCCATCATATTGATCTTCAACTGATGCGGAATTCAAAATAACAGGAACATCCGTTTTAATTCCCATGTCCGCAATAGTATTCAGAGTAACGGTAAACTCCGGAGTAAAATGAGGTAAGATTTGTTCTAATATTTGTGTTCCATCATCTTGATTTCTCACCAATATATAACACCCCACATCAAAATTATAAGGAACTGGATTATACTGTTTTTTTAATGTTCCTGAATTAGTTCCTTTTTTTAAATTTGTACCAAGAGTATTGAGTTTTCTTACAGGGTCATAAGTTACTGCTGTAATTTCAAACCCTATTCTTGGTGTAGTAATAGCGGTTTGCTTTGTTAGAGTTGGATCTTGTTTCAGCCTAGTAAGAAACTTTCCTTTGGACCCATACGACACAGGAACTTTCATCTGTTCAACTACTACATCATTGCTATTTGTTCTCTTAACCCAAATATCATTAAAAATAGTTCCAAAAAGAACTACCATCTTTCGGATTGTCTTATGATAAAAATATGTTCCAAGCATTAGATATTACCTTCCGAAAATGGATTAGATTCAGTAAAATCGAGAACTGCATCTGCTTCAATTTCAAGTTTATACGAATCAGAAGTTGTATCTTGTTTGTCTTGTTGATAATCCGTACTAGTAAATGAATAAGAAGCAGAACTTGAGCCACCAACCACATTATAAGTTGTATTAAATGTTCCAACAAGATTCATTACTCTCAGAGTCTTAGAAGATAAAGTCCAACTGACAACTTCTGCGGTTGTATTTGCACTAGCCAAATTAGTTCCTTGATAGACTGTTTCTCCAGTGGTATACGTTCCTGTTCCAGAATCCAAAACAACATCAATTGAATAAGACTCTTCTCGTTCAATCTTGTCAATATCTTCAATTCCGGTATCAATAGCCTGATCCTCATACTGAAAGAGTTCGCAAACAAGATCATAAGTTTGAAGAGCACCCGTTTGATAAAAAACAGATTCATGTTCAACAAACCGAATCTCAAATACTTTCTTTGTAAGGGGGAAATAAATGATATCACCTTCTTTTGGGCGATCATAAGTCGAATCCAACAGAAGATTTTTAAATGTTCTTTGGGCAACTGAAAATGTAATTTGGTCACGAATCTCTAGACCAAACCTACTCATAAAATCACCCTCGCCTTCAAAGCCATCTACATTCTTAATATACATTTCAACAACATAAGCGTCATTAAATGCAGAAATAGTATCTTCGGAATAAAGAGTATCTTCATTCACTAAAGTTCTTGGCATATAATAAACATCATGACCATAAATCTTGATAGACTCGATAATTAAGTCTTGAACAAGATACTGTTCGTTTGTAGCATCAAAGTGCTGGAAATGTGGATTTGTAGCCATAAATTACCCTACGATAAATTGATCTGGACCTGAATATCTTGTATATAAGTCCTCATTAAGCTGTGTCAGTTCCTCCCGTGCATCATCATAGAGTTGTCTTCCATTTAAAGTTACTCCTCCAGGCATTTGGATTCCTTCAAACTTCATTAAATTTTGACCCCATTGTTTTTTGAAAAGAGACACTAGATATTTTTTAAGAAATTCATCATTATAACCATCAGTAAAGGCTGTTACATCTAAAACTTCATATGCTCTAATTATAACAAGATCATCAATATCTACATCTTGTTCCCAATCAATATCCAAATGCAACCTATCTAAATGTTTGTTAAATCTAAATTGAGGTTTTCCACTAAACAATTCATCAATCATACGAAGATGTTGTTGAGCAAATACCCAATTTTTCATATCAGTTCCAAGCCGATACAATTCATTCAGAGCAAATTGATACTTAACTGAAAACATTCCACTTCCCACATAATTTGCTGAGAACGGAAGAATACCAGACACTCCGGCATACTTTTCATCAAGTGAAATATAATGTGTATCTATAGCACCCAAACTCTGAGTAGTAGAAGCATGAACGGCGGCAGTTGCACCACTCGTTCCACCAGTAATTGTTTCGCCCGCAGTCCATGTAGTTGTCACATCTTTAAAATAAGTATTTCCATCACCTATTGCAATTGCATTTGAACTATTTTTTTTCTCGGGACTGTAATATCGTATCGTTGTATTTGCACTATGATAATCATGAAATTTTGCTCTCAGCGCACTTGTTCCCCCAGTTATGGATTCGTTTTTTGAAAATGTTCCAGTAGGAGCACTTGCTAACTTTTGAGTAGATGCTGTAATCTCTTTTGGGAGATATGTTTGTGTAGAACCATCATAGTGATATTCTTGAAAAATCTGCAATGCCTCATCAAAAAGGTCATCCTGTTGTTCATCAGCCAAATTTACTTCAATAACAGGTTTTCCTAATCGTCTAAGACAATATTCTTTTAGTTCTGTTTCGGTTGCTGGTTGGGTTGAACTCATCTAAATCTCCTTAACCTGATGCTTGAGCAATTACAGTTACTATTCCTTCAGATAATCTTTCTATAGTTGTAACGCTGCTTGTTGTATGTGAAAAATCAACTGAGTAGATATATCTTCCTGCTGAAATAGTTCCGGTCTGTGAATTGGTGAGAGTAATCGTGCAGTTTGCTCCGGTCAGAGCAGTAGTAAAAGTAGCTGCTGCCGAAGAGGAATCTGCGTGTTTTCTCATCTTTGCGGTTGTTGTTCTACTGTCTCCATGAGATGCAACTGTTACCGATGACCCAGTTGTATTCGCAGACTCAAAGACCTTTTCAAAATTACAACCTTGGTCGATTACAAGATTTACTGATTGTTTTCTTAGAGGAATAAGTGCCACAATTTCTCCTTATGGTATGAATATAAATATAATTCTCTTGCTATTATTTATATGTAGAAGAAGTTATGACCGAACTATGTTGGAAGGTGGTTCAGTTTTACTAGGAATTTCACCACCAGGAAGATGTAATTTATGTTCATAAGTATGTTTTTTTGCTGATTCTTTCGACTTCACAACTGCAAGAGGTATCTGAAATTCTGTGACTACATTTCTGTAATTACCGTGTATTTCTTCCATTTGAGAACGATGAACTTCTCCCTTGTCAATTTTTCCTTGCCACAATTGGTCATATTTCCAGACAACATCATGAGGGCGTAGATCAACATCATATATCATTGCAAAAGGTGTTTCTGATTTTCCTTCATCTATGCATTTCTGACAGTGTTCTTTAGAAAAAAGGTTTAGACCATCGGGAGTAACAGGACGAACATGAGTGGGGTCTGAGATATAATTCCAATGCCAGGGGCTAGGAACCTCTACTTGAATATGAGCATCATCTTCACAAATCCGATACATCTCCTGTAATATCTTAATGTAAACCTTCCAATCAGCACCAAGATGTTCCAGAGTATGAATAATCCTAATTTCAG
>Ga0310121_10004344_pt1 | contig 12542 bp, 14 predicted proteins | sample CB27_Tmax_986_MG_FD_203504 | JGI IMG/M metagenome (GOLD analysis project Ga0310121, IMG submission 203504) | Marine microbial communities from Western Arctic Ocean, Canada - CB27_Tmax_986 | ecosystem: Environmental > Aquatic > Marine > Oceanic | place: Canada: Western Arctic Ocean | collected... | reverse complement strand
GTGGTCGCGCCCGTGAAGACGACCCACGCGACCACCGCCGTGCCCGCCGCCAACGCCCAGGCCCCCACCGAAAGTCGTGTGTCGAGTGTTGCCCCGCCGGTGATCGCGTCCAGGGCCGAAGTCCGCCCGGCCTGGGACAAGGCGAAGGCAGCCAGCGGAGCGCTCAAGCCGACGGCGGGCAACGAGATCAGCAGCCCTACCACCCCCTGCACGCGGAACTCCTGCCAGGCCGACGCGCCACGCGAACGCAGTCGAACACGGTCGCGCTGCGAACGCCGGGCGAAGTCCGCTCCAAGCAACGCCACCGCGAACACCGCCACCGCCGCCATCTGCAGCGCCACCACCAGGACCGGCGTCTCGCTGAAGCGCTCCTCCAACTCGAAGCGGCGCAAAAGACGAACTAGCGGCGTGGAAGCGGTGGTCCCCGGCGCTGCCCGCAGCTCAAGAGAGAATGACTCCATCCCCACGCGCGTCGGACGCACGTCATCGCTGTTGAGCGAAGAAAGGTCCAGGCGCTGCAGGACGAAATAGTCGATCCGCAGGCCCGGCAGATCGACGCCGACCGCCCCATCCAACGACGCCGGACTGATGAAAAGACCGATGCCGGGCGGACCCAAGCCCAACGGGATCAACGCGAACCAGGTGTCGGTGTTTTGGAACGCTGTCAGGTCGTCGCTGCGCGGCTCGATCAGCCCCACCACCTCGACGCGTGCCTCTTGCAGCAATCCCACATCAATCCCGAACGTCCATTGATCGCCCACCGCGATACCGGCCGAGCCGGCCGCGGCGGCTCCCACCAGCACCCCCAGCCGGCCGTCCTCCGTCCGCGCCTCCGACGGATATCGCCCTTCGGTGACAACGATGTTCTGCTCCAGATCCTCAAAGATCTGGAACCGGGCCGGGTACGGCTGCGGTACTGAATCGACGCCGCCCAGCAGCGAGATCCCGACCCGCACCGAACTGCCGGTCAAGCCCGCCAAATGCCGCTCACCGGCCGCCGCGATGTCCGCATCGAGTTCCGCCGCCGCGGCCGCCGTCGGCGCCTGACGCGCGCGGTCAACGCGGTTGACGAAGAGTTGTTCCGGTTGCTGATCGATCAGGCGTTCGAGTGCCCGGTCGGCCGAGGCGTCGCGAAACACTGGCGCCAGCGCCAGGAGTGCGCCTGCGATCACGATCAGCAGCGAGATACTCAGCAGCAGTCGCCAGCCGGCACGCGCCTCACGCAGCGTCCAAATCCACAGCAGTCCCGGCAACCGTCCGCCTCGCTCTTCCAACAGAGTGCGCCCGCGACCGGTCGGTCCGGACTGGCGGGCGACAGGAAGTATTGCGTCTCAGCGGCTTGCGCGACAGACCCGATTCGCGCCAGCGTCTTCCCGTTACTCTGTCCGCGTTCAACCGGAGCGGAGGAGACGCACGATGACCAACCGACTCAGTCCTGACCAGGTCCAGTCCTACCGCGATCAGGGCTACATCCTCGTCGAGCGCCTGATCGACGCCGAGACGCTGGACGCTCTGCGTCGTGAGACCGACGCCATCGTCGAGGCAGCACGCAGCGTCGAACAGAACGATGCTGTCTACGACCTCGAAGACAGCCACAGCCCCGACACCCCTCGCGTGCGCCGGATCAAGACGCCGCGCCTGCACTTCCCTTTCTTCAAGACGCTCTCCGAGTACCAGCCCATCCTCGACGTGCTGGGCCAGCTGATCGGCCCCGACGTGCGCTACCAGGGCGACAAGCTCAACCTGAAGTCCGCCGAGTACGGCGCACCCGTCGAGTGGCACCAAGACTGGGCCTTCTACCCCCACACCAACGACGACCTGCTCGCCGCCGGCGTCTTCCTCGACGACTGCGACGCCTCCAACGGCCCCCTGCTGATGATCCCCGGCAGCCATCAGGGCCCCACTTACGACCACCACGCGGACGGTGCCTTCTGCGGCGCGATGGAGCCCGAGAGCTCGGGCATCGACTTCGACGCCGCCGTCCAGGTCACGGGGCCGGCCGGGTCCGTCAGCTTCCACCACACCCGCATCGTCCACGGCTCCGGGCTCAACACGTCGGGCGCTGACCGTCGACTGCTGCTCTACCAATACGCCGCCGCCGACGCCTGGCCGCTCTCCGGGCTGGGCACGCGCTCGCTTGAAGACTTCGACTCATGGCTCGTCATGGGCAATGGCACCACCGAGCCTCGCCTGACCGACGTGCCCGTGCGCATGCCCTTGCCGCCCGCCGTCCACGGCGGGTCGATCTACGAAAACCAGAAGGCCACCGGCCGTCGCTTCTTCGAGACCTACAAGTCGAAGAGCAAGCCGGCGCCAACCCGCTCGAGCTGAACAGGAGCGGAGCGTGCGCAGGTAATGCCACCCGACGAGGCACACGCCCGGGCAGTGGCTGATCGTTGGCTCGATCTGATCCAGAACGATGCGGAATATCCCGACAAGATCTGCACCGACGATTATCGGGCGAAGTTCTATCCGTCCGGCGTCGAGGTGAACGGGAGAGACGAGTTGCGAGCGGGCGTGAAGGACACCTTTGCCGCTACAGGACCGCGAACCTTCCAGCTGGAGTGGACCGCGGTGAGCGGCGATACGGTCGCCTTCCAGGGAACCATGCGAGCCACGTACCGCAACGACGTCCCTGGACAGCCACCTGTCGGGACGGATGTCGATCTGCAGCTCTGCATTGTCATCAAGGTCCGTGGAGACCGGATCGTGACCGAGACGCTGTATGGAATCTAATGATCGCAACAAGTACGGCCGCTAGAATTCTGCGGCGCTGAGCCACACCGGCTCGGATCAAGGAGCCGCCACTATGCCCATCGTGACCAGTGAGACCCCGGCCGAGGGCGTCGCCGTCATCACCATGTCCAACCCCGAGATCAACAACCACGGCTCCTGGGCCGGTATCGGCCAACTCGCCGACGCCATGGCCGCTGCCCGTGAAGCCGGCACCCGCGTCACCGTGCTCGCTTCCGGCGTCCCCGGCCACTGGTTCGAACACGCCTGGCTGACTGATCTCGTAGCCACGATGAAGGGCGAAGAGACCACTGGCGAAGGCGCGGCCTGGGGCCGCGCCTTGCAAGAAATCGGCACCACCGACGTCGTCACGATCGCCGCCGTCTCCGGCGATTGCTCCGGCGGCGGCGCGGAGCTGGGCTGGGCCTGCGACCTACGCATCGCCGAGGAGCAGTCCCTGTTCGGCCAGCCCGAGGTCCAGATCGCGCTCACCACCGGGATCGGCGGCACCAGCCGCCTCGCCCGCATCATCGGCCGCACCGCCACCGCCGAGATGGTCTTCGACGGCAGCCCCATGACGGCCCAGCGCATCTACGAGTTGGGCGGCGTCAACCGCGTCGTGCCGCAAGGCAAGTCGCTCGAGGTCGCCGTCGAGTGGGCCACACGGCTCGCCGCGCGACCAGCCGCCGGGCTCGCCGCGCTCAAGCACATCCTGCACGAAAACGACTCGCTCTCGCTCGACGAGGCCATGACCAACGAGCAACGCCACTTCCAGTCCGTCGCGAACACGCCCACCGCGATCGAGACGATGTCCGAGATTCAGGCCCGCTTCGACGCAGGCGAATCGATCCGTTCCGTCTACGGCGAACCCCGCGAGTAGACGATCGACCAACCCCGAGCAGAACCAAGGGGCCGCCATGCCGGACGCGATCCAGGACTACGAGAAGGTCTCCATCTACGGGCTCGACGCCGAGAACCGGGAGGCGCTGCTCCAGGCCCAGCGCGAATGCGTGCTCAACTGGTCAACCCAAGACGGCTGGCCGGTGGGCGTGATTATGTCGTTTATCTGGCGCAACGGCCGCTTCTGGATGACCGCGGGAGCGCACCGCCACCGCATTAGCGCCATGCGTCGCGACCCTCGGGTCTCCGTCGTCGTGACCAGCACTGGCTCCGAACTGGGCCCCGGCAAGACCGTCACGGTCAAAGGGCGCGCCATCATCCACGAGGACCAAGAGACCAAGGACTGGTTCTACGCCGACTTCTCTTCCGTCCTCAACCGCGACGAAGAGGCCGCCGCCGCCTTCCAGCGCCGGCTCGATTCCCCGCTGCGAGTGATCGTCGAGGTCGTGCCCGAGAAGTGGATCACCTACGACGGCGCCAAGATGTTCAAGGACGCCGCCGGCACCCTGACGGACGAAGAAAAGACGCCGCCCGCCAGCGCGGACACGGAACGTCTTGCCCGTGAACTCAAAGCGCGCGGCCTCGACTAGCCCGACCGACGTACCCGTCCGATCTAAGCTGCGCGCGCAACGAACGGAAGCCATATGACGACCGCCACTTCCGCCGATCAAGTGATCCAAGCAGCGACGAACCTCGCACCATTGATCCGCGAATACTCCGACGAGGCCGAGCAAAATCTCCGCCTCTCGACGCCCGTCGTCGACGCGCTGACCGACGCGGGCGTTTTCCGCTACCTCGTACCGCAGTCCCTCGGCGGCGGCGAAGGGGACCCGCCCGGTTTCTACCGCATGGTGGAAGAGCTCGGCCGCGTCGATGGTTCCACCGGCTGGTGCGGCTACGTCGGCAGCGGCGGCTCGTTCATCGGCCCCAATCTCTCCGACGAGGCTGCCCAACCGATCTGGAGTGATCCGCGTGCCGTGCTGGCGGGCGGCGTCTTCCCCTTCCAGCCGATCGTGCGAGAAGCCGGTGGCTACCGAGTCAACGGCCAATGGTCCTATGTCAGTGGCAGCACGCATGCCACCTATCTGATGGCAAGCTGCATACTGCCAAGCGACGAATCTCCGGGAAACGAGGCGCAAGCCGACCCGAACCTCGGCTTCGTCGTCGTCCCTCGCGATGCAGCCGAAAGCCCCGACACCTGGGACGTGCTCGGCCTCAACGGCACCGGAAGCCACGACGTGGCGATCCGGAGTATCCTAGTTTCGGAGCTCTTTACGGCACAATTCAGACCGGGCGGCCCGAAGGGCTCGCATTACCAGGGCCAGCTCTATCGATTCCCCTTTACCGGCTTCTTTGCACAGCCCATGGGCGCGGTCGCCCTCGGCATCGCGCAGGGCGCGATCGACTCCGTGATCGATGTCGCGCAGAGCAAAGTCCCGGTGGGGGGGGGGGCCAGAGCACCCTCAACGAGCGCCCGCTCTTCCACCTCCAGATTGCCGAGGCGGTCGCCGCGGCATCGTCAGCGCGCACCTGGCTCTACCAAGTCGTGCAAGAGAACTGGGAGCTGGCACAAGCGGGCGAAGTCCCACTCGCCGCGCGCAACCTGCTGGCACTCGCCGCCGCTCATGCCACGAAGAGCGCTCGCCAGGCGATCGAGGTCATGTACCTGGCCGCAGGAGGTTCGGCCAACTACAACAAAAGCCCGCTACCGCGTGCCGGGCGCGACATCCACGCGCTGACACAACACGTCGCCACCTCGCCGCAGCAATTCCCGAACGCCGGACGCATCCTGGCCGGCTTGGAGCCGGACAGTCCGTTCATCTTCCTCTAGTGACCGGGTCGACCCGCGGCCCATCCCGGTCGTCGCTCCCGGCCGTTTGCCAGCCCTGCGGCGAATCCCCTAGCGTCCTTCTTAGAGAGACGCGCTTAGGGAGACCCGAATGACTTCTGGCTCGCGGCAGCTCACCTGTCACTGGCCCAACTCCGACAACGAACACGGCGCGCCCATGCTTTGGCTGGGCAGCTGGCTCGTGGGCGCTAGCGGCGAAGAGGGCGACTGGTTCCACAGCGACCGCGGTTCCGCCATCAGCCGGCACGCCGTCCCCCAAGCCGCGACCGGCCTGCGCGTGCGGCGCTGGCCGAACGAGGGCTTAGAGTCCGAATACGTCGACCTAACCCCCGTGCCGCGTGGCCCCGTCCTCGTGGACGAGCTGCCCTTTGAACGTCCACAAAGTTTCAGCATGCTCGAGGCCCATCACGTCGCGCAGCCCGACCCAGCCTGAAGGCCAGTCAGAAGGAGAAGTCCCATGGTCGCCACCCCCGCGAACCCCAACGCCTGGCGCACGGAAACCCCCGGCACCGAAAGCTGGCAACGCACCGCCCGCCCCGGCGACCCCAACAAGTACTTCATGGTCTCCTGCGACTGCCACGCCCAGGAACCAGCCGACCTCTGGGCCAAGCGCATCGAACCCGAATATCGCCACCGAATCCCCCGCCAAGAAGTCGACGACGACGGCGTCAAGTGGCAGGTCACCGAGGGCCATCGCCCCACCAAGATCCGCGACCTCAAGTTCGAGGGCGAAGATAAAGACCGCAACGAAGCCGGCTACGACATCGACGAGCGCCTGCGCCACATGGACCAGGACGGCGTCGACGTCGAACTCGTCTTCCCCAACAAGGGCCTTTCCATGTGGGCCACACCCGACCCCGTCTTCTCGCAGGCCATGTGCCGCGTCTGGAACGACTGGGCCGCCGAGACCTTCATGTCTCACCCCGACCGCCAGGTGCCCACCGCCGCCATCGCCAGCGGCGACATCGAAGGCGCCATCGCCGAAATCGACCGCGTCGCCAAACTCGGCTTCCGCTGCCTGACTCTGCCCAACCGCCCCGTCTGGGGCCCCGGCGACGGCAGCGAGGACAACTACAACCAGAGCAAGTTCGACCCGCTCTGGGCCAAGATCGAGGAAGTCGACCTCCCGGTCACGCTGCACATCTCCACCGGCAAGGACCCACGCGGCGCCCGCGGCCGCGGCGGTGCCATCATCAATTACGCCGTCCACTCGCTCTCACAGTCGATCGAGCCGGTCGCCACCATCTGCAGCTCCGGCGTGCTGGAGCGCTTCCCCAATCTGCGTTTCGCCACCATCGAAGCCGGCATCGGCTGGGTGCCCTGGGCCCTCACCGCCATGGACGAGGCCTATCACAAGCACCACATGTTCGCCTTCCCCAAGCTGGAGTTGCTCCCCAGCGAGCACTACCGGCGCAGCTTCTGGGCCAGTTTCGGCGAGGACCCGCCCGGCCTCGCGCTCGCGCAGCAGTTCGATCTCACCGACAACTTCCTCTGGGCCAACGACTACCCCCACCACGAGGGCACCTGGCCCCACTCGGCTGCCGCCATTGAGCGCACCATGAGCGAGATCAGCGACGAGGACCGGGCAAAAATGCTCGGCCTCAACGCGGCCCGCTTCCTCAACCTGGAAGTTCCGCAGAAGTAACAGCGAGCCGATCCAACCCCTTCTTCCCACGCTGCGCCGGCCCGCGCCGGCCCGGAAGTCGACTGCTCACGTCTGGGCCGCGAGACCCGCGATCGCCTGCTGAGCCGGGCGGAGATGGATATCTTGTTTGACCAAGGAGGCCGCCATGACTCCCGACCCAACTCCCCGCCAGCCCATCGTCGTTCGGCCCGAGCAGCGTGATTCCGTGCCCAGTGCGGCCGGGGGCGATATCTACGCCACGCTCGCGACTGGCGACCAGACCGCCGACGGCTACTACCTCACCCACGCCATCGTCCCGCCCGGCGGTGGGCCACCCGCGCACATCCACACCCGTGAGGAAGAAGCCTTCTACTTGATCCGCGGCGAGCTGGTCTTTCTCGTCGGCGACGAAGAAATCACGGTCGGAGCTGGCACCTTCCTCACGTCCCGCGCGATACCAAACACCGCTTCCACAATCACGCCGATGAAGACGCCGAGATGATTTTCTGGTTCGCCCCGGCCGGGATCGAAAGCCTCTTCCGCGAGCTGGGCGAGCACCCGGAGGACATCATCGCGATCGGCGAGAAATACGGCGTCACCTACTTCTTCGACGAGTAGGCAGGCTCATCGACTCCAACCGCCCGGCATGCCTCGCGCGCCGCGTCCTGTTAAGACCTCCGCGGAGATCGATGGCGACCGGCTAGCTAAAAATCGTCGTCTCCGGGTGGAACGCCGCCCAGCCGTACCACTCCGTGAAGAACGACGTCACGAACGTCAGCTGCACGCCCGCCAGCTCGCCCTCCAAGCCCAGCCAGCTGGCCGGCCAGCGGGTCCCCGTCTCCACATCTCGGATCGCGCCGTCGACGCGCTCGAAGCTCAGCACCCGTCCGTCGCTCAGGGCCCGGTGGTAGGCCAACGACGGGACGCCGTTCGCATCCTCCAGAATCACGACCGGAATCCCGTCTACCTCGGCCTGTCGCGGCCTGGCGGTCCCCACCTCGATCGGGAAGGTCACCGCCTCTGACCCGACCAGCACACCGATCACTAACTCCCCCGCGGGCAGTCGTTCGTCGATCCCATCCAACGTGTTCAGGAACCCACCACGCAGGGCGTCGCGCCCGAGCTGCACCTGTTCGCGATAAGCGTACCCGGTATCGACATCGATCACCGTCGTCGACGGATTCGCATCCACCCAGGCTCCCCAGGTCGTCATCTGCAGCGGCAGGATCGGCAACTGCGCACCCTCCAGCGAACCCGCCACGGCCAGCCCGTCGAGATGACCCCAGGTCGTCCCGGTCTGGTCGTCCACCATCTTGACGACGCCGTTATAGAGCCCCGCCGCGCGGAACGTCAGCCGCTGCCCGTCGATGGAGGGGTCGAACCCGACCCCTGAAGAGCAGGCGATTCAAAACGAAACCAGATACGGCTGGCCTCCCAGAACATCGTTGGCAACGTGGTGGAACGTCATCATGTAGACGGGGGTAGGCGCGGGCATCGCCGTTCTGGATCGCGCCCAGCACGAGCGTCTCCGCGTCCAGCCAGGCGGCGTCCGCCGGCAGAACGGCACGCGGATCGTTGAGCGGAGGAAAGCGCCCGCCGCCGGTCATCTGAGTCGCGTCGAACTCCACCGCCTCTGCCATCGGCGGCGGCACGGGCGCTCCTGTCAGACCGCTTGCAACAGCGGTTACCTCTTCGTCGCCGCGGTCGTCGGCAGCTTCGTCCGCCTCGTCGACGGACTGCCCAGCTCCCTCTTCAGGCGCAGCCACGGCGTCCTCTTCGGCGCCTCGGTCGACAGCTTGCTCGACCGAAGCTGCCGCCGGTGGCAGAAGAGTCCTCCGCAGCCCCACCGCTACCACAGACGGTCAAGCCCAGCGCCGCCAGGCCAAACAGACAGCCCAGCAGAACCAAGTTCCGAGGCCCGCGGATCGTTCGCATGACCGCACGCTAAGTCCGCCAGATCAGCGGCAGCGCGCGATCACGTAAGAATCTGGTAAAGCCCTCAGACTGTGCGGCGACCGACTGGACGCCCGCGATCATCGCTGAGCAGGCGCAGCCCGGGCTCGACTCCGCCTAACCCCCAACGCTGCCCTCGGCGACGATGCAGATCGTCCCATCCTCTTTCTCCACCCAGGCCACGACGCCATCGCGTCCCGCCTCGTCAGCCAGCGGCCCCGTCCGCACCGCACGCGCGCGCACCGTCTCGTTGGGCCAGACGATGTTGGTGAACTTGACCAGCAACTTGCCGCCATTGACCCAGGACGAACCCAGCCCGCCTTGCAGCACCTCGCCCACCATCGACATCGTCATCTTGCCGCCCACCACCACGTCCCGAAAGCCCAGCTCCGCCGACGCCTCCTTGTCCGTGTGGTAGTTCTTGCGCCCGTGGAAGAACTGGCCGCACATCTCCAGGCTGACTGCCCGTTCGATCGACGGCAGCTCGTCGCCGGCCGGCACTTCGAAACTGCGCGCACCCTCCTTCTTCTTCGGATCGCGCAGCACGGCCTCGCCGCTGCTTTGGCTCAGCACGAAGCTCTGATGGTGTCGCTGCACCACCGCCACCTCGCCGCTCGCGTCGCGCAGCGTGGTCTCGGACAGAACCACGGTGCGAGCCCGCCGCTCATAGATATCCTCGATTGCCGCACTGGCTACGTAGGTGGCGCCCACCGCCAGCGGCCGTTGAAAGTCCCACTCCTGGCGCAGCCAGAGGTTGCCGAATCCGTTGCTGAAGCCACCTCGCGCCGACAGATCGGCGTTGTTCGCCAGCATGCAGGGGGCCGCGCCTCCCGTCGACGGCCGGCTCAGTTCCAGCCCGGCGAAGTAGTCGTCCAGCGCCCGTTGATCCAGTTCGAACTCCGCCGACCCCAGATCCATGCCCACGAACGGTTCGCCTGTTTTGTTGGCCTCACGCACCATGATGACGGCCCCCTCTCAGCAGCAGGCTAGCCCACTGGGGTTGGCTGGCGACGCGCGAGCCGCGCGCTCCACCTCTTCAGCACCAACCCTAAGGGAACCCCCTCACTCCGCCGATGATGGCTGTGGGTGAGCGACAACGCTCGCCGTCGTGTGCGAACCGCACCGACAAGGCAAACCTCGGGAAACCGAGGGACGCAAAGCCACGGGTCGTCGGGTCCGCCCCACGATCGCCGGGCTACCGAAAGCAGTAGATCAGCGGCCATCACGCCGGATAAGCGTGACGGAAGGTGCCGCGGAAGGCGATCGCTGGTCCCGGCTTGCACTTGCGCGTGCCGCAAGCCACCCATTCGTCTCCTCCGCCTCCCACCGCCGCCGACTGCCGCTCTAGCACGGGAGGAGGAGTCCATGGACTCCCAACCGAGCACCCTCTCTACCGAGTTGGGTGAGCTGATCGAGTTGACACGACATCTCGAGGAGACGGCCCGCAGCCTAGTGCCGGCCGAGGACTTCGAGGCGGCCCGTCAGCGGGTGGCTCAACGACTGCAGGGTGCTCAAACTGCCCAGACGGCTGCCACTCGCCAACAGGTCGCGTGAATTCGTGTCACGCCAGTGCCTGTCGGCGGGCGGGGGGCGGACCCCCGTCCCCCTCCCGCCGTTGGGAACTGCTTATTCAGCTGATCGGTGGTGCGCGACATCCCGTACGGGAACACCTGTGCGCTGCCGATGATTGCTATGAGGGTGTGGCGGATGTGCCACCCCTCCGGTTTCGGACCAACCTCCGAATCACCCTGCGAACCAAGTCGGGAGTTCGACTGCCATGAGCCACCCCCTTCACGCCGCTTTCGCCGAGTGGCACGACCGCAAGCGCCAGATCGACCTGCGTCGCGACGAGGACGGCCTCACGATGCTGGCCTACGCCCCGGGTGCCGCCGTGATCATCGTGCCGCTCGCGTCTACCGTTTTCCTGTTCGGTCAGAGTGCGGTCAACGACGCGGCCAACGAGGTCGACTCCGCTCTCGCTGCCGCGTAAGCGATGTCGCAACTCTAGTGGGGGGCGATTGCCTCCCCGGCCACCCGTAGAGAAACGGCCGGCTTTGCCGGCCGTTCTTCTATTTAAGCGCGTGGTGCTCGGCCCACCTCCACACGGCAGCGGCTATCCTGCCGCCTGCTGTAGCCAGCGAGGAAAGGGCAGACCATGAAATTCGGCACCATCGTCCCCATGATCGGCGCAACGGCGGGCAGTGACGCCCTTGACGCCGTCTGCGACAAAGCAGAAGAAGTGGGTCTCGACTCGCTCTGGGTCGTCGACCACATCATGCTGCCACACAGCATCGGCGCCAAATACCCCTACAACCTGACCGGCGAGTGGATGCTGGGCACCGGCCAATGGTGGGACGCCTTCTCCGTCCTCTCCTACGTCGCCGCCCGCACGCAGACCGTCGAACTCGGCACCGGCGTGATCGTGCTGCCTTACCGCCACCCCGCCAATACCGCCAAGATCGTCGCCACGATCGACCAGCTCTCGCGCGGCCGCGTCGTCTTCGGCCTCGGCGTCGGCTGGATGCAAGACGAGTTCACCAACCTCGGGCTCGACTCCTTCCACCACCGCGGCGCGCTCGTCGACGAGCAGATCGAAGTCTTCAAGCAACTCTGGACCACGGACCCCGCCTCCTACGAAGGCCGCTACTACCAAATCCACGAGGTCAGCTGCACTCCGCAGCCGTTCCAGAAGCCGCACCCGCCGCTGCTCGTCGGCGGCAACACGGACGCCGCCCTGCGCCGCGCCGCCCAGTCCTGCGACGGTTGGTTCTCGATCAGTGTGCCTCCGCACGAACTCGCTGAGCGCCGCAAGGTGATGGATGCCGCCGCGCTTGAGATCGGCAAAGATCCGGCCAGCCTCGACATCCAGATGCTGCACGGCATCCGCATCACCGACGACCCGGACGAGCGCGCCTCCCTCTCCGACTACGACCGCGGCCAGGCCATCGTTGGCACCGTGGAACAGGTCGTTGAGGAACTGCACGAATTCGCCGACGCCGGGCTGACCCAAATCGTCGGCCTCGCACGCCTGCCCGGAAGGCCCAACACCGTCGAATCCACGCTCGAGAGCATCGAGTTCACGATGACCGAGATCGCCCCGCACCTGAGATAGGCCGCGCCGTCCGCACGACGCCTTGGCGACCCAGGACCTCCGCCAAGAAAGCGCTACACGCTCGGGCGCCGGTCCGCCCAAGGCCGCGCCGACTCCAGTTGCCCGGCCAGCCGGAACAGCAGCGACTCGTCGGCGTGGCGCCCCGCGAACTGCAGCCCGATCGGCAGTCCCTTGTCGTTCCAGTACAAAGGCACCGACATCGCCGGGTTGCCCGCCGCGTTGAACAGGGACGTGAACCCGATCGTGCGCACGATGTCGTCGCGGTAAGCCGCCTGGTCCTCGCGATCGAGGCTTAGACGCCCCAGCTCCAGCGGCGGCACCGCCATCGTCGGCGAGAGCAGTACGTCGTATTGCTCGAAGTAGCGGTTGAT
>Ga0310121_10004343_pt1 | contig 12544 bp, 10 predicted proteins | sample CB27_Tmax_986_MG_FD_203504 | JGI IMG/M metagenome (GOLD analysis project Ga0310121, IMG submission 203504) | Marine microbial communities from Western Arctic Ocean, Canada - CB27_Tmax_986 | ecosystem: Environmental > Aquatic > Marine > Oceanic | place: Canada: Western Arctic Ocean | collected... | reverse complement strand
GACCGGCGGGCACATCATCGTGGCGACGCTGCTTGGCTTCGTCGTGAGCCTGAGCATGTGGAAGGTGGGCGTCGGTCACGGCCTGGCGCTGCTGCCGCTGTTGGGCACGGTCGCCATCTACTTGTTGGAAGTGCTGGTCGCCTTCATTCAGGCGTACATCTTTACGTTCCTGACCGGCCTGTTTTTGAGCCAGCTGGTCGTACACGATCACGGTGAACATGAAGGAGCGGCGCACTAAACGCGATATATCACCCCCTGCCGGTCAAGTGAGGCAACCGGCGGACCCGCGAGGGATGGGGGCCACCCGATGCGACCTCACCGCATCAAGCAAGAAGGAGTGTGCATGATGAAGAAGCTGATTTTGATGGGAGCATTCGCGATGCTGCTGTTACCCGCCGTGCCCGCAATGGGGGAAGACGGCCATGGGTCAGACGAGAGTTCCGCCACCGGCACGTCATGGGTCTTTCCCGCAGGCAACGCGCTCGCCTACCTGGGCGCCGCCATCGGCGCAGGCCTGGTCGTCATGGGCGCCGGTCGTGGGATCGGCAACATCGGGTCGTCGGCAACCGAGGCAATCGCGCGCCAGCCCGAGGCCGCCAAGGATATCTCCGGCGCGATGCTGCTGTCTGCGGCGCTGATCGAAGGTGTGTCGCTGTTCGGAGTCGTCGTTACACTGCTCGTTGTTCTCAAGTGAGATTCGACACGCGTCCGTTTGCGCGGCCGCGTGTTTCTTGCCGATCGCCAATCAAGGATACACGATGCTCAATGCACTAACACTGGCGTCCGGGGCGGACCCGTTTGTCGGCACGCTGTACCAGGCCGGCGCCGCGGCGTTCGTCTTTCTGGCGCTTCTGTGGATTCTCAAGAGCAAGGCGTGGGGGCCGATTCTTAAGGGTCTGCAGGAACGTGAGAACAAGATCCGGGACGACCTAGAATCAGCCGAGAGGTCGGCGAAGCAGGCGGAGCAGACGCTGGGCGAGTATCGCCAGCAACTGACGGACGCCAACGCCGAGGTCAAACAGATCATCGACAAGGGTCGTGCCGATGCCCAGCAACTGGCGAGCCAGTTGAAAGAGCAGACGCAGGACGAGATCACACGCCTGCGGCAACGCGCCGAGGCAGAGATCGCGTCGGCCAAGGCGCAGGCGCTGGGCGAACTTTATGCCGAGGCCGCCACGCTGGCGACCGACGTTGCCGGGCGAATCCTCAAGCGCCAGATCGCCGAGACTGATCAGCAGCAACTGGTTGACGAAGCACTCGCGGAATTGGGCAAGGCATCGCGCAATTAATGGGGCGCCCGTGGATGGCGCCGCAAGGCTATAACGGAAGTAGCATTGGCAGACAAACAGCGTGAAATGGTTACCAGGCTTGAGCGCGTCTACGCGGAGGCGTTGCTCGAGTTGTGCGATGACGCCGAGCGGGCCGGCACGCCGGGCGTGCTCGACGAGGTGGCCAACGAAATCCGCCAACTCGCCGAGTGGTCACGACAGCACGATGATTTCGTCCGCCTCATGTCCGCGCGAACGCTTTCCACGAATCAGCGAAGTGAGATCATCGATCGGCTTTTGCGCGGCCGCGTCAACGATCTGCTCTACCGGTTCCTCCAGGTCGTTAACGAGAAAGATCGCCTCGATTGTTTCGAGGGCATGGCACGTGCCTTGTCAATGTTGCTTGAAGAGCGACGAGGCATCGTCGAGGTTGATGCCTACGTGCCGGCCACGTTGTCGCCGGTCCATGCGGGTCGCCTGGCGGACAAGATTGGTGCGGCGATCGAAAAGCAGGTCGAGTTGACCCAGCACGAAATGCCCGAACTGATCGGCGGGTTGAAGCTGCGCATCGGCGATCAACTGATTGACGGCTCTGTCGCGGCGCAGCTTCGGATGATCCGACAGAAGATGATCGAAACCGGCCGCAATCGGGCGAGGCTTGGCGGGCAAGCGTAGCCACCAGGCCACCAGTTTACGGGACCATTGGAAGGTGAAATGAAAATCAACACTGACGAAATCACGACCGTCATCAAGCAGGAAGTCGAGCGTTACGCGACGGAGCTGGAAGTCACCCAGGTCGGGCAGGTGATCGAGGTCGGGGACGGCATCACGCGGATCTACGGGCTGTCGCAGGCGATGGCCGGCGAGATGCTCGAATTCGACACCCAGCAAGGCCACAAGGTCACCGGCCAGGTGATGAACCTCGAGCAGGATACTGTCGGGGCAGTGATCTTCGGCAACTACCTGGCGATCAAGGCGGGCGATTCGGTTCGCTCGACCGGACAATTGTTGAGCGTGGCCGTGGGCGAGGCGATGCTCGGGCGGGTGGTCAACGCGTTGGGCGAGCCGATCGACGGCCAGGGTCCGATCCAGACGACCGACCGTCGCAAGGTGGACATCATCGCACCGGGCATTGCCGATCGCCAACCGGTCAAGCAGCCGCTTCAGACCGGGATCAAGGCGATCGATTCAATGATCCCCATCGGGCGTGGTCAGCGTGAACTGATCATCGGCGACCGCAAGACGGGCAAGACCGCCGTCGCCATCGACACGATCATCAACCAGCGGTACACGCACCAGACAGACGATCCGGTCTATTGCATCTACGTCGCGGTCGGCCAGAAGGGGTCGACGGTCGCGGGCGTGGTCGAGACCCTTCGCGATCGGGGCGCGATGGAGTACACGATCGTCGTCAACGCCTCGGCCTCCGAGGCCGCGCCCATGCAATATATCGCACCCTATTCCGGTTGTGCGATGGGCGAGCATTTCATGTGGAAGGGCAAGCACGTGCTGTGCATCTACGATGATTTGTCGAAACAGGCCGTGGCGTATCGCCAGCTTTCCCTGTTGCTGCGCCGCCCGCCCGGCCGTGAGGCCTACCCCGGCGACGTGTTCTACCTGCACTCCCGCCTGCTTGAAAGGGCCACCAAGCTCAGTGATGAGCACGGCGGCGGCAGTCTCACCGCACTGCCCATTATCGAGACGCAGGAGGGCGACGTCTCGGCGTACATCCCCACCAATGTGATTTCCATCACCGACGGGCAGATATACCTTGAGCCGGACCTGTTCTTTGCCGGCGTGCGCCCGGCGATCAACGTGGGCATCAGCGTATCGCGCGTGGGAGGCAACGCACAGATCAAGGCGATGAAGCAGGTGGCCGGCTCGTTGCGGCTGGACCTTGCCGCGTTTCGTGAACTGGAGGCATTCGCCCAACTCGGCACGGAACTGGACAAGGCGACGCAGGCCCAGCTCGACCGCGGCGCCCGCATGGTTGAGTTGCTCAAGCAACCCCAGTACGTGCCCGTCGACGTGATCGATCAGGCCATTCAGATTTTTGCCGGTTCCAGGGGCATGCTCGACGATCTGAAACTCGGCGACGTGCCGGTATTTGGCACAGCGATGATCGAGTATTTTGCCGGTCCCGGCGCGGCCCTGCGCCAGCAGTTGGCCGTCGCACGAGAGTTTTCCGATGATCTGGAACAGCAATTTATCAAGGCGATCGGCGATTTCAAGACCGGCTGGTCACCGCAGTAAGTTTCATGGCATGTCTCAAGTATTGACCGCTTCGGTGCGATGAGACTGCCGGGCTTCGCCCGCCAGCTACTGGTTCGGCAGCGTCACGCTGTCGAGTACGTTGGATACCGCCTCAACTCCCCGTTTTCTTCTGCCAGCGGATCCGATGGCGGTTGCGTGTGAATACGCTACAATGTCCCACAGGCGGCATGGCAGCGAAGGAGAACAATCCCGTGGATGGTGATGTTACCGTTGAAACAACAACCGATGTTGCGAAACTGGAGTTGGGCGGCAAGGATTACGAACTGCCCATCGTCACCGGTTCGGAGAACGAGCGTGGTATTGATATCTCGAAGCTGCGGTCCGGCAGCGGACACATCACGCTTGACGAGGGGTACGGCAATACCGGTGCCTGCCAGTCGTCCGTCTGTTTCATTGATGGCGAACGCGGGGTGCTGCGATATCGCGGGATACCGATCGAGCAGTTGGCCTCCAACAGCCGGTTCATCGAGACGGCGATGCTGGTCATCTACGGCGAATTGCCCACGGCCGATCATCTCGATCGGTTTCGTGCCCTGCTGACAAAGCACGAGTTGCTGCACGAGGGGCTGCACAACCACTTTGACGGTTTTCCAGCCCAGGCGCATCCGATGGCGATTCTCTCGGCCATGATCAATGCGTGCAGTTGCTACCATCTGGACATCATGGAGATGGAGGACGAGCAAACGTTCGAGAGCGCTGCGGCGAGGTTGCTGTCCAAGGTGCGCACGATCGCCGCCGCCGCGTACAAGACATCGATCGGTGAGCCGACGATCTACCCCAAACCGTCGCACAACTACGGCGCCAACTTCCTGCACATGATGTTCTCGAAGCCGTACAGCGACTATGAGCCACCGGAGGAGGTGGTCAAGGCGCTGAATCTGTTTTTGATCCTGCACTCTGAGCATGAGCAGAACTGTTCAACCAGCACCGTGCGCATGGTGGCGTCGAGCGGTGCGAACCTGTTTGCCAGTTGTTCTGCCGGCGTGTGCGCCCTGTGGGGCTGGCGGCACGGCGGCGCCAACATCGCCGTCATCCAGATGCTCGAGGAGATTCACAATCAAAAGATCCCCTACAAGGAATTTATGGAGCGGGTCAAAAAGAAACAAATGAAACTGATGGGTTTCGGCCATCGCGTTTACAAGAATTTCGACCCGCGGGCGACGATTCTCAAGGAGTCCTGCGACGATATGCTACGGGTGCTGGGTGTGGACGACCCACTGCTCGACCTGGCGCGTGGGCTCGAAGAGGTGGCCTTGAACGACAGCTATTTCAAGGATCGCAATCTGTATCCTAACGTCGATTTCTACTCGGGGATCCTGTTGCGTGCCATGGGCATCCCGGTTGACATGTTCACCGTCATGTTCGCGATGGGGAGGATGCCCGGCTGGATCGCACACTGGAAGGAAGTGCACGACAATCCCGAGACACGCATCAGCCGGCCTCGCCAGGTTTACACTGGCGACACCGAGCGTGATTACACGCCGATTGAAAATCGATAACCACTGCGCCGCAGTGCTTCAGATGGTTGTGCTTGCTGTCGCCATCGGCCCTGGGCTCGTATTCATCCTCGACACCTGACTTCAGACTCGCACCGTCTGCGTGGGTTGGAGTGCTTGAACAACCACCGGCCGGGACGAGCATGGACGCGTACCACAGATGGGCCGCACGCACCTTGAATCGGCCGGGTTTTCTTCTATAGATGTGACGCAGGCGACGCATCGATCTTGTCGGCGGGTTGAGGGTTGCTCCCGGCGGGTATCGGCGGCAGCCAGCGATCGCTGATTTGCGCAAGCGGTACATCGGGCTGCGCGTGATGCGCGGCTGCGGCGATCAGGCCCATGAACATCGGCGACGGTCGCAGCGGTCGGCTGGTTAGTTCGGGGTGGAATTGCGCGCCGATGAAGTATGGATGCACCTGCCGCGGCAGTTCAAGGATCTGCATGATCGGGTGCTCGGGGTGTCGGCCGCTGAAGATCAGCCCGTGAGCTTCGAGCGTCTCGATGTATGTCGGGTCCACCTCGTAGCGATGGCGAAACCTTCGGCGAATGGTGAAACAAGTGGAAGGAACCGGGGGATTGAGGGATTGAGGGTCTGTGGGGGTCGGGCTGACGGGACTCTGCCCGGTCCCCTGGTTCCATGGCCCCTTGGTTCTTTCCTCAGCAAACAGGCTGGCCGCCAGCGTGTTCGGTGACACGAGCACATTCTTGCCGCCCAGTCGCATGTTGCCGCCCAGGCCCTCGATTTTTTTCTGCTCCGGCAGGATGTCGATCACGGGCGTGGCGGTCTTGGGGTCGAACTCCGTGCTCGCGGCGCCGGCGATGTCGCAAACGTGGCGGGCGTACTCGACCACCGCCATCTGAAAGCCGAGGCAGATGCCGAGAAACGGCAGGCGGTGCTCGCGGCAGTGGCGGATGAAGTCGATCTTGCCTTCCGTCCCGCGCATGCCGAATCCGCCGGGCACGATGATCGCGTCGATACCTTGCAGTTGCTGGGCAACGTTGGCGTGGTGAGATTCTGTCGTGTCGATCCAGCGTGTCTTCAAGTCGACGCTCAGGTGCGCCGCGGCGTGCTCGACCGCCTTGTCGATCGAAGCGTATGCGTCGCGCACAGCGGTGTACTTGCCGGTAATCCCCAGCGTCGCGCGGTGGCGGCGTGGCTCGGTCAACCGCACCATAAACCGGTGCCACTGCTCGCGGGCGCGATCCTCCTGCAATTGGTCGACCCGCTCATGCTGATTCAGCAGCGACAGGATCTCCCGGTCGAGTCCGGCCTGGCGCATCGCTTCGGGGATCGTATAGATTGACTTGCGATCGTGCATCGAAAACACGCGGCGCTGCGGGACGTTCGAGAACATCGCGATCTTCTCAATGGCGGCCGTCGCCACCGGGCTGTGGGCGCGGCAGGCGATAATGTGCGGTTGAATGCCGGCCTCCATCAGTTTCTTGAGACCCAACTGTGCCGCCTTCGACTTCTGCTCGCCCAGTGCGTGAGGTTCGATGATGTAGGTCAATGCCACGAAGCAGACGCTCTGCTCGCCCTCCTCGAACGCCAACTCGCGCATCGCCTCGATGTAGAACCCGTTTTCATAGTCGCCGGCCGTTCCGCCCACCTCGACGAACACGACGTCGGCGTTCTGTTTCATCGCCAGGCTTCGCAGCAGGAATTTCACCTCACCGGTCACGTGTGGGATCATCTGCACGTCCCGGCCCAGATACCCGCCGTGTCGTTCCCGGTTGAGCACGCACGAGAATATCTGGCCGCTGGTCACGAAATTATCGGCCGTCAGGTCCTGGCCGAGCATCCGCTCGTAGGTGCCCAGGTCCATGTCCGTTTCCTTGCCGTCGTCCAGGACGAACACCTCGCCGTGGCGGTAGGGGTTAAGCGTTCCCGAGTCGATGTTGAGATAGCCTTCCATCTTGATGGGGGCTACGCGCAATCCCTTGTCTTTTAATAGTTTAGCCAAGCTGGAAGAGAAAATGCCCTTGCCCAGGCCGCTCATCACCGTACCGAAGACGGCGACATATTTGTGCCTTCCCGGGAGATAGCCGTCCGGCGTCGGGTTGAAAAACTCCGACTCCGCAGAGCTTTGCCCCGCGTTACTGAGCATCTGCTGGGTATCGTCGCCTGGTTCAGCCTGACTTTCTGAGGTGGGCATGGCCTACCGTACCGCGCCGGGGCGATTCGATCAAGGCAGTTCGTCGGGACGCAGGGGACGCAATCGGCTTGCGCTGCAAAACGGAAACGATAACAGGCAGGGCGCTATTCGCGGTAACGCTGCACGAATTCTTCGTACTGCTGTGGCGTATCGATGCCGTGGTGAAGGACCCGGGCCTGGAGCACGGCGATCGGGTGGCCGTGCTCCAGGGCACGCAACTGTTCGAGTTTTTCGGCTTCCTCCAGCGGCGTTGGCGGCAACGTGACATATTTCAGCAGGAAATCACGGCGGTAGGCATATAACCCAACGTGCTTGAGATAATCCCTGGTGCTTGATCTTGAGCCTGGAATATCACGGTGGTACGGGATCAGGCTGCGCGAAAAATACAGCGCCCTGCTTCGCCGATCGACGGCGACCTTGACGATGTTCGGATCGGTCGGGTCTTCATCCTCGGCAAACGGGCTGGCGAGTGTCGCCATCGGCGCATCGGCATCGGTGCGCAGTACGGCGATTAGATCGTCGATCAAGCGTGGCTCGATCTCCGGTTCGTCGCCCTGGACGTTGACAATGATGTCGCAAGCCTCAAGCCCCTCGATTGCCTCGGCAATGCGGCTGGTGCCATTGGGATGGTCCTTGCGGGTCATGACCGCTCGTGCGCCGAAGCCGACGACGGCGTCGAATATGCGGCGATCATCGGTGGCGACCAGGATGTCGTCGATTGATTCAGTATGGCGAACCGCTTCAACCACGTGCCGGATCAGCGGTTTACCCGTTTTGCCGGCCAGTGGTTTGCCAGGGAATCGCGTCGACCCGAATCTCGCGGGGATGATCGCGATGACCGACCCGTTTTTGACGTCCGTCGTCTTCAATCTTGGTTTTTGTCTGGTTTCAGTTTCGCAACGAGTTTCTTGAGCTGGTCCATGCAGTCGCGGATGTTTCTAAAGGTGATATCGGCCTGGAGGATCCTGGAGGCGATCTTCTGCGCCTCGGATGCGTGCTCGACCGAGTTATTTTCAACGGCGTACCTCTCAAGCGCCTCCATGAGCAGGTAGTGCAACTCCTTGCCGCGTGCGTCGGTGTCGTTGGCGTGCGCCTCGATGCCGTTGCGCAGCGACTCGATCGCCTCGTCAACCCAGTCCCGTTGCAGGTAACAGCGGCCGAGATACATCAGCGACACGGACTGATGCTTCGGGTCACCCTGCGACCTCTGAAACTCGCCGATCGCTTCATCGTACTGCTTGAGCCGAAAATACCGCAGACCCAGCTGATAGCGTATGCTCATGTCCGTCGGGTAATTTTTCGCGCGGTCAAGATACTCCTCAAGTTCAGCCCGGACGACTTCGACCGCCATTTTCTGATACACCCGCTTGGCCTGGGCGTTGTCGCGGTCGGCCTCGTACGCCTTGCGGGCGACGGACAACCTTCGCTGCATCTGGTTCATCCGAATGTTGCCGAGTTGCACCTTGTATTTGTACTGGTTCGCTTGCTTCCAGGACCGTTCCAGCAGCGCCATCGCCTCGTTTTCGTCGTCCTCGTTGCCTGTTTCGGACAGGATGGCGACGAACTTGTTGAGCCCATCAAGGTCGTCGGGGTTTTCCTCGTATTCATGGCGCCTGCGATCGAGAATAGTCTGGGTCGTGGATTCCGTGCGGACAATGGCGTTATCTTCCTGCTGTTGCTGTTGCTGCTGCGCGTTGATGATGTTGGCGCGAAAATCGCCTTCCTTGCCCTCGCCGTAATTACCCTCGGCCATCGTCAATTCCGTCTCGAGATCCCGCAGTTGTAGCTGCACATCCTCATCCTGTGGGTTGACTGCAAGCGCCATCTGGCACGCCTCGACCGCCTTGTCGAACGCCGGAATCCGATGAAACAGCTCACACAGTCGCAGCAGCAGTTTCTTGTCCGGCGGCTGTTTGGTTTTCTCCATGTCAAGTGCAATGCTGCCGGCCCAGTAGGCGACCTCGCCGAGGTGCAACTGCTTCTCCTCCGTACGGGCCTCGATAGCATATTGCATCATGTCGATGGCGAAAGTGCTTTTGATCGTGTCCTTCGACCAGATCAACTCGGCTTGCAGCATCTTGTCGAGCTGGGTATTGCCCCGCGCCATGCGTTCCTTGAACGAGGCGGGCTTGCCTTTGGCAACCTTGCGCCGCTTGGCGACTTCGCGCAGCTCCTCGTGGCGGCTTACGTTGTCCGGGTCGTGCCGCAGGCCGTTTATGTAACAATCGATGGCGTAGTCGTAGTTGCGCGACTCGGCGGTGGTCTGGGCGTGGCGGTAAAACGAGGCGGCCTTGTCCAGGTCGCGTTTGAGCGGCTCGACGGATCTCGCCGTTGCCTTTTTCAACTTGGAAAAGAAATCCAGCGCCAAGGCTTGCTCCGGTTAGGGGTTGGATAGCCCGGCACCGGTCGGCCGGAGGGGGGCTCAAAAATCGCAATTTATTATAGGCGCAGCGGTTGTCAAGTGTTCAGGGCGGACCCGACCCCGGCGGGTTGCCCAATATTGTGTCACCGTCTATGGTCTGTGCCGATCGGAGGTTTCGCCATGATTACCGTGGGCATGAATTATCAGGTGCTGTCGGGCAAAGAGGGGGCCTTCGAGGCGATGTTCGCCAAGGTGATCGAGGTGATGGGCCAGATGCCCGGCCACAGTCGCTCGAGCCTGTACACCGAGGTGTCGTCGCCGCAAAACTACCTGATCATCTCCGACTGGAACGATCGCGATGCGTTCGACGCCTTTATCCAGTCTGACCAGTTCCGCAAGGTGGCGGACTGGGGCAAGCAGCAGATTCTGGCTGGGCGACCGACGCATGAATACTACGAAAAGTGAGAAGCGGACGGTGACGCGAGTCGCAATTCACGGTGCCGCGGGGCGCATGGGGCTGCGCCTGGTGGCGCTGTGCTGCGCTGACGATGCCTTGGAATTGGCGGCGGCGATTGATCAGCCGGGCCATGCGTCGTCGGGTAAGGATGCCGGCACGCTGGCCGGTATTGAGCCATGCGGCGTCAGGTTATCTGATCGACTGGACAGTCAGGTGGACGTGTTGATTGATTTCAGCGTGCCGGCAGCGTGCCGGGCGGCGATCGGGCAATGCATTGAAACCGGTTCCAACGTGGTCATTGGTACGACCGGGCTGACCGAGGATGATCACCGCGCCATCGACGAGGTGGCGGCTACGGTCGCTGTCATGCAGGCGCCTAACATGAGTTTGGGCGTCAACGTGTTGTTCGCCCTGGCCGCACGCGTGGCCCAGCAACTCGGCGACGATTACGACATTGAAATCGTCGAGACCCATCACCGGTTCAAGAAGGACGCGCCCTCCGGCACGGCTTTGGGCCTGGCCGAGGCGATCTGCACCGCCACGGGCAAAAACATCGGCCAAGCGCTTGTCCATGGACGTCACGGCGATGACGTGCCCCGTCAACGAGGCCAGATTGGTGTCCATGCGCTGCGCAGCGGTGACGTAGTGGGCCGCCACACCGCCAGCTTCGCAACACTCGGTGAGCAATTGGAACTGACGCACATCGCCTCAACCCGCGATGTGTTCGCCCATGGCGCGATACGCGCCGCCAAGTGGCTGGTCGGTAAACCGCCCGGCCGGTACGGCATGGCCGATGTGTTGGGGCTGTAGAAGTGATCCGGTGAGCATGGCTGTACCGGCGCTTGCGTGAGGGCAAACGTTCGTTGTGGGCCAGGTGGTGCCTTGCACTAATCCGGCCGGCTGATTCCTATTGATTTTGTCGCAAGACGGACTGACATTGAATCCTGAAGTGGTGTTTTCTATGATCGTTTCTTTCGCATAACAAGGAATCGTTCTCATGGCCAAGTTACAATCGCTTGAGTTGTCGGCTCAGGAACCGGCGGAGATCGTGCGGCGGGGGTTCCCGTTGACCGTGGGTGTGCCGTTTGCCCCGGGCGTGCTCGGGGTCGATGACCCGGTGGGCATCGAGGACGAGTCAGGCAATGCCCTTGCCCTTCAGACGCACGTGCTCGAGAAGCACGACGACGGTTCGGTCCGCTGGCTGCTGCTGGACTACCAGGCGGACTTCGAGCCGCTGAGCGTATCGCGTCAGACGCTTCGGCTGGGCAGCAATGGGGCCGCTGCTCCACCACAGTGCATCGAAACGAAAAAGGGGGACGACACGCTGACCATCGACAACGGTGTCTTGACGCTGGAGGTGGATACCGCCCGCTGCCGTCCGCTGACGCGTGTGTCGCGCGGTGGTGAGGTCGTCAGTGACGGCGGGCTCGAGTTCACCATCACGAATGATAAAGACAATAAATACTCGGCCCACCACGACGCCGACGCCGAGTTCGAGATCGAGTACGACGGGCCGTTGCGCCTGGCGATGCACTGGCGGGGCCTGCACAAGAGCGAGAAGGGCAAGGGCCATTTCGATTTTGATGTACGCATGACGGTGTACGCCGGCCAGCCGTACGTGCGTATCGATCACGTGTTCGCCAACAAGCTGGACGATCCCGAGACCCGGGTTAAACAGATCGTGGCCCACCTGCCGATCAGCGTGGGCGGCGCACCGTCGTATGCCGCGTCGACCCTGCTTCGAGAGCGCCAGCAGGCTGACTCGTCCGAGCCTATCCGGCTGAGCATGTACAAGCTGACTGGTCATCAGATCACGACGCAATCAGGCGATGTGCTCGCCGAGTCCGGCCAGCACGCCTTTATGGGCTGGGCGGATGTCAGCGGCGAGGCCCGGGGCGTGATGCTGGCGGGCAAGAACTTCTGGCAGAATTACCCGAAGGCAATCGCGGTGGCCGCCGATGGAATCGACTGCCACCTGATCCCTGATTGCGGCAAGGATTCGCACCATTTTCCCGTACCACGCGGCATGGCGAAAACACACACGTTCTTCGTCCACTTCCACCTTGGCAAGCAGGAGCAGACGCCGCGGTACAACATGGCGGTGGCTTTGCAGCGCTGGCCCATGCCCGCCGCGTCCAGCGAGTATTACCCCACCAGCGGTGAAATCTGGGATTTCATCCCGTACTTTCCGAAGAAGTACCCCCGGCTTGAGGTCGCCCTGCGTCGGTTTTTCCAGCCCGACAACCCGATTTGGCCGGTGCTCAAGGACCCGCCCAACACCCGCGCCTACGGGCTCAAGCACTACGGCGACTTTGTCAGTCCAACCGATGACCAGGATTTTTCAGAGCACGGCCCGGATCCTGATGCGGCCGGCACCTACTATCTCAACAACGAATACGATACGCCGCACGTGCTGGCGATGCTGTTTCTGCGCGCCCACGAGATTGTCAAGTGGTGGGGAGCCGAAGCGCACGCGTTGCACATGATGGACGTGGACATGAACCACTATCCCAAGGCGCACCCGAGCA
>Ga0310121_10004342_pt1 | contig 12544 bp, 9 predicted proteins | sample CB27_Tmax_986_MG_FD_203504 | JGI IMG/M metagenome (GOLD analysis project Ga0310121, IMG submission 203504) | Marine microbial communities from Western Arctic Ocean, Canada - CB27_Tmax_986 | ecosystem: Environmental > Aquatic > Marine > Oceanic | place: Canada: Western Arctic Ocean | collected... | reverse complement strand
ATGCGAACTTTCGCATGGCCTGCTCGTTAGGTCAAAACGGTCGGCAGTCACCCAAACTTTCCCGATCTCGGGGCTACGTGTCAGATTCAGGGCACACACCCTTCACCTCGTCAACTCTCGCTGCAACACAGCGATACCGGGCGGCTGGATCGACCTTACCCGGAAAGGTTTCAATTGCTTTCTACGGCATACTTTTACTCTTCAATAATGGCTCAGAGCCTGGTTAACTGACCACACGGGTTCTGAGTTTGTGCGCCCCCTACCAAGTTCTGCCGGTCTTTCAACGGTAAGCCATCGGTCAGTATCAGTTGTCAGCTGTCGTTGTCCCAGCTATTGACCAGACTACGGCGGTGGGCGTATGGTCATAAAACTCCGCCGAACGATAACAGCTCTTCCTTTCGCAGACTATGACTTTGCAACTACTCGGATTCGGACCGACATTGGTCCCAGCGATTGCATCTGTCGCATTGGCATTCTTGTCATTGGGATTCGTATCGAAGGCATGCGCTGCCGACGAATTATCACGTCTCGATGCCGCTGGCGGCGTCATCACAGGCCCGGGCTTGGAAGTGCTCGCCAGTGAAGGGCGAACAAGCATCCGCCTGACGCTCGACGCGACGGCGTCGTTCGACTTGCGTGTGCACTTCAACGAAGCGCCGTTCTCGGGCACGCGCATGGACGTGAAGGTCAACGGCCGGCGGCTACTTCCCTACTTCGCCTTCGGCGGTGACACGCGCTACGACAGTGTCCGCGGCCAGCCCGGTATGCGGCCGCCGATCGCCGAGATCGAAGGCCGCTGGCTCATCCCCCCTGACCTGTTTCGCGTTGGCGAGAACTTGATCGAACTGGCCACCACTGGCGTGTTGCCTAACGACGTGCTGAACGAAATTGGCCCGCCGCCGCGCATTGTCGTCGACCGCATCGAGCTACGTCCCGTCGACGGCGGCGATTTGCCGCAGTACGCCAACTCGATCTACTACGACTTCGCCGTTTGGCCGCAGGGTTATCACTTCGGCCGCGGGGGGAAGCGGCGCGTTCACTACGATAACGCGCTCTTGGGGATCGTGGGGGGCAAGGGCATGCCGAACGTGATCCCCGGCCTGGGCAGCGATCAGGCAGGATGGGAAGCCAAACGAGCTGCCGAAGCGCTCTGGATTGACTGGGGCTACCGCAACTTCGAGTTTTACACCATCTGGTCGTTCTGCGGCGAGCCGGAGTTGTGGGCGCGCTTCGTCAACGTAGACGGCGACTCCGCTACGCAATCGCACTTTCACACGCAGACGATCTTCAAGAACGTCCTGGAACGCACCGAGTCGGCAACAGGCGCGGACATTCTGCTGTACGACATCCAAAAGTGGACCAGCGCGCTGGAGCCGGCGATTCGACAAGTGGCGCCGTACGCCACCTACTACAATTTCAAATGCGAGCAGCACGGACCGTGGGGGCAGGGATTCGGTGACGACGGCCAGGTTTTTGCGGCGCTGGGGTACGACGGCGAAGTGTGGGCCCGCAACTACTACGCCGCGATGAAGGCCGCCCGCGATCTGGTGCAAAAGTACGACGCCGAGGACGGCCGCGTCGAGGAGCAGAATCATTGGATACCGGCGATTCGTACCGTCCTGTTCGATACGGCGCTGCGCCGCGGCGAGCCGATGCGCGACATGATCGACATCCTCACGACACACTTCGGTTCGCTGGCCAGTTACGACCTGGACGAGAACGGCCGGGCGGTTCCCGGCGACACGCTGCGCTTACAGTATCCCGGCGCGATCGCTTTTAACAGCGGCTGGCGCGACGAGTGGATCGGCCACGTCGCTGAAACCGGCATCCGCTGGGTGAAGGACTCAATGTACCCCGAGACGGCGATCGATTTCAATCGTTACCGCCTCGGCCGTTGCAAAGCCGACATGCACATGCACTCCGCCGACCCCGCCATGCACCGCTGGGGCAACGGCCGTCCGTTTGATTACCGCGCCGGCTTCCGTGGTGACGAGCTGATGCACAACTCCGAGAACGGCATCTGGCAGGGCTACAGTGCCCCTTCGCCGTACCAGTTCCTGCAAGGCACGTTCGCCTGCGGCCTGCTCCCGACCGGCGCCGCCGAGCCCCGTGACTTGAGCATCACCACCCGGCAATCGCTGACGGAAACGGCTGAGCTAAACGTCAATGTGTACGGTCACTGGATTGACGGCGTGGGGCATACCAAGCGGCTGCGGACCGTTGACCCGCTGTACGGCGACCTGTTCGGCTGGACCGGCAACGAGCACTGCAACTCCGGGGACTACATCCGAATGGTCGGTATCAAGGACCACCATCACCGCCGGCAGCCGTACGACGCGTTCAACCTCGTGCGGCGGATCTGTTACGCCTTTATTACTAGCGGCAGCGTGTACCCGTCCTGGCTGGGCGATCGCCACGACGACGAGCTGTTTGTGAAGACGCTCCTGCAGGCGATCGAAGGCCGCGCGTATTTGTGCGTGTACGCCGCAAATTTCGCGGACGTACCACAAACGCTTGACGTGCTGCTGCCGCTCGACGCATCGCAAGCGGGCCAGGCGATGGTCTTCGACGAGCGGTCGTGGGACTGGGCGGTGCACGAGCGACGGGACCTGTCGCCCGGACGAGAGCAGCGTTTCTCACATGAGACGGCGCCGCTGAGTGCGTGGATGGTGGCGATACCGATCGGCCCGGATGCGCTGGCGTCAGCGCTTGATCTGCCGCCCGCCCCATCGCCGACCGCACCGGTCGTCGACGAGCACGAGGAGGAGGACCGGCCCGTGTTGCGATTCGAGCCACCGCTCGGGACGGGCCAGCGTCAACAGATAGAGGTGGCCCGCGAGGCGCGGTTCCGCGGTCAGGACCGCATTGAGTTGTCAGCGCCCGCCACGATGACTGGCCAGCACAAGATGGCCACGATGCCGGCGGCTGGGCAGCGGTTGTGGTGGCGCGTCCGTACTGTGCAGCCCGACGGACGCGGAGGACCGTGGTCCTCGCCCCAGGCTTTCATCTATAAATGGCCGGAGTATGCCGAACGATTTACATCACAGCCTCGCGCGGACCGCAACTCCTGGCGGCAAACGCCCGCTTGGGACTGGCTCGATCAGACCCACGAGACCGAGGAACCCAGTCTGACGTGGGAGGGCGAGATCTACGGCAGCAACGGACACATGAATTCCCCCAGCCGCGCCGCAGACGGGCAAGCCGAATCGTTCTGGTCCAACGAGACCAATGGAGAGTCCTCACAGTTCGCATCGACACCGGAGTGGGCCGTCATCTGGCCGCAGCCGCGGAGCTTTTCGCTGGTCAAGGTGCTATGGCACGAAGAGTTGATGCCGAAAGAATTCGTGGTGCAAATCTCAGACGACGCACAGGCCTGGACGAACCTGCTGGCCCGCGATGGCAATATCGAGCCGTTGACAACGATCGAGCTAAACGAGCCCGTGACGGCGCTTTACTTCCGCATCACGATCCTCAGCACTTCCAGTGAAACCGGTCGCGTCGCCATCCGCGAGGTGATGGTGAAGTGACGCCAGCCAATTTGCCCACATTTGAACCTCTTTGTATATCGGCTACCGACGAAAACATAAGCGGAATCCACAACTCAACTTATGGCTGCAACTGAAAAGCGAAAAAATCGCTGGACCAGGACACCAGTACCAAGGTGGGCAAGACACACACCTCGCGGGAGAAATTTGTCTTGAATGCTATGGCCTCGCCTGTCTACAGCTTGGAAATGTCGACACACACGGCGTTTTCCAGGTCGCGGATGTAGAGCCGGCCGTTGGCCAGGGCCGGTGGAGACCAGGCACGGGACGATTCGAGTGCCTTGAAGTGGCCCTTCTCGCGGTACTCGTCGGGCGTGGCTTCCACGACGGCCAGGTCGCCGTGTTCGCCCAGCACAAACAGGTGGCCTTCGGCCGCGACAAGCGAACCTTTGCCAACCGAGCGGTCCTGCCACAACTGCTCGCCGCTATCCAGCCGGATGCATTTCAAAGTCGAATTGTCAAAGCCGTAAATGTGACCGTCCAATAGGATGCAGCTGTTGTAGTGATTGCGCATTTCCTTGTTCGTATACACCAGCTCTGAATCGACGGAACCGTTGCTAGCGGTCAGTCGATAAGCCGAGCAGCGACCGGTTTCGCGGGCGGCGGAAACGAATAACAAGCGGCTCCTGGGTTCGTAGATTGGCGTGGCAATGTTCATGTCCGAGGTGGTAATCCACTCATGCCGCCAATGTTCGGTGCCGTCCACCGGTGACACACCCACCAGCGCTCGACCGCAAAAAAAAACCAGCTCTGGGACGACCTCGCCGTGTGGGCTCGTCACTTCGATGCGGATCGGCGAAGCGTATCCGGCAATGTCACCCAGGTTCCGCCAAACAACCGCGCCCGAGTTCTTTCGAAAGGCGACGATCGACGCGTCTTTGGCGCCGACGTTGACCAGCAGCTGCTGACCGTCGACATACGGCGAGGTGGATACGCCCCAGCGGAGATTTTCGCCGCCGAAGTCATCCAGCACGTTGTGCTGCCACCGTACTTCGCCATTTTCGGCATCCAGGCACAGCAGCGTGCCTTCCGCGCCCATCGCGTAAACGACGTCTCCGTCGACGGTCGGCGTGCTGCGCGGCCCGTCACCTCCCTGTTGATCCCGATATCTGCCGTCCGACGAGGGAACCTCCCAAAGCGTTTCCCCGGTTTGTGCATCAAGACAAAAGACAGATTCAACGTCTTCCACGGTCGCCATGGTATAAAGCCGACCTCTCGCCACCGCGAATGACGAAAATCCGACACCCAAGGGTCTCTGCCATACCACACGAGGCGTGTTGTCGGACCAATCCAACAGCAGGCCCGTTTCCTGAGAAATCCCATCACTGTACGGCCCACGCCATTGAGGCCAGTCGTCCCCGACGCTAACCGCGGAGCCAAAGTGCAACAGGGCGGGCAGGATGATAACGAAAAGGAAAAATCGGATGAGATTCTTCATTTAAACGGGCTCCTTGATTGATGAGCGTCACCAATCAAACTGGCGATTCTGCGGTGAAGCCAGGAGCGCGCTAGTGGTGAAATTGGAAATAACAGTTCAGACGTGTTTTCTGATGAACGGGACGGAACGACGATCGGAATACGAATCTTAACACAAGCGTAGCCCGATCGTCCAATGACGCAAGAAAATCGCATCGAAACCCCGCAAAAATCCAGATAAAAGGGAGGCTGTCGGCTAAGCTAAAAGGGCGATTGGCATTGAAAACTCTATCAGCAATCACCTTATCCGTCACACCAAATAGAGATCCGTAGAGGCTTGAGGATGGGTCACATGTTGCAAAACTCTCAATGGCGATGGAAGGCAATCTCTTTCTTTCTGTTGGCCTTGGTGAGTCGCTCGCCAGAATGTCTCGGCCAGCTGATGCTGACCAGGACGGAAACTTTCGACAGCGATCCCGGCTGGGATGGGCATAATAACCGAACAATCCTCACGCAAGAGATCAGGCAGGATTTCAGATGGAACAACACAAACGCCACGGGAGGAGACGATGGCGAAGTTGGGGGCACCCTCTCCGGGGCCGGTGAACCAGCGTACTTTGCCAAGGTCTTGTCAGAATTGACGCTCGACGATGCCTTTGAGGCCTCGGGGATTTTGAGAGTTGCAGCCGGATAGGGGGCCATGCTCTGCTAGGCTTTTTTAACAACGAAACAATCAACGAGTGGCGTACGCCGAACTCCCTCGGCTTACGTATCAAAAGCGAAAACAATTCCTTCTTTTACGCCTACAACGATTATGCCACTCAACTTTGGCGGGCTGGTGGAGTTGCTTTCAACAAAGATGGTACACCGATGGGTGAACAAGACGAATTCGAGTTTGCTAACGGGACAAATATCTACAATTGGTCGATTGCCTATGATCCTACTGAAAATGGCGGTGGGGGGAGTATCACCTCCACCATGAACGCTGAAACCGTGGTCACCAATCTTGACGCGGGGCACAAGGCAGACGGTTCGATCTTCAATCGCTTCGGTCTGCTGAATGTGATGAAATCCGCCGATGATCCTGGCCGGTTGTGGATTGATGATGTGACGATCAATGGCGTGTTTCATAACTTCGACGCCGACCCCGGCTGGGACGGTCTTAACAATCACGACAATACTTATGCCACGACGAACGTTCGACCAGGCTTCGATTTCGGCTACAGCTCCACGAACAATGTGGGTGCAGAAGGCGCCGGCGAGAGGGGGGGCAGATTTTCCGCGGGGCGACTCACGTGTGCAATTCAATGGCAGTCGCATGGCCTTCTATGGCGCTCAGCTCGATAAAACGCTTTCCCTCGATGACCCGCTCCACGCCGCGGGCAAGTTTTCCTTTGATCGCGGCGTTACGGATAGCACCGTCCTGATTGGATTCTTCCATTCAAGTGGCAGCATTCAGGATAGCAACTCGCAGAGTTTTGCACTTCCCGAGAATTTCCTTGGCTCCTCGATTGAAGGCCCCAGCCGCGAAGGTTTCCTGTTCTATCCCGGCTACGGGTTGAGCGAGGAAAGCACTGGCCAGAGCGGCAATGGTATTTCAAACTTGCCTCACCTCTACCCGAATGGAGATACGCACGACTGGTCTTTGGACTATGATCCCGACGCCGTGGGTGGGCGGGCGAGGCCGGATCGTTCTGAGTCTGGACGGTCAACCGATCGCCTTGAACTTATCAGTTGGGCACAAATCGATTGGAGCGAATTTCGACCGTTTCGGCATCATCACCACGCACATCGACGGAAATGGCCAGACCGTCTACTTTGATGACTTGACTTATACGGTGGGAACAACTGACATCGAAGATACCGTTTCATGGAATGTGGACGCCTCCGCAAATCTTGCCTCGGTTGAAAACTGGTTTCCCTCCGCGGTTCCAAATGCTGATTTAAACGTGATTCTAGGCAGCAAGATTACCGCGTCACGAGTTCTGTTTGCCGATACTGAACTCACGATGAAGTCGCTACAGTTTGATAACACGAATACCTATGTCCTCGCCGGTCAGGGAAACATCAATTTTGAGGCCGACGTCGGAGACGCGGAGATCTCCACGCTTCAAGGCGATCACGAATTTCGGGTGCAAATCAGTTTGTCCGGCGATCTGTCGATCGATGTGCTGACGGGCACGACCTTGACGTTCAACAACGGGTTGGATCTCAATGGCCATACGCTCACCAAGGTGGGCGGAGGCGATCTGGTGATCAACAACCGTTTGAGGCTCAATGGGGGCGCTCTCATTGGCACGATCATCAACAATGTGACGGCAGTGCCAGAGCCCTCATCGGCTCTGTTACTTGGCTGGGGACTGGTCGCGATGCTACGCCAGCTCGTCGGACGATCCAGGTTCCTTCCCAGAAGGCTGCGACCCCGGTGGTTTCACAGCCATTTTGGGCCATGCTAAGCATCGTTCGAGAAATAACTGTCCGCTGTACCCTCGCCCCCCTGGGGAGAGGGCAGGGTGAGGGGACTAAGAATGTGCCAGTTATTTCTCGAACGATGCAAAGCAAAATCCACAACTCAACTTATGGCTGAAACTGAAAAGCGCAAAAATCGCTGGACCGGGACACCGTCCAACACGGCGAGTGTGGTGCGCAGAGTGGCGCTCGTCATCTGCTCGACGGCGGCTCCGCTCCTCGCCGACGAGCCTCGTTCGCCGAGTCCGCAGGTGCGAACCTACCCGATGGTCACGATCGCGTGGTCCGGATCTGCCCCAGGGCTTTCAGGACAGCGACGGGGGGATCAACGGCTCCGATCTCGTCACCGTGGGCGGATTCTGCAGCGGGGGCTCGAGGAAGACAACCGACAAAAGCCCGGACGCTACCCGAGGGGGTTTCTGAAGCAAGCTTGGAGCATCGACATCGACTCGATGACGCCGCGCTGGTCGAGGCTCCCCGACTTTCCGGGCGCCCCGCGTCAGGGACTTTCCGCTGCGCTCGTCAAAGATGCGTTCTACTTCTGGGGAGGATTCAGCTACACCGAGCCCTACACGTATGACGACGGCTGGCGCCTCTCGAAGCAAGGAGAGAGCTGGAAATGGGAACCGCTCCCGCGACTGTCGTGGAGGCTCACGACCGTTGCGATGAGCGTCTCCGGGACAAAGATCTACGCCTTCGGCGGCGCCGACTACAACAGCCTGGCGTTCTTCACCGAAGCGGATCGCGCCGGACGGACGAAGCGTCTCGGAGCCCGTCTTTTCGTCCACGACACGGAGGACGCCGGAACCGGGTGGAAGGAGTTGCCGCCGTGCCCCGGCACGCCGCGGTGGGTGCACGCGATGGCCCTGGTGGAAGACAAGCTCTATGTCATTGGTGGGGCGAGCGGCAATACAGTGCGGGACGGCGTCAACTACGGCTACTGCACGATCGTCGACAACTGGAGTTTCGACACGCGGACCGAGCAGTGGGCTCGCCTGCGTGACCTTCCGGTCTCGAGCGGCAACTTTCCCAGGGGCACCAATCTCGTCTTCAAGCAAAGATACATCATTTTTCCCGGGGGGCATCAGTACGGCTACGTGCTTAATCCGGATGGCACCGTCCGCGAACAGTACGGCGTGGCCTCGCAGGCCAATCCCGCGAGCGGTCTCCACAACGACGTGTTCGTCTACGACACCCGGACGGATCTTTTCGGGACCGCGAATGCCCTTCCGATCGATAACAACCTGCCGATGACCGTCGTGCACGGTGACCAGATCTATCTGCTGGGTGGCGAGACCGGGGACGGTCTGGTGGACGGAACGTACTATGGACACCACCCCGACCTCTTCCTGAAGGGCACGATGGAGATCTCGAGGCAGACGGAAACGGAGACCCGATGACCATGCCGTATACCGGTGGGATCGTCTTTGCGTTCGAGGAGGGGACCGACCGCCAAAACTGCGCCTTCCCCGGGATCTGCGTCACGGGAGACGGCCGCTGGCTCTGCTCGTTCCGCGCCGCGCCGCGAAAATCGGCGATGGCGGGGCAGCACGTCGCGCTCACCTGGTCGGACGACAATGGCCGAACCTGGCGGGATCCGGTGCGGCCCTTCCCGCCACCCTCCGTCGACGGCAAGCCCGGCTCCCTGCGAACTGGCTACATCACGGAGCGCGAGGACGGATCCTTCGTCGCAGTGCTTTGCTGGGTCGATGGCTCCGACCCCACCCTGCCGTTCTTAAACGAAGAAACCGAAGGACTCCTCGACACTCGGACCTTCGCGTCGCGTTCCCACGATCGGGGCGAGACATGGTCGACCGTCAAACCGATCCCGACCGACGCGTTCCCGGTTCCGACCCCCATCACGGGTCCTCTCCTCCTGCTCGGCAACGGCGATCTCGCGTGTCAGTTCGAGCTCAACAAGCACTACGACGATCCGGCGCCCTGGCGTCACAAACCGGTCCTCATGTTCTCTCCCGATTACGGACGCACCTGGCCGGACCACTCGGTCGCCAGTGACGATCCGGACGGTCACGTGTTCTTCTGGGACCAGCGTCCCGCGGTGCTGCCGGACGGACGTATACTCGACTTCTTCTGGACCTACGACACGCAGCGGGCCGAGTACCTGAACATTCACGCTAGGGAGTCGCGGGACGATGGCCGGAGCTGGTCGCCGATGCGCGACACCGGAGTGCCAGGTCAGCCCGCCGCGCCCGTAATGCTTCGAAACGGCGACATCGCGATGGTGTATGTTGATCGGACGCGCGCGCCGGTGATCTCGATGAGAACCAGCGCCGATGGGGGACTGACGTGGCCACCCTCGACAGAACTTGCCATTTACCAGTCGGTCGACCGTTCGCAGAACGTCGACAAGCGCGACATGAACGACGCCTGGTCGGAGATGAGCAAGTTCTCGATCGGATTGCCGGCGACCGCGACACTGCCGAACGGTGATGTGCTTGTGGTCTTCTACGCCGGAGACGATGCCGACCGGACGAGTATCCGATGGGCCCAGGTCCAGGCGAGCCCGCGTCACGCGTGATTACGACGGTCGTGCCGGGTGGGTTATTGATAAGAATTTCAATTGATAAGAATGTGGTTACTCATGACGAGTTTCGTAGACGCGGTTTTGGATCGTTGGTTATTACCGTGATTATTCACACGCTGCCGGTCCCCGGACTGGAAACCGTGAAGATCAACCACCACACATACAAGGCGAGTCAGGGCAATCCATTCACACGCGGGTCGAATGTTTACTCATTTTTCTTGGATATGGGCCACAATTTGATGACCCTGGAGCCGCCGCCGCCGCCATTGGCGAGGATCTTGCCGTCGGGCGAGTACATGAGCGACTCGATCCGACTGTCGTTGCCGATGAACATGCCAACCGGCTGCCAGGTCGTCGTATCCCAAAATGTGATCGTCTTGTCTTTGTTGCCGGTGGCCAAAATCTTGCCGTCGGGCTGGAAGTCCATCGAATCACCTTCCTGAACGTGCCCCGTCAACGTGTGGAGAAGCTCACCGGTCGCGGTGTCCCAGATAATGACCGGTCCATAAGAGCTGTTGCCCGCCACGACTTTGTCATCGGGTGAAATCGTAACGGCTTCAAACGCGCCTTCCGAACTCTTTAGCACACGCAGACATTCGCCGGTTTCCGCGTCCCAGATGCGCATGTCTGTTTCGGAACCGCCGCAGACCACCAGTTTGCCGTCGGACGAAAATTCCACCGCTTTCATCGTGGCCGACTGCCCTGCCAGCGACTTTTTCCTCTTTCCGGTTGCCACGTCATACAACTGCACGGTCCCTTTTTCGCCGCAGATGGCCAGCGTCTTGCCGTCGGGCGAGAACGCGCAATTGCGCAGCAGGACGCCCACGTTAATCTCCCGCTTGAGGGTGTAGGACGACGGAACGTCCCACAAGCAGAGCAGGCCATCAGCGCCGGCGGAGGCCAGCAGCTTCCCATCGGGCGAATAGGCCACGCAATAGACGTCCTTGGTGTGATGACTGATCTTTTTTTGAAGGGGCACCTTTTCTTGGGAGGCGGTCGTCAGGTCCCAGATGTTAATTGTGGTGTCTCGACTCGAACTCGCCAGGGTCTTGCTGTCCGGAGTGAAGGTCAGCCACATGACCGAACCGGCGTGGCCGTTGTAAACCGCGTTACGCGGTTGCGTCTTCAGAAATTTCGTAACGCACCGGATGTCCGCCGCCGTCGCCACGGGAAGCGGTTTCGGCTCGTCCGCAATGGATGAGGCCTTAATGCCGGCCAACAGCATCAAGGCCACCGCCAGGACGATTGTTCTCATCTTCTGTTCCGTTTTCATACTCCTATTCTCCTCTTATTCTGCGATTTCCCATTCGGATGTACGTGAAACCGTGGCAGGCTCGGATTATCGCGTATTGTAACAGCATGCGCCCCCGCCCCCATTTCTGGCGCATCGGAATTTTTCTAATTTTCTGGTTCCTCGCCAGAATCTGTGGGTAGAAATAGGCTGTAGCGCGCCGACCGGATTTCAGTTCAGGCTCCACAACAGCAGGGCCGCCCAACCTTACGTCTTCACCCTCACCGCACATCCCCAGCCGTGGGTGAGGGATATGCGGTGAGGGCGAAGACGACGGCAGGGCTCATTCTACCGTTATTCAAAAAAGACACTTCGCCAAAATCTGTTGGTGAATCGAGACGTTCTACGTATACCAAGCCCGATTCAAGGGTTAACAAGTACACGGCTGCAAGATTTTCGGTTATGGATGTTGTTACGAAGCACCATCCTCCGGAGTCCCACAGCCGTGCAATTGAAAACTATCCTCAATTCTGTCGAAAAGCCCAAGTCGTTTGTGTACCAAGAATCGCGGTGGGCCAATCCCAAAACTAAGACCGAGATCGAGATTCCGATCGAGCCTCGGATGAACAGTAGTGCCATCTGCTCGGGGTGCGCCCGACCGGCACCCGGCTATGACCGCTTGCCCGAGCGGCGGGTCGAGTTTGTGCCGCTGTGGCAGATCGCGATTTATTTTGTCTATGCCATGCGGCGGGTCGATTGCGCGACCTGTGGCGTGAAGGTAGAAAAAGTTCCTTGGTGCGATGGTAAGAACCAATTGACAACGACCTACCGTTGGTTCCTGGCGGGCTGGGCGCAGCGACTTTCTTGGAAGGGAGTCGCCGACGCCTTCGAGACAACATGGCAAAACGTGTTCCTCGCGGTAAAACACGCGGTTTCATGGGGCCTGGCGCATCGCAATCTGGACGGAATCGAGTCGATCGGCGTCGATGAAGTGCAGTGGCAGCAGGGGCACAAGTACCTGACGCTTGTCTCCCAGATCGATGCTGAATCGAAGCGGTTGTTATGGATTGGCAAGGATCGCACGACCAAGACATTCCTGCGGTTCTTCCGGATGTTGGGCAAAAAGCGTTCTGGTAAACTGAAGTTCGTTTGCAGCGACATGTGGAAGCCGTACTTAAAGGTGATCGCCAAGAAGGCATCCCAGGCGATTCACGTACTCAACCGTTTCCACATCATGCAGAAGATGAACAAGGCGATCGACGAAGTCCGAGCCGGCGAAGCGAGTCAGATGAAGGCCGATGGCTACGAGCCGATCCTCAAGCATTCGCGATGGTGTCT
>Ga0310121_10004339_pt1 | contig 12557 bp, 10 predicted proteins | sample CB27_Tmax_986_MG_FD_203504 | JGI IMG/M metagenome (GOLD analysis project Ga0310121, IMG submission 203504) | Marine microbial communities from Western Arctic Ocean, Canada - CB27_Tmax_986 | ecosystem: Environmental > Aquatic > Marine > Oceanic | place: Canada: Western Arctic Ocean | collected... | reverse complement strand
GTGGGCACGGGTCCGCTGGTCACCACGACCGGTACGTTCGTCTTCGCCAAGAGCCGTTCCGGCAGCTTGCGCCCGGACCAGGGGATCAGCGCCTCGCGCTCGGCGTCGGTGACGACGATGCCCGCTTCGCCGGCGCGTACCACGCTCAGGAGGGCCGCCTCGTGGGAGCGGCCGCGCACGACACGGAAGCTGGTGCGAATGCCTTCCAGCGGCTCGGGGAGGGCCGCGCGCAAGGCGCTCGCGCGCGCTTCGCACGTGCCCTTCCGCGCCGTGGGCTGCACGATGCCGGCGAGCACCAGCTCGCCTCCGGTCGCGACCAGCGCGGCCGCGGTGGCGGCCACGGTGGCCGCGCGCTCGCCGTTCGGGAGAACCGCCAGCACGCGCTCGGCCTCGCCGAATGGCTCCGCACTGGTAGGGGCCATGAGCGTCTCCGTGATCGGGAAGGCGAGGAGCGGCCGCAGTTCGTGGCTCGGCCCCACCACCACCAGGGTTGGCCCCAGCTTCGCCAGCACGGTGCGGACGACTTCGATGAAGGGCCGATTGCCGCTGCCTGCAACCGTGCGCGTCTCGGCGTCGTGCGTGTCCGCGAGTTCGCGCAACCACGGAGGCACCCGCCGCTCGAAGGCCGCTGCGTCTCGCGCGCAGGCCACCAGCACCAGCTGCCCTCCGCGCTGCAGGGCCTGGCGCCTCGCCAGCCCGGCGATCGCGGTCAGTTCTTCCTGTGAGGTCGCGACCGCGGCGACGACGGCTCTGTCGCTGCCCGCGCGCGTAGAGTCGCGCCGCCGCGCACGCGGATGGCCGGGCGCCTCCGGCGGTCCGGCGGGTGAGGACAGCGAACGATCGGCTCCGCTCAACTTCAGCGCCTCCGCTGCGGGACCCTACGAGCCGTTCGTAACCGACAGGTATCCCCGGCGTGACGTAGGCGCAAAGCGCGTGCAAAACCTGTTAGACGGCCGCCTCACTTCCCGTTCAGACAAGGAGGTTTTCGGGTGCCGATAGGCTGTCTCCTCGTCCCCACCGCTGGCGCGTGAGCGAGCGGCCACCGCCGGATCTGGGAGGGGACGGTCAGATCGCCGTTGCCAGTGGCGCAGCCCTCGGCCGTGGTCTGCGTACGGGTTGCGCGCAGCGGTCGGCTTGCCCTGCTGGCGGTGCTCGATCGCCGCTCCGCGCACCCGCCTGAGCCTGCGATTGGGCCCGAAGGGGATCGGCCAGCGGGGCGCTCGGTCGGGGTCAGAACACCAGCGCAATCGACCGGGGTGGGCGGTGCAGATCAAGCCGGTAGGGATTCTGACCGGTACGAGACCGTGCCGGCGATTAAGGATCGCGCCGATGAACACGAAGCTGAGCGAGGTACGCAGGAACGCGAATCCCTTCCCCAACGCCAAGCGGCCTTGGGGCGGGCGAGCCGGCCGTGACCGCTCGCCCCAAGGGGCCGAAATCCGCGGACGGGCAACGCCCGGCTCGCTTTCGAGGTGCCTGACCGGTGAGGAGGGCCTCCCCCGAGAATCTGGGCGTCGGAGCTGAAGGCGCCGGAATGGAGAAGGCTCTCAGAGGGAGGGGCAGGCCATTGAGCCAGCCACTCGAGAGATGAGCACGGCGGAACCGTCGGGAGCGTCGCTCTTAGGTGGGTAACGCGGGAGCGCGGACGCTTCGGGCTCCCGTTCGTTCGGTGGGAGGAAAGAGGAGCGGAAGCAGAAAGGAAGGGGCGTTCTAGAGACGCTCGTACCCAAGCCGCTCCATAGTCGGTCCGGCGACGCGCCCTATCGTCGCGATGTCATCAGGTGAAAGCCGGGCGAGGCTCTTCGCGTTGAAGTCTGAGATCGGATGGGGGCCGGGCTCGAGGCTGTGCACATCGAAGTCGCTGTTCAGGATCGCGCGATCGAAGGGTTCCGGCAGCGTGAGGAACCCTTCGATCCGATCGAGTTCGCGCTCCGGGTTCTCGCAGAGCTCCTCGTAACGCACCCAGAGGAGGTGCCCGAGTTGTTCTGCGTCAGCGAGAAGGCAGTCGTACGCTCGCGCCCAGTGGCGCGCAGCATCCTCGATCGAAGAATCTTGCCGCCTGCGAATCCCCTCTGCCACCGCGTAAGGGCTCCTCGTTGTCGCGACGAAGCGATTGGGCCGGAAGTACCGCTGCAACCAGAGCGCGCGGAGCGTATTCGGCGGGCTCTTCTCCAGGAGCACACCTGGACCTGGGGGGAAGTGCAGCGCCCAATCGTGTTGGGCCCGGTCCGCTCGGTCCGCTCCCTCGTTCTGATCGAGCCGGAACACGTCGGGCCGTTCTGTCCAGAGCCGGCTCACGCCGTAATTGCGCGGGAGCAGGAGGGCGTGCGTCAGCCGCTGTCCCTCCTTTGGGAGGCCGCGGATCTGAGGGTGCGACGCGAGAAGGCGGACCAGGAGCGTCGTGCCCGAGCCGTTCACGCCAAGCACGAACAGCCAGTAGTCGTCCCCAAGCGAGAGTCGTCGGCGCGTAGTCGCGGCTCGCGCGCGAGGGCTGGAGAGACACCAACGAAGGTCCCAGGCGCGTCGCCGGAGTAAAAGTGCGCCTCTGGTTCGCGCCGGGACCAGACCGCGGTAGATACGCCCGGCCAGCGAATCTCGTCCTAGCATCGTACGCACGCAAAGCGGCCCGCATGCGCCTCTAACCTCCTACTCCGAAGGGCGCAGTCAAAGTCGCTCAGCGAGCGCTGAGATGTCGAATCCATATCGAGATTGATTGGCAGTATCAGAGGGTCGAGGAGTATGGCCCATCTGTGACCGCACTGGTGGAGAGGCACTGAGAGCGCGAAGGAGCCCCGAGGCGAGAATCGGGGCCGGGCCCGCTCGATGAGAGCCCTGACAATGGCAGCGCGATCTTGAAGATAGATTTCCTGCTTTTGCTGGCCCTCGCAAAGCCCCCCAGACGTTCGTGATGAGTTTGCGGGGCAAGGACCGATGAGGGGCGCCTCCGCATCAGGCGAGTCGCTGGGCGAGTTTGAGAGATCGCCTCGCGCTGCCGTCGCCCGCTTAGCGCCTTTCGCCCCGCGGAGCTCGTTCAGGATCGTAGCCACGAGCGCCCTCTGAGCCGGGAGCGGTGGTCCTTACGGGAACAAATGCGGCGCCCTCAAACGAACTGGCGGGAGTGCATGGGAGTCGAACCCACCCCTCGGCACGTTTGCGACGAGGCGACCGTTTTGAAGACGGCGAGGACCACCGGGCCCTATCCACTCCCAGGCCCCATCGTAGCGGCGGCTTCCTTGCGCTACGAGCCACCCTGTGAGAGAGGCGTCGGCTCGGGGGGAAGCGCGTGTGGTACCGGCGGTTTAGGCGTGAGCGTCACCGGCGGGGGGGCGCCCTCCTCGCCGCTATCCTCAACTGGGTTGCGCGAGCCCTGTTCCGGGTGATCGTCCAGCGTCGGAAGGGGAGCGGCTGCCGCGGTGGGCTCTGCCGTTGGTGTCGCCGTGGGTGTTGCTGTCAGGGTCGGCGCAGCGGTCGGCGGCGGCGGCGCCAGGCCAGCGGGTGCGCCCCCCGCCCCGGCAGCCGCGACCGCGGCGTTCCCGCTGCTGGCACCGCCGGGGGCGTGCCTGGCGGTGGGGGAGTTGACGACGAGCGTTCCGGGGTCGTCGCGGGCCATACCCGGGAGTACGAGACTGAACCGCGGGGGGGGCGGTTTGGGCGGGCACGGCCACCGATGGAGTCGGCGCGGGCGAGTCCGTGCGGAGATTGGCGAACCCGAACGCGCCCAGCCCCAGCAGAGCGAACGCCGCGAGCCGCCTAAGCCCCGGCCAGGGGACCCGTCGCTCACGGTAAACGTAACTGTTCCGTGATTTCCGCATTGGGGCCAATCTTCGCAGCCGACGCCATAGCGTTTTCGCTGCTTAGCGTCGCTCGGTGGCCCACTCCTTTACGTTGCAGCCTAGACATAAGGAAGCACGCGGTCGGCGAAGAGCCGGGCCGGTTCGCGCGTGTCGCGCCCGAAGAATTCGATCACGAACATCTCGCAGCCGAGCTCTTGATTTCGCCCGAGCTGATCGCGGATGCGTTCGGGGCTGCCGGAGAGCGCGAGCGGCCCCGTCGGGTCGCCCAGGTGTCCGCCAAAGATCTTCTGTGCGCGCTCGATCATTGGGCCGGCTGCGGCCTCGTCCGGGGCGATGGTCACCAGGCACTGCTGGCTCACCGCGATCTCCGTCGGGTCACGACCGAGGTCCCGGCAGTGCTCGCGCAAGACCTCGACCTTGCGCGCGAGATTGGCGTGGTGCCCCGCGAGATTGTTGTAGATGTCCGCATGTTGGGCGGCGATGCGGAGCGTCACGCGCTCGCCTGCGCCACCGATCAGAATCGGCGGCGTACGCGGCGGCTTCGGCTCGCACACCAGGTTCTCGACGTGGACGTGCTTGCCCGCGAACGTGACCGACTCCTCGCTCCACATTCGCTTCAGCAGAACGACGGTCTCTTCCAGCTGTTCGAGGCGTTCTCGGAGCGGCAGGAAGGGCACACCGAAGTCGCTGAATTCGCGCTCCATCCATCCGCCCCCCAGACCAGGAATGACGCGCCCCCCGGCGATCGCATCGGCGGTGGCGATGGTCTTGCCCAGATGTGCGGGGTTGCGCATGCCGGCAGGTGTGACCAGCGTGCCGATTTCGACGCGCTCGGTGATCGCCGCCAGCGCGGCGATCGTCGTCCAGGCCTCGAGGATTGGGATCTGGGGCGACTGCGGGCCGTAGAGGTGGTCGTTCACCCAGATGGAGTCGAAGCCCAGCTCCTCGAACTCACGCGCGGCGGCGGCGGTTTCCCCCCAGGGGCGCTTGATCTGCGGCACCGTGACACCGAAATGCGGCTTCGCCATCGTTTCCTCCCGGGAATGCCGGAAGCGTAGCGGCTGCCGCGATCACCTGCTACTCGCCCGCAGGCAGGTCCGGCGGCAGGATCACCTGCGCTCCCAGCCCGAGGCCGTGCCGTTCGAACCAGCCCTCGTTCACTTCGAGCGTGTAGCGGTAGGGCTGGGCCGGGCTGAGGAGCGTCTCGTTCAGCGGCTCTCCGGTGCGCAGCTCCAGCACCACGCCGTCGGCTGCGAGATAGGCGATCGTCAGCGGAATGTAGGTGTTCCGCATCCAGAACCCGGTGCGGGTCTCGGCGGGGAAGACGAACAGCATGCCCTCGTTCTCGGGCAGCGATTGGCGGAACATGAGGCCCTGCTGGCGCTCGCTCGAGGTGCGCACCACCTCCGCCGTGAGCGCCGCTGCGGTGCCGCCGGCAGCGCGAACGGTGAGCGCAACGGTGGGATAGAGATGGGGCTCGTCGCTTCCCCCACAGGCCGCGATCGCCGCCACGAGGACGAGGGCCGCGAGCGCAGTTCGCACCCGCCTAGCCTAGCAAGCCGCGCCGAGGGCTCCGGGAAAGGGGCGATCGGCGACCTCAGCGAGCGACACGAGCGAGCGCGCAGGCGGAGCGGCCCAGAGGGCCGCGTAGACGCAGCAGTCGAGCGCGGGAAGGGGGCCGACGAGGGGCCCGAGCGCAGCGAGCTGTAACGCAGCGAGCGCGCAGGCGGAGCGGCCCAGAGGGCCGCGTAGACGCAGCAGTTGAGCGCGGGAAGGGGGCCGACGAGGGGCCCGAGCGCAGCGAGCTAGAACCTACCTAATAGGGGTTGCCCCGACTCCCCCGTCTGCGCGGCGAGGGCTACGTTGGCCCCGTGGAGCGCCCACCTCGGCCGCGCCCTGGCCCGCGTACGCCTCGCGCAGATGCGCGCGGCAGCGGCTTCGCGATTAAGCCGCCCTCGCCGCTGCGCCCCGAGGGCGTGCCCGCGAAGCGCTCTCTGCTCCAGCCGCAGCTGCTCATGCCTGCGATCGTCATCATCGGCGTGCTCGCGCTCGTGTTCGCCGTGAGGCCCGGCGGTGGGGGAGCGGGCACCTCCCCAGCCTCGGTGCCCCTCCCCGCGATCGAGGCGACGGCGCCTGTCCCCAGTCCCTCTCCCGCGCCAAGCGCGACCCCAACGTCTGCCGCGACGCCGACCGCTGAGGACGCGAGCGAGAGCGATGTTGCCGGCCTTCGTGAGACCCCGACGATCGCGCCCAGCCCCACCCCCGATCTCGCCGCCGAAGGAGCGACGCAGTGCGGAAGCGTCCCCGAGACAACGGTGGACCTGAGCGTCGAGCAGACGCTCAGCGGAGTCTCGCTGCGCGCCACGCGCGCGAGCGTGTACCCGGTCGAGGGCTTTGCCTGCATCCTGCGGGCGACGGGCGGGGCCGAGGCAGGTGCACTCGCCGCTGCGCTCGAACGCGCCGAGATCGAGGGCGCGACGCACGCTGTCATCATCGACCTCTGGATCACGAACGGCGCCGTCGACCTCGCCCGGCTCAACTTTCAGGGTGCAAGTATCGCCGCGGCGGGGCTGACCTTCTTCCCCCTCGCCACCCTTGGCGGGCGAGCGGAAGTGGTCATCGCCACCGGGCAGGGCCGCGCGTTGACGCTGCTGGTCGCGCCGACCAACGCCTTCGGCGACACCACCGGGCCGATGACCCTCGTGGTGGAGCCGCCGCTCATCGGGGGCGAGGCGGCGGCGGGGCGTTACCAGCTCTTCCTCCCCACGCCGTAGGCGCAATGGCTCGCGCAGGGTCACCGCGCTAGCATGGCGGGGCCCATGGCTGAGCTTTCGAGCTACCTCTTCTGGACGGGCCTGGTGCTCGCGGGAATGGCATCGGCGACGTACATCGCTTACGTTGCCAGCGCCTCGCTGGCGCTGCGACGCTTCAGTGCGCAGACGGCCGCCGGAACCGTCACGCTCTCGAGCGCAAGCGGTCGCCCTATTCCCGGGATCGGGCGCCTCGCGACGACATTCACGGCCCTTACGGTGACCGCTCTGGCGGGTGCCGTCATTGCTCGCTGGGCGGCCGTCGACCATGCGCCGCTTTCAAATCTTTACGAGTACACGGTCGCGCTCGCGGGTGGGGTCGCCGCCTCCTATCTCGCCTTCGAAGTCGGTACTGGGGGCCGCCGCTTCGGCGTCGTCGCCCTGCCGATCGTCGCGGGCACGCTCGCGGTCGCCACGCTCTTCCCGGATGAGGTCGTGCCCCTCATCCCCGCCCTCCAGAACGGCCCCTTGCTGACGCTCCACGTGAGCGTCGTCATGGTCTCGTACGCGGTCCTCACCGTCGCTTTCAGCGCTGCCGTCATGTACCTCGTCCAGGGGGGCGAGGGCAAGCGCCGTTTCGGCCCTCTCCCCAGCGCCTCTGCGGCCGCCGATCTCGCGCACCGCGCCGTGATCGTGGGCTTCCCCCTGCTCGCGTTCGGGATCGCGCTTGGCGCCTGGTGGGCGAATAGCGCCTGGGGCCGCTATTGGGGCTGGGACCCGAAGGAGACCAGCGCGCTGATCGTGCTGCTTTCGCTGGCTGCCTACTTTCACGCTCGGGCCGGCGAGGGCTCGGTCGGCGGTGCTCCGATCATCCGCAGGATCGTGCCCGCACGTTTCCGCCGGGGGCGCCGCCCGGACCCGATGTGGTGGCTGGTGGCCATGTGGGGCCTGATGCTGTTCACCTACTTCGGCGTCAACCTCTGGATCACCGGCTTGCATAGCTACGCCGGCGTCTGACTCGCGATGTCCGAGGGAACTCCGCCGCCGCTGCTCTTCTCCGAACGGCAGCATCTGAGCCGCCTGTGGCTGCTGGTCCCGATCGTGCCGCTCGTCGTCACCCTCGCCGTGCTGATGTCCGGCGGCGCGGCGCTCGCGACCGGCGAGGTCGTGACGCTGGCGGTGATCGCGGCGCTGGTCATCGCGATCGGGGGGCTGCTCGCCGCCCTCCGCCTCGATATCGAAGTTGCGGGCGACGTCGTGCGCGTGCGCATGCGTCCGTTCATGCGAAGGACGTTGAGTCTGGACGAGATAGCGAGCTTCGAGGCCCGCCGCTACCGCCCGATCCGCGAGTTCGGCGGTTGGGGGATCCGCTGGGGGCCGAGCGGCCGCGCCTACAACCTGCGTGGCAACCGCGGCGTGCAACTCACACTCGCCGGCGGCGGTCGCTTGCTGCTGGGCTCGCAGCGCGCGGACGAACTCGCGGCCGCCATCGAGGAAGCCGCGACGACGTAGTCCTCGGGGCCGCCCTACTCGATGTCGATCGTGGCGCCGGCCTCTTCGAGCTTGCCCTTGATCTCGTCCGCGTCTTCCTTGGAGATGCCTTCCCGGATCTTCGTCGGGGCGGCTTCGACGAGCTCCTTGGCCTCCTTGAGGCCGAGGCCGCTCACGACCTCGCGGACAGCCTTGATCACGTTGATCTTCTTCTCGCCGAAGCTCTTGAGGAGGACGTCGAACTCCGTCTGCTCCTCGGCGGCCATGTCGACAGCGCCGGCGGCCGGGGCGCCGGCGGCCATCATCATGGGCGCGGCCGCGGTGATATCGAACTCCTCTTCGATCGCCTTGTTCAGATCGCGGAGCTCGAGGAGCGTCATCCCCTTGATGATCTCGATTGCGTCTTCGGTTTTCGTGGCCATGTGAATCCCCTTCTTTAGGTGCTTTCTGCTGGCGGCGTGGTTTCTGTGGCTTCCTCGGCCTCGGCGGTCGAGGGTTCGTCTGCTGGTTCCGCGTCCGGAGGGGTGTCGGCCTCCGCAGCAGGCTCGCCTGTGGCTTCTGCGGTCGCCTCGACCTCGGCTGTGGCCTCCGCGGGAGGCTCGCCTGTAGCCTCTGCGGTCGCCTCGATCTCGGCTGTCGCCTCTGCGGGGGCCTCTGCCTCTGCGGTTGGCGCGTCATCCGCCGTCGGCGCGTCGTCCGTTGCGGGAGCTGCGTCTTCTGCCGCTTCCGCCTCCGGATCGGCCTCCGCGGCCGATCCGTCGTCGAGCTGGTCCGCGCGGGCCTCTATGAGGCCGTTGAACTCGCGTAGCGTCGCTTGCAGCAGACTGGCGAGGTTCTGGATTGGCGAACGGAGCTTTCCGGCGATCTCCGCAATGAGCTGATCGCGCGGCGGGATGCTGGCGACATCGGCCACTTCGGCGGCGCTGAGGATGCGCCCATCCATCCAACCCCCGTGGATCGGGAGATTCAGGCGGTGGGCGCGAACATGCTCCGTGAGCACGCGAATCGGTGCGACCGGATCGCCGTAGCCGAACGTGAACGTGGTGGGACCCTTCAGGAGCTCGGCGATCTCGGGGCGCCCCGCTGCCTCTGCAGCCCGCTTCGCCAGCGAGTTCTTGACGACGCGGACGCGTACCTCGCTCGGCGCGAGCGCGCGCCGCAGCTCCTGGAAGCCAGCGACCCCAAGCCCGCTGTGGTCGCTGGCTATGGCGACCTGAGCGCGCTCGATGTCCTCCTTGATCTCGGCGACAAGCATCACCTTCTTCGCGGCAGGCACGAAAGACTCCAGTCCAGCGAGGGGAGGAGGGTGCGGGGCGCTCGGCAAGCGGCGCAGCCCGCGCATCGCCTCAACAGGCGCCGATACTCGGCTTATCCCCGAAGGGACCTGCGGTCTCCGGCAATCGCTTCGAGCGCCCAGCGTACGACGCGCCCCGTTCCCGAGCAAAGAGAAGAGCTCGCTAACGCTCGGACCCCTCCCCGCGGGCCCCTCCCGCGCTCGACTGCTGCGTCTACGCGGCTTGCGCTGCCACGCCTGCGCGCTTTGCTGATAGCTCGCATCGCTCGGGCCGCCCGCCACCTTCCCCGCCCGCGCTCGAGCTGCGGCTGCGCGGCCTACTAGACAATCGATCCCGCGGGTGGGAGAGGGGAGCTCCGGGCAAGCGAGTGATTGACGACCCCCCCCGCCCCCGCCCGCCCGGGTTATTAATCTTCATGAGCAATTTCCCTCGTGGCCGCTGACAAGCCTCGGTCGTCAATTGCACATCATGGCGTTTGTGGAGATATTCATGAATATTCGTACATATGGAGCGATGATCATCGCTCTTTCCTTGGTCTTCATAGGCTTCCACGTAACTGCCTCTGATACTGAGGCACAAACCTCACGGAGATTGCAGGTCTTTCTCTTCGGGAATTCTTCGTCCTTGACGGCCCATGGTTACGAGGAGGGGATGACTCTTAGTTTCATATTAGAGGAAGCTGATGGAACCAGGATATCTGGGCATCTAGCAGACGTGGATGAGTTTGGTAGGGCGAATGTACGGACTGGACCACGATCCGCTGGTCAAGTCCTACGTGTTCAAGTAGTGATTGTAACGGACGGTGTCGTCCATGTAGTAGATGGGGAAGTCGAGATTGCAATGACAATTGATGGGATCGTGGTTGACGTCTGTGACCCCAGTACCGGACTCGCTCACGGCGTCACCACGCCGGGAGCGGAAGTCAACCTTGCAACCTCTGGGGCGGCGGACCCTGCGGACCGCGAGACCGCTACCCTTACCGCGGGCGCTGACGGGGCTTTCGAGCAGGCGTTCAGTGTCGGCGACTGGGCAGGGATCTTCATGGTGGTGGTCTCGCAGGACTCGGGCTCAACGGGCGTTAACCTCACAAGCTGCGAGCTGTTCGGTGCGGAACCCACCGCGACGGTGGAACCTACTGCTACAGCAGAACCTACTGCTACAGCGGAACCCACCGCGACAGCGGAGCCCACCGCGACAGCGGAGCCCACCGCAGCGCCGACTGAACCCCCAGCGGCTCCTAGCCCACCGGCCGCAGGATCAGGACTCGGAGAAGGCGCCGGTGTCGCGCCTCTCGGCCTCATCATCGTCCTGTCGCTTATGGCGGCTACCTTGTTCGTCCTCGCGAGCGGACTGGTTCGGCGCCGAGGCTCGTAAACGCCTGCCTTGGCTAGCAGGTGGGCGAGATAAGAGATGGTGGTTGAATCTACAGAGTGATGTCAGGTGGCGACGACTCGAACCGGGTGGGGCTTCTTCGTCGGCAGCATACCCGAGTGAATAGATGGCGATCCGGGTATTCTGGTCGGGTATGGGTTCCGTCCCTTTCTCGCTCGTCCGGGCATATGACACGCTCACGCAAGGCTTCGTTTGGGGTGCGAGCGCCCGTAGATCTGTTCAGTAAGTTGATAGCACCAACCCGGCACCAGATCTGCCGAGTTCCGCCTGGAATAACTTCACTAACTAGCTTTGGCGGCCGGGGCGCCCATCCGAGGACTCTCGCAAAGCCTCCTCTGCGGTGGCTCCCCGGTCGATCGCTTGGCGCGCAAGGGTTGGGCGATCACGCTGGTTGCCGCGCTCGGCTGCTGCGTCTAGGGCCCGCCCGGGACGGCCGTGGCGATGCCCGTGACCTGTTCCGGCGCTAGGTGGTCGATCGCGCCGGCCTTGCTCAGCGCCAGGGCACCGTCCTCGACCTCCAGGGTCGTGATCGAGGTGTTGGCGAGCTTCACGGGTACCACGCGGTCATCGCCGGTCGCCTCGCCGATCGCCGCGCAGATGGCGATGTAGTGGCTCACGACCACGACGCCGCCCCCGCCCCCGAAGCCTTCGAGCGTTTCCATCACCTTCATGCGCCAGGCCCGGAGCGTCTCGGGCTGCTCGCTCCAGCGGCCCTCCATGAACGGCCCGATGATCGCCTGGCGCTCCTCCGGCGGGACGCTGGGGTCGAAGACCTCGGCGATCTCACGCCGAATCTCGGGCTCGAGGCCGAAGGTTGCCGCCAACGGCGCCGCGGTTTCGCGTGTGCGCTGGAGGGGCGAGACGATCAGGCGCGCGGGTTCGAGGCCCGCGAGCGCCTCGGCGGTGGCCGCCGCCTGCGCGTGTCCCAATTCGGCGAGGCCGGGATCGAGGTCGGCCAGGCCCGCGGCGGCGAGGCCGTGACGGATGAGGTAGAGCGTCACGCGCTGGCGCTCACTGCCTCCGCGAAGAAGGTGCGCTCCACCTCGTCGGACAGCTGGATATTCATCAACCGTGCGCGTTGCAGCGACTCCCAGTAATAGCGGTAGGTCGCGCGGTCGTGCAGGTCACCATCGTGCTGAATCGGCCCCCAGTCGGCCTCGTAGGCCTTGAGCATGATCGCCTCCCCGAGCTCGACCTCGGGCCGCTCGGGCGACATCGCCCGCGTGATCGGCTCGATCTGCGCCGGATAGATCGACCACTGCCGCATGAACCCGAACTCCTCGTGCGCTCGCCGCGCATCGCCATAGATGACGTCGGCGTCCTTGAGTTCGAGGGTCACGTTGTGGGCCGGCACGACGCCGTGCGCGAGCGCGGCCGCGACCACCTCGGCCTTCGCGCGTCGGATGAGGGCGTGCTCGAATTGGCCGGGCGAGCGCATCGCCGAGGCGGGCACGGTCCCATGGTGGGCGGAGACAAAGTCCATGAGCCCGAAGTCGAGCACCTGCACATTTGGCAGCGCGGCGAGCTCCCAGGCGTAGCGCAACGCGCCGTGCGTCTCCACCAGGATGTGCACGGGGATCTCGCGTTTCAGGCCGGACTTGGCGCCGCGCTCCTGGATGTACGCGATCATCTCCGCGCCCTGGTCGGCGTCTGTGCACTTGGGCACGGTGAGGTAGGCGAGCCGGTCGCCGGCCTCGCCGACGAGGATGTCGACATCGGCGCGCCAATGGTGGTGCGTGTAGTCGTGGATCCGGACGCCCGCCATGTCGAACGTGTTCGCGGCGCTCTGCTGCATGCGCGCGCTCATCTCGGCGTGGCCACGCTCCTCGCCGGTG
>Ga0310121_10004338_pt1 | contig 12560 bp, 9 predicted proteins | sample CB27_Tmax_986_MG_FD_203504 | JGI IMG/M metagenome (GOLD analysis project Ga0310121, IMG submission 203504) | Marine microbial communities from Western Arctic Ocean, Canada - CB27_Tmax_986 | ecosystem: Environmental > Aquatic > Marine > Oceanic | place: Canada: Western Arctic Ocean | collected... | reverse complement strand
GCAATGGACGAATATTTCGTCGAGAAAGGCAATGTCGCTACGCTGCTTGCCCTGAGTTTGCTTCTCGGCAATCGTCACGTCGCGAATCTCAAAGCCGTGACGTTCGATCAGACGAGCGGAACCGACCGAAACGTCCAGGCCGGGATAATAGGCCGCTAACCACTTCTCAGCGGCGGTGCGGATTTCCTGGTCGACCCGATTGTAGAAATACACACCTGCCAACAGCGCACAAACAAGGCCTACCGTGAACGCCCGGGTGATCAAAAACCAGCAGATATCAACGAACTTCGTGAAAATGGCTTAGTGTCCTTGTCTCATTGTGTTTCCGTGCATCCCGTATCGTGTCCCTGGCATCAGGCATCGTGTCCCTCGCACCTCGCAGCCCACTGCGCATACGCCCCAGCAGCCAACACAATCAGCAGCAACATCGGCGGTTGCCGATAACGAATTGAGCTGACAAAAACCATGTGCAACGTGGTGAAATAGGCCGCCGGAAGCACCAGCCAAACCCATAGGCCATCCCGCCATGTCAGCCGAGGGATCTGCCGTAGAGCTGGCAACACAACGGCTAAGAATCCCACCGCACACATCAGGCCGATCCAGCCGCCGCGCAGCGATACCTCATGGGGCCAGGGACTCCACATCCGCCGGAACTTGGTGAGGGCCAATCGGACCGACTGTCCCGGGCCCTCCCTGGCCCATGTTCGCGCGGCAGTCCGCATTTCTTGATCCCAGACGATTTCCCATTCGCGCTCGCGACCGCTTCCCCGCATCTCTTGCCACACACGGTTCACGGATGCGTCCACGAAATACATGTCGCTGGCGCCAGTCGCCTTTGGGTTCAAGCCGTCGTACAGACTTGCGCCGACCTGAAGCGTCGTTATTACGGGGTGGCCGACTGCACGAGCGTTGCGCAGACACCAGGGTGTCATCACCAAAACCAGGCCACACAAGGCGCTGGCTGCCGCGGACCAACGACGGTTTGCGCGCACCGACACAACACAACACAGCAACCAGGCCAGCGGAGTGAACAGCAGCCAACTGGGACGAGCCAACACGGCCGCACCGCCGGCAATTCCCGATAAAAACGCCAGGCCGACAGCGTTAAATTGCGTGCGGGCGCGGAGAGCCTGCCACGTCAAGCCGATTTGCCCGACCAGCAGCGGACAAAACACCGCTTCGCTTAACACCAATATACTGCAGCTGATCGCCCCCGGGTAAAAACAAGCCAAGGTGCCAGCGGCGAGGGAAGCCGAACGGCCGAACACCATGTAGGTCAACCAGCCGATACCCGCAACGGTGACCGTTCCCAACACCGCACCGACCAATCTCACTAGCAGCACCGACGTTTCTCCGCCAGCCACACGAAAAACCGCGGCAATCAACAGGGGGTAAGCCGGGGCGCGCATGACTCGTCGCGGAGGAGTTCCGTACTCGTACGCGCGACCTTCCGATACGGCTCGCCCGAGTTCCCAATAGGTGACGCTGTCGCCCATGCTGAATTGTTGTCCCACAGCCACACGACGCTCCCACAAAACGGCGGCACCGCCACGAATCGAGAGGGCGACCAACAAAAGTCCCAGCCACAGAACAGTCGCCTGTGTTCGCTTCATAGTCGATACGATCCCGATTTTCGGTAGCTACAAATTCGCGGGATAGTACGAAGAATGCGGAAACAGGGTCAAGTCGGCTGGCCCACCGTTGGAATGCTAGCTCGGCAGCGTTATACTTGTGGCCCGAGCGGGGGGGACGCGGCCATCCGCGCGTCGAATTGGAACCAGCCATCAATGCTGGCACCACTGAGCGGCGCCGGTATAGAACTCACCCCTTTATAGAACCGTCAGCGGTGTTTTTTCCTGCGCTGGCGTTTGAGACCATCGACCAACTAGGAGCATTCGACGATGACGAATCGTACAATCTTGATGTGCGCCAGTTTCCTGACGCTGATCGCCGCGGGAGTCGGCTTCGCCGTGCGCGCCGATGTACTGGGCCAGTGGGCACAAGCTTTTGGATTTACGCAAACCGAGTTGGGGCAGATCACTGGCATGGGTTTGGTTGGGTTCGGTTTAGTGATCGTGGCCGGCAGCTTCATTGCCGAAAAGCTGGGTTACAAGACGGTGCTGGTAACGGCTTTCCTATTACATTTCATCTCAGGCCTATTACTCTTGGCGGCCACGCCCGCCTTCGAAGCCTCCGGGAAAGATTCTGTGTGGTGGATTTTGTGGACCTCGATGTTGTTCTTTTCGGTTGCCAACGGTTTGTGCGAGGCCGCCATCAATCCGCTGATCGCTACCCTTTATTCTGATGAAAAAACTCATTACCTCAATATGCTTCACGCCGGTTGGCCGGGCGGTTTAATCATCGGGGCCATTCTGGCTTATTGCTTTGTTGGTGAGAACGCGTGGGTCATTTCGTTGCGTTGGGAAATTCCCATGATCCTGTTCATGATTCCCACATTGATTTACGGAATTCTGATCCTCAAAGAAAAGTTCCCCGTTTCCGAGGCGCGAGCCGCGGGCCACACCATCGGCGACATGCTGAAAGAATTCGCGTCGCCCTTGCTGCTGTTCTTGCTGTTTTTGATGGGGTGTGTTGGCTATGTCGAATTGGGAACGGACAGCTGGATCGTTGACATCATGCGAAACGTTATTGCTAAAAACGCCGTGCTGTTGTTCATCTACACGTCGGGAATCATGTTTGTTTTGCGTTTCTTTGCGGGACCGATAGTGGAACGTATCAATCCGATTGGCCTGCTGATGGTTAGCAGCGTGCTTGGATTTGTCGGTTTAATGTGGCTCGGCTCGGCCGCCACTGGGTTAACCGTGCTGGCGGCGGCAACGGTCTATGGAGTTGGCAAAACGTTTCTGTGGCCCACCATGTTGGGTGTGGTCGGTGAAAAATTTCCCAAGGGGGGTGCACTGACCATGGGTTCGGTAGGTGCGGTGGGAGCTTTAGTGGCCGGTCTTCTCGGTGGACCGGGTATCGGCTACAAGCAAGACTACTACGCAACCCAGTACCTGCAGACCGAGGCACCCGAAATCTACGAAACGGTCAAAGCCGCTTCGCCAAACCGGTTTCTCATACTGCCCGCCATCAATGGAATCGATGGCCGCAAGGCGGGCAAAATTGCCGCGACCGACGAGCGATTCGACATCATCCGGACGGCCCGCCTATTCGGTGGCCGGATGGCCCTCAGGTGGACGGCCGTGGTGCCGGCCGTGATGGCCATCAGTTTCCTGCTGCTAGTGCTCTACTTCCGCTCCAAGGGGGGTTACACGGTCGACCGCATCGGCCGTGTGGAAGAAGATTAATGGCTTGGCTCGTCCGACCTCTTCATGTGCAATTCGCGAGGTCCACCGGTGATGCGGATCCCGCCCGGCATCGTGATGGGAGGTGACTGCTGTGGGCTCGTGGCCATGACGGCAATCGACTCCCACTGTTGGAATCCCATTTCGCCCAGCGGCCAAATCTGTCGACGCCAAATCTCCATTAACATTTCTCGCACGACGTACGGTTCGCCAAAATCCAAGCGCGACGTGTCAATGATTACCTCGTGCGTCGTTATTTTCACAGCCTGGTCAATAAGGCTGTCGACCTGGCGGGCAACCTGCGCTTGGGATTCCTGAGCCAATTGGCCAAGTCTCAGCAGGGCTCCATCGATCTCCTGGTTGAAATGTTCCCGCAAGTAGGGCAGCAGCTGGTGACGAATTCGATTACGGGTGTAACGGGTGTCCTCATTGGTCGCATCTTCTCGATGCTCTTGTCCGTTGGATCGCAGGTAGTCGCGTAACGAGTCACGAGAGAAATCGAGCAGCGGTCGAACTAACGTGACCGCCTCAGTGAGAGCGCGGTAGCGGGGCATGCCTGCCAACCCCTTGAGGCCGGTAGCCCGCACGATGCGATGCAGGATGGTTTCGACTTGATCGTCGGCGGTATGGGCAACGGCTAGGTAACGAGCCCCCACACGCTCGGCCGTGGCGGTTAGAAACGCGTAGCGCTGATTTCGCAGTGACTCCTCGTCAGGCCCAGACACCAGATTCGCGGTGTCGCCGCCGAGTTCAAAATCCAATCCGAGTTGGCCGGCCAATTGTTTGACAAATTCCGCATCCTGCTCGGAGGCGTCACCTCGCAGCCGATGGTTGAAATGGGCTACCACCAACCGTCCCTGGCCACTTCGGTGGCAACCGGCCATCAATCTCGCCAGTGCCACACTGTCGGTACCTCCCGATACGGCGATCAGAACCTTGAGCCCCTGCCATTGCTGAGCAGGCCATGAATCGAGGAATCGGTCAGTGAGATCGGCTTGTGACAATTGGTTCGTCCGTCTCCAGAAAGGGGGCCACCCTTTAGTTTCCACTTGCCACAAATAGCCATTTCCGGGCCATCAGCTGGGCATCCAAGGCGTAAAGTGGGCGGATTATCGCGGCTCGACGAGTGTATGAGAACCTACGTTGCGGCTCAGCGGTAAAGTGTTAACATAACAGTAGGAAGTTCCTGACGTCAGCGACAATCGTGCTTGGCGGCGGGGGCACCTGCGATTTTGTAATTACAGACTGCGTGGCCCGGTTTTCGTTGGGTGATGGTGCGGTTGGTTTGCAATGAAGTTTTGATGACAACGTTTGTTTGATCGGGATTTTTCCGATCGTCACTTGGACACATCCTAACGACTTGAAGAAATTTTGGTCATGGACATCCTGATGGTCATAATTCGTTGGCTCATTTTCCCAATCCGGGGAGTTGGGTCGATTCGTGACCGGTTCGCGGAACCGTCTTGGACGGGATCTGTTAAACCCGCAATCTCGCGGTCAGCGGTGGGGCGTGGAGTGACGGCATCGGTGTTGGCTGGCCTGCAAGAGTGGAAATGGCGGGCGGCTTGTACATGGGCTCCACCACCGCAGCTGCGTTTACTTGCTGTACCAGTGGGACTCGGGAGACGGATGAACCTGTCCTTGTTACAGGACACTGGACGGCTGCCCGCGTGGCCCTGAGCCCTGAAAGATTCTACAAACCTGTCATCAGATTGTGGATGGTCACCCCCGAGGGGTGGCTGATCCCTCTTTGCGAACCGCGTCCTCCCCACACGCGCCTGGCGCGCGTTGCTCGCTAGCTAGACACTTACTGTCGGGGAATATAGCCGTGAATCAATACGTAGCCATAGTCGGAGTCGTTGCGGCCGCTATTTTTGGGGGCGTGGCGGTCAAGTTTCTGGACCGCCTGCGAAGGAGAGATGCCGAATCCGAAGCCAAGAATATTCTTGAGAAAGCCCAACACGACATCGCCAACCGCCGTAGGGAAGCGGAATTGGAAATCAAGGAGTCCCAACTTCGCCAGCGTGCCAGCACGGAAGATGAACTGAGCAAATCCCGCGAGGAATTTCGGGACCGTGATAGAACCCTGGACAAGCGCCACGAATCATTGGAGCAGAAAGCCGAGCAAATCACCAAGCAAGAACGGATTGTGGAGAGCACGCAACGGCGGCTGGCGGAAAAACTGCAGGATACCGATCGCCGTCACCAAGAGTTGGGCAAAGTGATGGATATGCAGCGACAAATGCTGCACGAGGTGACCGGACTGACAAAAGAAGACGCCACCAAGCGGCTGATGGAAGTCCTCGAGCAGGATCTCCAGAAAGAGACAGGCGCCTTGATTGCCAAGCATATGAAAAGGACTGAGGAAGTTGCCAAGGAGCAAGGTCGCGAGATCTTGCTCACTGCCCTGCAACGCTACGCGGCCGCACATACCACTGAGTCCACGACCAGTACCGTCGGTATCCCCAACGACGAAATGAAGGGACGCATTATCGGCCGTGAAGGCCGAAATATCCGCACCTTCGAGAAGGAAACCGGGGTGGACGTCATCATCGACGACACGCCAGGCGTCGTCGTCGTAAGCGGTTTTGATCCCGTGCGACGAGAGATCGCCAGGAGTTCGCTCAGCAAACTGATTGCCGATGGCCGCATTCACCCTTCGCGCATCGAGGAAGTCATTGCCGAGACGAGGATCGAAACCGATCGATTAATTGCCAAACAGGGCGAAGAAGCGATGCACGAGGTGGATGTGCCCGGATTGCACGACCGGGTCCTCGATCTGTTGGGGCGGTTGCATTTTCGCACTAGCTACAGCCAAAACGTTTTACGTCACTCCGTCGAGGTCGCCTTCATCACGGGAATGCTCGCCGAGATCATCGGTCTCGACGGCCGGCTGGGAAGGCGCTGCGGATTGCTGCACGACATTGGCAAAGCGGCTGACCATGAACTCGAAGGAGGACATCCCAAGATCGGCGCAGACATCTTGAAACGCCACGGCGAATGTGTCGAAGTTGTGCACGCCGCGCTCGGCCATCACGACGAGATCGTCACCGAATATCCCTACACCATGCTCGTTGCCACTGCCGACGCCTGCAGCGCCTCGCGGCCAGGCGCGCGGCGCGAAACATTGGAACGATATATCAAACGTATGGAAGAACTCGAGGCAATCGCTAGCGGTTTCGATGGCGTTCACCAAGCCTTCGCGATCCAAGCCGGTCGCGAACTGCGGGTCATCGCCAATGCAAGAGATACCGACGACGACACCGCTGCCAAGATCTGCCGCGACATCGCCAAGGCGTTCGAACAACAGCTAACCTACCCGGGCGAAATCAAGATAACGATGGTGCGCGAGTCGCGATTTACGGAAGTGGCGAGATAAAGTTCAGGGTTCCGAGTTCAGGGTCGACGGTTTTTCGGTGGTCTCCCGAAAACCTGACATGGCCTGTGTCGGGTGCAGCGAACTGAGAACGTTTTTTAGACAAGATGAACAGGATTAGCAGGATGCTCCGCATCCCGTTATCATGTCAATCGTGTTCATCCTGTCTTACTTTTACTTTTCCCCCTTTACCATCCGACAACTGAGAACCGAGAACCGAGAACTTGATCCGTATTCTTCACATCGGCGATATTGTTGGAAAACCGGGCCGGGTCGCTGTCCGTGACGCGTTGCCTGGTTTAATCCAGCGAGAAAAGCTTGATTTTGTCATCGCCAATGCCGAAAACGCGGCTGGCGGATCGGGCATGACCCCCGAAATTTATCGCGAACTGATGCAGGCTGGCGTCGATTGCGTGACTCTGGGGGATCACATTTATCGCCGACGCGAGATCATGCCGCTGTTGGGCGCTGAGCGGAACATCGTCAAACCGGCCAATTATCCGTCTGATGCGCCTGGGCTTAATCATTGCGTCGTCGATTCCAAAAGCGGAGTCGCCATCGCGGTTATCAGTTTGATGGGACGAGTGTTCATGAAACCAGTTGACTGTCCATGGGCTGCGGTCGATCGGGTCCTCAAATTGATTCCTTCCACGGTCAAGGTAATCTGCGTTGATTTTCATGCGGAGGCGACCAGCGACAAACAATTGATGGGTCGCTATCTCGACGGTCGTGTGACCTCCGTCTTGGGGACCCATACGCATGTGCCGACGGCCGACGAACAAGTCTTTCCCGGTGGCACCGCTTTTCAATGTGATCTAGGGATGACGGGGCCTTACGAAAGCATTCTGGGACGACGGATTGATCGTGTGCTGCTGGCCGCGCGTACGTTCGTGCCCAGCGCCTTTGATGTAGCAACGGAGGATGTCCGATTGTCGGCATCCATCGTGGACGCGGATCAACTGACCGGACGCGCGTCATCCATTCGCCGCATCTGCCTTAAAGAGGACGATGTGCTAGACATAAAATGCACCACGACGTAGTGTCCCTCTCTCTTCTCCGGTAAAAGCGACTCCGCTGCTGGCACAATCTCTCTTGCTGCAATGAGTCGGGTTTGCTACCGTTCGGCGAATTTTATTGTCTCCAACGTACCGTTCTTCTCGTCAACGAACTCTCTCCGCAGATTGCCGATAGTACAATGAAGACTGACTTCATCCAACGTTGCACCCGTTTTTCCCTGTGCCTTTTCACCGTTTTTCTGGTCACCACGCTGGTCACCTGTTCCGGTTGCGTCGGCATGATTGCGAATTTGCTGCATGTCGGTATGGGAAACCCCGTCCGGGCCCCCTATGGCGGTCTCGAAGATCGCGAAGTCGCGGTCGTTTGCCTCTCCAACTCGTCTTCCTTTAGGACGGCGACCGCCGCCGCTCAGATTGCTAAATCGCTGGAGAAAAATCTCAGACGCCAAGTGAACGATATCAAGGTCGTCGACCAACAGAAGATCGACGACTGGAGAGATCGAAACGAATGGAACCAGATCGATTACATTGAACTTGGACGCGGGGTCGGCGCCGACATGGTCGTCGCCATCGACTTGGGATCGTTCAGCCTCCACGAGGGGGCGACTTTGTTCAAAGGCCGGTGTGACTTGAAAATCACTGTCTTCGATCTTGTGGACGAGGGAAAGATTGTCTATGACAGCAGACCACCGCAGGTCCAATATCCCCTCAATGCCGGCCAACACGTGGCCGACATCAACGAGCGGGAATTCCGGAACAAGTTCATAGAAGTTGTGGCAACCGAATTGGCACACCACTTTTACGACTACGACTTGATCGAAGACTACGGCCGTGACGCGGACGTCTTGAAATTGTCTGGCGGGTGACCAAATGAACCAACTACAACCGCGGAGGTCCCCGCTTGGGCTTCGGCCTTTCGAGCTTTCTGGCCTCGTCGTCACGCCTTCTCACTTCCTCCGCCGCTGAGGGTGAGGGAGGAGGTGGATCCAAATCGGTGTAGGAATCCTCCCAGCTCCACCCGAGTGGTTGGCTTAATTCACGTTGGGCCAACAGCGACCAGGGCGTATCTGGATGTTCGTCCACGACGCGTTGAAGATATTCCTGCGCCGACATCGCCTCGCTTTCGAGGCGGCCTCCTGTCGATATTTCTTCATCGGCGACGAGGTCGAAAGTGTTGTTGCGCTCGTTTCGCACTTCCAACCCACCTTTGGCTTGGGCCAGCATCGCATCGTAGCCTTCGGTACGTACTTTGGTGGCCAGCACCCGGCCCATGGCCAGGTCGTATCCCGCTTGCCAGCGCGGTCGGGTTTCTTGCGGACGTGCCTTTTCGCCCCCCTTCAATATTTGCTGAAGCTGGGCCAATCGAGGTTCCAGCTTGGCGGCGACTTTTTGCGCCTCCAGCAGCGCTGCCGCAAAACTGGCCTCATCCTGTCGGATGAAATGCGTTTCCGGATATTCCATGGGAGAAACCCACGACATTCTGGCCGCTTCGACCAGCGCAGCGCGATGGGGATAGGTTTTCAACTCTTTCAGATATTGGCGCTCGGAAACGTAATCGGGTCGATAACGGCGCATGATCTCCCGATCAAAAAAGTAGCTGAAGTAAGCGGTGAATGCCACCGATTCACGGCGGCCGATGCGCCGTTGCAGGTCGATTTGCGGATGGACGACGAAATAGATTCCGCCCGTTTCGTAGCAGATGCGGGTAAGGGCAAAAGGGCCAAACCCAGAGTCGATGGCACCCGACAACTTGCTGATTCCCAGCGACGTCAGCCGCAGCCTCTCGAGGTAAAGCGATTCGGGACCCTGCTCGACAATTCCCATTTGCGGCGTCTGATCATAGTCAGGATCGGGATCGACCCATTTCATGAGAGTTTCCAGGCGGCCAAACGGTGCGGGGACCCCCACGACGTAAACTCCCATCCCGAATTGTTGGCAAATCTTGATGGCCGGTTCGAGTTCGTGAGCATCGTTCCCCGCTTCATCCGAGAAGACGATGATCTTGACATTCCACGCCGGTCCGCTGGAACCTGTCTTCGGTCGCCGATACCTCCGACACTCTTCAGCCACCATACGAATCGTCGAAAGCACATTTTCAGTTCCGCTATCATCTTGCTGGATGTCCTCAATCGCCTTCATCAATTCTTCGACGTCCGACGTAGGTCGCTTGATCATCCAAGTAGCCGTCTCTCCAAAAGCGACGACGGTTGACTTCAATCGGGGCTGTTCGTCGTCCCTCAGCGTGTATCGGCCTCCGGATTGGACCACTCCCAGTTCATCGTAAACGCGGGCCATGCGTTTCCGGATCGCCTCGCGTTGGCGGTTCAGGCTGCCCGATTGATCGAACAGCCAGGCCACGACGGTGGGGCGTTCGTCCATCGACAACATGATCTCATGGGTCAAGCGATCGATCGCCCCCACGGCTCCCTTGGTGCCGACGCCCACATCGCCTTTGACCTGCATCGTGTTGCTGAAATCCAAAGCCGTCGCGAACTCCACGGGATCACGTTGTTCGATCTGCGCCACGTCTGCTGAGGGGACATCGAGCGCCGGCACGTCGGGCAGTTCGCTCGTGGTCGCTGCCAACGAAGCCGCCATCTGCGCGCCGTGACGGCTGAGTGCTCCAATTTCCTCGTGAGCTTGTTCGTCGAAGCGGAATTCTTCGGTCACCAAATCCGGCTCTTCGACGTGTGGAGACGCGACCAGTTTGAGCGTCCGCTGGTGGGGATCGCTATAGATGGTGACGGCGCCGACAATAAACAACACCGCCAGATGCAACACAAAACTGACCAGCCACGCCGACGAATCGGCGTCGAAGGGATTTTCGTCATCCCCCGTTCTCAGCTGCCACCACTGGCGAAGTGTGTTCATCAAGCGCATAAGTGGACTTCCCCGATTCCGTCCCAAAGATCATTCTATCAGGTTAGGATCGTTCGAGAAATAACTGTCCGCTGTACCCTCGCCCCCCCTGGGGAGAGGGCAGGGTGAGGGGATTAAGAATATGCCAGTTATTTCTCGAACGATCCTTACCCGGCTTGGCAAAATCCAAGCTCATTTTAGCCTAACCCGGTGTTACAGGCGAAGTCCAGCAACAGACACTTGGTTTCGTTGACGATCGGTCACACCCTATCTAGGATTGAGACAGGGCTCGATTGCGTCATTCGTGGCAAGAATGCCGGCGGATGTAATGCGTCCAACAAGTTGGAGCTATTAACTTGATGAATCCCACCTTGCTTCTCACACGATTTCGTTGCCTACCGCGTTGGTGCTCGCGCGCCCCGCTTCTGTTGGCGATCACGGTTGTCATGATCGTGTCGCCAAGCTTAGGAATAGCGGCCCAGGCAAAACCGAAAAAATCGGCAACCGTCGACGATATCTCGCGGACAACCAAGGATGGGCTGAAGTTATACTTCCGTTACTACCCAGGATCCAAAGGTAAAAAAACGGTTCCGATCATCCTGCTGCATGCTTGGGACCAGCAAGGCCGCGACCTGGAAGGTTTGGCGAAGTTCCTACAAGACCCGGAGCACGAGCAAGGCGGCCATGCGGTCGTTGTCCCCGACCTTCGAGGCCACGGCCGCAGTACGACGATTTCCTCGTCCGACGACTCAGGCAAGGAGGTCAAGCTGGATCCGAAAAAAATGAAGGCGCGCGATTTGGAGGCGATGGTCGTCTTCGACATGGAGACCATCAAAAACTTCTTGATCCAAAAAAACAACGACGCTGAGTTGAACATCGACCAACTCTGCATCGTCGCAATAGAAGAATCCTGTTTGGTTGGTCTCAACTGGTGTTTGCAAGATTGGAATTGGCCGCAACTGGCCGGCTACAAGCAAGGTCGCGACGTCAAAGCGTTCGTGTTGGTATCACCGGTGTCGTCTTTTCGTGGCTTCACGGCCAGAAATGCTTTACGTCATCCGATCGTGGTCGGCAAGTTGTCGGCCATGATTTTCTACGGCCAGCAAGATCGCAAGGCGAAAAAGGGTGCCACACTGATTTACAACCGGCTCAAGAAAGCCCACAAGACGGACTTCGAAGACAAACAAGAAAGGATGGAAAAGCTAGATCTATTCGAACGCCCGCTGCCCACGACGCTGCAGGGTAATAAGCTCCTGTCGGCCAAAAGTTTGCACGTTGCCTCGCAGATTGCTCTGTTTATCGATCTACGGTTGGATCAAAAATCCGAGGATTATCCTTGGGCCAAGCGCAAGAGCCCACTTTCGGATCGCTGAGAATCGCCGAAATTCTTGAGCACTGCCGCCAGCGCTGCGATCAGCACCATCCATGAGGACCAGGCCGGTCCTATCAAAAGTACCACCAGACACAGAACCGAGGAACAGGCTGAAACTGCCTGAGCTAAAGGAAAAGCTGCCGCCCGCGTTGATGCCCAGAGTCGTCGTGCTGAAACTACCGCCATCGACGGTAAGCGAGCCGCTGGACTGAATCGTCGTACCACCACCCACGATTAGCGTCTTGTCGGCGAGAATCTCAACCGTCGCCCCAATAGTGTTCGGCGCGCGATGTGCGTTAGGGATGGCGTATCGTTCGGTGCCGTTGTTGCACGGTATTGCCCCGACATGAAGACCCCCACGAGCTGCGTGAGCCGCCATGGCTCAGGACTAAGTCTAACAAACGGAGAAGCGATGAAAGGAGGGCAAATGAAACGCTGAAACCTACCTGTGCGAGTCCGTACTCGTACAGAACACTCTGCTCGAACTCGCCGATCACGGCGGGGTATGTAGCTAGTGTCGCTCCGCCGGGAGGTCCGGAGAAGGAGCTCAAACTCTTTTTGAGCCTCGAGAAGACAAAGATCCGAAGCTACGGGAGCGGTTACGAGTTCCTAGGCTTCCGACTCTCGTC
>Ga0310121_10004337_pt1 | contig 12563 bp, 13 predicted proteins | sample CB27_Tmax_986_MG_FD_203504 | JGI IMG/M metagenome (GOLD analysis project Ga0310121, IMG submission 203504) | Marine microbial communities from Western Arctic Ocean, Canada - CB27_Tmax_986 | ecosystem: Environmental > Aquatic > Marine > Oceanic | place: Canada: Western Arctic Ocean | collected... | reverse complement strand
TTGCCCCGCGACCGTGATCTGGTGATTGGCGAAGACCTGCTCGCGATTGCGTCGTCCTCGGCCCGCGAGGGCTTCCACCCTGTACCGACCGGGCGGCACATTGCGGACCTCGAAGGAGCCGCCTTCAGAGACTCGGCCGCCCATCACATTGCCCGGCATGCGCCGCGTGGCGTCAGCCGGGGTCAACATGATCTGCGTGCCGGCCGGGTGCGATGACCAGACCGGCGACCCGCGCCATCGGGACGAGTTGTGCCGCGAAGTCGACGCCGCTCATGACCTGGCTCAGACCGAGCGTGAGCGGCTGGGCCTGTCGGATTTCGGTGACACCGGGGTAGTAGGTGGGCGCAAAGCCGGTGGCCTCGGAGTCGATGTCGGTGCCCTGACCGGCGAACCTTCCGGCCGGTCTGCCTCCCCCCCGCCCGACCGCGCCGCCCGGACCGCCGAATCCGCCGCGGCCGCCACCCGGCCGCTGATTCAGCGTGGCACTGACGAAGTAGTCGCCCGGTTCGAGGTCGAACACCCGGAACTGACCCCGGTCGTCGGTCTGATCGGTGCCGGCCGGTTGGATCTGCCGCTCGCCCTGGCGATACACATAGCGCGACGCGAGCACCAGGACCCGGGCCATCGGCTCACCGTCTTCATCCCACACGGTTCCGGTCAGCACCGATCCGCGGGGCAACGCGATGTTCACACCATCGAGTTGGGCGTTCGTATCGACTTGAATCGGGAGTGCCGGCTGTCGGGGGTGTTTCTGACCGAAGGCGAGGGCGATGAAGCCCGGTTTGCTGACCGTGACAGTGTATCGGCCGGCTACCAGACCGGTGAAGACATAGCCACCGGCTTCGTTGGTTTCCGCTCGGCGCCGGCCCCGGATGGTCTCGCCTTGCAGCGACACGACAGCACGCTTGACCGCCGCCCCGGTGTCGGCCGTCACCACGCGACCGGACAGCGTGGCCGAGCCGCTGAGGGCCTCCTGGGCCGGCGTGTCTCGCGTGGGCGGTGCGAAAGGCTGGCGGGCGGGCGGGGCGCCAGCACCGGGTGTCTGGCCGATCGCCGTCCCCTGGGCCAGCATTGCCACGATCGCCAGGCCAGGAACGACCGCCCGCACGCGTCATGATGTCCTCATGGGTCGTACGTGCACGGTAATACAGACTCGCCGGTCAACCCCGATATTCCCGCCGCCCCGCCCAACGCGATGGCCGGCTCGCAGGTTGCTGAAGAACGTCCGCGGGTTTTCTGACAGTCGTCTGTCTGGCTAGGCGCGAGGACGGAGCAGCCAGGCGGGCTGTGACCGACGAAGCAACAACGCCAGGCGGGCGCCTCGTCGGAAAACCTACAGCAACACGATGGTGCCGACTCCGAGCGCGATCATCACCACTTGTCGAACCGCGCCGACGTCCACGGCTTCCCGGTGCAGGCCCGGGATCAAGTCAGACATGGCGACATAGAGGAAGCTGCCGGCCGCGAACGCCAGCACGTACGGGAGCGCGTTGGGAGCCGCGCCGGTCGCGATGTAGACCGCGCCGGCGCCAAACCCGCAGGTCGACGCTGACACGGCGTTGAGCACGAAGGCGCGTGAGCGCGAGTACCCGGCGTCGAGCAGAATCGCGAAGTCACCCACCTCTTGCGGGATCTGGTGGGCCGCGACCGCCACGGCCGTGGTGAGTCCCAGGGGAAGCGACGTGAGCACGGCCGCGCCGATGATGGCGCCGTCGGTGAAGTTGTGCAGTCCGCCGCCGATCAGAATCAGCGTGGCGCTGGTCTCATGCGCGTCGCAGTCGGCGGTGTGACAGTGCCGCCAGAGGACCAGTTTTTCAAGCATGAAGAACGTCAGGATGCCTGCGAGCAGCGCGCCCATCGCCGCCGGCGCCTGGAGCAACTCGAGCGCCTCCGGAACAAGCTTGAGCAGCGCCACGCCGAGCAAGGTGCCTACGGCGTAGCTGATAAGGTCGGGAACAATCTGGAGTCGGGTGCTTCGCCGCAACAGGAGCAGCGGCGATGCGAGCAGCACGCCACCCCCACTGCCTACAAGACTGAGACCGACCGCAGCGAGCAATTCCACCCGCCGGATGATAGCAGAGGGCGAGGTGGCGGCTTCGGGCGCGCGGGTCTTCGCCCGACGGACCTCAGGGGGAGGCGGTATAGCCGCGTCGGGCTCGCACGCGGTAGGCCGAGTTTCGCACCTCGACCCGGATTGCGTGCCAGCCGCCGTCTTGCTCTGACCGGGCCGGATAGCCCAGGTAGTACTGCTGGCTGAGTTCGCGAGCGATGCCGGCAGTGGCCGGGTCGAGGTCGCCGACGTCTCGGACGATCTCCGTCCGGCCGCCGCTGTCGTCGGTCAGGTCTCTCAGCGCGGAGACGTTCACCCGGTCTTCTTGGTTCCCGCCGCCCGCGGTGCGTCCCCGTGGCAACTGGGGCGCCTGGCGTCTGCCGCCCGGAAATGGAAAGGGGCTGGGGATGCGTCCGGGAGACGGGATGGGGACGGACCGACCACGGGGATTCCAACCGGAGCGACGCGCATCGCCGTCGATCCCTATGGCATAGACAAGCGCCTCGCTTTCCCTGATGAGCTGGCGAAGGGCTCTGATGTCGGTTTCGCTGTTGGTGTCGTTGCCGTCGGAGATGATCAGCAGCGCCTTTTTCCGATGCTGCCCGTCCGCGACCCGGGGGACCGATTCCGCCACGGCGTCATACATCGCCGTACCGCCTCGAGGACGAATACCGCGAAGGGCGCGGCTGAGGCGGTCCCGGTCGGTGGTCCAGTCCTGGAGCAACTCCGGTGTGTAGTTGAATTCGTACAAGAATATCTCGTCGTCCGGAGCCAGCAGGTCGTACAGGAAGCGGTCGAGCGCGGTGCGGGCCGAATCCATCTTCCGGCCTTCCATGCTTCCGCTGGTGTCGAGCGCAATCCCCAGGCTGACCGGGACGCGCTCGTTACTGAACTGGGAGATCTCCACCTCTTCACCATCCTCGTAGATGGTGAAGTCGTCCTGGGTGAGTCCAGGGACGAACCGGCCACGGGCGTCAGTGACGGTCGCCGTCACGTTGATCAGGTCAACACCCGTGCGGAAGACGAACCGCTGGTCGTCGGCCGAGGCCACCGGTGCCGGGTCGGTGTCTCGGGGCGGCTGCTGACCGGCCAGGACAATCGGAATCGCCGTGAGCGCGAGGACGGCACTCGTCATACGGGTGGTCATGGTTGGCCTCCAGCGACTGGTGGCGGGGTCGCAGTCGCGTTAGCTGTCTCCCGGCGATCGATGTGTGGGACACGCGTCTGGTCCTGCGCAAAACTGATCCGATAGCGGTTGATGCGGTCGGCTTCCGGCATCGAAATCGTGAACGGCGTCTCGCTGCCCGGGGTCAGTGCCGGTACTGGCAGCGGCATCTGCCCGGTCCCGATCAGTGTGCCGTCCCTATCGAAGACCGTGGCCATGACACTCAGTCGTCCCCGGTTCACGCCGTCGGTCGGGTTTCGTACCGCCCCGGTTATCGCGAGATATTCACCCTGCTTGGCGTGCGCGAGCGAGAGCAACTCGACGGGAGTCGCCGGCTCGATCGGCTCGGGGGACGGAGTGTCGCGGCCAGACAGCATCGCGACCGTTGCCACCGCCAGGACGACCCCCACCCCCGCGATCGTAGCCAGGAATGGACGTATCGACACCGAAGGGCCAGCTACTGCCGCGAACAGTCGGCCTGAGCCCGGTTCAGTCGGGAGGGATGGTGGGACGGCTCTAGGAAGCGCGGGCGGTTGGGGCGCCACATCGCTCCTGGGGTCCGGGGGGCGCCCGAACTGGGTCAACAGCGACGCGACCCGGGCGTCCGAGCGGCGTCGCTCTTCACGAATGACCCGCCAGGCCACGATGCCCATGGCGAAGGCCATTATCAACGAGATCGCGGTCACACTGACCAGCGCGATATCCATCGTTTCTCTCATGCCTAGTGTCCTGGAACAGTGGTTCGCGCGACAATTCCCGAACGGGGCATCCCGCCTGGCGGCGCTACTTCTCGGTTGAAAATACCCAATTTTGCTCCCTCGTTGCGCCTGGCCACGTGGGCGCCGCGCCCCGCACTTCTCACGAACCAGTGTTCCAGGACACTAGGGCAGTCTGAATTCCACCGCCACCTCGACGAGCACGGCGACCGGCGTGCCACGTCGCCGCGCGGGTGAGAATTGCCATTGTCTCACCGCCGCGACCGCGCGCTCGTCCAACCCGGCCCCGAGTGGTCGTATCACGCGTACGTCGGTGACGGTACCCTCCGTGGTCACGATCATCTCCAGCAGCACCTCTCCTTCGAGCCCCGCTCGACGCGCCTGCTCGGTGTAGTCGGGGGGAACCTCGCGCACGAGGCCGGGCGGTTCGATTCCGCTCCCGGGTCGGTACGGTCCACCACCGGTGCCGCCTCCCTCCCCGGGGTCGACGCCGCGTCCCGTATCCGCGCCGACGCCGAGGCCGGCGCCGTTGCGGACCCCGCCCCCGGTTCCGGCCCCACGGCTGTCGTCTGCTGGTGTCGGCGGATCCACCGGTGGATTCACGACCCGACTGAGCAGACCGACCACGTCTCGTGTGTCCGCCGCGACCGCGGCCAGGGTGGCGAGCAGCTCAGGCAGCGGTTCCCGTTCGAGCGGTGGCGTGGGTTTTGGTTTGGCCCGCGGGGGCTCGGCGTGGCAGCGGACTGCTAGACGGTACGTGACCCCTCCCGCTCTGCCGGCGGCGTCGGCTCGCGGCGCCCGCCGCCCCCGCCTCCGGGTCCGGGCTCGGCCACGAACACCAGGTGGACGAGGTTCGCCGAGGTCTCCGGTGGGGGATCCGGTTGCGCGCTTGGCACGGCAACGGTCGCCAGGACGAGCACCACCGCTAGCACCGCGCCGTGTACCGACCCTGAAACAAGCAGAGAGAGCCCGGTCGTCTGTCCAGTGTGTGTCGACCTGGCCCGGTGCCGGGAGAGGAGTCCGATGCCCGGCTCCACCGGGCGGAGAGACAACTGACCGCGACGTAGGGCCCGACAGGCTCGGACGGCGTCCGCGCCGGCGACAAGTACGCCATCGATGCTGGGAATGGCGGCCTGACGGATCAAGGCGCGCACCTGACGCGGCGGCACTCCCGCTGCGCGCGCGAGCTCATCGGCCGAGAACATGTCAGGAACGGGCGGGGCGCTGGAGGCCCGGCCAGTGGGCGTTGGTTCAGACAGAGTCATACCCGTTCTACCAAGAAGCAAAAGCCTTGCCGTTACCTCGGCTCGCGCCGATCCGGAAATCCCCTGTCTTGTCGGGGGTTTGACGGCATTCCTGCCTGTTTGTTTGGCCACGGTGCGAGACACCTGTGTGCTCCCCAGAGGTCAGGCGACGAGTCGGGGTCGGTACCACGCAGTCGCTTCAGGACGCGTCTCTATTCGGCCGCGTCGGGCTTCAGGCCCTCGGTGAACAGCAGCCCGTCTCGCTCCGCGAGCGTGCGCACCGGCTTGAAGCCCTCGGCCAGCAGCGCTGCTTCTGCACCCCCGTGCGTGCGGTAGTGGGGGTCGAGCGTCCGGCCCGAAAACAGCGCACCGAGTCCGCCGCGCGGAGCGGATTCGATCACCAGACAACGTCCGCCGACACGTAGGACCTGCCGCGCGCCTTGCAGCGCGCCGACACGTTCGTGGGGCCGCATGCCCCCGATCAGCTCCGGGATGACCACGACATCGAACCAGCCCTCGGCGAAAGGCGGCGTACGCAGCGGTGCGACCTTTACATCGATCAGCACCCCCCGAGACCCCGCCGCTCGGGTGAGCGCCTCACCGGTGCTGTCGTCGGGGACCAGCGCCGAGGCTTGTCCATTCAGACCGACCACGTCGGCCAGTCGGGCGATGAGGTCGGGGGCGCTTCCACCAATCTGCAACACACGGTTGTCCCGCCGGAGCCCGATCATGGACACCCGGAGGTCCGATTCTTTCTTGAGTCGCTTGAATATCGGCATGGCGTGGCAGGTGCACCGACCCGTGGCCGGTCCAGACCGCGCGGGGGTTCCGTGACCCGGTTTTCGGTTCCGGGAGGCTACTGGGCGCCATGATATAGTGGCGCGCTGTGAAACACACAGTCGAAATAGCCCCAGCCACAGGGAAGCTCGGCGTCATGCTGGTCGGGATGGGCGCGGTCAGCACAACGTTTATCGCCGGCACGCTGCTCATCAAGAAGGGCCTGGCGCCGCCGATCGGCTCGCTGGCCGAGATGGGGACCGTGCGCCTCGGGAAACGAACCGAGGGTCGGTCGCCGCTTATCAAGGATTTCGTGCCGCTGGCCGGGCTCGACGACCTTGTGTTCGGCGCCTGGGACATTTTCGAGGAGAATGCCTTCGAGGCGGCCATCACCGCCGGCGTCATCGAGTCGGCTTTGTTGGAGAAGGTTCGACCCGAACTCGAAGCGATCAAGCCGTGGCCGGCGGTGTTTGACCAGAAATATGTGAAGCGGCTCATGGGCACCAACATCAAGACCGGTGCCAACAAACTCGAGCTCGCCGAACAGGTCCGCGAGGATATCCGCCGGTTCAAGGAGACCCGAGAGCTCGACCGGGTCGTGATGATCTGGTGCGGCAGTACCGAGATCTTCCTCACGCCGAGCGACGTGCACCAGTCGATCGAGGCCTTCGAGGCCGCGATGCAATCGAACGACGACGCGATCCCTTCCAGCATGGTGTACGCCTATGCCGCGCTTAAGGAAGGGACCCCGTATGCGAACGCGGCCCCCAATCTGAGCGCCGACTTCCCGGCCCTGGACCAGCTGGCCATCGACAACGGCTCACCGGTGTGCGGGAAGGACCTGAAGACCGGTCAAACGTTGATCAAGACCATCATCGCTCCGGGCCTCAAGGCGCGGCTGATTGGCGTGGCAGGGTGGTATTCGACCAACATTCTCGGGAACCGCGACGGCGAAGTCCTTGACGACCCCGAGTCGTTCAAGACCAAGGAAGAGAGCAAGAAGTCAGTGCTGGATTACATCCTCCAGCCAGATCTCTATCCGGTGCTCTACAAGGACCTGTGCCACGTCGTGCGGATCAACTACTACCCGCCGCGGGGCGACAACAAAGAGGGCTGGGACAACATTGATCTCGTCGGATGGCTCGGGTACCCGATGCAGCTGAAGATCAACTTCCTGTGTCGCGACAGCATCCTGGCCGCACCGATTGTGCTGGACCTCGTGCTTTTCCTCGACCTGGCGAAACGGGCCGGTATGAGCGGCATTCAGGAATGGCTCTCGTTCTATTTCAAGAGTCCGGTGCATGCGCCTGACGTGTACCCCGAGCACGACCTCTTTATCCAGCTCACGAAGTTGAAGAACACGCTCCGATTCATGCGCGGTGAGGAGCTGATCACGCACCTTGGCCTGGAGTACTACGACTAGTCCGCCGGCTGCCAAGCGATGACGGTCGTTCGAAACAACGTCAGGGCGCGCGACAATGCGCGCCCCGCGGCCGCGGGAGTGGGGCACTCGGGGTCCCCGCGGAGCGGTCGCGTGGGGTTCGGGGCGAAGCCCCGTCTAAGTACATGTCTCCCGCGCTGCTCCAGCCCGTGCTGTTCGGCGGCTTGTTCATGGGGGTGCTCTCGGCGCTCCCGATCATCTCGATAGGCAACTGCTGTTGCCTGTGGATCATGGGCGGCGGCATGGTGACCTCGTATCTGACGCAGCACGGCAAGACCGACCCGATTCAGCTCGGGGAGGGGGCGTTCGGCGGGTTGCTGGCCGGCGTGCTGGGTGCGGTCGTATACGCCATCGTGTCGGTGCCGGTGTCACTCGTTACCGCGCCGCTTCAGCGCGGCCTCCTGGAGGGGTGGATGAGCTCCGGCGCCGACGTGCCGCCAGAAGCGCGCGAGATGCTCGAACGGTTCTCGGAGAACAGTGGCGCACTCGGCGTGCTCTTCGGTTTCGTCCTGATGCTTGTGGTGGGTATGGTGTTCACGACTCTGGGCGGCCTGCTTGGCGCACTCATCTTCCGCTCGTCCCCTCCTGTCGCCCCCCCGGCGCCGCCTCTACCCCCGCCGGCGACGCTGTAGCTGCGGTTTCCTGGCAATCCGTCCGTCTGGCGGTGTTGCTTCGTCGGTCACATGCCGCCTGCCTGCATGCTCCCTCCTCGCGCCTAGCCAGACGAACGGCTTGCCAGGAAACCGCTCCGACGTTATTCAGCAGCTTGCTAGCTCCACCTCCATCGTTCCTCTCCTGATCTGACGACAACCCATGTGTACGGCCACGCGTGGGGACGGCCGCCCTCGAGTCGAGGAGGACGGTTGGGTTCGTCGCGGGCGCGCCGGTGACTGATGTTGCGAATCGCGGTTGCTAGCCTAGGAGTGGACTGATGTACGAGAGCTACTATGGGCTTACGGAGAAGCCTTTCAGCGTCTCGCCCGACCCCAGGTTTCTGTTTCCATGCGGGATCCACCAGGCTGCGTTCGAGGTGCTCGAACACGCCTGGCAACGACGGGAAGACGGCGTGGCCATTACTGGCGATGCCGGGACCGGCAAGACCACCCTCTGTCGCACCATGCTCGACCGTCTCGACCGTCAGACGTTTGGTGCCCTGGTGCTCGACCCGCTGCTGTCCGACAATGAACTGCTCGAGCTGATGCTGCAAGACTTCGGTGTTGTCTCGCGCGACGCGTTCGCGCGCGGTGAGATGCGCCATGTGAGCACCCAGGCGCTGTTCGGTACGCTCAGCGACTTTCTCCTGTCGCTCCGGCCACTCGGTGCCTCCGCTGTCCTCATTGTGGACGAGGCGCAGAATCTTCGACCCCGGGTTCTCGAACAGATCCGGATCCTGTCGAATCTCGAGGTCGACAAGAAAAAGCTGCTAGAGGTCGTGCTCGTTGGTCGTCCGACCCGGCGGGCCCGGCGTCGCGGGCCAGTTCCGCTGGCCCCCTGGGTGTCCATCACCCATGAGCTTCGACCGTTGAGTCGAGATGAGGCGGCCGCCTATGTGCGGCATCGGGTGGCGATTGCCTCTGGCGGGGCGTCTGCGGGCGAGGCACGGGTGGTGTTCCAGCCACAGGCACTCTACGCGATTCACCGGCTGTCGGACGGCATTCCTCGAGTCATCAACCTGCTCTGCGATCGTGCCCTGGCCGCGGGGTGTACCGGAGCGAGTCGGGTGATCGACCCGCTGCTGGTTCGTCGGGCCTCCGAGAGCCTCGACCTGCCGCGAAGCACCCGGTCGGCGCCGCCACTCTTGACCCGTCTGCGCCGCCGTGTCGCCTCAGCCGCGATGGCGTCCGGGCTGTCCGCGATCATCGGCGCTGCTGGCGCTGGCCTTCGGTAGCTGGCGGCTGGGGGTGTCGTGGCGCCGTCGCCCACCCGCCGGTGGTTCGAATCGGCCCGATGGGTGAACCAAATCCCACTCCCCGTCGTCTGACCAGACGAGATCGTGTGAATCTGGGAGATACTGAAGTGGTTGAGCGCGTCCGGCGCATACACCAGCTCCCACACGTCCCCGCCTCACGGCGTGGCTCAACCGTCGCTGATGCCCAATCTTCTCCCTCGTCGCCTGACGCACTAGTGTCCTGGACATTAGCCAGCGACGTATCGCGCAGAGCCACCTCGGGAACCGCACGGACAGGACACAAGGACGATAGATGGCACTGATCGAAACTCGTGATCTGTGGAAGACGTACACGATGGGGAGCGAGGAGATTCACGCTCTGCAAGGTGTGTCCATGGAAATCGAGCGGGGTGAGTACGTGGCAATCATGGGACCGTCCGGGTCCGGCAAGTCGACCTTGATGAATCTCGTGGGGTGCCTCGATACGCCCAGCAAAGGCAGCTACCTGCTCAACGGTCACGAGGTGCGGACGATGGACGACGACGAGCTGGCGCGGATCCGGAACGAAGAGATTGGGTTCGTCTTTCAGACGTTCAACCTGCTTCCCCGTGCTACCGCGCTCCACAACGTGGAGTTGCCGCTCGTATACGCCGGCGTTTCCGGTTCGGTCCGACGCGATCGCGCACTCGAGGCGTTGGAGCGTGTGGAGCTGGGAGATCGCGTCACACATCAGCCGAACCAGCTGTCCGGTGGACAGCGGCAGCGCGTGGCCGTGGCTCGGGCCTTGGTCAACAACCCGTCCATCCTGCTGGCCGATGAGCCCACCGGCAACCTCGATTCGAAGACCGGTCTCGAGATCATGGCGCTATTCGAGCGGCTGCATGGCACCGGGAACACAATCGTCCTGATCACCCATGAGTCTGAGGTGGCCGAGTATGCGCACCGGGTGATTCATCTCCGAGATGGGTTGATTGAACGGGACGTGCGCCAGTCCCACCGTTCTGCCGCCATGGGCGTGCCCTCCTGAGACCTAGGTTTAGGAACCTCCTCGCCACGGTCCGGCCCCGTGGGGCAAGGCTTTAGCCTTGCCTCGCAGGCCTGAAGGCCTGCGCCACACAACCAACACAAGTGAGCAGCAGGAGGATGCTGAAGAACGTCTGGAGCGGTTTCCCGGCAAGCCGTTCCGTGTGGCCAGGCGCGACGAGGGAGCATGCAGGCGGCATGTGACCGAGGAAGCAACGCCGTCCACACGGACGGATCGCCAGGAAACCTAGACTCTGGCCCAATGTGCGGGGGTGACTTCCCGGAGGGGCAGCACCCGGTCATCGCCGACACCAGAGTCAGCCCGGGCCCCGGCGTGTGCAGAGTCTGGAGCAGCGAGTCGCTCCTTCCATAGACCCGCGGCCGACAGCAGCTCATGCGTGTAGGGGTGATGTGGCGATGCGAACAGCGCCACCGTCGAGGCTGACTCGACAATCCGGCCGGTGCGCATGACCGCGACCCTGGTCGTCAGATGCCGGACCAGCCGGAGATCGTGGGTGATGAACAGCAGCGCCAGATTTAGATCCTTCCTGAGCCGCAGGAGCAGGTTGACGATCTGGGCCGCCACCGACGCGTCCAGGGCGGAGACCGGCTCGTCGAGCACCAGCAGTCGCGGCCCGAGTGCGAGGGCTCGGGCCAGGGCGATGCGCTGTCTCTGTCCCCCACTCAGTTCGTGTGGTTTCCGCGCGCCGTGGGCCGGGTCCAACCCGACGAGGTCGAGCAGCTCCGCGACCCGCACTCGCCGGTGCTCTCGGGTACCGACACCGTGCACCACGAGTGGCTCGGTCACGCTCTGCTCAACCGTGCGGCGCGGATCGAGCACGAGTAGGGGTCCTGGAACACTGGCTGCATGGCACGCCGAAGGGTGCGCAGGCGGGCCCGCGACATCGTGTAGATCGAATCGCCGTCGAATCGAACGTCGCCGGATGTGGGGCGGGTGAGTCGTAGGATGCACCGGGCGGCGGTCGTCTTGCCGCTCCCCGATTCTCCGACGAGTCCGAAGCTCTCGCCCTCGCGAATATCGAAGCTGACATCGTCGACCGCTCGGGTCACCACCGGGGCCCGCAAGAGACGGCGACGGATGAACTGTTTCTTGAGTTGACCGACCTGAAAGAGAGGGAGCGGCGGCACGTTAGGACCCGATCAGGGATAAGTTGACCATTCTGGCCGTCGAGACGCCCGTCCGGCAAGGCGTGAGGAGTGCACATACCGGGAGTATGGAAGCGACGAACAACGCAGTCGGACGGGATGCATCGGTGGTTAGAATGGTCAACTTATCCCTGATCGGGTCCTAACCGCTCCTGCTCCGGACTACCGGCGCCGACGGCTGGCGCCCAGGCCCCTGGCGCCCGTTGGTCACAGGGTTCGAATTGTTCCGGGCATCGCGGCGCGAAAGCGCACCCTGGGGCGCTCACGTCCGGAGCGGGCGGGATTCCCTCGATCGTCGCGAGCGGTGTGCCTGGTGTGACTCCCGGGACCGAGGCGACCAAGCCGCGGGTGTAGGGGTGGGCGGGGGTGGTCGAGCACCATCCGGGTGGGCCCCTGTTCCACAATCTCGCCGGCACACATCACGGCGACCTGATCGGCGCATGTCGCGACGACGTCCAGGTCGTGACTGATGCTCAGCATCGCGAGGCCGCGGCGCTCGACCAGCTCGCGCAGAAGCTCCACGATCCGCGCCTGGGTCGGCGCATCGAGTCCGGTCGTTGGTTCGTCGGCGATGAGAAGGGCCGGGTCTCCGGCCAATCCCAACGCAACCATGGCCCGTTGCCGGAGGCCGCCCGAGAGCTGGTGCGGGTAGTCACGGGCGCGCCGCGCCGCGTCCGGCATACGGACCGCGTCGAGCAACTCGAGCATGCGCGCATGGACGTCCCGCCGCGTCGCGACCTTGTGGGCGAGCATCGTTTCGACGATCTGATCGCCGATAGTGAAGACCGGGTTGAGCGCGGTGTCGGGGTCTTGCGGCACCAGCCCGATTTCCCCGCCGCGAATGTCCTGCAGCGCGGCGTCGTGACCGACTTGCCACTTCCCGACTCGCCGACCAGCGCGAGTGTCTCGGCCACCCGAATCGCGAAGCTCACGCCCCGCACGACCGGAACAGTCCGGCCGTCCACGTCGAACACGCTTGTCAGCCCCTCGACGCGGAGCAGGTCCGGCACTAGAATCCGTCTTCTCGATACTCACCGAACACGGCCCGGAGCGTGTCGGCGATCTCGCCCACCGTGGCCCGCGCTTCGACCG
>Ga0310121_10004336_pt1 | contig 12563 bp, 9 predicted proteins | sample CB27_Tmax_986_MG_FD_203504 | JGI IMG/M metagenome (GOLD analysis project Ga0310121, IMG submission 203504) | Marine microbial communities from Western Arctic Ocean, Canada - CB27_Tmax_986 | ecosystem: Environmental > Aquatic > Marine > Oceanic | place: Canada: Western Arctic Ocean | collected... | reverse complement strand
TGAGCGGATTCACATAATCACATTCTTGTTATGGGTCAATTTCAAAAGGGCAAGACGGGCAATTGCCCGTCTTGACTAGAGTTAGCGTCAGCCGTGGGACAAGACCGGGGACAGGCAGCAGGCCTACGGCATTATTTCTTTGGTGGTCAAGAAGGCGTGGCGGAGTTACTGCGGGATAGACTCGTGAAACGGTTCCCCGCAGCACAAATTGTCGGGACTTACACGCCCCCATTTCGGCCATTAAACGAGGCAGAAGAATTGGAATTACTGGGACAACTTGACGAATTGCGACCTCACTGCTTTTGGGTTGGACTGAGTACCCCTAAGCAAGAGCGGATGATGGCCGACTTGCTGGCGCGGTTTGGTGCCGAGGCGACTGACGCCGCGATGCGACTACCATCGCCGCTGGTTATGATCGGTGTCGGCGCAGCCTTTGATTTTCATGCAGGCCTGATCCCGCAAGCACCGCCGTGGATGCAGCGCGCTGGACTGGAATGGCTGTTTCGTCTGCTAAGAGAACCGCGACGGTTGTGGAAGCGGTATTGCAAGAACAATCCACTTTTTCTTATCCGAGCCGCGCTCCAGCTGACCGGGCTGCGGAAGTACGAGCTGCCCGAGTAGGATGAGTATCTGCTTGGCCATGCGATTCCATCCGAAAGACTCAATGCGTTATCGTTTGACGACCAGATCGCCCACTTCGATTTTTCCAGCAGCGACGACGCGCGCTAAGCGGCCGCGCAAGTTGAGCTCTCTTCCGGTTTGGCTATTGATAAACTTCTGCGCCGCCGAACCGTAACGTCGGGAAAACTTACCACAGGCCGTGTGTGGTACTTCGGTGATCTCGATGATCACACGATCACCGATTTGCAGTCGACTGCCATCAGGTAAATTGCCTTCGCTAAGATCAAGATCGAAAATGAGATTATCGCCAGCCAGGCCCATCGCCTCTTCTTCGCCTCCCGAGAGTTGCTTCAGGATTCGCGAGTTCATCAACGAAATTTGAGTCTGTGGGTCCGAACTTCCATCGGGCAATGTCTGCCAGTGGTCCTTCACCCAACGATCACCGTCGATGCCCTGTTCGGGCGACAGCCGCGCCTCGGCAAGCGACTGCCGCTGATTTTCGTTAGGACGGATGAAGATTACCCGCAGCTGCCCATCATCCCTTGGCGAGTCGAGCACGTCGGCGAGCCCCTGTTCGAGCTCGCCGGTGGTCAAGTGCGTCGGAACTTTTTCCATAATCGGATCGCTCATCGATTGAGAATTGAATCGGTATCGGCTCGCCTGCTGCCCACGACTGCAGACACGTGGCCTAGCCAGGAGTTCACGCCATTTGGGTCGCCCACTGCCCAGCGCCCCAAGGGACAATAGCGAGGCTCCGCACCATGGGTCCGCTTCATCCCTAACGATTGCTAGTACTGTACCATCCGAAGAATCTGAACCGCAGTGGTAAAACTCCCGTTAGCGAACAATCAACGTACTACCGACGGCAAAGATTTGCTAAATTAAATCAGCAGCAGCATGAGTTTGCCGCTTTGAGATTGCGACTTTGCCATTGTCAGCCCCAGGATATCCGATGCCATCCGAATCGATCAAAACTGAAGAAGGCTCCGACCCCGACGAAGAGAGAGCAATTTCGCGGCATTTTATCCAGCAGATCGTCGACGCTGACCTTGCCGCTGGCAAAAACGACGGTCGGGTGCAGACCCGCTTTCCGCCTGAGCCCAACGGCTATTTACACATTGGCCATGCCAAAAGCATTTGCCTGAACGCCGGGCTGGCGCGCGAATACGGCGGCAAATTCAACCTCCGTTTCGACGATACGAATCCGGCCAAAGAAGAACAGGAATATGTCGACTCGATCAAGGACGATGTCCGCTGGCTGGGAGCCGATTGGGAAGACCGTCTTTTTTTTGCCTCGGACTATTTTGATCAACTTTACCACTGGGCAGTGCAGTTGATCCATGCGGGAAAAGCGTACGTCTGTAACCTCGACGCCCGGCAGATGCGCGAATATCGCGGCACATTGACCGAGCCGGGCAAAAATTCGCCGTCGCGGAATCGTGCCGTCGACGAAAATCTCGACCTATTCGCACAAATGAAAGCAGGCAGATTCCCCGACGGCTCGTACACCTTGCGGGCTAAGATCGACATGGCGTCGCCAAATTTGAATCTGCGCGACCCAGTCATGTATCGCATCAAACGGGCGAACCACCACCGCACTGGCGATACGTGGTGCATTTACCCTGCATACGATTACACCCATGGACAAAGCGATTCGATCGAGGGTATTACGCATTCGATCTGCACGTTGGAGTTCGAGAATCACCGGCCGCTTTACGATTGGTTTTGCGACTCGCTCGGAATTCATCATCCTCAGCAAATTGAATTTGCACGCCTGAATATCACGTACACAGTGATGAGCAAACGCAAGTTATTACAGCTGGTCGAAGAAAAACACGTGGCTGGTTGGGACGATCCACGGATGCCCACCATCTGTGGCCTGCGCCGCCGAGGCTATACGTCCGAGTCGATCCGCACGTTTTGTGAACGCATCGGAGTCGCGAAATTCAACAGCACAATCGACATGGCGTGGTTGGAAGACGCGATCCGCGAAGATCTTAACGAATGCGCGCCGCGGGCGATGGGCGTCTTGCGCCCCCTGAAAGTCGTCCTAATCAATATTCCCGATGGCGAGCAGCGATTGTGCGAGGCGTCGAATCATCCGCAGAAGCCGGAAATGGGCACGCGCGAGGTGCCGCTCACTCGTGAGATCTACATCGAGCAAGGCGATTTCATGGAAGACGCGCCGAAGAAATTCTTTCGGCTCAAGCCGGGCGGCGCGGTCCGGCTGCGCTCGGCGGGGATTATCGAATGCGGCGAGATCATCAAAAACGACGCCGGCGAAGTCGTCGAGGTGCACTGCACTTTCGATTCGGACATGTCACGTAAGGTGAAAGGTACGATCCACTGGGTATCTGCCGAACATGCCGTTGGCACCGAAGTGCGGTTGTACGACCATCTGTTCAGCGCCGCCAATCCCGAGAAAGGGCCCGAGAAAGGGCCCGAGAAAGGGCCAGAGGACGGTACGTTTCTTGACAATCTCAATCCAAACTCACTGGCGGTGTTGACCGACGCGAAACTCGAGCCGTCGTTGGCCGCCGCCGAGGCTGGCAAACACTTCCAGTTTGAACGGACAGGATACTTTTTCGTCGATCCGGTCGATTCGACGGCAGGCAAGCCGGTGTTTAATCGGACCGCGACGCTCCGCGATACTTGGGCCAAGGTAAAAGGACGGTAGTCGATTTTCTTAAGTCGGAGCAGATCGTCCTCATGGCATTTCCTCACAGATCGCATGATTCACGTGCCCACAAGCGAACCAAAATCATCAACAGCCCAATCGACTGCGAGAGTGCCACCTAATAGGAAATGTACCCTAGGCACTGTGGTATTAGGGTTTTCGATCTTCCTGGTCTACTACGCGGCACTTGACGGACCGTTTATCTTCGACGACACCTCGACGATTATCGATAACTCCTCGATTCGGCGGCTCTGGCCTCTCTTCGGCGACGGTGAGACAACTGCTCCCTGTAGTCCACCCGCAGCAACGGCCCTCTACGCGCGACCACTGGTGAATCTATCTTTCGCCGTCAACTACTATTTCGGCGCACTCGATCCTCGCGGTTACCGCGCTGCTCACATCGTGCTCCATTTCTTGTCGGCTTTGCTGATATGGTCGATCGTCGCTCGGACGTTACGGCTCGATTATTTCCATGCATCATTTGAACCTGTCGCCGACTTACTATCGCTGGCTGCCGCCCTGATCTGGGCGCTGCACCCAGTCGTCACCGAAAGCGTTGTCTATATCACGCAACGCACCGAATTGATGATGGGGTTTCTCTACCTTGCGACCCTCTACTGCTCCATCCGTTACTGGTCCACTTCGCACGCGAGAGGACGTACGTTTTGGCTCGCGCTCGCGACGTTGTCTTGTCTGGCGGGCATGTTCTGCAAGGAGATGATAGCCTCTGCGCCGGCTATGGTGCTACTGTTTGAGCACACCTTTGTCGCACGCTCTGTTCGACGTGCCCTGAGTCAGTCGTGGCCCCTCTACGTCGGCTTGACGCTGTCATGGATTCCGGCAATTGCGTTGAACTATGACGGGCCGCGCACACCGATGGCGGGCTTCAGTTTAGGAGTGGCAGCCCACGAGTGGTGGTTCACCCAGGCGAAGGTCTTTTTCTTGTACCTAAAACTCGCGGTTTGGCCGTGGCCACTGGTGATCCATTACGAGATTCCTTACTTGAAGACCCTCTCGGAAGCTTGGCCTTGGCTGTTGGCAGCAGGTTCTTTTGCAATCAGCACGCTGGTACTGCTCTGGCGAAATCGGGCTGTCGGTTTCGCGATGGCTTGGGTAGTAGCTGTCTTGTCGCCCACTTTGGTCATCCCATTGGTTGGTGAGACGGTGGCGGAAAGGAGGATGTACGTTCCTCTGGCAGCCCTGGTGCCTCTGTTTGTCGTAGGCGGATACACTTTGCTCGCGCTGGCTTGGCAATTGGTCACGCGGCACTCCGAAACTAGTAAAACAAGCGAGGGCCCCAAAAAAGTCGCTGTCGTTGTAACCGCCGTGCTGTCGATCGGTTTCGGAGCGCTTAGCGCTCAGCGATTAACGGCTTACGAAACCGAACTTTCACTCTGGCAAGACGCGTTGGTGCATCAGCCTAACGACCCTCTCGTGCGCGCTAATTTGGGAATCAGTTTCATTCAAGCGGGGCGACTTGCCGAAGCGATCCCGCACTTCGCAGCTTGGGTGCAGCTCAAGCCCGATTCTCACTGGGCCCACTACAATTTGGCGCGTTCGCTTGAAGGGTCTGAACCGCCCGAAGAGGCGATGAAGTATTATCGCAAGGCGCTCGAGCTGCAGCCTGACCATGTTGCGTCTCACTACAATCTTGCTCGCCTGCTAGAGGGCAACAAGAAGTGGTTATGGGCGATCAAGCACTATCGCCGGGCGATTGACCGGCAGCCCGACTTTTCTGCCGCTCACACCAACCTGGCTTTGCTATTCCAGAGCTTCGGCGATATGCCAGAGGCAATCACACATTTCAAAGCGGCACTGCGAACACAAAAGGACTTGAATAATTATGTGCATCTGATGTTGGCCTTAAGACAAGCGGACCGTTCGACTGAGGCTGTCGTTGTCGCAGAAAGAGCTCTTGAGATTGCTCAATCGCAAGGCGAGACCGGTGTCGCTGAAGAACTTGAGATCGTATTGACCTCTTTGCGGAATCGACCATCAGATCAATAGTGTTTTTCACTTATTGAATCCAGTCTCTGTGATGAGCGTGTCTTCCTGGTAGGTCTCATCGTCCGTATTGACGCTCCACAAATCGTGCGCCTTGCCATGGAGTAGCTTTTCCGCCGCCAAGATGCCCATCAAAATGCTGTGATCTTGGTTAACGTACTTGAACGCTCCATAGCGTCCAATCAGACTTAAGCCGCGGAACTTTTGCAAAAAGAGATTAATTCGCTCCGTATTCTCACGATAACCGCAACGATAGATCGGGTAAGATCGCGGTACGCGGACCACGTGCCCCGCGACGACCGACGCGTCAATCAACAGCCCTGTCGAGCGGAGTTCGCAGACCGCTTGTTCAATCAGCTGGGCGTCGGGCCGCGTCCAATCAGGGTCTTCGCTATTGCACCAGAGCTCGACGGCGAGAATAGTGTCGCGCTGCTCGCCATAAAGTTGGGGCACCCAGTTGCGAAAATTAGTCACGCGCCCCATCTTCAATTCGGGAGCATGAATGTACACCCACTGATCGTCAAACAGCGAGTCGCTCTCCACACGGAGATAGACCATGAGTGTATTGCGAAACTGCAGACGATCAGCGGCTGTCTTTACTTCGGAGGGAACACCCTCCAATCCACGAACTAGCGCCGTCAGCGGCATCGTGGAAATAACCTGATCGAAATATTCCTCGCGTCCCTCTTGCAGCTCAACCCCTCGCACCTCGAATTTTTCGTGAATGACTCGCTTCACAGGACATTCCAACTCGATTTCGCCACCAAGGTTACGCACCTGATCAGCCATCTTTTCGTAGACCGATCCGGTACCCGCCAACGGATAGGCGAACTGGTCCAAGAGCGTTTCGTGCCGCGCTCGACGTTGCCGAAAGAGGGCACTGATGAGAGCCTCGCGGAGCGAAAAATTCTTTATGCGCTGAGCCGCGAAATCTGAGCTGATTTCACGACACGGCATTCCCCATAGTTTTTCGCTATACGATTTGAAGAACATCTCGAAAAGGCGTCGGCCGAAGCGGCGTACGATCCAAGCTTCGAAAGACGCGTCATCAGCTGCCGAAAAACGTGGACGGAGTTGCTCTTTCAGATAACTTGCCAGGCACAACGTGGCATCAGCAGGCCCGAGGTTCCAAAGCGTATTGAGCGGCTTGAGTGGATAGTGAAACAATCGACCTTTGTAGAAAAGGCGTGTCAGGCGATTGACTATCGCGAAGTCGTCCCCCACCACGTCGAGCCATAGTTGGTTGACTCGGTGATCGGTGCTAAAAAAACGATGGGGGCCCAAATCAACGCGCTGGCCCCATAAGTCGAACGACCGCGCCAATCCACCAATAGACTTGCTCGATTCGTAGACGCTCACCTGGGCGCCACCTCGGCTAAGTTGCAACGCAGCGGTCATGCCAGAGGGACCAGCTCCAATGACTGCTACCCGCATTGTTGATCCTCGGATAGTCACGATGGGAGAGACCTAGTTGGATAGCCGTCGTTGATGAGCCATCTGTAAGCCGGGAATCCAAGGCCTGAGGAAACCGAAGCGCGGCCCAATCGACTACGTACGTTTTATTATACGTTATCCTTGACCAAGTCCGTTCTTGCAGGGGGGTTTCTCGACTGGGGCCTTGCGGAATAGGTGCTGCGGCGGGCATAATTCTCGATTGACTTGCTTCCTACTTCCTCCTTCCCCCTAGTTTCGCCATGCCTCTCGTTGTTGTTGGATCGGTTGCTATTGATAACGTCGAAACCCCGCAGGAGCGCCGCGAAAATCTGCTCGGCGGGTCAGCGACGCATTTTTCTTACGCGGCAAGTTTTTTCACGAGCGTGCGGCTCGTGGGCGTTGTCGGCGCAGATTGGCCTGGGGAGCACACGGAGCTGCTCAACAGCCGGGGGATCGATACCTCGGGCTTGCAAACCGTAAGTGACGGCAAAACGTTTACTTGGACCGGTCGCTATCACGACAACATGAACGACCGCGACACGCTCGACGTGCAGCTAAATGTCTTCGGCGAGTTCAATCCTGTTTTGCCGGAAAACTATCGACAAGCGAAATACGTATTCTTGGCAAACGGCGTTCCGGCAGTGCAAATGAAAGTGCTATCGCAAGTACCGGGCCGACGGCTCGCGGTAGCCGACACGATGGACCTGTGGATCAACACGGCCCGTTCGGATTTGGACCGGTTACTCACCCAGCTCGATGGATTGGTGCTCAACGACAGTGAGGCGAAGTTGCTCACCGGAACCGAAAACCTGGTAGTGGCCGGTCATCGCGTGCGAGAGATGGGCCCCAAGTTTGTGATCATCAAAAAAGGCGAACATGGCGCCATGTTCTTTGGCGAACACGAGACCTACGTGTTGCCCGCCTTCCCAACACCAGACGTGATTGATCCGACCGGCGCCGGCGACAGCTTTGCTGGTGGGATGATGGGTTATCTATCGGAGCAAGACAATTTCGAGCCGCTGACCCTTAAAACGGCCATGGCCTACGGCACGCTGACCGCCAGTTTCAACGTCGAAGGTTTTGGTTTAGAGCGAATGAAAGAAATCACGCGCGATGATATCGAAGGACGGATGCGAGACTACCGACAGATGCTGAGCTTCTGATGTCAAAGACACGCACGTTCATCGCCGTCGCGGCAAGTGACGAAGTCTATGCCAGCGCACGAGCCACGATTGCGATGCTGCGCCCGCTTTCGGGCAATGTCAGCTGGGTTGTGCCAGATAATCTGCACTGGACTTTGCAATTTCTGGGCGAAGTGGACGACACCGGTGTCTATGCGATCTGTCGCGAAGTAGCTCGCGCTGCTGCTGACGTGAAAGCTTTCGCCCTGAGTGCGTTGGGCGTAAGTGCGTTTCCGAGTATCGACAAGCCGCGAGCGATTTGGCTGGGGGCAGGGGAGGGCAGCGACGCGTTATGCGAGTTGCAGGACCGCATCGAAGACCGCATGGCCAAATTGGGCTTCCGGCCCGAACGCCGGCGCTACACGCCGCATCTGACAATTGGCCGCGTGCAACAGGGAAGTCACGGCGGAGCCCCACTGGGCGAAAAGTTGGCTGAGCTGATCAACTTTGAGGGCGGGCTGATGGAGGTCGACGAAGTGATCGTCTACGGCAGCGAACTTTCGCGAGAAGGGCCAACTTACCACGTTTTGGGGCGGGCATCCCTGGCCGGTGGCAATTGATTGCCGCTGAGTTTGGTAAGTTTCTCTGGTTGTACCGACCGCGGCGGCGGCCAATTCTCAGTACTTCCAGCACAACCTGCACGACCGGCTGTGATAGCACTGTATTTGCGTTACGACCGCACTAATCGGCTGTTTCCGATCGATCCGACTCACCGATCTTAGCAGTGGAAGTGGCATAAAACGACCCCTGCCGGGTAGGCCAGGCTGTGACCGATAAGAAATTCTTGACGGTTCCAAGGAGGGCGCTCGACGTGCGGACAAAAATCGGTAAGTCTCTGTTCGGTGGTTGGCTGGCGCTATTGTGCAGTTTAACCAATGTTGGATCTGCTCAACAGCAACCGGAGCCACTCGACGCGCTGCTCAGCGATGTGGCGGCTTATTGGGCTCCCTATACCGATGAGCGGCCGACATCGACGACTGTCGCGCCACCGACTGCTGTTGCGGAGTTCGCCACGGTCGACGAAGAACTTACGCCGGTACAGATGCTTACGCCACAACCGCGCACCGCGCCGCGAGTTACCCAACGGCCGCGACGCTCTGCAGTCGCTAGGCGCAACACCAAGCTGTCGAGTGTGCCGTTCATGATTGGTGACACGGGTGCCGGGTCGTGTGTCTCTTTCGGCAATCTGATTAGTGTCGCGCTCGGTCATCCTACGCTTGGCTGCAGCCGTTTAAACATCGCCGAAGGCAATACGCCATTACCGACCGATCGAGTCTATTTCAGCTACCGTCATTTCGACAATGCAACTCCGACGCGCGTCTTCGCTAACTTTGAAGATTTTGACGTCGACCGATTTACCTTGGGTGGGGAGCGGACCTTTTTCAATGGAATGCTGTCGGCAGAAATACGATTGCCAATCGAAAACCGCCTCTCGTCGGAAATCGGCACGAACATTGCGCAGTTCGACCCACCCTTCCTCCCCGGAGCGGTCCTTGGCAATAATCCAATTACCAGTGATCGCCGCACGGAGCTTGCCAATATCTCCTTGGTCTTTAAAGCGCTGCTGATCGAACGGACGGATTACGCAATATCGGCAGGGCTGGGCGTGACCTTACCGACCGCTCGGGACGTGATATACGATGCGATCATGGAAACGTTCGTGCAAAGAGACGTGCTTTCTCTCGACTACGTCGCGCTAACGACGATTGCGGCAAACGAAACTGTCTATCTCGCTCCCTTTCTTTCCTGGATCTGGAAGCCAACTCCGAAATTCTTTCATCAAGGTTTCTTGCAGGTCGAAGTTGCCGCTAACAATTCTCCTTTCAGCGCGGTGGCTGCCGGTCAAGTCACGGTCGACCTTAATGGTGATGACTTCTTCGATCCTTTCGACCCGACCGACGGGACGATTTCGTACAACACTCCCTCCAATCCGCTTGCCGGGTTTGGCCCTGGTCTCGGGATCACCGAGCTGCAGCCGCAAACGCTGATGCGACTCAATCTTGGATTCGGCTATGTACTCGCAGAAAATCCGCACGCCGATTGGATCCAAAAGCTGACTGCCCTGTTCGAAGTGCACTACACAACAACTCTCAATAAAGCCAAGATAAACTCTATTCCCCTGAGTCTCGCCTTCAATGGAATTTCACTTCCTCCTGGTGATCCGGCATTTGCCGGTTTCGATGCCATTGAGGTAGGCAATCTCGATAACCGCATCGATATCGTTAATTTGGTGGCCGGGCTTTCGGCCGACGTGGGGAACTGGGTCGTTACCAACGGCGTCACCGCTCCAATTACCACCGGCTCGAACCGTGGATTTGATTTCGAGTACAATCTTCAAGTACAGCGCCCCTTCTAATAAGGGGTGTAAGCTTCTCTGGTCGTACCGGTTCCGACTGCTCCTACTCGTGGCATATTCTGCCTAACCGGCACGAACGGATGCGATAGCTCCGTTTTTTCGTCACGACCGTGCTAATAGTCTGGTTCGGATCGATCGGTCTCACCGATCAAATCATTGAAAATGGAATATCTCCAATGCAGGCATTCCTCTGCCAAATGCTTGCTATGGGCAAGAATGGCCGGCCAAGATTTGGCCACGAATCAGATTCAGCGGCTTCAGGGAGGAAGACGACCGTGCTGGAAAAAGTTAGCAAGTATCTGTTGAGCGGCGTGCTTGTAATGCTGTGCAGTGTGTCGACTGCTGTGTCAGCTGTTGAGGGAATCGACTCATTTCTGATCGACGCGTTTGATTTTGGGTCACCGGTGGTCATCACCGACGACTCAACGACCGACAATGAAATCACGCAGACGCAAATGCTCGCACCCCAGTCTCCTCGCTCGCCACGTATGGCGCAGCGGCCTCCTCGCCCAGCTTCCTCGCGCCGTCGCTCGAACTTGTCCAGCGTGCCGTTTATGATCGGCGATACGGGGGCAGGGTCGTGTGTGTCGTACGGCGATTTTCTCGACGTCGACCTCGGACATCCCACGCTGTCATGCAGCCGGCTGAATATTTCGGAAGCCAACACACCGCTTCCGATCGATCGCCTCTACTATAGCTTCCGTCACTTCCACAACGCGACCCAAGTCCAAGTCGACTTGTTCAACTTCGCCCAAGACTTCGATATCAACCGTCACAACTTGGGTGGCGAGCGGACCTTCTTCAACAAAATGCTCTCCTTCGAACTACGCGTACCGGTCGAAGAGCGTCTGAACTCGCAAACAGGCACCTATTCAGTCAACGCTGGCTCCCCATTGGGCGCCCCCGGGTTCGATCCTTTCTTCGGCTTTAACAGTGATACCCAAGTTGAACTAGCCAACATATCGATGATCTTCAAAGCCTTGCTCATGGAACGGAAACACTTCGCTCTCTCAGCTGGCCTAGGCGTCACCTTGCCGACCGCTCGCGACGTCACCTTTGACGCCACGGTCGACTCTCTGGTCCCGCCCAGCGATACTTCCCCGCTGGCCTACTATCAGCTACGAATTTCGGCAATTTCATCCAACGAAACGATCTACCTCGCGCCATTCCTCGCGTGGTTGTATCAGAAGAACGATCGCTGGTTCCACCAGGGCTTCCTTCAAGTTGAGGTCGCTGCGAACGATTCGTTCTTCACAGCCGGCGGTTTTGGCTTCACACGCTTTGATACGAGCGGTAATGGGATCGTCGATCCTTTCGATCCGGCTGATGAGTTCTTCGATTTCATCACACCGGTCCCACTTGGCATCGCCGAACTCCAACCACAGACTCTACTACGGCTCAATCTTGGCTGGGGTTATGTACTGCATGAAAATTCTCAGGCTGACTGGATCCAAAAACTGACTGGCCTGTTCGAAATTCACTACACGACGACTCTCAATAAAGCGAAGATTTCGGAGATTCCCTTGTTTTTCAACACCAATACCTTCACTGGCTTTGGATTGGACTCGATCGACGTTGGTAACGAAAACAATCGCGTTGATCTTTTGAATGTTGTAACGGGCCTCTCGGTCAATGTTGGCAATTGGATCGTCACCAACGGTGTATCTGCACCCGTGAGAACGGGTAGTGATCGCGGCTTCGACTTCGAATACAACTTGCAGCTACAACGACCTTTCTAAAGACGTTCTAACAAGCTCAAGGCGTCTGGCCCTGGGCTTTTCTTTTTTCCTGATAACATTCAGCTTTGCAGTCGAGGGCGACTCATCGTAAACTAGAACCGGTTTCAAAACGCGTTTGTAGCTCGCGGAAGGAACGGAAGGTAATAGAATACTCGTGATTCTATAGACTTTCGTTCCTTCCGCGAGCCTCCCTAACGAGAGAATAAAAGTTTCGAAACGGGTTCTCGACCTCTCATCGCGTCCTAGGTTCTTTTTCCGCTTGCTCAAATCTGCCATGTCTACTGCCTCGGCTGATCGCAATTTGCTGTTTGGAGTGCTGGCGGTTCAGCTTGACTTCGTGTCGCGTGACGATTTGATCGCGGCCACAAGCCGTTGGGTACTCGATAAAGAGCAGCCGCTGAGCAATGTCTTCGTCGAGCAGGGAATGCTCAGCGCCGAGGAATCGCAGCTGATCGACAATGTCGTGCAAAAACATCTCGAGCGCAATAACAACGACCCGCGACAGAGTTTGGAGTCGATCGAAGCGTTCAAGGCAGTACGAGCAACTCTTG
>Ga0310121_10004335_pt1 | contig 12571 bp, 10 predicted proteins | sample CB27_Tmax_986_MG_FD_203504 | JGI IMG/M metagenome (GOLD analysis project Ga0310121, IMG submission 203504) | Marine microbial communities from Western Arctic Ocean, Canada - CB27_Tmax_986 | ecosystem: Environmental > Aquatic > Marine > Oceanic | place: Canada: Western Arctic Ocean | collected... | reverse complement strand
AGCTTGTTTGTTGGTTCTTCATTATAAGTAATGTATTTCCCAATTTTTTTTATTTCTTTTTCGGTTAAATCTATACCTAGCATTTTATTAATTTATTATAATTATTTTTAACTATAGACACAAATATATTAATTAGTTTTATATATTTGAATTGTAGTCTTGATTTATGAAATAGCGAGGGACCTATTAGGGGACCTTTTGAGTTGTCATATCTAGTAGGTTTTAGTCCTGCTACCCCGACTTTTTTGCTACTTTTGTTTCAGTGAAAAAAGTATATTCGATCTTAATTATCTCTTCATTATTCTTTATTTCTTGTAAGAAATGTAAAGATTGTATTAGAATTTTTGATACAGAATTTACTACTACGGAATTGGATAGTATTGTTCAAAATATATACCGTGAAGTGGGTGGCTATACTCTGCCAAATGGTAATACAATAGATACTACTTTTGCTTATCTTGATTGGAATGATTTTGCCCTTTTTAATCTAAATGACTTAAATAAAGAACATCAATATTGTAATAATTCATTTACTACTGGACCTACAAACTCATTAAGTGAACGAGAAAATTTGGATGAAACTTGGTGGTCTAATGGAACTATTTATAATGATGGAACTGATAATTCAGTATTTATTTTGGGGACTTCTTACTATAATTGCAGATAAAGCTATATATTTTGCTATTAAACAAATTTCTGTAATCATCTAAAAAGGAGCAGTAGGTAATCCTCTCATCCCGACTTTTTTTTTATCTTTGTTTTACAATAAAAAACTTATTTTAATGGTCTCTTTAACAAAAACAAAACAATCAGAAGTTAAAAATTTTATTGGGGGAGAATTTGTTCATAATGTACAGCCCTCCATGCAAGTCGAAAGTCCATTAACTGGGGAAATAATATCTACATTACCAATGTCATCCAAAAAGGATTTAGATGATGCTGTAGAATCTGCAAAAGACGCTTTCTCTAATTGGTCTGCATTGACATTGAAAGAAAGAGTACAAATTTTCTTTCATTATAGGAATTTATTAGAAGAGAATATAGACGAACTAGCAAAATTGGTTAAATTAGAAAACGGTAAGACTTATTCTGAAGCTAAGGCTGAAGTGGAAAAAAGCATAGAATTGTGTGAGTTTGCATGTTCAATTCCACAAATTGTAACCAACGAATTTCAAGAAGTAAGTAGCGGTGTAGAGTGTAGAGTCGAACGTAAACCGATTGGTGTTGTTGCTTCTGTTGCTCCATTTAATTTTCCAAATATGGTTCCTCATTGGACTATGCCAAATGCATTAGTTCTTGGAAACACAATGGTAATGAAGCCTTCCGAATTGGTGCCATTAAGTGTTGTTAGAATAGCTGAGTTATTAAAAGAGGCTGGTCTTCCTGGTGGTGTTTTTAATGTTGTAAACGGAGGGAAAGAAATAGTTGAGGCTATTTGTGACCATCCAGATATTAAAGCCGTTTCATTTGTAGGGTCAACTAAAGTGGCTAAGATTGTTTACAAAAGAGCTACTTCTACATTGAAAAGATGTGTTGCTTTAGGTGGAGCAAAAAATCATTTATTGGTATTTCCAGATGCAGATGTAGATATGACTGCTTCTAATATTGTTGCGTCTATGTCTGGTTGTGCAGGACAAAGATGCATGGCTGCTTCCGTGATGGTCGGAGTTGCTGGAATTGATCATATCATTAAAAAAATGGTAGAAGAAGCTAAAAAAATAGTTCCAGGGACTACATTAGGTTCTGTAATTTCAAAGGTAGCAAAAGAACGAATTGAAAGCTATATTAATCAAGCAGAAAAAGATGGAGCAACTATTTTGGTAGATGGTCGTGAAGTAATTGTGGATGGTAAAAATGGTGGTTATTATGTTGGCCCAACTATTATCGACCATGTAACATCTGACATGAGTGTCGCTTCTGAAGAGATTTTTGGACCTGTTATTTCTATTATTAGAGCTAAAGATTTAGATGAGGCCATCAAAATTGAAAATAGTTCAAATTATGGAAATGCGGCTGCTGTATTTACCCAAAATGGAGGATTAGCTAAACAGGTGATTGATAGGGCAAGTGCGGGAATGATTGGAGTAAATGTAGGTGTTCCTGTTCCAAGAGAGCCTTTTCCATTTGGTGGATGGAACGAATCTAAATTTGGAGTTGGAGATATTACAGGTAGAAGTTCAATTGAATTCTGGACCCAAAATAAGAAATCTACTGTAAAGTGGGCTTCTAAAGCAAAAACTAACTGGATGAGCTAAATAAATATCATTGCGAGTGACAAAACAATCTATTTATTTCATAAAGATTGTTTCACTTGGGTTGCAATGTTATTAATAATATTGAATTTTATAATATAATGAGGACTTCAACAATCGACAAAGATCAAATAATAAAAAATAACCTTGACTATACACTATTTTCATGGTCAAAACAGGCGGGATTGAATCCTATAAATGCAGAAAAGGCAGAAGGAGTTTATGTGTACGATAGGGGCGGAAAAAAATATATAGATTTTTCTTCTCAATTGATGAATGTAAACATTGGACATGGAGACAAACGTGTAATGGATGCTGTAATGAAACAGATGAATGAATTACAATTTGTTTATCCCGGAATGGCAACAGATGTTAGGGGAAGGTTAGGTAAAAAACTAGCCGAAATTACTCCAAAAAATTTAACTAAAGTATTTTTCACTTTAGGGGGAGCAGAAGCAATTGAAAACGCTATAAAATTGGCTCGTGTTTACACTGGTCGATCTAAAATAATATCTTTTTATCGTTCATATCATGGAGCAACACACGGGGCAATGTCTGCTAGTGGAGATCCTAGAAAATACGCAATGGACGATTATCAGGTTCCTAACATGATTCATGTGGAAAATCCGTATGTATATCGTTGTCCTTGGGGAACAAATACACCTGAAGAATGTGGTCGAATGGCTGCGGAACAAATGGATCGAGTAATTCAATTTGAGAACCCAAACAATGTTGCTGCCATTCTAATGGAGGGAGAATCTGGCTCTTCTGGTTGCATAAAATATCCAGAAGGATTTTGGAAGAGAGTAAAAGAAATTGCTGATAAATACGGAATTCTGATTATTGATGATGAAGTAATGAGTGGTTTTGGAAGAACAGGAAAAATGTTTGCTGTAGGGCATCATGGTGTTGAACCAGATTTGATGTGCATGGCAAAAGGATTAACGTCTGGATATTTGCCTTTAGGAGCTGTTATGGTGTCCGATAAAATTGCAAAATCATTTGATGACAGACCATTACCATTAGGATTAACTTATTCTGGACATCCAGTTTCTTGTGCTGCTGCCTTAGCTAATATCGAAATTTATCAAAATGATAAATTACCTGAAAATGCTGGGAAAATTGGTAAATACTTAGAGGCAAGGGTAGAAGAAATGAAAGCTAAACACCCTTCTATTGGCGACTTTAGAAATACTGGGTTATTGGGTTGTATTGAACTCGTTAAAAACAGAGAAACGAAAGAGCCAGTAACTCCTTGGAATGCGAGTGGTACTGATCTAGAAGCAACCAACAAAATGGCTGCAAAAATTAAAGAGTTAGGCATGTTCACTTTTGTGCGTTGGAATTTTATTTTTATTGCTCCGCCATTAATCATTACAGAAGAACAAATTGATGAAGGATTAGCAATTATTTCAGAAGCAATTTCTATTGCAGACGAGTATTGTAATTAGAGAATTGTCATATTGAGCATGTCGAAATATCCAATTCTCCGACAGGATTAGAATGATACTAACATTTGTGTATGAATAAAAATCAAGAAATAGTAGAATTAACTGAAGACGTATCTTCGTCACCATTATATAGTGAAGATTTAGCCCCCGTTCCTAAAAACGAAAGAACTTGGTCTGTTTGGAACTTAACTGCCATTTGGGTTGGAATGGCTGTTTGTATCCCTACTTATTTGTTGGCTTCTTACATGATGAAAACAGGTCTTTCTTGGATTGAAGCACTAATTATTATTGGTGTTGCAAACCTTATCATTACTATCCCAATGGTTTTGAATGGGCATGCAGGAGTTAAATATGGCGTGCCATTTCCTGTTATAGGTCGTTCTGCTTTCGGAACAAAAGGGATTCATATTCCATCTGTTATTCGTGGAATAGTCGCTTGTGGTTGGTTTGGCGTAAATACATGGCTAGGTGGATTAGCCGTGTATTCTATTTTTATTGCTGCTACAGGTGGAAACGCAGCCGAGGGTTTATCATCCGGACAATTTGTATGCTTTGGGATATTTTGGTTACTCAATATGTTTTTCATTTGGAAAGGAACAGAGAGTATCAAATGGTTGGAAGAATATTCTGCTCCAATATTAATTGTAATGGGATTATTGCTCATTGGTTGGGGTTGGAATAATGCTGGGGGTTTTAGTGTAGTTTTAGACCAAAGCAAGCAATTAGAAAAGCCTGTTGCTGTAATTTCAAAAGTAATAAATGGTGATAAAACGCTAGGAACCCATACAATTGAAATAAACGCAATTAAAACAATAGAAGAAAATCCAAAAGCGACAGAATATCAATTAATTATTGATAATCAAAAACAGGGATGGAAAAATCTTGCTGAGATAGTTTATTTACAATCCTTTTCTAAAAATTCATCCTATGAAATTCAATTGCGAAATACATCTAAAACATCTTCAATTGTATCCATTAATAAACCTATAAATGGTGAAAATATAGAATCAAAAATTTGGAAATATTTAATCTGGTTAACGGCTATGGTTGGTTTTTGGGCAACCATGTCATTAAGTATTGCAGATATTACTAGATATGCTGCAAGTCAAAGAGCCCAAGTATTAGGACAGTTTTTAGGTTTGCCAGGAACAATGATGCTCTATTCATTTGTAGGGATATTTGTTACATGTGCATCTGTAATTATCTTTGATGACATTTTAATTGCAAGTGATGCCCCATGGGACCCCATTACTTTACTATCAAAATTTGATAATCCGACAGTTGTTATTATTGCTCAAATATTTATGATAATTGCAACACTTAGCACCAATATTGCAGCAAATGTAATTGCGCCTGCTAACGCTTTTTCGAATATGTTCCCAAAACAAATTAGCTTTAAAATGGGTGGTTTAATTACGGGAATAATAGGAATTATAATTTGTCCTTGGATTTTATTAAAGGAAATTCAAGGATTATTAATTGATATTAGTGCAGTATTAGGACCTGTTTTAGCTATTTTAGTTTGTGATTATTTTATAATTCGTAAAAAGGAAATAAGAATTGCTGATTTGTACAAAGAAAATGGAATCTATTCATTCGGAAATTCAGGATTTAACTCCTCAGCTATCATAGCATTGTTTATCGGTGCTTTTATAGCAATTGGAGGAAAATGGATTTCGTTTATGTCTCCTATTTACTCTTTATCTTGGTTTATAGGGTTTACCATTTCTTTCTTTTTATATTTTTGCTTAATGAAATTTCGAAAAAATTATGAGATTTAAAAAAATGCCAAGGTTAACCTATCAAAAAACAATAATATGTCTGTATTAATAAAAAACGGAAAAGTAGTTACAGTAGAATCAGAATTTATTGCTGATGTGTATTGTGAAGGAGAGAAAATTGTAGCTATTGGAAAAAACTTAAATTACAAAGCCGATAAAGTTATTGATGCTAGTAGTAAATTAGTTTTCCCTGGTGGTATTGATCCTCATGTTCATTTGGATATGCCTTTTATGGGGACTTATTCCAGTGATGATTATGAAACAGGAACAAGAGCGGCTTTATTTGGAGGAACTACTTCAGTTATTGAGTTTATACTTCAGAAACAGGGTGACACTTTACATAATGCTTTAAAGACCTGGCAAGAAAAATCTATTCATAAGGCAGTTGGAGATTTTGGTTATCATATGGCAATAACTGATTTTAATGATGATGTAGCAAAAGAGGTGGTTCAGATGATAGAAGGGCAAGGAATTACTTCTTTTAAAACCTTTATGGCTTATAAAGGAGTATTAATGATAGATGATGGCCAGATGGTCCAGTTAATGAAGGTAGTTAAAAAACATGGAGGTATAGTTACAGTACATGCTACTAACGGAGATATGATTGATTCTTTAATTGCTAAAAACTTAGCAGCCGGTAATACTAAGCCTATATATCATTATTTATCTCAGCCAGAAGTTACTGAAGCAGAAGCCACAGGTAGATTTTGTGATATGTTATATTATACTGGTTGTCCTGGGTATATTGTTCATCTAACATGTGAAGGGGCACTTAATGCTGTGCGGGAAAGATCTCTTAAAAATCAAAAGATTTTTATTGAGACTTGCTCTCAGTACTTAATGATTGACGCTTCTTTATATGATCAAGCAGATGGAGCTAAATGGGTTATGAGTCCACCTTTAAGACAAAAAAAAGATCAAGAGGCTTTGTGGAGTGGTATTAATCAGGGCATAATTCAGGTAGTAGGGACTGATCATTGTCCATTTACTTTAGAACAGAAGGATATGGGTAAAGATAATTTCGCTAAGATACCTAATGGTCATCCTGCTATTGAACATAGAATAGAGTTTATGTATTCCGAAGGTGTTAGAAAAGAAAAAATTTCTTTAAATAAATTTATTGAAATATGTTCAACAAATGCGGCTAAAATATTTGGTATGTATCCTAAAAAAGGAACCATAGCAATTGGAGCCGATGCAGATATAGTGGTTTTTGATCCTGATAAAGAGCATGTAATTTCAGTTAATACCCATCATATGAATTGTGATTATTCAGGATATGAAGGGTGGAAAGTTACTGGAAAAATAGAAACAGTTTTACTAAGGGGAAAAATAGCTATTGAAAATAATCAGTGTCATTTAAAACCTGGAGATGGAAAATTTATTTCAAGAGGTAAATCATCCATGGTAATTTAATAATTTAAAAACTAAAGTATGTCAAGAAAAGTAAAATCAGGATTAATACAGTTGAGCCTTCCTATGACGGAAGGCGAGGGAACTATACAGGAGATATGTGAAGCCATGTATCAGAAACATATTCCTTATATTGAAAATGCTGGAAAACAGGGCGTTCATATCTTATGTTTACAGGAGATTTTCAATACTCCATATTTCTGTCCCGGACAGGATAGAGCGTGGTACGCATCTGCAGAAGCCGTTCCTGGCCCAACCACTGAAAGATTACAGGATATAGCAAAAAAATATGATATGGTTATTGTCGCACCATTATATGAAAAAGAGCAGGCGGGTGTTTTATACAATACTGCTGCAGTTATTGATGCAGATGGAGAGTATTTAGGAAAATACAGGAAGAACCATATTCCTCATACTACAGGTTTCTGGGAAAAATTCTTCTTTAAACCAGGTAATATGGGTTATCCGGTTTTTCAAACTAAATATGCTAAAGTTGGAGTTTATATTTGTTATGACAGGCATTTCCCTGATGGCGCAAGAGCATTGGGCTTAAATGGAGCAGAGATCGTTTATAATCCATCTGCAACAGTTGCTGGATTAAGCGAGTATTTATGGCAATTAGAACAACCCGCTCATGCTGTAGCTAATGGATATTTTATGGGTTGTATCAATAGAGTGGGAGAAGAAAAGCCATGGAATTTAGGGAAGTTCTATGGAAAGTCTTATTTTGTGGATCCAAGAGGCCATATCTTTGCAGAGGCTTCAAGGGATAATGATGAATTATTAGTTGCAGAATTTGACCTGGATATGATAGAGGAAGTTCGATCTACATGGCAATTCTTTAGAGACAGAAGGCCTGAAACGTATGGAGATTTAGTCAAACTATAAATTTGATGTTGTAACTGAGCTTGTAGACGTGTGGATAAATTACATTATAAATATTAAACTAAAATAATTATGGCAGATATAAGTATAGAAGTAAATGGAGTAAAATTTACGAATCCATATGTGATTGGTTCTGGACCTCCAAGTACAAACTTTAGAACTATTGATAAAGCGTTTGCTACTGGTTGGGGTGGGGTGGTGGCTAAAACAATAAGTTTAGATTCTACTCCAGTAATGAATGTAACTCCACGATATGGTAAATTAAAAACTTCAAATGGTGATGTTATTGGATTTGAAAACATTGAATTAATTTCTGATAGATCATTAGATGTTTGGTTAGACGTATTCAAACGAATTAAAGATAAACACCCTGACAAAATTTTGATTGCTTCTTTAATGGAATCATACGAAAAAAGTCGTTGGCAAGATCTTACAGGGATCATTACCGAAACGGGTGTGAATATGTTGGAATTGAATTTCTCATGCCCACATGGACATCCAGAAACAGGAATGGGCGCATTTATGGGTCAAAACCCTCATATTGTAGAGGAAGTAACTCGTTGGGTAAGAGAAGCAACCAATTTACCAATTTGGGCTAAAATGACCCCAGATTGTACAGATATTGTTGCTCCTTCTAAGGCCGCATTTGATGGTGGAGCTGATGGAGTAGCCGCCATCAATACCTTGCCATCAATAGTTGGGGTAGATTTAGAAAATTTAAGACCATTACCTACGGTAGAAGGTCATTCTACTCCAGGCGGATTTTCTTATTATGCTGTTAAGCCTTTGGCGTTGAGAAAAATCTCAGAAATTGCTAAAGCGCTACCGGGGAAAGATATTTCTGGAATAGGGGGTGTTATTAGTTCTCAAGAAGCTATTGAATTTATCCTTATGGGAAGTTCTACCGTGCAAGTTTGTACAGGCGTGATGCTACAAGGATATGAAATGGTAGAAGAATTGAATCAAGGTTTGTCAGATTTTCTAGACAAACATGGTTTCAAATCTTTGAGAGATGCCGTAGGACATTCATTGCAATATTTAACATCACACTCTAACTTAGTAAAAATGAAAATGGATAGAAAAATAGATGCTCTAGGTACAAATCGTGATGAAAAATGGGGTAACGATATTACCAAAGAAACAGACAATTTAGCTAGTAACTAAAAATGTCATTATGAGCTTGTCAAAAAAGCAGATATTATAAAACAAGAATAAATTCTAAGGTCAAAGAAAGTGCAGGGGACCTATTCGGTTACCTTTTGAGTTGTCCCTTCTAGTAGGTTTTAGTCCTGCTACCCCGACACTTTTTTCATCCCATCCCATCCCTGTGCAGTAAGTGGATGTGAAGTTCCGTCTTTTGCAATAAAATTATTTCCTTCACTAGCGTCTGTAACATAACCAACAATTGTGAAATCAGCATCTTTCTTAAATTTATCATAGTGCGCTTGACTAATTGTAAATAACAATTCATAATCCTCCCCTCCGCTTAAAGCACAAACAATAGGATTCATATTGAACTCATTTGCCAGATTCATAGTTGTATAATCAATCGGTATTTTATCTTCATGAATTGTAATCCCCACACTTGAAGCTTTTGCTAAATGTAAGGCCTCAGAAGAAAGCCCATCCGAAATATCAATCATTGAGGTAGGAATAGCCTCTAATTCCTTTAATATGTCAATGTATTTTGCAGCCGCTTCTGGTTTTAATTGTCGCTTTAGCACGTAATCATTGCCTGTTAAATCAGGTTGAATAGTTGGATTGTCTTTAAACATTTCATTTTCTCTATTTAAAAGCTGCAACCCTAAATAAGCCGCACCTAAATCTCCAGTACATACTACTAAATCATTCACTTGAGCACCAGATCTATAAGTAATATTCTTTTTTTTCACTTCACCTAAAACTGTGATACTAATCATTAATCCAGTTGTTGATGAGGTGGTGTCTCCTCCTACCAAATCAACTCCATATTGCTCGCAAGCCAAATAGATTCCTGCATATAGCTCATCCAAAGCCTCAACTGTAAATCGATTACTCATAGCCAAACCAACTGTAATTTGTTTAGCCTGACCATTCATTGCGCAAATATCCGATACATTAACAACAACTGCCTTATATCCTAAGTGTTTTAAGGGAGAGTACCCCAAATCAAAATGAACGCCTTCAACCAATAAATCAGTACTTATCAATTGATATTTATCTCCCATTTCGATAACAGCCGCATCATCTCCAACTCCTTTTATTGTTGACGGATTCTTTACTTTTAAATCTTTTGTTAAATGATCAATCAATCCAAACTCTCCAAGTGTTGAAATTGGAGTTGTATTTACCCCTTTATCCTCTAATAAACTCATAGGGCAAAGATATGTAATATATGAGAAGATTTTTGTAGTTTTGTGTTCATTTAGATTAAATAAAAATAAGATGATAAAAATCAGTGATTCCGCAAAGGAAAGGCTACTCCATTTACTAGATGAGAAAGGAGAAGAAATTGGCTATGTTAGAGTGGGTGTTGAAAGTGGGGGCTGTTCAGGATTAAGCTATAAATTGGACTTTGATAACGCTAAAAAAGATGATGATGAGCTTATTGAAGATAATGGAATTAGTCTTTTAATAAACAAAAAAAGCTTTTTATATCTTGTTGGCACTACTTTAGAGTTTTCTGATGGATTAAATGGTAAGGGATTTGTTTTTAACAATCCTAATGCAAGTAGAACTTGTGGATGTGGAGAGAGTTTTTCTCTTTAAAAATTTTAGCAAATGAGGGGGAAGAAGAAACAAACGGAAGAGGAATTATTAAATGAGGTAACCTCTTCTGAATATAAATACGGATTTACAACTGATATAGAATCAGACACTATTCCAAAAGGGCTTTCTGAAGAAGTAGTTCGAATTATTTCTGCAAAGAAGGGCGAGCCAGAATGGATGTTAGAATACCGTTTAAAGGCTTATAAGGCTTGGCTTGAAATGGAAGCGCCAGATTGGGCAAATGTTTCCTATAAGAAGCCAAACTATCAAGATATAATCTATTATTCTGCACCTAAACAAAAACCCGTTTTGGATAGCCTAGATGATTTGGATCCGGAAATGAAAAAGATGTTTGACAAATTGGGGATTTCCATTGATGAGCAAAACAAATTAGCAAATGTGGCAGTAGATATAGTAATGGATTCTGTGTCGGTTGCTACTTCATTCAAAGAAACATTGGCAGAAAAAGGTATTATTTTTTGTCCAATTTCTGATGCGATACAAGACCACCCAGAACTAGTTAAAAAATATTTAGGCACTGTGGTTCCTGCAAGAGACAATTTCTTTTCTGCACTTAATTCTGCAGTATTTTCTGATGGTTCATTTTGTTACATCCCAAAAGGAGTAAAATGCCCAATGGAACTTTCTACTTATTTCAGAATAAATGAAGCTGGGACAGGACAATTTGAAAGAACATTATTGATTGCAGATGAAGGAAGTCAAGTGAGTTATTTGGAAGGATGTACAGCTCCTATGCGAGATGAAAACCAATTACATGCTGCAGTTGTGGAGCTTATTGCAATGGATGATGCAGATATTAAATATTCTACTGTACAAAATTGGTATCCAGGAAATGCAGAAGGTGTTGGTGGGGTTTTCAACTTTGTTACAAAAAGAGGAATTTGTTATAAAAATGCAAAAATTTCGTGGACACAAGTAGAGACAGGATCTGCAGTTACTTGGAAATACCCATCTTGTATTTTGAAAGGAGATAATTCTATTGGAGAATTTTTCTCAGTTGCAGTTACAAATAACTATCAACAAGCAGATACTGGTACAAAAATGATTCACTTAGGTAAAAACACTAAAAGTACAATAATAGCAAAAGGAATATCAGCAGGGAAAAGTAATGGAAATTACAGAGGATTAGTGCGTATTTCTAAGGGGGCTATAAATTCCCGAAATTTCTCTCAATGCGATTCTTTATTGATGGGTGATAAATGCGGTTCACACACCTTTCCTTATATTGAAGTGAAAAATAATTCGTCAAAAGTTGAGCATGAAGCAACTACCTCAAAAATTGGGGAGGATCAAATTTTCTATTGCAACCAAAGAGGGATTGGTACAGAACAGGCAATAGCACTAATTGTAAATGGATATTGTAAAGATGTACTAAATCAACTACCAATGGAATTTGCGGTTGAGGCAAAAAAATTACTAGAAATCAGCCTTGAGGGCTCAGTAGGATAAAAACAAGAAAATGATAAAAATAACAAATTTAAAAGCCGGGATAGAGGATAATCTTATTCTTAATGGGATAAACTTAGAGGTAAAAGCCGGAGAAGTACATGCGATAATGGGGCCAAACGGTTCTGGGAAAAGTACCCTTGCATCCGTAATTGCCGGTAAAGAAGATTATGAAGTGCAGGAAGGGACAATTGATTTTGAAGGAGAAGCTGTATTGGAACTTTCTCCTGAAGAAAGAGCTCATATTGGGATATTTCTTTCTTTTCAATATCCAGTAGAAATACCTGGTATTTCTGTTTCTAACTTTATAAAAACCTCAATAAATGAAAGAAGAAAGGTGAAAGGATTAGAGCCAATGCCTACTCCAAAACTACTTAAAATGATGCGTGAAAAAATGGAGTTGCTAAACATTAAAAAAGGGTATTTATCTAGAAATATGAATGAAGGTTTTTCTGGAGGAGAGAAAAAAAGAAATGAAATTTTTCAGATGGCCATGTTAGAGCCAAAATTAGCCATATTGGACGAGACAGATTCAGGACTGGATATTGATGCGCTTAGAACTGTTGCAAATGGA
>Ga0310121_10004334_pt1 | contig 12571 bp, 11 predicted proteins | sample CB27_Tmax_986_MG_FD_203504 | JGI IMG/M metagenome (GOLD analysis project Ga0310121, IMG submission 203504) | Marine microbial communities from Western Arctic Ocean, Canada - CB27_Tmax_986 | ecosystem: Environmental > Aquatic > Marine > Oceanic | place: Canada: Western Arctic Ocean | collected... | reverse complement strand
AATGTGATATTACAAATTATGATTCCGTGGAAAAAGTAGTTAGAGATGTAGATACTGTAATTCATCTAGCAGCTCATTCTTTAGTTTCTTCTCTTGATGGTTCTATTACTAATGGAAGAGTCAACATTATAGGATTGCTTAATTTACTTGAGAGCTGTAGGAAAAACTCAGTTCCTAAAGTTATCTTTACTTCTGCTTCATCTCTTATAGGAGATCCACAATCTTTTCACGTGAACGAAAATCACCTCCCAAAACCTAAAACTGCATATGGAATTACAAAATTAACTTCTGAACATTATCTGCGTCTATATAATGAGCTATATGGTATAGATTATACCATATTCAGATTTTTTAATATTTATGGTCCATTCCAAAAAAATGGATTAATACCTTCCATTTTTAATAAAATTAAAAATAATGAACCTATTACAATTTTTGGAAAAGGAGATCAAATTCGTGATTATGTTTACATTGAAGACATTCTTCCATTTTTTGAACAATCATCTTCATCAGATATAGGCAAAAATAAGGTTTTGAATATGGGAACCGGAAATGGAACAACAATACTAGAAATTGTAAAAAATATATCTGAGATTCTTGAAATTAAACCAAAAATTCAATATCAGGATCCAAGAATTGGTGAGATAGGTAACTTTGTGGCTGATACCACATTATTACATCAAACATTTAACAACATACCTTCCACAGATGTAAAAATTGGTCTAAGGAAAACAATCGACTGGCTAAAAAGTAACTAATCATGTCTTAGTATGATATATCTGATATTCTCTTAAATAAAATTAAAAGTGGAAAATCTCATAAAAAAGAATCTCTATTGTCTTAAACTATTACATGATTAAAAGAAGACACAGGTAAATAATAGATTTAATATTGTATGACAAATGAGAAATTTCTTTTTAGTTCTATCAATATTTGTTATAATAGGAATTGTATCATTTTATTATATTGAAAATGATCCACATTTTAGGGCAGACATTAGAAATTTCCTAATTGATACTAATTTAAAAAATGATTTTGACAGACCTTATGATGATTCAAACAACAAGCCTTTTTCATATTATGCAGTAAATGAAAGCATTTCCATAATTCCATTAAGTAATCAAAATTCAGCCCAAAATATTCCATCAAAATTAATTATTAATAGTGGTACATATTCAATTTATGAAAATGTTTATGATCTCAAAAATGAAGGGCTTTATCGTTTTGTTTTTCCAGGAGTTGAAAATTCACAAAGAATAGTTTATGATGGAAAAAATATTGAAAATCTTTTGTCAGCTATTTCATGGATCTATACACATGGAAATTCTGATTCTGGAAAGAGTTTTGATGAATTAAATCAAAAAGCAATGCAATCAAAAATTTATGGATTATGTGATACAATTTCTATCTGGTTATTAGATACACTTAGAGAACAAAATATTTCATCTAGATTAGTTCAAACTATGACTTTGGATGAATGGAATAGCTATGATAATGGTCATACTATGATTGAAATCTATAGAGATGATCTTAGAAAATGGGTTGTTTATGATCTTGATAATAATGCATTTTTCACTTATAATGGAAAACCTTTATCCTTAGTGGAATTTGTAAATCATGTTCAACATAATGACTATAAAATCAGATTTTTAGCTTCAGATGCTAAAATGGACATTTCAAATTTTCAACGCATTAATGATACGTATGATTATGCATTTGTAGCAGAAAGCGTCATGGCAAATGAAGATACCCTCAGAAATTGGTATAGTCGAATTATTCAAGTTGCACTTATTCAGGGTGAAGATTTAGAATTTTATTTTTCTGATAGCGAAAATCAATTAAAAATAGAAAATTTTGCTCCAAATTATCATTTTATTGAAGAAACACAATTTTTGAATAATTTTTATGGTTAATTTTATGGAATGATTAAGTGAATTTAGGCATAAAAAATGAAAAAATTATTTATCAGTAAAATGTCTAAGGAAAACAATCGACTGGCTAAAAAGTAACTAATCATGTCTTAGTATGATTAATTTACTTGCATTTTTTTCAAATGATTGTAATTGGTTCGTAATAGTCACAAACAAATTTTGACAAAACATGTATTCGCGATATATGGACTTGGTAATATCGGAGGTTCAATAGCTGCAGTCTGGCTTAGAGCTGGCGCTAAAATTATTGGAGTTGATATATCTGATATTCTCTTAAATAAAATTAAAAGTGGAAAATCTCATAAAAAAGAACCTCTATTATCTGAAACGTTTACGGATGCATTAAAGAAAGGCACATTCATTCTTTCATCAAATGGGGTATATGCATCGAAAAAATCATCTATTAAAATTATTGCAGTTCCAGTTGGAGTTAAAAATAAAAAAGTTGATCTGAGTGCTGTAATTGATGTAACTAAAGATATATCAAAAGGTCTAAAAAAAGGCGATACTGTAATTTTATCTCCTTCTCTCCCACCTCGAACCACACAAGACATAGTTTTGCCAATTCTTGAAAAAGGGAGTAAATTAAAAGGTGAAAAGGATTTTTATCTAATTTATAATCCTGAAAGAATTTTTGAGGGCAGAGCAGTTCAAGATATAGAAAAAAATTATCCGGCAATAATTTCTGGACTTGGACCAAAAAGTTTGAAAATAGCAGAAAATCTTTTTGGCATAATATCTAAAAAAGGAGTTTTAAAAATGGCTACTTTAGCTGAAGCTGAAGCTGAAAAATTATTTGAAGGAGTATACAGAGATGTTAATATTGCACTTGCAAATGAATTGGCAGATTACTGTGAAAGAATTGGAATAAATTTCTGGGAAACTCGTAAGGGTGCAAATTCTCAGCCTTTTTGTAATTTACATTATCCTGGAACAGGTGTAGGTGGATTTTGTATTCCAATATATCCACGTATTATCATAGAAGACGCGGATAAGGTTGGAAAGACAATGAGTCTTTTACAATATTCTAGAAAAATCAATGATAATATGCCAAAAAAATGTGTACAGGATGCACTAGAAATACTTTATGAAAATTATGGAATTAAACCTAAAGGTGCAAAAATTGCTGTGCTTGGATTAGGTTTTAGAGGAGATGTTATTGATACAAGACTATCTCCTACATACGATGTAGTAAATCAATTTATCAAAGAAGGATGTAATGTTATTATTCATGATCCATATGTTTTTGAAGATAAAAATCTACCAAGATCAGTATTACTTTCAAAAAATTTAAAGTATGTTACAAAGGATGCAGATCTAATATTCATTTCATCAGCTCATAAAATCTATTCAAAACTCACTTCAAAATCATTTTCAAAAGGAAAGAAACGCATTATGTTTTTTGATGGTAGAAATATTCTCTCTCTGAAGAATTTTTCTAGAGATACTGCTTTGATTAAGACAATAGGTATTGGCTAATCAATTAATTCTCAATTTTTATCCTATCAAATTCTTTGAAGTCGATACGATAAATCTTGACTAGATAATTATAACCGTGATCCTTAGAATTAAATTCCTCAGTTAAAAACGAATATTTCTCTTTCTCGTAAAAAACATCATTAAATAATTTTGGAGCCATATCTCCACCATCTAGAATTAGATGTGTAACATCAGAAATTTTGGCGTGTTCCATATATTCATTCATAGTGTTGAATGTAGCTCGTATTAGCGAAGGTCCAGCTGGATAATATTCACTAGTATTCACTGGAAATTCATTGATTTGATTTAATTTAACAAGCTTTAGATATCCAGATTCTGAGCCATATAGATAAATTCCTTCTACACGATCCGTGTTGAATATTCCTAATGATGTAATTAACCCAGCCATATCATAAGATTCCAATTCATGTTCTACATCAACATCCTTTAGATCCAAATAGTATACGGAGATTACAATAAAACTTGAAATTATTAGAACAGACAAGATTTTTTCCCTATGAAACCGTTCAAATATTTTTTTTATGGTGTAAATAGCTGCTATACTAAATAATGGATATAATGAAAAAAGATATCTTGAATCAGATGCTAGAGCATATGAATATACAGCTGGTATAAGCAAGAAAAATCCTATTATCAGTAATGCTTTATCTTGTTTTCTATTATTCTTAATTAGTAACATGATACCTAACGGAACAAAAAGGATCAGATAAGAAACCATAGATAATGCAAGAAACTTGGATAAATTTTCTATACCTGATACAATAAGCGAAGTTATACCAACATATTCTCCTCCTTCACTGTATGCCTCATGTTGAATATGTCCAATAATTTTTCCAGCGAATCCATCATCATAATTTTCCTGCATTCGTAATACTGATGTAGGTAGTAAGATTATCACAAAAATTAAGATCAGGCAAAAATATAATGGAATTTTTTTCTTTCTATCCTTTTGGTAAAGAAAGTAAACTATAGAAAATGCAGGTAACAAAATTATACCTTCAAATCGTATGAGAGTTGCAAGTCCAATTAAAGCGAATGATAAGCAAGCAAATTTGTTAGTATTTTTTAATAAAAATACTAGCGCAAAAACGATAGTGAGTATGTAAAGTGGTTCTGTGATACCAAACAAAGAATTTTGAATAATTCTTGGCTCTAAAACAAAAATGGCTGCTCCCAATAATGCATATTGTTTGGCAAAAAACTGTTTACCTAATAAATAAACAGGAATTATTGTTATTACAGATAGTAAAATGGACACGTATCTTTGTAATGCCATATAATCCATAAAATTAGTTGATTGGAATGCTGAAAATACAATTGATAAAAATCCAGGCCAACCACTATTACTTGTACGATAAAAAATTTCTGTTTCTCCTAGAGTCATATCAACGGCATTTCTAAAATAAAGAAAATCATCCGAGTGTAATGGAATTTCTGTGTGTAGAAATGCCAATCTTATAATTAATGCAACTCCACCAATTATCAGTAAAAAAAGATAAACATTATCTAGAAAAAACCATTTTTTCTGATATTTAGACTCGTTGTTATTTTTATTCAAATTACTGTGCTAAAATGTTAGTCAGCCTATAATTTAGTTTGACTATGTAATTATAAGCTAAAATATAGAAATTTGTATATCACGAAATATGTTAATTTTTCATTACTAAGATCCATTTTGTAAATATCCACTAAATGATGTAAATTGAAAGTTTTTTAGAATTTCATCCATTTTTCCATAGGCTTTTTCTATATTATGATAGGTGACAAATTCATCTTTTTTACTCATGTGTATTTTTGGGAAGAATTCAGGAGTCAATTCCCATGAATGTATATAGAATGTGGCAGGAATGTTGAGTTCTTCATACTTTCTAATTGCATTTTTTATGATTCTCATAGGCAGTGTTCGCAAATAAAAACCTCCACCAGCAGGTATTTTTTTCCCTAAAAATTTTGTCACAAGCAACGGAAATTCTAACATATCAGAATCCGGATCATCATTTTCTATAGAGGAACTCGAGATCCTGTAAGGTTCCGTCAAAGCATTAGGCAACCCATACATTTTACCCTTAGCTGGTACTATACTACTGTCATACTGATAACCACATTCTCGTAACATATCAATTGCCCATGAGCTTGTATCATTAAGTGAAAAAGTTGGGGCCCTAAATCCCTTTGATTTTCCAGAAGTTAATTTTTCAAAGTTTTTAATTTCATCTGAAAATTTCTCCTTGTATCCTTCTGAATCTAATCTGGTATGATACATTGTATGAAATGCAATTTCATGCCCTTCATCCAAAATTTTATCCTGTAGTTCTGGTTTAACTAATAATAACTCTCCAACTAGAAAAAATGTAGCAAGTGTTTCATTCTTTCTTAACAACTCTAATATTTTATCGATACCATTGATTACTGTAGGATTTTTATCCTTACCAGAAATATATGGTTTCATTAGTTCTGGATGATACCAATCTTCAAAATCAATTCCTAAAAGATTCAATTTAACCTTTTAATCTAAATTTTCCAAAGACTTCATTAAAACCATAAAAATCCATTATCTCTTTTTCATTTATTGGAAAAATATTTTCTGATTTTACCATGAATTATTCAACTCCTCTAACCAAATCTAATCTTGCTGATAAACAATTATTCACTATTTTCATTAGTTTTTAATTTTGTTATATAATACTCCCTCAATTTTCTGTAGAGAATCTTTTTTGTTGGTCCTTTGGGGATTGTTTCTAAATCTTTTAAATTATTAATAATAATTATTTTTTTAGGCTGTTTATAATCAGCAATTTTTCCAACAAAAAAATCTTTGAAATTTTTTTCAGATACTGTTTTATTCTTTTTAATTTTTATAAAAGCACATATTTCTTCTCCCATAAATTTATCTGGAATTCCAATGATTGCACATTCGTCAACATCTGGATGTTTATATAAAACATTTTCAATTTCTGTAGGATAGATATTTTCTCCGCCTCTGATAATTAAGAAATCTCTTCTGCCATGAAAATAATAATATCCCTCAGAATCCATCCTTCCATAATCTCCACTATGAAACCATCCATTTTTTAAAACTTGATTGTTTTTTTGTTCTAGGCCCAAATAACCAATCATTACATTATACCCTCGTATGCAAATTTCTCCTTCTTCATCTATACTCACTCTATTATTATTTTCGTCTAAAATAGCCATTTCATTTGTAATCAGTGGTTTTCCAACGGAACCAATCTTTCTTTTATTTGCTGGAAAATCATTTATACATGAAAATGAAGTAGTTTCTGTTAAACCATATCCTTCAAAAATTGGTACATAAAACCTATCTTCAAATTTTTTTTGAATGGTGTTCGTTAATTTCTGGCCACCACAAAGAATTCCAGTTAAACTATTATCCTTTCTTTCTTTCGATAAACTAAGAAGAATTGACAGAATTGAAGCCATCACACTGGTCCAAGTTACATTATATTGATTCACCAAATCCCAAAATGAGTATATGCTTACTTTACCTTTAACAATTATAGCTGATCCACCTACGTAGAGAGGAGATAGTAGTGTTGTGATTTGACCATTATTATGAAATAACGGAAGAATACATAACGCTCTAGTTTTTTTATCAAATTGAAATCTTTGTGAGATACTGAATGAATCTGAAATAAGGTTTAGATGTGACAGTACTGCACCCTTTGGGTTTCCTGTTGTACCTGATGTGTAAATAATAACGGCAGGATCATACGGCATTATTTCATCTCCATCATTTTTGTTTACATTATTTATTGGTAAAATTAGATCAGCAATTGATTTTATTTTTTTTACAAGAATATTTTTGGAATCTTTTTCAATATTGCTTATTTTTTTAAATAATCTATCATCTAAGAAAATTGCTCTTATTTTACTATCCTTTATTATATAATTCATTTCCACTGTAGAGATATCAGGGTTAATTGGGACAATAGTTAATCCATAACTTAATCCAGCAAAATATAATGTTAAAAATTCTGGTGAATTGTAAAAAATAAGACAAATCCTATCCTTTTTTTTCAATTTCATTTCTAAAAACTGGTTTATTGTACCATTTACTATTTTTTCAAATTCTGAGTAAGTGAACTGTTCTGTGTTTTTACCTGGACATATTAAAAAAATCTTTTCAGGATCTTCTTTTGATTTTTTTGAAAATAATTCACCAACAGTATATGCTTCAAGTTCTACGGAATTATTGATCCTTTGATGATCTGGGATTAACGAATTATTTATCATTTAAATATTTTAAAATTTTATTTTTTATTATTGGTATTGATGTCATTTCAATTGAATCTGTAAAATCAATAGTGATGTTAAATTTTTCTTCAATAGTCATAATTAATTGAATGTGTTTTAATGAATGCCATTCCGGAATTTCTAACATATTTGCTTCCAAGCTAATTTTTTTAATCTGAAATACATCCTTCATAATAATCTCTAATTCTTTATCTATTTCCTCTTCATTCATTTTTCAAATATTCCTCTACTTTTGCCAGTCCTTTTTCTATTTTTTTAATATCCCCTACTAATGGACCAAAGGATATTCTAATCGCTTTTTTCCCGGTTCTACCAAATCCCCATCCTGGAACGAACGAAACACCTGTCTCTTTCAAAACTTCTTCAACGAATTTTGCGCTATCTGTTTCAACATTCATGAAAATATACAATCCTCCTTCAGGAATAATAATCTTAAAGTCAAATTTTTCCTTTAATAATTTTACAGTTTTTTCAGCAGTATTTTTATACATTTTTCTTGTTTCTTTAATGTAATCTACAAGGTAATTGTTTTTGATTGACTCCTTGATGAATCTAGTCAGTGCCATTTGATGTAAAGTGTCAGGACATAGAATTGTGGAGTTTTGAATAGAATCCATCGATTCTATAATGAATTCTGGAGCTTCAACCCATCCAATTCTTCTACCTAAGCTTCTACACCACTTTGAATTAGTTCTCAATGAAATATAATTTTCTGAAGGTGACCAAGAAAAGTAGTCTGGATAATTATCTTCAAAAATTAATTCTTTATACGCAAAATCAATAATTAGGAATCCGTTAATTTCTTTAATAGCATTTAAGGCCGCTTTAACAAATTGATCTGATAATATTTTTGATGTTGGATTATCTGGTGATACTAACATGACAATTTTAGGTTTATTATCTAAAATATAATTACAGAATTCTTCAATTTTTTCATCTGCAATAAATTTCCACTCTTTTTCATCCATTACAGAAAAACGTAATATTTCTACATCAGGAATACCAGTTAAAAGCTGAGTAGGATAATTGCAATAAGATGGATCTAATAACAGTATTTTATCACCAGGATCAAGAATTACTGTAAATAGCTCCATTGCGAGCTGTGTAGAACCAGTACCAACAGCTATTTGTTTTTCAGGTATATCCATTTCATATAATTCCCTTTCAAATAATGCGATAGCAGTTTTAAACTCCTTCTCGCCTAATGTTGAAGAATATTTTCCAGAGGAATGGAATAAATCAATATCTGATACTATTGATTCGTATGCTTCTCTTAGTTTTTCTGGAGCCTTATGGTTCACCCATCCTCCTGCAAATGAAATTAACTCATCTGTATTAATTCCTAAAGTCTTAATATATTCTGGATCTGCAAAATGCATGATTTCCTTTACTGGAGATGCTTGACGTCTAAGCATTTTTGCTTTTTTTGATAAATTATCAAAACTATTCAATAGATCAAAATTTTTTTTACTTTTTAATTTAAAAGGCTTTTTGCTCATTTGATCACATTATCAATTTATTCAAGTTTTTTTATAGGTCTAGCAGGATTTCCTCCCACTACATAGTTATCAGGTATTGAACTTGTGACAACACTTCCTACAGATAAAACTGAATTTTTTCCTATTGTTACTCCTAGTCCTATGATGCAACCCGGATTGATTACAGCACCAGATTTTATGTTTACACGTTCTACTTTTCTTGGATATTCTCCTCTTTTTAAAAACAAGTTTGCTGAAGGATTACTGTGAGCAAAGATCATTGAATGAGAACCCAAGGTTACATTGTTACCGATCTTAACTAGGTCTGGATATACGAGATCAATTAGAACATAAGGATTAAAGTGACAATTTTGTCCAATTTTTACACCTCTAATTCTTTGCATTTTTACCGCAAATCCTGAACTTGGAGATGAATATGCAAGAGAGTGTAAAATCCAACTACGCAAAAATTTTGTCTTAATTTTTAATCTGCCAAAGCTTCCAGAGTATCCATAATATTCCATAACCTCTTTTTCATTTATTGGGAATGCATTATCATCTTCAGACATCTGTCAATCATGACTACAAACTAGTTTTTGTTTGTAAAGCTTACTGATAAAAAATAGTAGAAATACTGCACAATATTTATTGTTGAACCTCATATTTACTAAAATAGAGATTTGGAAAGAAAATTATCAGAATATATCATAGAATCAAAAAAAATCAATTCTTCAGATTTTGGGAGTAAAATCAAGATTGCCTTACTAGGAAGTTTCACATTGGACAGTTTGAATGAAACAATCAGGGTAAAATGTTCAGAATTAAAAGTTGGATGTGATACATTTTATGGTGGTTATAATCGTTATAATGAAGAAATACTAAACAGTAAAAACAAACTTTATTCTTTTTCCTCAGATGTTTGTTTTCTTATTTTAGATACCAGAAATATTTTGGGAGATTTATTTTATTATCCATATAATTTATCAGTAGACAAACGTAGAGAATTTATACAAAATAAAATCAATGAATTAATTAATCTAATAAAATCTTTTAAAGAAAAATCATGGTGTAAATTTTAATGAGTAGAAAATCTGCAAATTATAAATTTGATGATATTACTATTGGACTAACTAAAGAATTTTCTGTCGAGATCACAGAATCGATGATTGATAATTTTGCAGAATTTTCAGGAGATTATAATGAATTACATATGGATGAAAATTATGCATCAACAACAAGCTTTGGCAAAAGAATTTGTCATGGAATGTTACTAACATCTTTTTTTTCACGATTGGTAGGAATGTCAATTCCAGGAAAGAATGCATTATATTTCTCTCAGAGCATTAACTTTCAATCTCCATGTTTTATCGGAGATCGAATTCTAGTAAGGGGTGAAGTTACTGAAAAAAGTGAATCTACACATATTATTACGATTAAAACTACGATACTCAATCAAGATAGTAAATGTCTAATTGATGGAATTGCTAAAGTTATAGTACAAAATTAGTGATTACAAATGCTCGAAAAATTTGGTATAGGTACAGACATAACAGATATCAACAAATTTAAAAAAATTCCCTATGATACTAATAAAAAATTCTATGAAAAAATTTTCTTGCCATCCGAAATTAAATATTGTGTCAAATACAAAAATCCATCACCCCATTTTGCTGGCAAATTTGCTGTAAAGGAATCTGTCATAAAAGCTATCTATGAGAAAATTTCATTTTTAAATATTGAAACTTTTCATTCCAATTCTAAACCACAAATAAGGCTAAAGGGAAAAATTAACAAAAAATATGCTTTTCGTGCATCTCTATCTCATGAGAAAAATTTTGCCATAGCAGTTGTTATTTCAGAACAAACTGATAAATATCAAAAATGATGAATTTTTTAAATGGTAATACTTTTAGACGTTATGAGAAACAAATCGACTGTGGATATACATGAAATATAAGCAAATACTTCTAACTAGACCACCTACAGGTTCTAATTTACTACAAGGTGGCACAGATAAGGATCCACATCCACAGCCTCCATTAGGTCTTGCATCCATAGCTGGTGTACTTGAACGACAAAATGATGTAAATGTACTAGATATACTTGATGGAAATTTTTCAGATAATTATGTTTACGATGTAACCCAAGCAGTAAAAAAACATAATCCTGATTTGGTTGGGTTTACGGCATTCACACCTTTTGCAAATCCAGCATTAGAAGCTATTACAGCTGTAAAGGAAATAAACCCAAATATTTTGACTGTACTTGGAGGACCACATGCTGTACTTGCAGAGGTTACAATGAGAAAATGTTCAGCTCTTGATATTACTGTATATGATGAAGGAGAAGAACAGATAGAAGAAATTGTAACTGGTAAACCGATAGAAGAAATTGCAGGCTTGTTCATTAGAAAAGATGGACGTATAGTGGCAACAAAACCTCGTTCGTATATTGCAAATATGGATTCTTTACCATATCCGGCTTACCACAAACTTCCTCATTTTCCAGATGGTTATCACCCACATCCACCAAAAAGTACTGGAAAGAGTTGGTGTAGTATAATGTGGTCAAGAGGATGTCCATTCTTTTGTAATTATTGTAATAGAGAAAATAGTTTTGGTCTAAAGTTTAGAAATCAATCACCAGAATATGTTGTTGACCATATTCAGTATCTTCATTCACAGTATGGTATTGAGGAATTAACATTTTATGATGATGTTATGACATTAAATCGAAAAGCAACTATGGATCTTATGGATGCTTTACATCCAAAAAAATTAGGTTTTAAGATGTCTTGGGATGCTGAAACAAGAGTTGATCTTGTTGATAAGGAATTACTTTTAGCAATGAAAGAAGCTGGTTGTAGAATGATGTCATATGGAATTGAACATGGTGAATTTATACAAGAAATTAAAGGTGGAAATGCTACGCTTGAACAATCTGAGAAGGCAGTTAAATGGGCACATGAAGCAAAAATTCAAACAGCTGGATATTTTATGATTGGGCTACCAAATGAAACACCAAAAACAATCAGAAAAACCATTGATTTTGCTAAAAAACTTGATTGTACATATGCAACATTTAGTATAACCATGCCATTTCCTGGGAACAAATTGTATGATGAGGCCATTAAATCAGGATTAATACAACTAGATGATACATGGGAAAAATTTGTTTATGGTGGTGTAGGGGCAGGTGGAATACAAGCACCAGTTTTGACAACTGAATCATTATCAGCTAGTGATCTTGAATATTGGACCAAGAAAGCATTTAGAGAATTTTATTTACGGCCATCATATATTATGAAAAAATTACTTAGTGTAAGGAGTCTAAATGATCTTAGGACCTATTACAATGGATATAGAATGATGAAAAAAGATACTGTTT
>Ga0310121_10004333_pt1 | contig 12572 bp, 6 predicted proteins | sample CB27_Tmax_986_MG_FD_203504 | JGI IMG/M metagenome (GOLD analysis project Ga0310121, IMG submission 203504) | Marine microbial communities from Western Arctic Ocean, Canada - CB27_Tmax_986 | ecosystem: Environmental > Aquatic > Marine > Oceanic | place: Canada: Western Arctic Ocean | collected... | reverse complement strand
ATGGCCAGATTCCTTTCTGACTGAATAGTCTTCAGTTCGTTGAATGGGGAATCTGGCCTTTTTTCATATCCTCCGATTTAAGGAAACCCCAGAATTTTCCGCGTAAAAATCCTTCACGGCGTTGCGGCAAGCGGCGGGCATCTTGAAATAATCTCGCGAATCTACGTAGTAACACAGCGTGAAACTCCTGCCGGCAAGCGGCGGGCATCTTGAAATTGTCTCGCGAATCGTAGCGGTTCGGACCCGTCTATTTGAGCGATTGGACAAGATTGAAATGAGGCGCGACAACAGTTAACATGGGAGTGCTGGGACAGTGCCACCGGCCTGTTGGTTGTGGGTCATTCTGCCTCGCAATAAGCCATACAAACCAGGAAGACTCGTGCTTGACGGCTGCAAGTTTACCTTGCTTACCGGACTGCGGAATTCCGGCGATAATGCGGCGGTTCACCCGAAAGGACTTGACGTTGTCATCCTTACTGTTTTGGAATGATCCGGGGCTTCCTCGATGGCCAAGGCTCGGTGCGATTCTCGGCTTCACGCTCTTTGCCCTCACGTCTTGGCTCGGCAATGGCGCGTTGGCTCTTGACACCGATTTGCCAGGCGAAGTGCGGCAGCTGATCAAGAGCCGTTGCGTTTTATGCCACGGCCCGTCCAAGCAGGAAGCTGCACTAAACCTGGCCGTACCAGCAGGAATGGTGCGCGGTGGTGACAGTGGACCCTCGCTCGTACCAGGGGAACTGGACCAGAGCCTCATCTGGCAGCGTGTCAACGCGGATGAGATGCCTCCTGATGCGCCGTTGTCGCCCACGGAAAAAGAGACCTTTCGGCGTTGGATCGCCAGCGGCGCGCCGGGGCTGCCACAAAATGTTTCCGCGCGGCCGGAAGGTGATGAGCACTGGGCGTTTCAAGCCTTGCGACCGGTGAACCTGCCCGAGCTGCGGGATGAGTCCCGAGTCCGGCGCACGCTCGACCGATTTGTGCAAGCTCGCCTCGAGTCCGCCGGGCTATCGCTGGGCCCGGCCGCCGAACGCAACTCGTTAATTCGCCGTGTGAGCTTTGACTTGACCGGTCTGCCACCCACGCCCGACGAAATCGAGACCTATTTGGCCGATCGCAGTTCGTATGCGTACGAAGATATGGTGGATCGATATCTCCATTCCCATCACTACGGGGAACGCTGGGGCAAGTATTGGCTCGACGCGGCCGGATACGCTGATAGTAATGGATACTTTTCTTTCGATACGGATCGGGCGTCCGCGTACCGATATCGCGACTATGTGATCCGCGCGCTGAATCGCGACACGCCGTGGGATCAATTCATTCGCGACCAACTCGCTGGTGATGAGTTGGTTGGCTATTACGAAGGAGGACCCATTACCGAAGAGATGATCGATTCACTCGAGGCGGTCCATTTTCTGCGCAACGCCCCCGACGGCACCGACAGCAGCGATGGTAATCCTGACGAATTGCGGGTTGACCGGTATGCGGTGCTCGACGGCTCTCTACAGATCATGGGATCGTCGCTCTTGGGAATAACGGTTCAATGCTCGCGTTGCCACGATCACAAATTCGAGCCGTTGTCCCATCTCGATTATTACCAACTGCAGGCCACGCTCTATCCAGCGTTCAATGTGGACGATTGGGTCACGCCCGGACAGCGAATAATCAATGCGGGGCTGGCCGAAGACGCCAACCGTTGGCAGGCGGAGTCAGACGCGATTGATGCCCGATTGAAGGCACGCCGCTGGGAGTTTCGCCAGTGGTATATGCAAAACGGGGAACCGTCGCGGATTCTCTTTCTCGATGATTTTGATGAGCCCGATGCACGCGTTTCCGATCATTGGACGACCATCGTGCCGGGCGACTCCGAACCCGCTGGGATACCACCGGTGAATGTGGACTCGTCCACGGAACCCTCTGCGCGAATTGCGACGGGTTCGCTGGAACTGGTCGGTACCAATAACGATGATGTGGTGCGTGTCTTGTCCAGTCGAGCGACGTATGATTGGACGCCGCAAGAAGAGGGCCAGTGGATTCAGGTCACGTTCGACTTGGTGCCAGGCGAGCAAGACAGCTCTTATTCTGGACTGTTGCTTTCGTTAGGCGATTTCAACGACAAGATTGAAGGGCAGGGGGGGAACATTCTTTTCGAGGGAAGTGACAGCCACTCACAACAGGTGGCGTATGACTATCCCGGCGAAGACAGCCACAAACGTCGATCGATCGGCGATGCCGACAATCGGCCCGGCCGCTGCTACGGGGTGCGTGTTACCAATATCGGCGACGGTCGCTTCCAGGTGGCGCAAGTGGTCAACGGCCTCGTCGACAAGGGCGACGATGTCTACTCGGCCGACGAACTTCCCGACGGCGCGTTCGGTTTTAAGTGCGGCAAAGTCAGCACGCTCACGGTTGACAATGTCATGGTCGAGTCCGGCACACAGGGGAACGACCGTGATGAATTGTTGGCCGAGTTGGTTCCTCTTCATGACCACCAGACCACGAAGTTGAACGACGACCTGGCCGCTATTGAAGCCGAGCGACCGAGAAATCCAACGCACTTGGCCGTCGTTTGCGATCTGTCGGGTGATGCACCTAGCGTCCCGCTGCTTCAGCGCGGCAATCCCAAGACGCCTGGAGACCCCGTGTTCGGTGGCGCGCCAGCGTTTCTGTCCGACGATTTAGGGTCCTTCGGTGAGGTTGACGTGCCGGATGCGAATTCGACGGGCCGTCGAACCGCGCTAGCCCGCTGGCTGACTAGTCCTGCATCGCGGGCCGAAGGTCTCTTTGCGAGGGTGACGGTCAATCGTTGGTGGCAAAAACACTTTGGCACTGGCATCGTCAGGACCGTCGATAATCTCGGTTATTCAGGGAACCCACCATCTCATCCATCCATGCTCGAGTTTTTGGCAGGGCTTCTGGTCGAAAGCGGGTGGAGTGCCAAGGAGGTGCATCGCGAGATTTTGCTTTCAGCGACGTATCGCCAGCGAAGCGAAGTGGACGAACAGGTTATGGAGTTGGATCCGGACAACCGGCTACTGAGTCGATTTCCGTTGATGCGATTGGATGCCGAGGCGATCCGAGACGGGATGCTGGCAGTCAGCGGTCAGCTCGACGGGAGCATGTACGGTCCTTACGTCGACACACGAACCGATGCCGAGGGAGATGTCGTGGTTGGCGAGGACGACCCTGGCGCCCATCGTCGGAGCGTCTACCTTCAGCAACGCAGGACTCAGGTCACGGGGATGCTGGCCGTCTTCGATGCCCCGTCGCTGGTCACCAACTGCACTGTGCGCACGCCAACGACCGTACCCCTCCAGTCTCTCAAACTGCTCAACGCGGAATTTATCCGAACGCGGGCTACCAACCTGCGAGATCGGATTCGTCGAGAAGCAGGTGAGTCGCCACAAGCACGGATGCGACTGGCGTGGGTCCTCTGTGCCGGACGTGAGCCGTCCGGCGACGATGCGAAGAGTTCACTCGAGTTTATTGAGAGCCAGCCGAACCGCTATCCGGATGTCGAGAACGCGACTGAACTGGCTTGGGTAGATTTTTGCCAGATGCTACTGGCCAGCAATGCGTTTCTTTACATCCAATGAGAATTGCCATGACATCGCGAGACGCCACTCCGCACCTTCATCGCCGTGCGTTCCTGGGACAGACAACTGGCGCGCTCGGCAGCATGGCACTCGCACAGCTCCTGGCCAACGATTCGCCGGGACTCGCAAGTACCACGGCGACGGGTAGTCAGACCGGCTCCGATAGCGCCTCGGCGGATTCAGTGATCTGCCTATTCCAACATGGTGGGCCGAGTCAGATGGACCTGTTCGATCCCAAGCCCGAGCTCACTCGGCGTCATGGACAGCCGTATGAGGGCGAGTTGGAAGTGCATTTTCATGAACAGATGGGGAATATCTTGGCTTCGCCATTCAAATTCGCCCCGCATGGTCAATGCGGCATGGAGCTCAGTGAGTTGGTCCCTCATTTGGGAGAGATCGCCGATGACATCACGTTAGTACGCAGCGTGACCACGGAGAGTGTCGACCACGAGTCCGCACTTCGCCTCATCCATAGCGGCAAATTTCGCTCAGGACATCCGACTTGGGGATCCTGGGTCATCTACGCGCTTGGCTCGTTCAATGACAATCTGCCGGCCTATGTTGTACTGGCCGATCCAGGTGGAATGCCGGTCGACGGCGTTCGCAACTGGGCTTCGGGTTGGTTGCCAGCTCAATACCAAGGCACGATGTTTCGTTCTGGAGAATCACCAGTGGCCAACTTGGCGACGCCAGCGGGCATGACGCACGCTGCTCGTCGAGGGCAGCTGGACTTTTTGGAACGGATCAATCGTACCCACGCCACCGACTTCGGCGGCAATGCCGAATTGGAGGCAAGAATCGCCAACTTCGAAGTGGCCGCGCGCATGCAAACGGCGGTCCCCGAAGCGATTGAGTTGTCTGGCGAAACGGCCGCGACCAGGACGCTTTACGGAATGGACGATCCAGCGACGGAGGAATACGGGAGACGTTGTCTGATCGCTCGCCGATTAGTCGAGCGGGGCGTTCGGTTTGTCCAGCTGTTCCTGGCCAGCCAACCGTGGGACACGCACACCGAAAATGCGAAGACACTGGAAGGCCTCACTTCACGGATCGATCAGCCCAGTGCCGCGTTGGTGAAGGATCTCCAGCAGCGGGGATTGTTGGATCGAACGATCGTCATGTGGGGAGGAGAGTTTGGCCGGCAGCCGATTTCGCAGGGAAAAGATGGTCGCGACCACAATCGACATGCAAATTCCCTGTGGCTCGCTGGTGGTGGTTTTCGGCGTGGCTACGTTCACGGGGCGACGGATGAACTGGGCTATGCCGCCGTCGAGGACGTCGTCAGCGTTCACGATCTACACGCCACCCTGCTCAAGGCACTGGGGTTGGATCATCTAACCCTGACTTATCCGCACGACGGAAGACCGGGCAGTCTGACCGATGAGGTGGTCACGAATGCGAAAGTGGCCTCGCAGCTGCTGGCCTGATGCAGTCAGAATAACTCGTGGATCCGTTCACCATCCTCGATCGCTCTGACCGGGCGGCCAAATTGATCATGAGCGGTGAGGTCGCGATCGACGCCCAGCACATCGAACACCGTGGCGTGAAGGTCACCAGGCGTGAGCGGTCGATCGGCGGGCACTTCACCCTTCGCGTCGGTCGCGCCCACGATCCGTCCGCCCTGCACGCCGCCGCCACCCATCACGCAGCAGAGTGACCTCCCCCAGTGATCACGGCCCGGCGTCCCTTGGCTCATCGGCGGTCCGCCATTGCCGCCATCGTTCATGCGGGGTGTGCGACTAAACTCTCCGCAGATCATCACTAACACCTGGTCCAAAAGTCCTCGATCGGATAAGTCCTCGAACAGCGAGGCGACGACGGTATCGAGTCGAGGCAGGTAGTTCTCCATGCCAGTCTTGAGATTCCAGTGGTGATCCCAACCGCCGAAGTGACACGTCACGAACGTGCAACCAGCTTCGACCAGCCGCCTGGCTAACAAGGCGCTTTGGCCCCAGTCATGACGTCCGTAGCGGTCCCGCAGCTCTGGGTTTTCGGCGTCAATGTCAAATGCCCGCCGGGCTGTGGGACCAGTGACCAGGTCATAGGCGGACTGTTGGAAATGATCGAATGAGTTCATCACACCGGATCGATCCACGTTGTGGCGAAAGGCATCTAGATGTTGGAGCAGGCCGGAACGGTCTTGCAGCCGGTCGATGGTTAGGTCGCCGGGCGGTTGAAGTCCTTGGACCACAAATTTGTCAGCATTTGGATCGCTGCCGGTATCAAACGGATCGTGTTGGTTGCCGAGAAAGTGGCCGCCGAAATAACCCGGTCGAAGTCCGATGGACATTGCATGGGGCACGGCCACATGGGCGGGCATACCGCCACGGCGGGCACCGGTCTCCTTTGTTGCCATGGAGATGAAACAAGGAAACTTACCGACTTTGTCCGCGCCGCTCGCGCCGCCCCGGCCAGTCAGCATATAGTGACCGCCCGTGAAATGATCGCCCGAGTCGTGGTGCAGAGACCGCACGATGGAGAATTTATCGGCCATCTTGGCCTGCAGCGGAAAAAGTTCGGTGATCTCTATTCCGGGAACGTTCGTGCGAATTGGTTTCCAAAGGCCCCTGCATTCGGCGGGCGCCTCGGGTTTCATATCGTAGAGATCCAGGTGGCTGGGGCCACCGTCGAGCCACAATAGAATGACCGACGTCTCCTTGGAGGCGTGGCCCGCGGTCCTCGCAACCGCCCTGGCACGGCTGACGTCGGCAAGGGTAGCCGACCCCATCCCAGCCATGCCGATCTGTAAAAAGCTTCGCCGCGTCCAGCCGTCACAATAGCGACCGGATTTTCCCAGTTCGACGCGAAACATAAACGGCTCCTTTGCCTCCCAGGCATGTGAGCATCCAGGATTCTACGCGATTCCCGCCGAGCGTCCTTTTGACAATACGAATTGTAACGGGCGGGATCAGCCAATGCAAGCAAAGCTGGTTCGGCCGCCACCGGACCGTTTGCCGCCACCAACGGGCGGAAAAAACGCGGACCCCAGCGAGGTAGCTCGCGGGAGGCTCCCAATACTGGGCTGATGAAAACCTCACACCTCGTAGGACTGGCGCATCAACAACTGGCAGATTTATTGTCCCCTCACGCTACCCTCTCCCCAGAGGCATTGATTTTACCCTCCCTCTGGGAGGGTCGAGCGACAGCGAGGGGAGGGCGGAGGCCGCCCAAGCGATGACACCAAACCGAATCATGCCCAAGAAACCGCCAGACTCATTGACGACGAACCGAGCACGCTCCTTGCGTCGAAATCAGACTCGGTCGGAGGGTTTACCGTGGAGCATCCTGTGAGCGAAACAGTTTTGCGGTCTGAAGTTTCGCCGGCAGCATTCCATTGGACGGTGGATAGCTGACTTCGCGTGCGTCGAGAGGGTGCTTGTTGTTGAAATCGACGGTGGATACCATGATGAAACAATCGCCAAAGATATTCGCCGTCGAGAGGATCTATAACGACATGGCTGGACCGTGATCCGCTTCCCCGATAAGGATGCCGAAAATGACGCGGAGTCAGTTGGCCGAGCGATTGCAAACAAGCTCGGTATTCCGTATAGGTTTCAAAGACGTCTAGCGACAGATTCGGGTATGCGAAGCGTCCGGGCACCGAAGAAGAAAACGCCGAACTAGCAGCTCCCCTCGCTGTCGCTCGACCCTCCCGGAGGGAGGGTAAGATACCAATGCCCCAGAGGGGAGAGGGGACATACGACAGTTATTGATGCGCCAGTCCCAAGGCGTTCCACGACCATGGCTTCATCAACACGTATCGCCGTCGGCGGTATTCTGACCGAATGTAACCATCTGGGTGGCTTGCCCATCGACATCAGCTGGTTCGAGCGATATGAGTTGCATTTCGGCTCCGACGTTTTAGAAATTGATAACAGCGTGGTGGGTGGCATGCTTGGCGTCCTGCGCCAACGAGGCGGCGAAGCCGCGCCGCTGTTATTCGCCAGTACCTGTCCAGGTGGTCAACTTACCGCCGAGTGTTACCAGCAGCTGCGATCGGATCTCCTGGACCGTCTTCGTGAGAGTCTTCCGGTGCAAGGAGTCTTGTTGGCGCTGCACGGCGCCATGGTTGCTGAGGGCGTCGACGATCCAGAAGGGGATTTGATACGGTCGGTACGCGAAATCGTCGACAGTGAAGTACCGATTGTGGCGACTTTGGATCTTCACGCGCAGGTGACTGACGAAATGGTGTCGTTTGCAGATGCCTTAGTCGCCTGGGAAACCTATCCGCACCGAGATAGCTACTCAACCGGCCAACGCGCGGCGCGATTGATTCTGGACACGGTCGAGGGCAAGTGCCGTCCGACCATGGCGGCGGCGATCGTGCCGGTGATAACAGGTGCGATCCATGGCTCCACGGAAGATGACAGCCCTTTTGCACAAATGATGCGACATACCAAAGAGTTGGAAAAGCAAACCGGGGTGTTGTCGACCAGTCTCTTTCTTGGCCATCCATACATGGACATGCCTCACATGGGCAGCGGCGCGGTGGTGGTTATGGATGGCGATATCGAGTGTGCCCGCTCTTATGCCCGCGAGATCGCCACGATGTACTGGACCCGCCGCGGTGAGTTGGAGCCAGATGTCACGACGCCGCGGGACGCTATTGCAGCGGGACTTGAGATCGACGGTGGTCCCGTGTTGCTTGTGGAAACGGCCGACTGTTCTGGCGGTGGCGCGGCTGGCGACGGCGTGGCAACGCTCAAGGCGCTGCTGGAGACGGCTCACGATGTTTCGTCGCTGGTGCCCGTCGTTGACGCCGCGGCCGCCGCGGCTTGTCACGAAGCCGGGGTTGGAAGCAGTCTGACGTTGACGCTGGGACACAAACATGATCCCGTTTGGGGCGATCCAGTAACCGTGGACGGTACGGTCGTCCGGCTTGGAGATGGTCGATTTCACTACGATGGCGGTACCTGGGATGGCGTGGAAGTGGACATGGGTCCGACGGCGATCTTCCAGATCGATGGTGTTGAAGTGATGATCACCACGCATGCCACCTACGACTGGAAGGACGAACAGTTTCGCTCCATGGAAAGGGAGCCAAGTCGCTACAAGTTCATCGTCGCCAAGAACCCAATGAACTATCGACTGGCGTATGGAGACATCGCCAAGGCTGTTTTCATACTCGACACTCCGGGACCGACGCCGGCCACTATCAAACATGTCCGACTGGTGAAGATAAAACACCCCTATTTCCCGGCGGTTGACGAGATTTCAGGGTTGGTCGCCAGAACCGCGACTGGCTACGGACTTTGATTCTCGTCGGGATAGAGATACTTCCCCTGCCGGGCATCGAATCGGATCATCGGCACGTCGTCGGAAAAATAGCTCTCTAGGCATGCTTTCATTGTCCCCGGATACATCTTGATCCGAATCGTGCCTCGAGAATCTTGCCAACCCGCTCCGTAGAACAGATAGGTGTTTCCCATGAACTCGAACAGATCCGTATCGGTCGCGTTGATGCCGTCTTCAACTTCCGGCTCTAGCATCGGGTAGGTCGTGGGGCTCAGGTCCCAGAGCGCCAGGTCTTTCGACCGCAATAGGAAGGTGAAAAACCTGGAATCTTCCCGATGGTACTGGTATGAGTCAGCCGCCCGTCCACGATGGCGATGGATTCCGACCAGCAGATAGTAGTACGGCTCGACATAGCGAATGGCTGGATTCGCCAAGACAGATCTTTCGGCCTTGTCAGCGAAAGTCAGGGCTTCGATGGGAGTCCAGTTTGCCAGGTCTTCGGAACGGGCCATGCGAAAGCACCATTGGACCGGCACGTTCGATTCGTAAGCCAAGATATAACCATCTGGTCCTCGGCAAACCGATGTATTGAAAAAGTGTTCTCCTGATTGGTTGGTGATAATCCGCTGTTTGCTCCAGTGCTCCAAATCGGTCGTCCAGAACCGATAAATCGAACCGGTCCAATCGTCTTGGGTGTTCTCGGTCGCAAACACGTTCAGCTCTTTGCCATTGACGATGGCACAGTTGAACGCGAATGTTTCACCGAATCGACAGATCACCTCCGTGGTCGTCAGATCGACGACGTACATATCAATCGGATGAGTGGCGTCTACCTCATTGGTCAGCCTTGAGTTTTCGATCAAGAGCGGCCGACCTTGGTAGATCACCGGTGTGTTTTCCAGCCGATGAGGGCCAAATCCGATGGGGAGTTTGATGAGCTGAGGATTGTCGAGGCCGGCGTGGCAAAGCGTGGATGTGAGACTGATTGTTGAAACACAAACTAAATGTGAAATGAATCTCTTCATTTTTGAATCTCCGGTGGCTCGACTGGCTGGTCGTCCATACAGCCTATTCATTTCCACAGGGGATCGAAATCGTCAGCTCACCGCTGAATAGAGACGACGGATCGCCGCGCTCGGCCAGGCTGTGTGCCAAAACTCCGATAGTACGTGGCACGTAGCCGTTGCGCACACGCTGCCCTCCTACGTAGACCGCGATGGGTTGGTCAAGGTCGAGCATCTGATCGTTGAAACGCAGCGTTACTTCAGTGTCCAGCGAACTATCCACATCGATTCGTTGGCCATCGCGTTGGGCTGGAATAACCGTGCCCGGGCGATGGTTCTCAGGTCGGATTGCCAGCCTGTGGTGACGATTGTGGTAAATAGCGTGCTGCTCCCAAACAAGGCTGTTAGGCCAAGGGTTCCGATGACGGACCGCCATCCAGTCGATCGCGGCGGCGTCCTCCAGTTCCATCCAATGGCCTTTGTCCGGATAGATTTCGACCCAATGCAAGTAACCTTGTGCATCCTCCTGGGAAAGCTGTTTCAAACGCGTCGCCCAACTCTTCGCCGCCTGGTTGCGACCGTACGCGTCATCCTTTCCACCCATGTGCAACGTGAAAGCAACATTGCGCAGTGACAATGGAGATGCGTTGTTGGGATGCCCCGCCATCATAGCGGCCGCGGCCCAGCGATCGGCCATCCGTGGAGCCAGTTGGTAAACGCCGTCACCGCCTGCCGAATACCCCATCAGGTAAACACGGTTCGGATCGATCTTTTCGAAGACAATCAGATTCTCGATCAGCCGGTCAAACACGTGATCAACGTGAGCCTGATGCCATATATTCCACGTGTCGGTAGGGGCTCGAGGACACAGATAGATTCCCTTCGGCGGCTGGTAAAGTTCCTGGTGCCTTTTCCACTGGCTATCATTCACCTCCTCGGTCGTGCCACCTCCACCGTGCATGGAGATATAGAGACTGCATCCCTCTGGAATTGCGTGTCCTTCTGGAGGCTTGTCGCCATAAACCTTATAGGCAAACGGCATGTCTACATCGTCGAGGGTGATCATTCGCCGCTGCATTTCATCCGCGCGCGTAGCGCGAATGTAGCGGGCATGTTCCTGACGAAGCAGTCTCGCCGCGCGAACTGCGTCCTCGCGAGTTAGGGGAACGTTCTGAAACTCGTGGCCGCGGAGCCATTCGTCGACAGCAACTAGATCGCCTTCACGTTGCTCCAGTTGGTTTTTCAGAGACGTCACCGCCGTCGCGCTGTCTAGCGGGTCGTGCGGCGAGTTTCCCGCGTGTTCAAGCGACACCAACTCGTCCATCTTCGATGCTTGAAATGCATGCGTGTTGGCCTCGTCGTCGCCGAATTGGACGGTGTACTCCGCACCTAGCGACAAGATACCCGCGACGTGGTCATTCGTGTCAAACCGATCGTCTTTGGTCGTTGCCTCCAAGACTACATTCTGTTGAGAGTCGCGAACTTGAATCGGCACGGCGTGTCGTTTGTTCGTGGAGGGATCCAGAGCGCGAAAGTAGACTCGTACCAAGCCCTCGGCCAGTGGCTCGGATCGCGCCGCATAGCGGTCGGTGACATTCACGGCATGAACATAGTCCGCTGACCGCTTCCAGGAGAGCGGAAAACGCAGCGGCGTCCGCCGAAAGCTGGTGGCGTAGATTGCGTGCCGTGGATCATCACCAGGACAGTTCGCCGCTTTGTGTACGAACCAACCGTGGTCCAATTCGTCACCGGTGGCTTCCGCGGCTCCGGTAAAGTGCCATCCACCATCCCAGATCTCGACCCAGGAATGATTCCCGCCGCCGTCGGGCCAAAGCGGCGTCCCGGCAAACCGAGCGGGAATACCAACCGCTCGGCACGCATCGATCAATAGGATGGAAAGCCCCGTACAGGTGGCTCTGCCCAGCTCCAATGTTTCCAGCGGACTCATGTCGGTCCGCGGCCGGTCGGTCGAGTAGCGGACATTGAACTTGGTGAACAGTTCCTGGTTCAATACCGCCGCCGCGCGCCCCGGCGTATCGATGCCTTCGACCATCGGATGGAAACGCTCGTGGAAATCGCGCCTCCACCGGTCACGCCGTTCGCTGACCACCGCGTAGGGAAGCACACAGTTCAAAAACATCTCCTTTGAAATAGCGTCTTTCCATGGTGCTTCGTCAAAGCCGCGGTGGGCGAACGCGACCTGTTCCAACAGGAATTCGGCGGAAAGTTCCCGCAGGTCGCGATCGGGCATATTCGCGATCAGGAATTCGAGACTCGGTCGTTGTGAGTCGGCAACGTCGTCCAGGGCCATCTGAATCTCACCGCGGTTGCCGTCGGCCCGTTCAACGGCAGCGGCGACACGTGGGTCCGCATCTGTTGGCTCTTCGGATAAGCCTGGCGCGACGCATGCCAATTGCCACGACAGTGCGAGGGCGACAATCAAAGAGCACCCGTTTCTCGATATTGTGTCGGTTGGTTTCATCATGGGTTTGTCGAGTCAATTCGAAAAAAATGTGCTAGTTGGAAAGCTCTTAATCTCACTTTCCGCAAGTCCGACATTAATTTAGCGGAATTTGTTATTGCGGGCGAGTTGCGGCAGGGTGAGTCTCTGCCGGCGACGTGCGGACACGTCTTGGATTATGTTTGGGGTGTCTGGAGCGATTGACTCACCCGTCCGACGTTGGGGTGATCGGACTGCGTGCGCGGGCCTCCTTTCCTTGTTGGTGCGATTTGGCAT
>Ga0310121_10004332_pt1 | contig 12573 bp, 8 predicted proteins | sample CB27_Tmax_986_MG_FD_203504 | JGI IMG/M metagenome (GOLD analysis project Ga0310121, IMG submission 203504) | Marine microbial communities from Western Arctic Ocean, Canada - CB27_Tmax_986 | ecosystem: Environmental > Aquatic > Marine > Oceanic | place: Canada: Western Arctic Ocean | collected... | reverse complement strand
CGGATATTCTTACTCAAGCGATTGAGGTCGGACCGCATCAATTGCTCGGCGACGAATTAGTCGAGCATGGTGGATCTGCTAAAGGACCATCGCCGTACGAGTATTTATTGGTTGCTCTTGGCACGTGCACCTCAATGACATTACAACTTTATGCGAATCGTAAAGGTTGGCCACTTGAAAGAGTCGCTATACGACTTCGACATACAAAGGTTGCTACAGGCCACACCACAAACGACACGAAGGCAAAGAATACGTTCGATTGTATTGAACGAGAAATTGAACTAACTGGCATGTTAGACGATGATCAGCGGCAACGACTACTTGACATCGCGAGAAAGTGTCCCATAAACCGTACACTAAAATCTGAGATTGATATTCAGACGCGGCTTGGATGACAAGGGCAACTTATAACCGCGTTACAGCCAACTCACCAACCAAAGGGTCAGCCACGGCACGTAGGTGATGATTAATACGCCAATTCCCAAGATGGCCAGGAGCGGAAGAGAGGCCCGGTACACCTCGAGAAGCGGCCGGTTAAATCGGTAAGACGCCAGAAACAGATTCAGCCCGACCGGTGGTGTTAAATAGCCCAACTCAAGATTGGCGATAAATATGATTCCAAGATGAATCGGGTCAATGCCGAACTGTTCCGCCACAGGCACAATGAGCGGCACCACGACAAAAATTGCTGAGAAAATATCCATCACGCAGCCCACCAAGAGTAGAAAGACATTGAGCGCTAACAAAAACAAAATCCTCGAGCCAATGTGTTCCTGTGACCACTCCAACACACGTAACGGCACCTCAGCATCCACAAGATACGCCGTGAACCCCACAGCCACTCCCAGGATGATCAGCACTCCACCAATCAAGACAATGCATTCCTTAAACGCCCGATGTAATCCACGGAGTAGTGCGAAGTCACGATGTATCACACCAGCTATGACAGCTGCATACAACGCGGTGAATGCTGACGTTTCAACGAGCGTTGCCCAGCCACTAAAAAGTACGGTTAACACCACCACCGGCAGACTCAATTCCCACTTCGCATCCCACAGAGCCGCACGTGCTTTCACCCACTCGAACGCGTGACGACCGGCACCGGTGATTAACCCTTCCCTCATACCCCACGCTCCTACGAGAAGTAAGAGCAAGAACCCTGGGATAATCCCAGCGACAAACAATTCATCTGGTGCTACCTGGGCAACGATCGCGTACAGAATGAGCGGCATGGCGGGGGGAAACAACAAGCCTAATGATCCGGATGCCGTCAACAGCCCTATTGAAAACCGTTCTCGGTAGCCTTCCTTGAGTAGGGCTGGAAATAGCAATCCTCCCAGCGCGAGAATCGTCACACCGGACCCACCTGTGAACACCGTAAAAAAAGCACATAAAACCACACAGACGATCGCTGTACCGCCCGGAATCCACCCGACGAGTGCACGAAACACGCGCAGTAAGCGTTCTGAAGACTTACCTTGAGCCAGAATAAAACCGGTCAACGTGAACAGTGGAATAGCTGGCAAGTGCGGCTGCGTCGCCAAACTATAGGTTTGCACAATGACGAGTGCCGGAAGGTCTCCGTCGCCCATGTAGGACAGAACGGCTGCACCGCCTAAGATGCTAAAAATAGGGGCCCCGAAGACTGCGGCCACAAGTACGAGGAGAATCAACGGCCACACAGGTACCGTGGCCAAAAATACAGACTGACTGAGCCAATAACCCAAGGCTATGCCTGCAGCAGCTACGGTTCGACCAGTCCACGCCGACGAAGAGCGCCACGCTAGCCGAACTGCGATCAGCAGGAACGACACCGGCAACACCAGTTGAGCGACCCAGACTGGCACGCCAGCGGTGACCATGGAGCCGGCATCCTTATCAAGTAAGACGAGATCAATGGCTCCAACAGCGAGAATCGTGCAAACCGCGGTGGCTACAAACGCCGAGAAGATCTGCGTCAAATCACGCACCGTACCAGCTGGAATAAAGGTTGCAGTCGCCAGGGCAATCAGTTTGCCCTCACGTGCCGCCAAAGCCGCACCGAGAAATGCAACCCACAGCGTCAAATGCTGCACTATAGAAATCGAGCCAGGAATGCCGCCAGCGATGAAGGGTCGGACGACAATCTCTAGCAACGGCAACAGCATCATCGCCGCAAGCGCACAATTGGCAAGAAACTCTTCGTTCCGCCTCAGCGATTTGATCAAAAACGTTAATGCTCTCCTAAAGAAGGTGTTAGTCATCGGTTACGTTTCGTTAAAATCAAAAAAAAAGGGCAGCCTCCCAGTCATTTTATCGAAATGACTGGAAACCACCCGTCATACTACTCAACTGAACAGTTACTGTGCACTACTAGCAGAATCTCGGTAAGCATTCCGCTCTCGTAACGCGAGGTCAAAAATATCATTAGGGACTGCTGTGCCCCGCCACGATGCTGCTAACCGTTCTGCTTCCAATCGAAACTCAGCTTCGGCTTCGGAGGTTAATTCAACGACTGTTAGGCCACGTTTCTTCATTTGCTCGATAGACTCGCGCTCCTGCAACGGCACATCCAGCATTAATTGAGCCTGAGCCTCTCTTGCCACCTGAAGCATCGCCTCTTGGTCTTCCGGGCTAATCCGATCCCACACTCGCGTCGTAATCACCGTCGCACCAACAATCGGAGCAAGGGGAAGATTCAACATATACGGCGTCTTGCTATACCACTGCATTAATAGGGCCACATAAGGCGGTACTGGATAAGCATTGATGAGTCCCGTATTTAATCCAAGCAAAACATCAGAAAGCGCAAGTGGTTGAGGATCGAAGCCATGCTGCTTGTACCATTGCACCATTCGATCATCGCCAGCAGACGTGAAAATCTTGTGTTGTTTGAGTGCATCAATACTGTCTGTTTTGTCGGCCGTGAAAAAATGTGCCCACCCGGCATGGCCCCAATTAAGAAGTACGAACCCTTCCCTCGCTAGCACCTCGGTCAAGGCGGGTGTCAATTTCTCCAATACGTAGAACGCTTCCTCATAAGACTCAAAAAAGAACGGAATCCCGAGGACACTAAACGCATCGTCAATCTGAGTGAGGCCAGGTTGTCCAAGCGCGGCAGCCTGTGGTCGACCAAGCTTAAGGCGCCGCAATAAAGTTGATTCGTCATTGGCACCAGCTAGCACCCGAAGTCTGACACGTCCATCGGTTGCAGTTGACCAATTAGCGCCCATCTGTTTCAAAGACTTATCCCACACTGAATTCGCCGGTAGCACCATGCCTAATTGGATGGTCGTGCGCTGAGCAACTACCACGCTCGAAGCGACAACAGACGCTAGCAGAAGTGTGACCAGTAACGATTTAACTTTCATCCACGCGTCTCCTATTCAAAAAACAGATCGTCAAGATGATCTAACAGATCTCGAGCCAATTTTTGCGAAATTAAATTCAGCAAGCGATAGCTCTTATCCTCATCTGGATCCACTGCAAGGGCGTCCTTGAGTAACCGTTCAAATTCCTCGCGATCATCAGCTCCTCGAGCCACGGCTGCGAAAGTTACGTAGACTGATGCATCAAGCCCATCAGATAACTCGACGGCGCGCTCGAAATGTTGACGCGCCCGGCTCGGTGAACCTCCCATTTCTTCGGGCAACGCTTCAAGCGGGATCAGGGCACTGTGAATGGCACCACGGTTGTAATCCTCGTCGAGTTCAATCGCTCGACCCAACAGCGCCTTGACAGCCGGAAGGTCGGCAACGAGTTCAGGATGGTCGAGACCATTCGATATAGCCAATCCCCATGATGTGCCTAGCCAGTACAGGGTTTCGACATCATCCAACTCAATATCCAACACCGCTACGGTTGGATCCCAAAGCAATTGACTGCCAATACCAGGATAGGTGACATCTAATCTACGAAGACAGTAATCGCGTCCTCGAACGTACATTTTTCTGGCCCGTTCTCGTAACTCGAGTGCCAAATTGTAATCATCCCACTCAGCCATTTCCGCATCGGCTTGGAGAAAGAGGTAGGCGTAAATGGTAAAACCGCTACAGGCACCCAACAAGATGTTCTTGTTCTCAGGAGATGAATCAAGAAGCGTTTCCATCGTCTTGAGTGAGAATGGCAGCGCATCCCGAACCAGTTCCGGGTCTTCGTCTGAGGCGTATACTGCTTCGGCTGAGCCAAAAAATTTACCTGCTGTATTTGCAACCATGCCATTGATCAAGGCGCAACCCGTCGACAGACAAGTAAAGCCAATGATCGCAAATCGCAGCAGCATCGATCTCCTCAAACCTCTATAAATGTAAGGCTAATTAGTTGTTCGATGCACCATTAAGTCCGAACCTGCACTGGTAACAAAGAACCGTAGGGCATGCCTTGAATAAAATCATTCGCTACCAGAGTCCGAGTCTGGAGATTTAGTGGAAATGTTCGGAATCTGCTGGCGTTAGAGGCAGTCGCTGTTCGCGCCTGACCGGAGCCTAGGCGGATTCTTGAATGAGTTCTCTGCGAGTGGCGGCATCGATTTCATAGCTCTGGTGCACCAGCGGCTCACCGGTTAACGCTGGGTCGGTCTCATCAAGCGGTGGCGGCGGTGCCGGGTTACGGTAGACTAGGCCAATTGGAATCCTGTCACCCCACTCAAGGGCCTTATCCATGGCCGCGTGGAAGTTGCTGGTCTCGTGATCCTCATCCTCAAGCTTATAGACCCGCTCGCGGAACCACGGATAACTGTTGTCTTTGTTGTAAGTGACGCACGGACTGAACACGTCGATAAGCGCGAAACCCGGATGTTGGATCGCGTCCTTGTAGAGTTGCACAAGGTGTTTCGGCTGTCCGCTGAAGCCCCGGGCTATGTAACCGCAGCCCGAAGCGAGCGCGAGCGCGAGCGGGTTCAACATACCCTCCAGATTGCCAAGCGGCGTCGTCTTGGTCTTCATGCCGGTTTCACTGGTCGGGGAGACCTGTCCGGTCGTCAGACCGTAGATCTCGTTATTCATTACGATGTAGGTCACATTGATGTTCCGGCGCATTGCCTGAATGAAATGATTGAGCCCAATGCCATAGCCATCGCCATCCCCACCGGCAACAACAACGGTCATTGCCCCGTTTGCCAGCTTGCTACCAGTGGCAAAGGGTATCGCTCGCCCGTGGATGCTGTGGACGCCATATGAGCGGATGAAGCCTACCAGGTTCGATGAGCACCCGATGCCAGAGACGACGAGGAGGTTATGCGGCTGAATTTGCAAATCGGCACACGCTTGAAACAATCCGTTAAGCACGCCAAAGTCGCCGCAGCCCGCACACCAGTCCGGTGGCACCTCGGGTTTAAAATCTTTTTTTTCAAGTACAGCAATTGCCATTGTTGGCTCCTCAGTTTTTGACAGGAACGTTGGGTTTTTTGACCTTGAGGCCGGACCAGGTGCCGCTCGTGCCAGTCGGATGGTCCGTTCGCCAGCCAGGTTCAGTCGAAATGACATCGACGATTTCCTGACCACCAATTATGTCCTTCACGCTCGCGACGATGTGTTTCGGTTCGAACGGCTCACCATCGTACTTACGAATGTGCCCATGCGCGACGATGCCGCTCTCGGCTCGTAAGTGATAGGCGAACTGGCCACTCTGATTGTTCTCGATAATGATGATTCGCTGACCGCGGTTCAGCGTGGCCGCGAGTTCGTCGATGTGCAGGGGAATAAGCGTCTTTACATGGAGATGGTTCACCGAGGTCCCCTCCGCATTTAGGCGTTCGGCCGCTTCTTTGATGACGCCCCAAGTCGACCCCCAGCCGAGTAAGGTGGTCTCGGCGTCGGCCGGTCCTTCCAGTACCGGCGCAGGCAGATGGTCGAGGACCGTTGACATCTTCCGCACACGCTTGTCTACCATCTTCTTGCGCCGGATCGGGTCCGTGTAGACGTCACTCAGCAACACCCCGTCCTCGTCGTGCTCGTCACTGGCCGAGACGTGCAGGTGACCTGGGACTCCTGGAATCGCACGTGGGGAGATTCCAGACGGCGTGTCCTTGTACCGCAGGTAGGGCTCGCCGTCTGGCGGCCCGTCGGCCTTCGTAATGAGTTCGCCCCGATCGATCGGGAACTCGACGTCGAGGACTTCCGCCAAGACGGTCTCGCTTCCCTCACTCATGAGCATGTCCGAGAGGATGATGACCGGCAATTGAAAACGGTCAGCCACGTTAAAGGCCTGCGATGGCGTTACGAAGCAATCGGACATGCTACTCGGCGCCAGAACGACGCGCGGAAACTCACCTTGGCTCGCGCCGAACGCTTGGTTAAGATCAGATTGTTCGGTTTTTGTTGGCACGCCGGTCGAGGGTCCTGCGCGCATGACGTTGATGATGACGGCCGGAGTTTCGATGATGCCCGCCATCCCGATTGCCTCGCTCATGAGCGCAAACCCGCCACCAGAGGTAGCACACATGCCCCGCACGCCCATGTGGTTGGCACCGATGCACATCATAATCACTGAGATCTCGTCTTCGACCTGGCGGACGCAGATGCCGAGGCGTTGCGCGTGTGAGGCGAACCACTCCAAGACGTGCGTGGCCGGGCTCATCGGGTAGGCAACGTAAAACTTGCACCCGGCGAGGGCAGCGCCCATGGCAAGCAGGTGGTTACCCGAGACCTGAACCCACTTTTGGTCAGTTGGAGTGAGACGAGTGTTTAGGGGTTTGAAGTTCTTTGAGGCGTACTCATAGCCGTTCCTGGCCGCTTCAACGTTTTTCTGAACCACATCGGGTTTCTTGGCGAACGTTGTCTCGAACACTGACTCTAGACCTGCGAAATCTAAGCCAAGCAGTTGGGTCAGCGCGCCCACGGCGACCGTGTTCTGCATCACTGGCAGCCGTATCGAATCTGGGGAAAGGTCAGGTATAGGGAGCGGACACAACTGGACGCCGCTGGGTGGGTCGTAACTCGGGGCGAACTTGGCGCCGTTGTACAAGGCAACGCAGCCAGGTTGCAACTCCTGCAAGTGGCGATCGAGGCTGTCTTGGTTGAGTGCAATGAGCGCATTGACCTGGTCGCCATGATTCAACGGTTTTTTCGGGGAGAACCGGATGCGCAGCCAGGAATGCCCACCGCGTATTACCGACTGATAGGCGTTATAGCTGTAGGAGGCAATGCCTTGGCGGGACAATGATAATACTAAGGTGTTTCCCGCAGAAGCTGTGCCATCGCCAGCCGCACCCCCGATACCTACGACAACTTCAATTTCAGACATGTTAATTCCGCTTAATCCCGTCTAATCCCATAGGGTATTTTGGTTTATCCACCATGTGTCAATAATGTACAATTTTATCCAGAATTTGTTGTTTTACCAACATGTCTGCTCGATCTCCCCTGAATTACCAACATTAATCAGAAATCAGATTGCCTGCAGGGGGTACACTTCCATCTGTGTACGTCCGGCTAGGATAACATGAGTGATAATCCAGAAGCCAATCCGAAATGAACTCAGTCATTAATTTCTTGTTAAACTATTGCTAAATATATTGCTTAAACCGTCTTGCAGACTTATAGATACCGAGTAAGTTCTTACTTCCCACTAGATGGGTACACGGACATCGCAACAAGCTGATCGGAAAAGTTGGAGAGGACACTATGAAAATGCCCAGAGTAAATAGTAAAAATCGTTCAAGCGTTAACGTTTCCCGCCGCGGTTTCTTGCAAGGTTCAATGGCAGCCGTTGTGGGTGGCCTAACGACCAATGTCTCCAGCCCAACTGTGCTGCATGGCGCCACCAAGTCGTCAAATCAGTTCTGGCGGGAACGAATCCGTCCCACTGGCCCCCTCGATGAAATGTACTGGGCAAGAGTCCGAAAAGAATTCAATATAGTGGATAACATTTCATACATGAACAACGGTACGATGGGACCAATCCCGAATCCTGTCGTAGAAGCACAAACACGATATCTTCGGGATCTTGCAGCCGATCCACGATCTGGCGGAAGCCTCGAACCCGTCCGTGAGAAATTAGCAGCGTTCGTCGGCGCCGATCCCGACGAAATTGTGCTCACACGGAGCACCACCGAAGGCATGAAAATCTTCTGTCGTGGATTGGATCTGCAGCCAGGCGATGAGATCCTAATGTCGTCCCACGAGCATCCAGGGGGATACGGTTCCTGGAGGGCTCGCGAAGACCGAGACGGTATCATCGTCCGCACGGTTGACATCCCTGCACCACCGGAAAGCGCTGACCAAGTCATTGACATCTGCGAAGCTGCCATCACCACCAAGACACGTGTCTTAGTTGTGAGCTACCCAATCTTTGTAACCGGCCTGTTGATGCCAATCAAAGGTTTGGCCGAAATGGCACATCGACATGGGGTACTGCTCTCCGTGGACGGCGCTCACGCACTGGGCATGTTGGACTTGCAGCTGCACGATTCTGGAGTGGATCATTTCTCCACGGCGGGACAAAAATGGTTACTGGCCGGAAGCGGTACTGGTCTCGCGTACTTCAAACGTGACATACAAGAGCAAGTATGGGGCGATATGTGGCGACGAACTGACAGAAACGAAGAAGGCGCACGAAAGTATGAAGTGTCTGGCCAGCGTCATATCCCATCAGCTCGTGGGATGGGAGACGCAGTCGACTTCCAACTGGCAATCGGCAAACAAAACATTCAAACACGCGTACAGACACTAGCCAATCAACTCAAAACCGGTCTGCACGAAATCCCTGGAGTGGGAATTGGCACATCCGGGTCCACTGAAATGAGTGGCGGATTGACAACATTCTTCATTGAAGGAATCCCAAAAGCAAACACTCAAAAAGCTCTAATGGATCGTGAACACATTTACATTCCTGGTAGTTCGTTAAATGATTTCGCGTGCCGAGTCTCAACCCATTTTTACAACACGCCGGATGAGGTTGACCGGGTGCTGTCGGTTGTTCGCCATATCGCCGAGAATCGCTCAGCGTACTCGACAGCCGTCTAGAAACAAGTGACCACTATTATTCGCAGGTGGTGCTCTGTTTTACAGACGCCTCTGTAGCCCACACGTACGCACTAGTGCGCTTGGCACCATCCGGCATGGCCGTTTCAATCCGGACAGCACCACCATCACCACATTGAATGGTGGCCCCGTTATCGTCAATTCCCGTAACCATGCCGGGTGCTTCTGAGGCACCACTTACAACGCAAGAGCCGTAAAATTTTACGGTTTTTCCGGCCAGCGTCGTCCAAGCTCCCGGTTGGCGATCGCTGCCCCGAATCAAGTTGTGAACCGTACGAGAGGGTTGCGTCCAGTCAATACGCGCGATATCCCCTTCCCAAGGGGTCTCGTAGGTTGCCTCGGTTTCATCCTGTACAATCCTTGGAGCACTGCCATCAGCCACAAGTCTGACTGCCTCCACCAACGCGTCAACACCGACAGGGAAAAACTGCTCTCGATAGATACTGTTGACCGTATCGTTCTCACCAATTGGAAACCGTTTCTGCAACAAAATCGGTCCGGTATCAAGACCTTGATCAACCCAGAAAATGGTCAGGCCTGCTTCAGATTCACCTTGCAAGAGGGCGTAATTGATCGCGCTGCGCCCCCGATGCCGCGGCAGCAAGCTTGGGTGATACTGAATAGTGTCATGCGCCGGGTACTCCAAGACGCGCGCTGGGATAATCTGCGTAACAAACGCCATCACATTGAGGTCTGGCTTCGTTGCCACATACTGTGCGTAGACCTCTTCATTCACCACACCCTTCTGTTGCCAGCGTTTCGGTTGCAAAAGTGCAACACCGTCACGCCGGGCAAGGTCCGCTACCGGATCTGCCCGCTTGGTTTCAGGCGGGCCATAAACCCCAACAATCTCATGGCCTGTCTCGCGTAAACGCTCATAGACTGCAGCCCCAAACGGCGATTGTCCAAAAAATCCTATCCGCATAAAGTGTCTTCCTTGATATCAATGAAACCGTCAGCAAACTTTTGACTTCGGAGGGTAGCACAACACCACCAGAGTCACAGTCTATTCGTCAAACACAGAAAAACCTTCACAGTCGACTTAATAAAACGACAAAATAAATTTAAGATAATTTCACGAGGACTCGTCTTTTGCTACAATGCTGACCCATATTGATTAGCAACGCTCCCCCCAAAGTTTCATTCATGCGGACACGACCCATAATGCAAGGAACATTTCTATTCGTACTGTCCTCTGTCATAGCAATAAATCTCACCGCTGTCAGCGGTCAAGAACTCCAACAAGCCCCCACCAAAACGAAACCACGTCTGGAGTTGGAAGCCATATCGCCTTCTTTTCTTGGCATGTACCGGAAAGTTATGGAAATCGAAGACGAAATCCGAGGCCATGCCGAACGGTATGGACTGCCTTTTGATCTGGCACGTGCTGTCTGCCTCTATGAATCGGGTGGTAACGCAAACCTTTCCTCTAGTGCTGGTGCCCAAGGTTATTTCCAAGTAATGCCAGCGACATTCCGTTCCCTCCGAGTCGAAACAAACATCGAAGCAGGCGTCAAGTATCTAAGTCAAATGGTTAAGCGATTCGACCGGGAAGATTACGCGGTCGCCGCTTATAATGGCGGACCCACGCGAGTAGCACGACGACGGCCAATGTATCTCGAAACGCTGCAGTACGTCCTTGGTGTAGGTCATTTCAGGAATGTACTCAAAACTCACGAATCTTCACTCCGGTATCACGCTAACCAAGTCCAGTTGACGACGGTTGCTGAAGGTGACGACTGGTGGCAGTTATCGCAGCGGTTGGATCTGCCAATCATGCAACTACGCCAGCACAACCCGTTTCTCGCGAACCGGCAATTGCGAGTCGGTCAACTCATTGCATATCCAACGGAACCACGAACCGACGTAACGGTTCAACGTAATGGACATTTGGAATACGTTACCCGACTCGGCGACAACTATTTCAATATCGCCGGCACAATGGGTGTGAATCTAGACACGATGCGCAAAGATAACGCGCTGTGGCATCTGGAGAACCTGCCGCCCGGTCTGCGCCTATCCCTCTCAACCACCTGGAAGGGAAAACACGAAGTGCATGCAGTGCAGGCCGGCGAAACCCTGCACACGATTGCAGAGAATCTCCAGTCAGACCCCTGGAGAATCATCTGGGACAATCAGATTTGGAATCAGAACCTCGAAACCGGTATGACCCTTCGGGTCCGAAAAGCACCCCCCAAACCGACCTATCTCGTGCATCGAGTCAGTAGTGGTGAAAACCTTGGTGTCATTGCCCGCAGGTATGACACTACGGTGCGAGCGATTCAAGCTGCGAACACCTTAGGACGGCGCACGCTGATTAGGATCGGTCAACGTCTTCGCATCCCAACCGTAAAGTAGTGCCCTGGCTGGTTACAACTTCCGACCGCAAGGAATAGAGCCTGCTGCTGCTGGAAGAACTCTCGGGCTGAGGTGATACTTCGTTTTCATTACTGACGCTTCGCTTGTTTCACCATGCGTGCCACATCGGCCAACAACTCTTTAGCGTCATACACAATGCCATCCTTAATCGTGTACTTGACGCCTCCGACCTGTTCAACCATGCCGGTCTGGTCGTTCAATTTCGCCGCACCCGTCCCGTAGAGCACTTGCAAGTTCTCTAATGGATTCTCATCAACAATGACGAGATCAGCCAGCAGGCCGGGGCGAATGATCCCATAATCGATGGGAATACCTAGTGGCTCATGTAAAGTTTCGGCACCATTTAAAGTAGCAGAGCGAATCACTTCGAGTGGGTGAAAACCCGCTTCCTGTAATAATTCCAGCTCACGAACGTATCCGAACCCGTAGAGGTTGTAGATGAACCCTGAGTCTGATCCGGTGGTAACACGGCCGCCCTGATTCTTAAAGTCGTTAAGAAAGGTCATCCAGACATGGTAGAAATTCTTCCAAGCGACCTCGTCATGAGTGGTCCAGTAGTACCAGTACGCACCGTGATTGATTCGACTTGGCTCAAAGAATTCCCATTGCGAAGGTAATGTATAGATGTCATGCCAATCTGCATTGCGAGCCCGCATGACGTCACGCCCCGCTTCATATATCGTCATCGTCGGGTCGATCGTCGTGCCAAGTTCAATAAACTCCTCAATAAGCCCATCCCATTCTTGGCTACCCCTCGGATGAATTTGATTCCATAGACGTGCCACCTGACCAAAGCGGTGTTGTTCATCACTCTGATTATGATTGGGTGGCCAGTTCTGGACGGTATAGTCCTTTAATAGCGATTCAAATAGACCGTAATAATGGGTCACTGTGCCTAATCCAAGTCGTGCCGCATCTATAGCATTCATCCGTGCAACACCGGTTTGACCGAGGTGCGCCATCGTTCCCATCCCGTGCTGCTTCGCTTCATCAATGAGGGCAGCCATGATTGAGGGGTCGTACGACCCCAACTTGAGGCCCTGCACACCTTGCGTTGCGGCCCATCGCACCCAGTCCCGGGCCACAACGGCATTTTCAATCGGTCCACCATTCCAGCCATTCCCGGTTCCAGGACGCCCGTATGGCACGATCCGCGGTGCGACGATCTCATTTCTGGCACTTCGCGCGGACTCTTCAAGCACCCAGTCGCGTGCTCCCGCTCCAGCATCCCGAA
>Ga0310121_10004331_pt1 | contig 12579 bp, 7 predicted proteins | sample CB27_Tmax_986_MG_FD_203504 | JGI IMG/M metagenome (GOLD analysis project Ga0310121, IMG submission 203504) | Marine microbial communities from Western Arctic Ocean, Canada - CB27_Tmax_986 | ecosystem: Environmental > Aquatic > Marine > Oceanic | place: Canada: Western Arctic Ocean | collected... | reverse complement strand
GCACGAGCACTCCGTCGTGCGCCCGGAACGCCGCGCCGCTTGAGCGGCGAGTCGCCGCGCCCTGACCCGGCCTCGCCCCCGCTGTCGAGAAAATCTACACGGGGGCCGGTCGGGTGCTTACATCGAACCGGTCGATCTCGGGGTGGCGCTGGAAACGCTGGAGCGGGACGGCCAGTTCCAGGGACTCCGGCTTCCCAAGGCGGCGGTGGAGGAGATTCGGAAATTCACGAACAGATCGATGTGCTACGGGAATGCCGATCCCGCCCTCGCCTGTGAACCGGGGCAGGTAGAAAATGCCGTCGACGATCGTGGTCAACCGATCGTTATCGCGGACTACCTCGAAAGCATCAAGGATTGCGGCGCGATTCGCAGGCTGTGGGAAGACCGTCAACTTCTCGAGATCGCCGGGGGCTACCTGCGCACCGAACCGCGCCTGGTCCGCTCCAGGCTGTGGTGGAGCCTGCCCCTCCGACCGGCGGCCCGAAAGGAGTGCAACGGAGGCGGAACCGCCGCCGCCGTCAATCCGGCCATCTTCGGCCAAAACCGCTACCACTTCGATCTCCACGACTGGCGAACCCTCAAGTTTTTCTTCTACCTGACGGACGTACACGAGGGATGCGGCCCGCACGTATTCATTCGCGGCAGCCACCGCCACCATAAGCTCGTCGATCAATTTTCCCTGAAACGCGGCTTCAACGCCAGTCCCCTCCTGGATCGCTACGGCGCGGAGAACGTCGTCAAGGTGACCGGCGACGCCGGGTTCGGCTTCGTGGAGGACCCCTTCGGGTTTCACACCGGTCTCCCCGTCACCAAGAGCCCGCGTCTCATCCTCGAAGTGACCTTCGGCGTATCGCGGCACTCCCCCGCCGGCACCCACAACGCCGCGATCTAGTGCTTCGGCCGGGAAGTTAGTGTGGCGGTTGGCACCCTCCTGCAACCCCGGCACGCTCTGGCAAAGGCGCCGCCAAAATGCGCGGGGCCGCGGAGCCTCGCACGGTCACGGGCCTCAAAAGGCAAATCCGGGAACTTCCATGGTGGCTTCCCGGTGCCCTTTGCGTTAGGAGAATTGCCGGGCTTGGCCGCGCACCACGATGAATGGCTCCGGGCAAAAGAATCGTCGCGAGTTTCTCCATGAATCGGTGGTGATCACCAGTTTTGTCGTGGCGGGATGCGCCACCCCCGGGGGGCGGGGTGAGCGAGCGGCGACGCAGGCCCGCGGTTCTTCAGGGTCGGCTCCCCTGCCCACCGGCCCTCGTTTTCTTGGAACGGTGGAACTCAAAGATCCCTCGTGGATTCCCCGCCTGCTGTCCAACGATCCGGCCTATACCAAAATGGGCGAGGGCCGAAACGCCCGTCAATATGCCGACCTCACGGAGTTCTTGCCCAAGGGGCCCGCGGACTTCGACAAGATCGAAAGCTCCGTTCATTCCATCGGAAACTTCTTCGTGCGCACCGAGACTCCCGATCTGCTTGGTATCGGCCAGCTGAGGCACGTCGCCATCAAGGGCCTGGTCGACAAACCACGGACGGTTTCCATCAACGAAATGTTTGCCATGGAACGAGACATCGGCGTGGCGATGCTGGAGTGTGCGGGCAATGACCGCTATTCTCGATTTCGCCTGATGTCGGCGGCTCATTGGTCCGGAGTCCCGTGCCGGAAGGTGTTCGATAGACTGGGAATAAGGCCCGAAGCCTCCCACGTCCTTGTGACCGGATTCGATCGGAGAAAAGTGAACGAAAAGCCGGGGGTTTTTGCGGTCAAGTCGATCCCGGGCGCGAGCTGGATCTTCAGCTTTGATGACCTGAAAAGGCAAAAGGCGTTTTTCGCAACCAGGATGAACGGCGCACCACTCACTCGAGATCACGGCTTTCCGGTGCGTCTCGTGGTGCCGGGGTGGTACGGCTGCGCCTCGATCAAATGGGTGAGGGAAATTTCCTTCCTTCAAGCCGACTCAAATACCCGTGCCACGGCCCAAATGCAAGAGTTCGCGGATCGAACCCACCAACGAGGGCGGCCAAAGTTCTATTCGGAATACGTCGCGCCAGAGGTCGACGTGGCGGCCGCTCCGATTCGGGTGGAGAAGTGGCTCGAGCCCGACCGCTCCAAGAGCTACACGATCATCGGCCTGCTGTGGGGCGGGATCGAGGTCGTGGATCCGGACCTGCGGATCACGATTCGTCACCAAAGAAGCAAGGAGGTGATGATCGATCGGGCTCCGGTAAGGCGGTTGAAACGAGAGAACCCCTTGTCATGGCAATTGTGGGCCTTCAACTGGCGGCCCGAATCGAACGGTCTGTTCAGCATCGATCTCTCGGTGGAATCCGCCAGCGTCCGCACCCGGCGCCTCGATACTCATCATTACCGGCAGGTCATCGCGCTTTGATATCGCGGATGCAGCTGCCCCGGCAGGCCAGGGCCGGGACCTCATCCGGCGGCCGACCCCGCTCCCGGCGAGGCCCCGCGGAGCTGCGCCGCCTTCGCCCCGGGGGCGGTGTCGTTCCACCGCGTTCCAGATTCTCGAAACCTCGAGCCACCCATTCCACGTAGGAAGCCCATATGTTTGCCCGGCTGTGCCTCCTCCCCCTGGGTTTCTGTTTTTGGGTCCTCGGTTTTGGGGGTGTTTCCGCGGCCCCGCCGCCCCACGCCGGCGATCTTCCGACGGGCAGGCCGAACATCCTCGTCCTTATCGGCGACGACTGGTCGTGGCCGCATGCGGGAGCCCTGGGGGATCCGGTCGTGAAGACACCCACTTTCGACCGGCTCGTGAAAGAGGGCGTCCTCTTTCCCTACGCCTTCGCCTCCTCGCCCTCCTGCACTCCCAGCCGCTTTGCGATCGCCAGCGGGCAGTCCCACTGGCGGCTCGAGAGTGGACAGAACCTGGGCGGATCGCTTCCGGGGGAGGTGCCGGTTTATCCCGAGCTGCTGCAGGAAGCGGGCTACCAGCTCGGATTCTCCCGCAAGGGGGCGCAGCCGAGCAAACACGAACACACCGGCCGCGATCCCTTCGGAACGCGGTTCGAATCGTTCGCCAAGTTCTTCAAATCCAAAAAGGCCGACGCCCCGTTTTGTTTCTGGTACGGCGCCGGCGAACCGCACCGTCCCTACGTCTGGAAGACCGGGGAAAAGGCCGGGCTCGATCCCTCCAGGGTGGTGGTGCCCGCCGGCCTGCCCGACAACGGCACGACGCGAAGCGACCTGTGCGACTACCTCGAGCGCGTCCAGCGCTTTGACCGCGACGCGGGCCTCATCATCGCGAGGTTGAAACGCACCGGCGAATTGGAAAACACCATCGTGGTGATGACCGGCGACAACGGGATGCCGTTCCCCCGTTGCAAGGCGACCCTCTACGACACCGGGACCCGCGTCCCATTGGTCGTGCGGTGGGGCGCCCGGACCAGGAGCGCTCGCGAGATCGAAGACTTCGTTTCGCTTACCGATCTCGCCCCGACCTTTCTCGACGCGGCGGGCCTCCCGATCCCTTCCGTGATGACGGGGCGCACCCTCCTCCCGATCCTTCGCTCGGAAAAATCCGGACAGATCGAGCCGGCCCGCACCCACATCCTGAGCGGGCTGGAACAACACGTCTTTCCAAATCCCAGCCGGGCCATCCGCACCAGGAGCCACCTCTACATCCGCAACTTCGCGCCGGAAAAATGGCTGACCGGCCGAGGCCGGGGCGATCCGCCGGTATTCGACTTCACAAAGCATCCCTGGCCGGATGGACCGGAAGCGTTTTCGTTCAACATCGATCCCTCTCCCACCAAGCAGTGGATGCTGCAACATCCCGAAGACTCCGCCTCAAAGCGGTGCTTTTCGATCCGCCCGGACGAAGAACTCTACGACCTGGAAAAGGACCCCGGCCAGCTTCACAACCTCGCGGCGGATCCGCACCACTCGACCCGGCGGGACAGCCTGCGCGAGCTTCTGGACGCGCAGCTGGTCGCATCGGGCGATCCCCGCATGGACGTGAGGGGCTACGAGTCGCATCACATCGAGGGGTGGCGAGTTCTCGTGAGCCGGAAGCTCCTCGAGAAGAACCGCGCGAACACCGTCAAGGCCCTGGTCCTCCTGAAAGAGCAGCTGGCCGATCTCCAGAAACGGGTTCCCGCCCAGGCCGTCCATCATTTGCGCAAGGTCCCGCTCTGGTTCTCGCCGCTCTACCCGGAGTTCGGCTCGCGGGCCGAGTATCACCCCGAGCGCTCCTGGTTGATCGAAAACAAGCGCAATCCCCTCATGGCGAAAGGCGTCGAGTTCAGCTGCATCGATGAGATGACGGAGGAGATCCGCCGCATGCCGCTTCGCACCCTGCACCAGCTGGCGCACGCCTACCACGAGCAGATCTTCGGGTTCGACGAGCCCGCCATCAAGGCCGCCTTCCAGCGGGCCGCGGCTTCCGGAACTTACCAGGCTGTGAAACGGACCCGCGGCATCCCGGGTCAGCCTTACACCACCGAAATGGCCTACGCCCTCACGACCCAGATGGAGTACTTCGCGGAGACCAGCGAAGCCTATTTCGGCCGCAACGACTGGTATCCATTTCACTTCATTGACCTGAAGAGGCACGATTCGAAGGTCCTGCCGGTGCTCGAGGTGGCCTGGGGCGGACCGCCCCTCCGCAAGCACCTCGCGGTGACCGCCCCGCCCCCGAAACTGAAGGCCGACCCGTTCTACAAGAAGTACGTCGACGCCTACGGGCTTCCGGTTCTCTCCTCCGAAAAGGTCAACGATTACGCCCTGCGCGAAGCGGGCTTTCTGGTGACCGAGATGCTGGCCCTGCGCCCCGATGTCCTGCAAGCCATGATCGAGAGCGGGTCGCAACTGCGCGTGATCGCTTACAACGAGTACACCACCGATCTTCCCGGATGGGATCACCTCAAGCCAAAGGATTTCCATGACGCCCGGTCCCGCGGGCGGGGTGGCTCGGAGAGGGATCCGCTCTGCTCGTGCGCCGAAGAAAATCTTCTCGGCTACCCCGGCGATCCCTATGCCACCGAAAGCATCGTGATCCACGAGTTGGCCCACAACATCCACCTGCGGGGCGTGGTGCGGGTCGATCCGACCTTCGACCGGCGGCTGGAGAAGACTTACCAGGAGGCCATGAAGAAGTGGCTCTGGACCGGCAAGTATGCCTCCGTGAATCACTACGAGTACTTCGCCGAGGGTGTGCAGTCTTGGTTCGACAATAACCGTCCGCCCGACCATGACCACAACCACGTCGACACCCGCCAGGAGCTCATCGCGTACGATCCGGGTCTGGCCGCGCTCTGCAAGGAGGTCTTCGGCGAAACCGAATTAAAGTACACCAAGCCGGCCACGCGCCTGCACGGTCACCTGGAGGGCTACGATCCGAACCGGGCGCCGACCTTCAAGTGGCCGGAGCGGTTGAAGAAGGCGCAGGAGGAGATCCACCGCAAGGCCCTGAAGCGGGGGCGGGAGGCCCGGGAGAAGAAACTGAAGAAATGACTTCGGGGTGCGGCGATATGGTGCCACCACCGCAATTCACCCCAAATGACGACGTTTCCTTGCGATTCGCGGCTGGACAATCCGTATTGTCGGGGGAGAACTAAAGGAAAGGCGTGATGAGACCAGCAACCCCCCTCGCCCTCCTGATCAGCGCCGCGAGCCTCATCTTCGCGGAGCCCTTCGACTATCACAGCGTGCGCGGCCGGCAGGCGGCGGGTCCGGCGGGTCCGGCGGGGGGGCGGTTGGAAGGAGAAAGCCTCCCGATGCGCGGGAAGTCGCGGCAGCAGGACATGCGGGGATTCGGGGAAGGATGGAGCGGCGAGGCCCACCTGCTCTGGAACGGCGAGGTCGGCCAGGCCATGGAAACCGAGCTTCGAGTTCAAAAGGAGGGCAGCTACAAGGCCTCCCTCCGGTTGACCCTCGCTCCGGATTACGGGTTGTTCTCGCTGAGCCTGGATGGAAAGGAATTGCGCAACGACATCGATCTCTACTCGTCCCGCGTCGAGCTGGCTCCGCTGATCGACCTCGGAAAACTGGATCTGAGTGCCGGCACACACAAGCTCGTCTTCAAGCTCATTGGAAACAATCCGAAGGCAAAGCCGTACGGCGGCGGGGGTTTCCTGATGGGCCTCGACTACGTGGATCTCGTCGACCTCGCCCCTCCCAAGGCAGTGGCCGGGGCCGGGCCCGGGAGCGCCGAAGGCCCGTCGACACCGAAGCCCGAAAAGAAGATATCCGTCACCTTGGAGGAAATGCGCCCCGTCATGGCCACCTACTGCTTCAAATGTCACGGCGACAAGGAAAAGGTGAAGGGCAAGGTCAACCTCAAGAAGCTCCTCACCAGCGAGGACTTCCTGAAGGACATCGAACTGACCAACAAGGTGGCGGAAGTCCTGGCCTACCAGGAGATGCCCCCGGAGGATGAAAAGCAGCCAACCGCGGAAGCGCAGCGAAAATTGCAGGCCCTCTTCAACGGCTACCTCGAGGAGTACTTGAAGTCGTCGGGCGGCCTCACCCCCATCGTGATGCGCCGCCTCAATCGATACGAGTACAACAATGCCGTGCGCGACCTGCTGGAGCTGAAGGGCGACCTCTATCCGCTCCCGGAAAAGGTCATCCGCGCCGGCAACTACTTCAACCCGGCCTCGGGACGCTTCCCCGATTCGATCCGGGTGTCCAATCGCGCCCTCGGCAAGAATCAGATCGAGCAACATATTCTCACCGGGGTGACCCCCTTCGCAATCGATCTGCAGGCCGAGCACGGATTCAACAACCAGGGGAATCAGCTCAGCGTCTCGCCGATCCTGCTCGAAAGCTTTCTCAAGCTGGGCCGCTCCATCGTGAACAGCAAGGAATTCGACCGCTACTCGGGGCTGACCGGAACCTTCTTCGCTCCGCCCAAAGCCGCCGATCAGGCGCTGTGGCCGATGCTCGCCGAGCAACGCCTGCGACCCTTCCTGGAGCGGGCCTTCCGAAGCCGCGTCACCGATGAGCTGGCGGCACGCTACGTGAACTTCCTGAAACGCGAGTTGGAACGCGGCGAGACGTTCCAGCAGGCGATGAAGAGCGTGGTGGCAGCAGTGCTCGCCTCACCGCGCTTCCTCTACATCACGGAACGCAAGCAGGACGCCGCCGTGGAAGAACCCCTCACTGCATACGAGCTGGCGGCGCGGCTCTCCTTCTTCCTCTGGAGCAGTCTCCCCGACGAGGAGTTGGTCGAAAGGGCCCGCAGCGGGGATCTCGTGAAGCCCGAGATCTACGCCGCACAGGTCAAACGCCTCCTCGAAGATCGCCGCAGCAAGGCCCTCGCCGAAAACTTCGCGCGGCAGTGGCTGCGCCTCGATCAACTCATCACGGCGGTGCCCGACTTCGACCGCTTCCAGGTCTACTACTCGCGCATCGGCTGCGAGCAGTGGAAGTTCGGTCTGCAAACCATGGTCGAACCGCTCCTCCTTTTCGAGAGCATCATGGTAGAGGACCGCTCCGTCATGTTGCTGGTGGACTCAAACTACTCCTACCGCTCCGACGAACTGCAATCGTGGTACAAGGACGAGGTCCCCTTCGGCAAAAAGTCCAACCGGGGCCGCTTCAATACCGGCTCGCAGGATTTCCGCCGGCGCGACCTCGAAACCCGCCGCGAAGGTGGCGTCGTGACCTCCGCGGCAGCTTTGACGATGACATCCTCCCCGCTGCGAACCAGTCCCATCCGCCGCGGCGCCTGGGTCGCCACCGTCATCTTCAACAAGCCTCCCCCTCCCCCCCCGGACGTGGTGCCGGAGATCGAGGCGGACGACGCGGTGATCGAGGCCAAGGGACAGACCTTGCGCGAGCGCCTCATTGCCCACCAGGAAAACCAGAGCTGCGTCTCCTGCCACCGGAAGATCGACCCTCTTGGGTTTGCGCTGGAGAACTACGATGCAATCGGCCGCTGGCGGGACAAGTACCGCTCCGGCCTCGCCATCGATGCGAGCGGCGAATTGTTCGGAAAAATGAAATTCAACGACGTGATTGGCCTGAAGGACACCCTCCTGAAGAACCCGGACTGGTTCATGCGGGCCTTCTGCGAACACCTCCTTTCCTACGCCCTCGGGCGCGAGCTGGACCTCGGCGACAAGCCGGCTGTGGACAAAATCCTGCGCAACGTCATGGCGGAACACGGCAGGTTTTCCACGGTTGTCTCCGGGGTCGTCACCAGCTATCCTTTCCTCCACAAGACCAACCAGCTGGACTTCAAGAAAGCGAAGAAGCCATGATCCTGAAACGAACCACCCTCTCCCGGCGCACCATGCTCCGCGGTGCTGGCGCGACCCTCGCACTCCCCCTGCTCGAAATCATGCAGAACCGCAGCTTCGCGGCCGTCCCGGCCAAAACGAAGCCTCCGGTGCGCGCGGCCTTCTTCTACATTCCCAATGGGGTGGTGCAGCGCGCCTGGCACCCGGAGGAAACGGGCCCCGGCTTCAAGCTCAGTTCCACCCTCCAACCCCTCGCCCCGGTTCGCGAACACATCTCGCTCTTCACCAAGCTGGACCGGGTCAAAGTAGCAGGCACCGACGGACACGCTCAGGCCGGCGCCTGCTGGCTCAGCAGTGCCGCCCCGGACGAGCTTTCCCCGGCCGGCTACCCGCTCAAGACGACCATCGACCAGATCATGGCGGAAGAGGCCGGGAAACACACCGCCTTCCGTTCCCTCGAGCTCAGCTGCAATCCCTACGAAGACAACCGCGAGTCGGTCTACTTCGACAACATCTCGTGGTACGGGCACGGCCACGTGGCGCGCTCCTTGCGCGACCCGCAGGCCGTCTTCAACCGCCTCTTCGCGGTGAAGGAACACCAGGAGCACGGCAGCGTGCTCGATCTCGTGATGGACGACGCCAAGTCTCTCGACCGCGGCCTCGGGAAAGTCGACCGCGAGAAACTGGACGAGTACATGCAGTCGGTACGCGCCGTGGAACGCCAGATCGAGCGCGTCACGAAACGCCAGTCCGAAATCGACAATCTCAAAATCGCGCCGCCCAGCAAGCCCTGGCAGGCCATGACCCGCGACGAATTCATCCAGGTGATGGGCGACCTCATGATCCTCTCCTTCCGCACCGACCTCACCCGCGTCTCCACCATCATGAGCAGCCCCGAGCGCTGGGGCTCGCCACTCACGGTGCAGGGTGTCTTCGACAAGCCCGTCGACCACCACGGCATGACTCACGGGCAGGGCGCCCAACACGTGCGCACCAAGCTCGAGGCCCTCGACCACTTTCACATCCAGCAGTTCGCCACTCTCGTGGCCAAGATGGCTGACATCAAGGAGGGGGAAGGCACCCTGCTCGATAACATGATCTTCACGCTCGGTTCCGGAATCAGCGACGGCTCGCTGCACGTCTACACCGACCTCCCCACCATCATCGCGGGCCACGGCGGCGGAGCGATCACTCCCAACCGCCACGTGAAGTCCGATCCCGGCACCCCGATCGCAAACCTCTGGCTCGCCATGGTGCAGGTCATGGGCGTCAAGAGGGACCACCTCGGCGACAGCACCGGAGTGATGCCGCTCGTCTAGTTTTCCCGGGTGCGTTGGCCGAGCACCGGAAATTGCGACGTGCCATGACGGCCCGCTTGTGCTGCGATGCCGCCCACCCACGGAATGAAGATCAAACTTGGTGACTATGGGATGGTGCTGGTCCTGCTGGCGTTGTGCCTGCTGTTCAGCTTGTTGACCCTCAAGCGAACCGACCCGGACGGACCCAGCGCAGCGTCGGCTATGGTGGAGAAAATCAGCGTGAAGGTGTCCGCCGACGAGACCGTGCTCATCTTCGGGGCGCGCAATACGAAGTTTGGCAACTTCGCCGAGCTGGTCGGAAAAGGCCTGGAGTCCAGGGGATCGACCAAGTTTCAACTCGTGATCGGGGAACCGCGGGACTTGCGCGTCGCCCTGGATGAGCTGAAGGCGGCGGGAGGAAATCTGGGGGCGATCGCCACCAGCGGTCCCGTCGCGATGCCCGTGATTGAAAATGTCGCTACAAACTATCCGGAGTTCGAGGGCTTCGAAATCCTCACGCCCAGCTCCCACCTCAAGTCCACCTTCTTCAGCCCGGCGAATTTCATGGCGATTGTGAACCGCGTGGTGGTGATCGCTATCGTGGCGATCGGGATGACCCTCGTGATCGTGACAGCTGGAATTGATCTCTCGGTTGGAAGCCTCATCGGGCTCTCCGCCATGATGGGAGCGTGGGTCGTCGAACTCAAGGTCGACAAGGTGATCGCAGCCGGCGGCGACGTGAACGACGTCAGTGGCGGTATGGTCTTCCTGGGGTTCGCAGTCGGCATCCTGTGCTGCGGATTGATCGGGCTCTTCTCCGGGGCGATCGTGGCCTTCTTCAAGGTCGCTCCGTTCATCGTGACACTCGGCATCATGATGATCGCGCGGGGACTCGCGGAAATGACGAACGAGGGATTCACCGTCACGAACCTGCCGGACTCGTTCGCGTGGTTGAACCACGGCAGGATTCTCGCCATTCCCAACACCGTCATCCTCCTGGCACTGCTTTACATCGCGGCGCACATCTTCATGTCCCGCACAAAGTGGGGCCGCTACATCTATGCGGTGGGCGGCAATCCCGAAGCGGCACGCCTGAGCGGCGTTCCCGTCACAGCTGTCATCGTCTTTGTTTACTCCGTATGCGGTCTCATGGCCGGACTGGGCGGCTGCCTCGAGGCTTCGCGCGTGAGCGCCGCAACCACCGTGATGGGCACGTCTTACGAGTTGGCCGTCATTGCGGCGGTGGTGGTGGGGGGCACCAGCCTGTTCGGCGGAAGCGGGCGGGTTTTCGGCACGCTCATCGGCGCCTTCGTGATCGGGGTCATGCAGAACGGGATGAACCAGTTGAACTTCGCGGACCCGCTCCAGGACATCGTGCTCGGGGGCATCATCATTGCGGCGGTCCTGCTCGACAGAGCGCGGCAAAGCGGCGGAATCGGGAAACTTCTCGCAAGCACGTAGGGTCACCTTGGGTAAGTGGTTCTAATACACGAATTATCACGATCTCTCACAAATTCCGCGGCCCTGCAGCTGCCAGGATGAGATCGCACCAGTTGAGGACTCCGGGAAGAGATTTTGGATTCACAGGGAGCGAATCTGAATCCAGTCTTGCGCAGGCATATGAAAACGAATCGCTTCCTATTCATCATTATCGCGGGGCTTCTCCTCTCACTGGTCTCCTGTGGAGAAAAACAAGAAAGCGGCGGCAACGGCGGCGGCAAAAAACAAGGGACCGGCGAGAGCAAAGGCACGATCGGCATGACGTGCATGAACTTGAACAATCCCTTCTTCCAATTCATCGCGCAGATCATGGAAGAGAAGGCGAAGGCGGCGGGCTACACACTCAAGGCCATGGACGGGAAAGGAGACGCCGCGCTGCAGAACACCCAGATGAACGACTTCGTTTCGCAGGGCTGTGTCGCGATCTTCCTGAATCCCGCCGATTCGAAAGCCACCGCGGAAGGAGTCCGGCAGGCTCACGCCAAGGGAGTGCCGGTCTTCACATTCGACATCCAGATGGAAGACCCGGAAGTAGCCAAGCTGGTGACCTTTCACGTCGGCAGCGACAACTTCCAAGGCGGGCGGCTGGCCGGCGAAAGCATGATGAAGGCGACCGGGGACACCGGGAAAATCGGAATTCTCAACCTGCCCGAAGCGAACTCCTGCATTCTTCGCGTGAATGGCTTCAAGGACTTCCTCAAAGAGAACAACAGCAAGCTCGAGATCGTGAGCGAACTCAACGGCAAAGGAGACCGCATCGTGGGTAGCAAGGTCGCCGACGATATGATCAATGCCCACGGTGACCTCGTGGGAATTTTCGCCATCAATGACCCGTGCGGACTTGGCGCCTACACCTCGGTCGAAAAAGCCGGGAAACAGGATCAGATCGCGATCGTGGGCTTCGATGGATCACCCGACGGCAAGGTCGGCGTTTATGAGAAGAAGCTCTTCGACAGCCCCCAGCAATTTCCCCGCAAGATGGCGGAGATGTCGGTGGAGACTTTCCTCAAGCACGTGCAGGGCGAAGATTTCGAGAAGAAGGTCATCATCCCTTGCACACACTACTTCTACAAGGATTCCGTCGACGATCCGAACCGGGAGAAGTTCTAGGGAGAAGGCCAAAGTGTACAGTATTCGGTATACAGTGTACAGACCATCGAAGGCAGACTGAATACTGAACACTGAATACTCCACTGAATACGCTCCGGAACCCCACATGAATCTCAAGGCTCTCTGTGCTCTGATCTTCGCCTCGGCGCTCTCGGCGGTGCAACTTCCCGCCGCGGAAAAGCCCAACTTCGTCATCATCTTCATGGATGATGTCGGGTACGCGGATCTCGGCTGCTTTGGGGCGACGAAGCACAAGACCCCCCGGCTGGACCAGTTCGGAAGGGAAGGCACCAGGTTCACCAGCATGTACGCCCAGACGGTGTGCGGGCCGTCGCGCGGCGCCTTGCTGACGGGTCGCTATCCGGTCCGCATCGGCGGGGGGTGGAAAACCAACGGCGAGGAAGTCACGGTGGCGGAGGTCCTGAAGGAAGGGGGCTATTCGACCGGTTGCATCGGCAAGTGGGACGTTTCGCAA
>Ga0310121_10004330_pt1 | contig 12582 bp, 11 predicted proteins | sample CB27_Tmax_986_MG_FD_203504 | JGI IMG/M metagenome (GOLD analysis project Ga0310121, IMG submission 203504) | Marine microbial communities from Western Arctic Ocean, Canada - CB27_Tmax_986 | ecosystem: Environmental > Aquatic > Marine > Oceanic | place: Canada: Western Arctic Ocean | collected... | reverse complement strand
TCTACCTCGATGTGGAGGCGAGCGAGTATATCGCCGAAGAGCTTCGCGCCGCGATTGGAGCGACGCCACTGTTAATCAAGACGGGCTACTTCGAAGACGGGGAGAGGCTGGCCTCCTACCTGACAGCCCTGGATGGAGTGGCAGACGGAGTGACTTTGGTGAACTGCATCATCGGGAAAGTGCTCCACCGCGACGGGAGACCGGCCTTCGGTGATCAGTTTGTGGAGGCCGGAGTGCTGGGCCGTGCCATTCACGATCCCTGCGTGGAGAGCGTGCGCCAGGCGGCCAGGATCATTTCGCGCGAGACTCTGAATCTTGCCATCGCGGCGGTGGGAGGAGCGGCGACTGCAGAAGACGTCGGGCGCTACTTCGAGGCGGGGGCGGATGCCGTCATGATGGGATCGGCGCCGATGTATTTGCCGGATATCGCTGCGGATTTGAAGAGAGCGCATCCTGAGTGGTGAACGTTAGGTAAACCACGAAATTCACGGAGCCCACGAAGAAGTTGCGCTCATCTCTTCTCTGTGCGCTCCGCGTCTCGGTGGTTAGATAATGCCGAGTTCGCGGCCGGTCTTGGTGAAGGCCTCCACGGCGCGGTCGAGGTGTTCGGTGGTGTGTGCGGCGGAGATCTGGGTGCGAATGCGGGCGGTATTTTGGGGGACGACGGGGAAGAAGAAACCGATGGCATAGACGCCATGGTCGAGGAGCTTGTTGGCGAAGCGCTGGGAGAGGGCGGCGTCGCCCAACATGATGGGGGTGATGGGGTGGTCGGCCCCGGCGATTTCGAATCCGGTGTGGGCCATGGCGGTGCGGAAGTAGCTTGAATTCGCCTTGAGGCGGTCGGGCAATTCGGTGGACGCGCCGAGGAGGTCGATGACTTTGAGGGAGGCCGCCACGATGGGCGGGGCGAGGCTGTTGGAGAAGAGGTAGGGTCGGGACCGTTGGCGGAGGAGATCGATGATCTCCTTCCGTCCCGAGGTGTAGCCCCCGGAGGCGCCCCCCAGGGCTTTCCCGAGGGTGGAGGTGGTGAGGTCGATCTTGCCGAAGAGACCGCAGTGTTCGTGGGTGCCGCGGCCGCGGGCGCCGAGGAAGCCGGTGGCGTGGGCGTCGTCGAAGTGGACGAGGGCGTTGTAGCTGGCAGCCAGGTCGTGGATCTTGTCGAGTTGTGCGATGACGCCGTCCATCGAGAAGACTCCGTCGGAAGTGACAAGCTTGTGGCGTGCGCCGGCTGCATCGGCCTCCTGCAATTTCGCCTCGAGGTCGGCCAGGTCGTTGTTGGCATAGCGATACCGTTGGGCCTTGCAGAGGCGGACCCCATCGATGATGGATGCGTGATTGAGAGAATCCGAGATGACGGCGTCTTCGGCGCTGAGGAGGGTTTCAAAGAGTCCGCCGTTGGCATCGAAGCAGGAGGGATAGAGGATGGTGTCCTCCGTGCCGAGAAACTCTGATATCTTCTCCTCGAGCTCCCGGTGGAGGGTCTGGGTGCCGCAGATGAAGCGCACCGAAGCCATGCCGAATCCCCAGAGCTGGAGCGCCTCGCGGGCGGCAGCGATCACTTCGGGGTGGTCGGCCAGGCCGAGGTAGTTGTTGGCGCACATGTTGAGCACCTCACGACCGTCCTGGAGACGAATCACGGCATCCTGCGGGGAAGCGATGAAGCGTTCCCGCTTGTAGAGTCCGGCCGCTTCGATCTCGGCGAGGGTGTGGGCAAGCTGAGATTGGAAGGCGTCGGAGAGCATGGAGGAGGAATTAACCGTGAATGAACGCGAATGAACGCGAATTTTTGCTGATCTTGGACGGTCGAACGGGTTTGATGAACCCTGTCATGAAAACGACGTATCTGCTGTTCAGCGTCCTGTGGTTCCTGTCCAACCCGTTGGCTGCGCAGGATGAAGGGGGTGAACCGGATCCCTTTGGAGCCGACCAGGGCGCCCTCGGCGGAAAAGCGGTTCGCAAAATCGTGCCCGGGCGGCCCGGCCAGACGGGGATAGTGCGAGAAACCATGTGGGACGTCTCGCTCGCCCCCGAATCGGTGGAGCTCGCGGGGATTCTGGAGTGGGGTGTACTGGGCGCCAAGATGCCGCAGTTTATCAGCTTCCGATCTTCCACCACGCTGCGGGTGCGGGACGGAGAGTGGGCCCTGGTAGGCACCCAGACGCCGCGCAACGAACTGGGGGAGAAGAGACCCGAGGAAAAGCGGATGGTGTTCCTGAAGGTCGAGCGGGCCCGCTGAGGAAAAGCCGGCGGAGAGCCGCCGGCCTTGGAATGATGATGCGAGAGCGTCGGCTTCAGAAACTCCGGATGCCACTCAGGATACTGCGAGCTCCCCACACGGTGCGGTTGGCGTCCTGGACCGTGTTCGAGATGTTGCGGCGCTTGACGCTCTCGGAGTAGACGGCGCGGTCCTCGACGTTCCTTTGCTTCATGTACTGCTTGTACTCAGCGTCGGAAACGTAACCATCGCCGTCGTAGTCGGAAAGCTCCGGGGTACGGAAAGTCACAACAAAAAGCCCCGAACGCCTCGGCTAGGGTCTCCCCTCACCCCCGCTGGCGAGCGATTCGCCGGCGCCAGCGTCAATCCCGATGAGCTCAATGCGGTGTAATCGAACCGGTGTCTTGCGATGCTCGTGCGTGGTTGCTGCGCTCACGAGGCGGGAGCCGCATCGAGGTCGAAGGCCCCGTGAACAACTCGGGCGGCGTCTTCGATCTTGGCTTCATCGACCGTGACGGAAATCTTGATTTCGGAGGTCGAGATCATGCCGATGTTGATTCCGGCGTCACCGATGGCCTTGAACATCTGGGCCGCGACGCCGGAGTGGGAGCGCATCCCGATGCCGACCACCGAGAGCTTGGCGATACCGGCTTCGGTCTCGATGTTGGCGTCCGGGCCGAGGTTGGCGAGGATCGGCTTGAGGGCGGCCTGGGCGCGGCCGAGATCGTTGGTGTGCATCGTGAACGAGTGCCGGGCGAAGCCGTCGTGCGCGATGTTGGATACGATCATGTCGATGTTGATCTCGTCGTCGCCGAGGACGCCGAGGATGCGGGCTGACATGCCGGGTTCGTCGGGAATACCGGTGATGGTGACGCGGGCTTGCGAACGTTCGATCGAGACTCCTCGGATGACGACGGCTTCCATGGCTTCGTGTTCTTCGGTGACAATAGTGCCTGGGTTGATGTTAAGAGAAGAGCGGACTTCGAATTTGACGCCGTATTTCTTGGCGAATTCGACGGAGCGGGACTGCATGACCTTCGTGCCCACCGAGGCGAGTTCGAGAAGCTCGTCGTAGGAGATCTCCGGGAGCTTGCGGGCGTCGGGCACGACGCGGGGGTCGGCACTGTAGACGCCGTCGACGTCGGTGAGGATCTGGCAGATGTCGGCCCCAACCGAGGAAGCGAAGGCGATAGCGGAAAGGTCGGAGCCGCCTCGGCCGAGGGTTTGAATGAGCCCTTCCTCATTGACGCCCTGGAAGCCCGCCACGATGACGACCTTGCCTTCGGCGAGATAGCGGCGGCTAAGGCTGGGATTGATGGCATCGATGCGCGCGCGGGTGTGGGATCCGGTGGTTTTCATTCCGGCCTGCTGGCCGGTGACGGAAACTGCTTCGACGCCGAGCTGATGCAGGGCCATCGTGACGAGCGCGATGCATTGCTGTTCTCCGGTGGAGAGAAGGACATCCATCTCGCGCTTGGGAGGATCGGAGCAAATTTCGTTCGCCATGCCGATGAGCCGGTCCGTGACGCCGCCCATCGCGGAGACCACCACCGCAACTTGGTGGCCATCCTCGCGGAGAGCCTTGATGCGGCTGGCGACGTTCCGGATGCGGTCAAAGGAACCGACCGAGGTGCCGCCGTATTTCTGGACGATGAGCATGGAGCGCGGCGCGAGTCAAAGGTCTGAAAGTTGAAGGTCAGGGTCAAAGGGCGGCCTCAGACTTGGGGCGGCTTGGGTAGCGGGCGCAGGGGCGCAGGGCAAGCTTTCTGGGGCCCGGGAAGATATTTCAGGTGACCAGATCCCAGATTTGGGATCAGTCACCCTGAAATTCGAGATCTCCAATCTGTCATTTCGCGGAGGCGCTTACTTCCCGACGATGTTGCCCCGCGGGGCGGGACCGAAGGGCTCCGGCACGGGCGGCACGACGGTCGGGATGTCGGTGGCGCCCTTGTCGACATTCAAGTTGATGGCCTTGGCGAGACCTTTGGCGAGTTCGACCTCCACCCGCCCGACTTCGACTTCCATCTTGAGGACTTCAGCGTCGGTGCCGAGGGAGAGGACTTCGTTGAGATCGACGGCCTGCTTGATGATCCAAGTGAGGAATTCGGTTCGGCCCTCCTCGTCGGCGCCGACCATATGATTGGTGGGCTTGCCGAGGATGCGCCTCAACTCGGCGAGGTTCATGCCGAGGGCAGGCCGTTTCTCCGCGACCAGCTTCTCGATCCTGAGCTGGCGCTCGTAGAAAGCGCGCATCGTGGCGAGTTGCTTGTCACTACCGGGAAAGGCCTTCTTCTGCCCGACCCAACCGGTGAGGAGACCGTTCTTGCCGCGGCCCCTGACCTTGAGGCCGAACCGATCCATGGCGAGAACGGTGAGAGTTTGCCTGGCAGCCAGCACATCGAGAACCCGGCCGGCCCGTCGGTCGACGTAGAGGGGAAGATCCTTGGTGATCACGAAGCGCGAGTTCAGGCCCTCCTCCGCAAGCGCGGCCAGTTCGATGACCGGATGGTCGTCCGCGGGTCGGGCGCCGGAGGCGGAGACGGGAACAAAAAGTCCCATGAGAGCCACCGCCATCGCGGTTGGTTTCGCGCTAAGTGGGAGATTCATATGGCTAAAATATATGCAATGTAAATACATTGTGATCGCGAAATCCGGCGACCACAATCAAATTCTCGAGGCTTTTTCCGGCAAAAAGCAAGAATCGGCCGGTCCATGCTCCCCTTGAGGCCTTCGGGAGGGAGAGCCTGCATGGGCGGCCTATTTTGAAGCCCCTACACCGACTCGGGCTGGTCGGAGCGCGACGCGGAGCGCTGCGAGAGATGGTTCATGGAGGCCTGGCATCCGAAGATCGAGTATTACGCTCCCTTCGCCAACGGGAACTGGGAGACTGCCGCCCTGCAAATGAAGATCGCGATCGCGGTCTATTGCGACGACCGCAGTTTGTTCGAGGAGACGGTGCGCTACGCGGTGAACGGAGCCGGCAATGGCAGCATCACTCACACCGTTGTCCGTCCGACCGGCCAGGCGCAGGAATCCACCCGCGCCCAGCACTATGCCCAACTGGGCTTGGGAGGAAAGCACAAGGACTACGACAAGATCTCGACCGTCAGTCGCGGCAGCTTTTGGCCGATCTTCGAGCGAGCGCTCCATCACTATGCCGGCCGCCGTAGCTCGCCGGCGCCATACACGGCCCGCGCCGTCGCGAAGATCCGACCCGAGGGCTGGAATCGCGATCATGTCGGATTCGGCACCCTGACCCACTGGCGCCCGCGGTTGAAACCGGCGAAGGCATCACGCCCGCCGGGCACGCCGGCCGGGCTGGTGGCGCACACCACGGAGGAAGGGATCCGCGTGACCTGGGTGCGCTCGGTCGATCCTGTCAGTGCCACCGATGCCCGCAGCTACACGGTCAAACGCGCCGTCATGCCCGGCGGTCCTCATCAGGTGGTGGCCTCCCGGAATTCAGAGCACAGCGTCGTCGACAAGGACGTCGAGAGGGGGCGGCACTATTATTACTCGGTCACCGCCGCAAATGGAGTGGGTGAGAGGGGGGATTCGGCGGAACTTTCCTCCGGTGCGGGCCTACCGGCGTCGTGGTCGAGCCGGGACATCGGTGCGGTCGGCGTTCCCGGATTTTCCGAATTCAACGGGCGCCTGTTCTCCCTGGAAGGCGAAGGGCGCGACATCGGTGGAACGGCCGATCAGTTTCACTTCGCCCATGCCCCGATGAAGGGTGACGGCGCCATCACGGCGCGAATCGTCCTGCCCATGAGTTCGCAGTGGAGCAAGCCGGGCGTCATGATGCGCGAAACCCTCGGTCCTGGCGCATGGTGCGCCGTGACAGGGTGTCCAAGCCCGCGGTGGTCCGAAATTCGTCACTTCGAGCAGTTGATGACTCCGATGAAGATCTTGTGGGTGCGGGTGTTGCCGTTCGGACACTCGATGGTGAAGATCAGGTAGACAAGGCACGGACCCTGACCCGCGGGGCAGACGAGATCGTCGGGATCCATGTCGACCTGGAACTGGCGCTTTCCGTTTTCGACCGGGAGATTCTCCGCCACTTCGGATTCGGAGGTTGCTCCGTTCGCCATTCTGACGTCGTGTTCCTCCCAGGTTCCCTTGTAGCGGGAGCCCCCGTCCGCCTTTTTGAAGCACTTCTTCTTGTAGGCTGCCGTAACGAGGCAGTCCTCTTCATTGGGATGAGTCCTGAATTCGATCAGGCGGCTGGGATAAATCGTGCGCGTTTCGGCCTCGATCGCGGTGATGAGGAGCTTGTTGATCTCTTCCTCCAGGGCCGCGATCTGGACTGCCGTGATGATGGCACTGCCCGCATTCACGAGGTCGACCAGGATCGAAACGATCGCACCGGCCGCCTTGGCTCCCAGGTGTTTGGCGAGCTGGGCGATGAGCTGCTCGACAAGCTTGTCCTTGATGAGGTTCACGAGGTACCCCACCGGATCGGAAACGAGGTTCTTGATCTCCTCGATGAGAGCCTCCAGATCCTCCCAGGCCTCCGAAATGTCCTGCGAGGTCTCGAGGGCATCGATGATGACGTCCAGGCGGTCCTTGAGAAACTTCAGCGCGTTCTTCTGGGCCTGGCTCAGGTCGCTGTCGTAGTTGATGTAGTAGTCGAGGAGCTTCTGCAACTGCTCGAGGACATCGATGAGGGTGTCCGTGCTGAAGATTTTCTCCTTCAGCTTGTCGAACTCGCCCTGGAGGATCGCGACGACGTAATCGCGGAGCGCCTTGTCATCCTGGAGGATGGCCAGCAACTGCTCGATGAGGCGGACTTCCTGGATCAACGGGTTGCCGTTCAGCTGGCTGCGCAGGTGCTCCAACTCTTCCTGCATTTGCCGGATCAGCTCGAAGAGCTTGTGCCAGTCGATGGTGGTCTGGGTGGAGAGAAAACTCCGGAATGGAATGGCCCGCCCGGTAAACATCTGGGCCGTGGCGGGCACGAAGGCACTGACCGTGTAGGCGTAGTGCCGGTCGGGTCGAAGCACCGGATCGCTGAACTGAAAACGATAGTTGGGCTCGGTCAGTCCCCCCACGGAGAGGATGGGCCGGACCCCCTCGTGGGCCAGGAGCGTGGTTCCATCGGAGTCGGTTTCGAATTCGTAAAGATGGAAGTCGTAGAACACCTCCGGTGGAAACGGAAAATTCGGATCGCCCCCCGGAGGAAAGTGCTGGTCGGGCTGGATGGCGACAAACTCGACGGCCGGCTGCCACTCGAAGGAGGGGAGCGGGCCAACCTCCTCGCCCGGCAAAGGCGAGATCGGGTAGGTATCCAGCCAACTGGGGGGTGCTCCCAAGTCCTCGCCGTGAAGTTGATAGATGCGAGTGGGGTGGAAGGCGGTCTCCCCGTCGACGAGCTGGTAGAGCCCCGGCAGGATGGTCTGCACTTCGCCCGCCGGAAGCATCGTCCCGCCTGGGGAGATTGCCCGGCCCTCGTAGGCGATCTCGGCACTCCCCCAGAATTGAATCTTGTAGCTGAGCGGACTCAGCGTGCGTGACTGGACCGTGACCTGCGGCAGGGCCGACAGGAGGTTTGACACTCCGAAGAGCGCCGCGACGAGTGGCGTAGCGCCACGCAGAATACTTGATGATTTGTAGGACATGACTTCGACGGGAATCGAAGCGGAGAACAGGGGCCTCTTTCCAACCGGAGGGGCGCTCCCCAATTTCCAATAAAAGATCGTGCACGATCCCCGATTCTTTCCCGCGTCACGGATTCCGCGGAACGGAAAGGGGGAGGAAAATCGGAAAGTTATGAATGGCGCTACGCTAGGGCATGTTTATTTATTCTGGCGCACCGTGGCACCTGATGGGATCAGGTTTGGAGTTTGCGGCTTCGCCGTCCAGGGGAAAACGGTGCCCCAGAGGGCGGCGGCCCCTTCTTCTGCAGGCTGCGTTGCAGCTCGGTCGCAGGTCGCGACCTACTCCCTCCCCGCGTCTGACCTGCAAAAAAACTGGCTCGCCGCTCGATACACCACAATAAATAAACATGCCCTAGGGGCGGGACTCGTAGCGGAAGGGCTTCCCCTTCCGAGTGTCGAGCCTTGGAACGCGATGAAGTAGGCGCTCCCACCTCTTTGAACCGATCAGGAACTCGTCACGCTCAGGGCGAAGAACCCGTCCTCCCCGACGATCGCCTTGTCCCGGGTGACCTCTCCCGCGGTCCCGCTCACCGTTCCCATTTCCTGCCACTGATTGGTGGGCAGGGCCAGATCCTGCGTGAAGAGGATGGTGTAGGTCTGGGTGTCGAGGGCGTCCCACCTCAGGCGCACCTGGGTGGAGTTGAGAAGTGAAACATCCAGGGTGGGCAGAACGACGCCGGGAGTAGTGTCGAGGTTCAGGATGAATCGCACCCCCGGATCGGGACTGCTGACGCGGAAGGTGAATGTATTTCCGGTGTCGGTTGACCACGCGTTGGTGTTTCCCGACTCGAAGCCATCGGTGAAAATGGACAAGCTTGAAAGCGTCTCGAGCTCGATGTCCACCTCCAATTCGATATCCATCTCAAGCGTCCGGTTGAAATCCACGTTGGCCTGTCCCGGTTGGGGCGTGGTGGTGGTCGTGAAGCCCTCGTAGCCCGGCGCAAACTCGTCGTCGAAATCGGGCTCGGGATCGAGGGCGGAGTCGAACTTCGAAATCCCGAGCAGCTCTTCGATCAGTTGGTCGGTGTCGACCTCCACGAAATCGATCAGGAAGTAGCTGCCCACATCGCCGTCGATGCTGCTGTCGAAGGGATCGATCAACTCCATATCCTGTTCCAGCTTGAGCTCGAGGGGCACCTCACCGATCGCCCCGGGTTTGTCGGCTCGGAAAACCAATTTGCTCTGGCTACCGACCGTGAGGAAACGGTCGGTAGCGGTACCTGGAGGCGGCGCCTCGCTGAATGGGAACATCCCGACGCGGTCCTTGTGCTCGATCGTGAATTCCGTGATGCCACCGGCATCGCCCGTCGTTTTGACCTCTACCGTGGCAAAGTTGGGCTCCGCCGGATCGAAGAACTCGGGCAGGATGTCGAATTCCTCGAAGGCGTCGATGCTTGCCGAGGTGGCGCCGCCATTGGCGGTGGAGATGTTCTCAACCACGGTGCCCGTGAAGCCGAAGAAGGAGAAATCGGCGCAGGCCCCGGAGGTACCAGGCGCAAGAGCCTCGAAGAACTCGAAGCAGGAATCGATCTGCCCGCCTTGCGCGCTCGACAGCGAGAGCATGGCGCTCGAAAGAACCGAGGCAAGAACGGGGCGGGTCCAACCCCGCCGATTCGCGGGCGAGGGCACGGCAGGCTGGTTTGGGACAAAGGTCGTCTTCATGAGGTGCGTTTTCTTGGCAGTTCAGGTTGAGAGTAAATTGCCGGCAGGGTTGTTGCGGTGGGTGACGAAAGGGCAAATCGACTACTAATCTCTGAAGAAAAATGCGGAAAGAGTCCAGAGGTTTAACTCATTGGTGCGCCCGCCAAGCAATTGCAGGACCCGCCTCGACAGGCTCGGGACTTACCCTGTAGATTCCAGGTCTGCGATCAATCGCTTCGCAAACGCTCGGGCCGATCAATCGTCTTCTCGTTGAGGGTCAAGGTGATTCGGAGGAATGGAAGGATACCAGATGATGAAGGCCGGAGACCGCATGGCGAATCCTCCCTGCGGAGGGGACATCCACATGGTCTTGCGTCCCTTTTGCCCTTCCCTTCGTCGTTTTTTGTGGCGGATCTCGGGGGCGGCAGGTAGGAGAAGGGGAACTCGGCGCAGGCCAAAGCGAGTCCGCGTGATGATGGTCCCCTCTCTCGAAATTCCCGTGAAGTGGCGCGCCTTGTCGGTCTTGCTGATCCTCGCGCCCGTGGCGCCCGCTGCGTTCGCGGCGGAGTTGACCCTCGAGGCGGTGGTGAGGGCCAAGGGGGACGGACCGGACGGCGTGGGCAACACGGACGACGACACCTGGCAATTCTGGTTCGAACTGGCGCACGCCCCCGGCAGTTTTCGCCTGCTCACGAGGCACAGCTCGACGGTTCCTGCGAAGGGAATTCCTGGAAAGGTGAGCGGCCCGGTGGCGGGAGCCTTGCCGAATCCGGCCGAGACGGAAGGCTGGGTGCTGCACACCGATTGGGATGGGCGTTACGAGGGAATCTGGGGCGACGGGAAGGCGAAGGAGATTCTGGTGCATCCCTATGTCGAGAAGACGGCGCACATGGCGGTGGCGGTCAGCTACAAGATCCCGGAGGATGGAGTATTTGTGATCTCGGCCGGTCTGACGGATGTGCAGGTCAATCCCAACCACCCCAAGCATGACGGCGTCATCTGGAAACTCGAAGCGGTGGAACCGGGCGCGGGAAAGACTGCGGAGCTTATGAAAGGCGAGCCGTTTGGCGACGGGCACGGGCGCCCGGACTCTGCCAGGTTCAAATCGAAGAAGATAAAGCTGCGAAATGGCTACCTGGTCCGACTCGTGATCCACCCCAACAAGTGGTGGGGTCAGGATCTGACGCGGATCGATTTCTTCCGCATCGAGAAGCAGTAGGAGTGGTTGTTGAACCGAATCGTCAACCACTCTGCGGCGAAATGCCGTGAGAACGGCCAGCGGCAAGATGCCGCAGCCACGGTTACTTCTGCAGCGGCACGATGGGGGCATCCCAGCCGGCCAGGTCTTCCGGCTTGGTTCCGGCTTTGCGCCTTCCGCCGCCCTTCCCCCAGGTGGGGTTGAAGGGGCCGACGAAGCTCACGTTGGCATCGGCCACAATGGCGTCTTCCAAACCGGCCGCCCAGAAGCATCCGTTGATGAGGAGGCGCCGGTAGCCTTCGCTCAGGATATCGTTGGAGGCTCCGTAGGTGCTGGTGAAGACGCGGCCCTCCTTCCCGGACTTCCCCTTGTAGCTTCGGATCCACGCGCCGGGCACCGGTGGCATGCTTTCGTTGGGAGGAGAATCGGGCTTCATGCCCTTGAGCGGTTGCGCCATGGCGAGGACTTCGCTGGGTTTCAGCGGGTCGGCCTTGTAGCCGCCGCACTGGGCCCACATGTCCTTCACCCCGCGCAGGATGGGGTGATCCTTTTTCTCGGGCACGATGTCGAGCCGCGTGCTTTGCTGGTGATTGCCCCCGTAGTGGCCGGCCCACTTTTCGCCCAGGACCTGGCGGCCCCAGCCTCCTTTATAGTCGTCGCCGTTGTAACCGTTGCCGTACTTGGCCCACTTGCTGTTGCCGGGAATTTGAAATCCGTGGGTAGCGGTGCGCAATCCGACGATCGGCCCGCCCCGCGCGAGGTAGTCGACGAAGTGTTGCATTTGGTCGTCCGGCCAGTTCTGGAAACGGGTGAAGACCACCATGAGGTCCGCGGACTTGAGAGCCTCCAGCCCCGGCACGTTGGAGTGGCCCGGCGCGATCTCGCCCTTGCCGTTCACCCCGAAGAGCACCGTGCACTTGAATCCGTGGTGCCTGGCCAGGATGCGAGCCAGGGCGGGCAGGGTTTCTTCGGATTTGTACTCGTGATCACTCGCGATGAAGACGAGGTGCTTGCCCTTTCCGGGTCCCGCCTCTCCTTCGTAGAGGAGGGGTCCCGCTACGGCGAGGGAGTGAAACAGGGCGAAGCAGGCGGCGGCGAGGGCGCGGGCAAGGTTCATGGCGCGAAGATAGGGGGGCAGGGGTTCGCCCCGCAAGGATCGAGAAAAAACTTGGGAGGCGGCCCGCCACCTGCGATATTTAAGGTATCCGAACTAAACCCGCACCACGATTCGGGAGTTCGGTGCCCACTAAATGATGAAAACACTGCCAAAACTTGCCCAGGTGATGTCCCTGGCTCTCCCGGGACTGCTCCTTGCCGACCCCGTCAATGAAACCCAGGTGATCACCTTCCAGGCCGGACAACCGGCCTGTGCGGCTGATATGAACCAGACCGTGCAGGCCCTGATCGCGGCCGTGAATGACAACGCGGCTCGCATCGCGGAACTGGAGGCCCAACTGAGGCGGGCCCAGCGGCCGCTGAGCGCCAAGGTGCTCGGGAGCTCCTACCAAATCTACTCCTATGAGGCCGGACTTGGCGAGGTCTCGACCACGCAGAACGTGGGTGGGCCGGGCAGCATTGTCGCCAATACCCACGGCAAACTCGGCCACTCGAGTTTCATTGAGACCGGCACGCTCGTCCTGAACATCGATGGGACCGCGTCGCTCACGGCGAGCAGCTTCGAACGGGAAGTCTATATGGATACCTTTGCGACCCACGACGCAAATTCGCCGGCCGTGCCGGATATCCCAGGGTGATTGGCCAAAAATGCTGCGAAGCTGATAGAATCTTCGATTGAGCGTTTCTGCTAGACAAGAGCCTCCGGATTTGCAGGATAGGTTCGTGATGCCAGCTCTTGAACCTTGCGTATTCCA
>Ga0310121_10004329_pt1 | contig 12583 bp, 15 predicted proteins | sample CB27_Tmax_986_MG_FD_203504 | JGI IMG/M metagenome (GOLD analysis project Ga0310121, IMG submission 203504) | Marine microbial communities from Western Arctic Ocean, Canada - CB27_Tmax_986 | ecosystem: Environmental > Aquatic > Marine > Oceanic | place: Canada: Western Arctic Ocean | collected... | reverse complement strand
TGCCGAATCGAAGACCGGTACGCCGCCGATCGCGATCTGCCCTTCCGCCGGTCGCATCAGTCCCGCGATGAACTGCAGCGTTAGGCTCTTGCCGGCTCCGGAGTGCCCGAATAGCACGACGATCTCGTGCTCGACGGCGAGCTCGGCGTCGTACGAAAAGTCGCCGAGTTGCGTGCGCGCGGCGAACTCGAGCCTCACATCACGCCCCGCAGCCGGGGCGCCACGAGCCAGAAGGCGGCGAGCACGAGGAGCCCGACCGCGAGTAGCAGGAGCGAAAGCGCGACCGCCGCCGTGAGGCCCGCCGAGCTCTCGAAGGCGCTCAGGATGGCGAGGGGCATCGTTTGGGTCTCGCCCCGGAGGTTGCCCGCGAAGATCAGCGTGGCGCCGAGCTCGCCCAGCGCTCGCGCCCAGCAGAGGGCGGCGCCCGCCGCCAGTGACGGCCAACTCAGCGGCAGCACCACCCGCACGAAGGCGCGCAGCCGCGAAGCGCCGAGCGTGTGCGCGACCCGCTCGTACTGTTCGTCGACTTCGGCGAAGCCAGCCCGCGCGGCGCGGACGTAGAAGGGCGCTCCCACGAAGAGCTGCGCCATCACGACCGCGACCGTGCTGAAGCCGATCGTCACGCCGAACCATTCGTCGAGCGGCTCGCCCAGCAGCCCCCTGCGCCCGAAGGCGGTCAGCAGCGCGACCCCCGCGATCGTCGGTGGCAGCACGATCGGGAGGTCGATCAACCCCTCGATCACCTGCCTCCCGGGGAAGGTCGCTCGTGCGAGCCAGTACGCCAGCGGCGTGCCCGCGACTACGGCAAGCGCGAGCGTCAGCGTCGATGTCCAAAGCGAGAGCACGAGCGCGTCCCGGGCGGTGCCCGAAGTGATGGCGTCCCAGGTGTCCCCGTCGCGGAGGCCGCGCTCGAGCAGTCCCGCGAAGGGCAGTAGAAAGAACAGCGCAAATGCGAAGAGCAGCAGCGCGAGGCCGGCCGCTGGCGCCCGGCGGCGCAGCGAACCGCTCACGTCGCCACCACCGGAGGGTCGAACCCGTGGCGCGCGAGGACGGCCGCCCCCTCGGTCGAGGTGGCAAAATCCATGAAGGTGCGCGCTGATTCGGAGTCCTTCAACAGGGCAATGCGGTACTCGACCGGTACCTGGAACTGCGCGGGAATCGCAATCTCCCGGACTGCCGCGTTTTGGGCGGCTGCGAGGTCGGTGGCGTAGACGATGGCGGCATCCGCTTCGCCGAGCTCGACCTTTGCCAGGGCCGCGCGCACGCTCGTCTCGTTGCTGCGCACGTTCGCGAGCACGCGATCGGCGAAGTTGGGTCCGAACGCGCCCTCGCTGTCCGCGAGCGCGAGCGCATCGCGGGCGTAGCGCCCGGCCGGGACCTCCTCCGCCGCGAGCACGAGACGGAGGCCGGGCGTGGCAAGATCGGCGAACGCAGAGATGCGCTCGCTCCTGGTCTCAGCCGCGATCACCAGTTCGTTCGCGGCCAGTGGGCGTTGTTCGAGGACGAGGTCAGCCGCTGCGATCGCCGCCACCTCGACGGGGCTTGCGCTGGCGAAGAGGTCGGCGGGTGCGCCTTCGAGGAGCTGGGTCCGCAGCGTCGCTGAGCCCGCGAAGTTGAGCCGCACGTTCACACCTGGATGTTGCTGCTCGAAATCGGTAGCCAGCTCGGCGAAGGCGTCGCTGAGGGAAGCGGCGGCGAAGACCGTGACCGTTCCCCGGAGGCCGCCGGATTCGTCCCCACCACCTCCGCAACCCGTAGCGACGAGCGCAGCGATCGCGAGCAACGCCAGCGGCCCGTTCACTCGCTTCACGGGGTGAGTGCGGGTGCGGACAGCGTCTGCAGGTAGCCCCGCAGCCAGTCGATGGTGGCCTCGGCCGCGGAGAGCTTCGAACGGGCGACGAGGCGCGAAAAGTCGTCGCTAGCAGCCTCCACTCGCCTCTCCGCCCGCTCCCGGTACGACCCGCACACCGCGAGCTGCTCGCGCACGAGCGCTCGCTCCGCTTCAGCATCGATCGCGTGCAGCACGTAGAGCTTCACGAGCAGCTCGAAGCGGACCTCGCGTAGCCGCTCGACCGGCTCGCGCAGCCAGTGGTCGACGAGAGCGACGCCCGCCTCCGTCAGCGCAAAGCGCTTCCGAGGGGGTCGCAGCCCCACGCGCTCCTCGTGCCAGCTGACGAGCTGGCGATTCTCGAGGTTGCGCAGGTAGGTGTAGAGCGAGCCCTGCTCGATCGGGCAGACCTCGCGTAGGTCCTCGCGCTCGAAGTAACGGGCCATCTCGTAGCCGTACATCGGGCGCGTGCGAAGCAGGCCCAGGGCAGCGTGTTCACCGGCGAGGAGCGCTCTTGTCACAGCGACGGGACTCTACCCACCCCGCGTAGTAGTTGGCAACCAAGTAGTTCGTGGCAGAACTGTGGCCGCCGGCGGGCGGGTTCAGAGTTCAAGGTTCAGAGAGGGACGTGGGTGGGCCAGCGGTCAACGGCCAACGGCCGCTAGCGAAGCGGCCTATCCCGCGTAGGCGGCGCGGATCCCCTCGAGGCGGGCGACTGCCCCCGCGCGGGTGTCTTCATGGGTGACGATGAACAGTTCGTTTTCGCGGACGGCGTTGAGAACGCGCTCCGCCACCTGCTCTGGGGGCATGCCCGCGGCGATCCCCTGCCGGATACCCGCTGCCTGGTCCGGGATCTCCTCCGGCCCGCCGTGCTCGGAGGGCCGGTTGCGGCCCGCCTCGACGATCCGCGTCGCGACCCCGCCAGGGCAGAGCACAGACACGCCGATGCCGATCTCCGCCAGGTCGGCCCGCAGGTGCTCGGAAAGGCCCACCACCGCCTGCTTGGAAGCGACGTAGGAGGCCATTCCGGGCGTCGCGAAAAGCCCGGCGATCGAGGCCGTGTTCACGATGTGGGCCTCGCCGCCCTGCTCGATCATGCGCGGCAGGAACTGCGTTACCCCGTTCACCACTCCGCCGAGATTCACCGACATCACCCAGTCCCAGTCCGCGTCCCCCATCTCGGCCGCGCCCCGGAACGCCACCACCCCGGCGTTGTTGCAGAGCACGTGTACGCCCCCGAAGGCTGCGAACGCCTCATCCGCCAGCGCCTTCACTGACTCGCGGCTCGAGACATCGGTCTTGGTCGCGATCGCCCTGCCGCCGGCCGAGCTGATCGCCTGCGCGACGCCCTCCGCTGCGGCCAGATCGATGTCGGAAACCGCGACCGACATGCCCCGCTGGGCGAACGCTTGGCAGAGTGCGGCGCCAATGCCGCTCCCGCCGCCGGTGACCACCGCTGCCTTGCCTGCCTCGAGCTCCATGTTCCCGTTCCTCCGCCGCTAGGTCCGGCGTGCCCGTGCGTGATGTCGGTCGCTTGATTCAATAGTCAGCGATTAGCCAGCGACCACCGCCGCCGTGTGCTCAGGCAACCGCGGCCGTGGGGACCGTTCGGTGGGCGGCGGCAGTCTAGCACGCGCCCTCACGCTGCTCGTCCACGGTGGCCGATGGCACGGTAGCGGCGTGACCTCTGGCGACTAGCAGGCCGTCGGCATCATCGGCGGGGGCACCGCCGCTGCCTGACCGCACTCGCCCTGCGCGTCACGCTGATCGAGTCGCCGGACGTTCCGATCAGCAGCGTCGGCGAAGGCACGACTGCGATCGTGGTCAAGTTCCTGCACCCCTACCTCGACGTGACGGGCACGAGCGCTTCGAGTGCGTGCGGCCGACCTCGAAGTTCGGGGTCAAGTTCGAATGGGGCCAGCGCGGGCACTACTCCTTCAACGATGCGTTTCACCCGGGGCCGATCCTCATGCCGCGTTCTACGTCGTGAACTCCAACGAGTACTCGCAGGGCTCGCTCCTGATCTCGAACGAGCGCTCACCGATCCTTTGTCGGCGAGGGGGCAAGCTCACCTCCTTCATCGAACGCATCCCTTTTGCCTACCATCTCGATAACCGCACGTTCGTCGCCTACCTCCGGGAGGGAAGCCGTTCGCTAAGGCGTCGCGGCGCCGGAGCGTTCCGTCACGGAGTTCGTTCCGGCCGAGGACGGCGAGAGCCTCGCGCACGTCGTCAGGGACGATGGCGAGGCGCGGACCTTCCCGCTCCCACCTTCCACGGTGATCAGCACGCCATCGAGCATGTCTACCTGTGCGTCGACTGCACCGGGTTCCGCTCCGAGATCATGGGGGGAGCGCTCGGGTCGCCTTTCCTGAGCTACGACGAGAGCCTCCTCTGCGATCGCGCGATCCTGGCGAACGTGCCCCACGGCAGGCACATCAAGCCGTTCACGACCACGGAAACGATGGAAGCGGGCTGGTGCTGGAACACGTCGTCAGTCGAGGACGACCATCGCGGCTACGTCTTTCGTGGGGCTTCGTCGGCGATGACGACGCTGCCGAAGAAATGCGCGCAAAGAATCCCCGCATGCGTGAGCACCGCGTGATCCGCTTCGAGACCGGGCGCCGGGAGCACTTCTGGAAGGGGAACGTGGTCGCCATCGGGAACTCCCACGGCTCCGTCGAGCCGCTCGAGTCGACCGCGCCGCAGATGATCATCCTCGAGATCAATCAGCTGGTGCTCAACTTCCCGCGCTCGAAGCGGGATAGGGCTAGCCGCGGGATCGTGAACGCGACGACGTGCGCTGGTTCCTCGCGCTCCACTACCGCTTCAACCAGAAGCTCTCGACGCCGGAAAGCAGTGTCAGGAAAGCGTCGATATCTCGGGGACGGAAGAGTGGGTCGCGCCTGTTGGCCGTTGGCCGTTGGCCGCGAGCTACTTCCCTCTCTGAACACTGAACACTGAACACTGAACACTAAACTCCGTCCGGCTCCGGCCGTCCCTCTCTGAACTCTGAACACTGAACCCTGAACTCCGTTGGGCGATTACCGGGGCCTGACCCAGGGTTAGGCTTTCGTAACACGGGTGGCTGCTCGCGCGCCCCAGACTCCTGGGGATGCGTCTCGCCTTTCCCATATTCGCGGCGCTGGTTGCGCTATCGGTCGCGGCCTGCGGCAGCGGGTCCGATGGTGGCGACGCCAACGGCGCAAGCGCCCCCTCTCCGGCCGCGAGCGCGACCGCGGGGACAGGTGAGACTGAGACAGCGACTGCCGAGCCCGAACCCACCCGCGCCCTCAAGCCGATCACGGACGAGGATCTCGTCGGACTGGTCTACTGGCAGGAGATCGACTTCTGGAACGGCTACCAGGGCCTCCTCCGCACGCCGCCGGAGTCGGCCCTCGACACGGTCCTGGCCATGGCACTCGACGAGGACAATGCCTATCTCCAGTACCTCATCGACTTCGCGATGGTGCCCGTGCCCTACAGCGCCTTCGCCTACGAGCTCCTGCTCAGCACCCAGCCGCCGACCGAGTTCCCCATCTTGGGATGGGTTGAAGGGCTGGGCTTCCGCACGCCTGCGGACGACAGCGCCACGTACCTCGCGTTCAAGCACAAGCTGGTCCGCGGCATCCAGGAGCAGATGGGCGCCTTCGTCGATCCGGCCCAGCCCCGCACGATCTCCGCCCAGGAAGTGGTCTGGGGTGGGGTCCGCGTCGATGGCATCCCGCCGCTCGAGTCGCCCCACTTCCTCAGCGCCAGGGAAGCAGTGTGGATCGGTCCGGACGACCTCGTCATCGGCGTCGAGATCAACGGCGATGCGCGCGCCTACCCCCGCCGCATCGTCGATTGGCACGAGATGGTGAACGACACCGTCGGTGGCGTCCCCGTCTCGCTCGCGTACTGCACGCTCTGCGGCAGCGCCATCCTCTACGACGGCCGCGTCGGTGACGGGGTCTATCGCTTCGGCACCAGCGGGCTCCTCTACCGCTCGAACAAGCTCATGTATGACCGCACCACGAACACGCTCTGGGAGCAGTTCACGGGCGAGCCCGTCTGGGGTGAGCTCGTGGGCAGCGGCATCCAGCTGAAGTTCCTGCCAGTGGTCCACACGACCTACGAGACCTGGCTCAAGGCCCACCCGGATACGCTCGTGCTCGACATCGACACCGGCCACAACCGTAACTACGGCGAAGGTGTCGCCTACGCCCGCTACTTCCGGAGCTCACAGCTGATGTTCCCGGCCCCCGATCGCTCGGGACCGCCCGCCGTGAAGTCGCCGGTCTACGCGGTTCGGCTCAACGGCGAGGTGCTCGCCTATCCGATCTCGTTGCTGCGGGATGAGGGCTTCCTGCACGACGATCTCGGCGACGTGCGCCTCGTCGTCTTTGCCACCGCCGACGGCACCGGGGGGCGCGCCTTCGCCGCCGGCGACGAGGAGTTCGTGGAGTTCGATCCCGAAAGCGGCATCGCGGTCACGGCCGCCGGCACCAGCTGGACGGTCAGCGAGAGCGCGCTCGTGAGCGACGCTGGCGCCGAGCTCGAGCGCCTCCCTGGCCACAACAGTTTCTGGTTCGCGGTTTCGAACCACTCGCCCTCGTACCGCCTCTACGAACTGCCCAGCTCCTAGCCCGCCCTCGGAGTCGAACCTGGGCGGCGTAGGCCATCGCCACCTCTACTCGCGCGCCCAGGAGGCAGCCGTGCCACTCCCCGACCGTTGGGACCTCGAGGTTGACGTGGCCGTTCTCGGCTCCGGGGGCCGCAAGGAAACTCCGGCCGCGATCTGCACCAGGCGGGAGGCCAGGCGCCCCGGCATCGACCTCGCTCCTGTCCGCACCATGCCACTGGCGAGCGGTTTCGCCTGGCAGCGCCTACCCGTAGGCTTCGAGCGCGGGTTCGAAGGGCGCGACCGAGCCGCCCGCCGCCCAGCCGGAGGAGCAATGAAAGTCCACGAGTACCAAGCGAAGGCGCTCTTTGCGGAGTACGGCGTCGAAGTCCCCAAAGGGCGCGTCGCGAGCACTCCCGCGGAGGCGCGAGCGATCGCGGAGGAGCTCGGCGGCAAGGTGGTCGTGAAGGCCCAGATTCACGCCGGCGGGAGGGGCAAGGGCCGTCTGGTGGCGAAGGACGAGACGGCCGCGATGTTCGAAAGGCTCATCTCCGACCCGGCGAACAACGAGGGCCAGGTCAAGGGCGATCGCGTGGGTGGCGTACGCCTCGCCGATACGGCCGCCGACGCCGAACGCGAGGCCACGGCGATCCTCGGGAAGCACCTCGTCTCCATCCAGACCGGTCCCGAGGGAAAGCTCGTGAAGAACGTGCTCGTGGAGGAGCAGTCTGCGGTCGCGAAGGAGTTCTACCTCGCGATCATCGTCGACGGCGCCCAGGGCACGCCCCTAATCATGGCTTCGACGGAGGGCGGGCAGGAGATCGAAGTCGTTGCCCACAACGACCCGGACGCGATCGTGAGGCTGGCGGTGAATCCCGCCGCTGGCTACGAGTCCTACATCGGCCGCACGCTGGCCGCGCGCCTGGGCCTCGCAGGCGAGCAGGCGACCGCGCTCAACACCCTCGTCGCCGCGCTCTATCGCGCCGCCGTTGAGAGCGACGCCAGCCTCGCCGAGATCAATCCCCTGGTTCTTACCGAGGACGGACGCGTCCTCGCCCTCGACGCGAAGTTCACCGTCGACGACAGCGCCCTCTACCGCCAGGAGGAGTTGGCCCAACTCCGCGATAAGGACGAAGAGGACCGGCTCGAGGTCCTCGCCGCCGAGTTGGGCGTCGCGAACTTCATCAAGCTCGACGGCAACATCGGCTGCATCGTCAACGGTGCGGGCCTCGCGATGGCGACGATGGACACGATCAAGCTCGCCGGCGGCGAGCCGGCGAACTTCCTCGACATTGGTACCGTGAACGACCCCGCGCGCGTCGTGAATGCGATCCAGGTCATCAGCGAGGATCCCTCGGTGCAGGCGATCCTGGTGAACATCTTCGGGGGCATGGCGCGTGTCGATGTCATCGCCCAGGGCGTCATCGACGCGGACAAGGAGCTCGGCCTCGATGTCCCGATCGTCATGCGCCTCGTTGGCACGAACCTCGCCGAAGGGGAGAAGCTGATCGAGGATTCGGGCATTGACGTCATCCGCGCGGAGAGCCTCGGTGAGGCCGCGGAGAAGGCCGTGGCGGCAGCGGGAGCCGCCTGAGCAGCGTCTCGGGGCGCCAGTGCTGCGGTGATGCGCCCTGAGCTAGCATCAACGCAGCATGCCGCGCATCACGCTCAATCTCGACGCTTCGATTCTCGCGGAGTTGCGCGACTACGCCCGGGAAGCGGGCCAATCGCTTGGCGACGCCGCTAGCTACCTGCTTGCGACTGCCTTGAAGGAGCGCGAGCGCGCTCCGGAACCGCCCCCGTTCGAGTGGATCGCGAAAGATATGGGCGAGCTTCGGATCGACACCAGCGACTGGGCGGCCGTTCGCGAGTTTCTGGACAACCAGATCTACCCTGGCGAGCCCGCGCGCAGGTCCTGAGGCGGACTGATGCGGCGATGCTTGGTGTCGTAGCATCAAGACATCATGCCGCGCACTACGCTCAACCTCGACGCTTCGATTCTCGCCGCGTTGCGTAAGCGCGCCGTTGCGGATCGGCGTTCCCTGGGCGAAGTCGCGTCGCTCCTCTTGGCCCGTGCACTCGGAGAGGACCCCGCGCGCGCAGAGCCCTCGCGCCTTGAGTGGAACACCAGCGACGGAGGAAGCTCGGTTGATCTGAACGACCCGCTGGTCCTGAAGCGATGGGCCTACGACGACGATGACCCTGACGCTTGACATCAACGTTCTCGTGGCGAGAACCGATGTGGAGAACGCTCACCACGCCCGAGCCCTGAAGGCGTTCGACGAACTGCTCCGAGGCGATGAGTTCGTCTACCTCTTCTGGCCAGTCGTAGTGGGCTACGTGCGGGTGGTCACTCGGCCGGGCCTGCTGAGGGCGCCGCTCACACTGGCCGCGGCCCTCGAGAACGTCGACCGGCTGCTCCAGCTACCGTTCGTTCGCGTGGCCGCAGAGGCGCCAGACTTTTGGCAGAGACTCCGCGCGGTAGCGGAGCCTCTGCCAGCTCGGGGCAAACTGATCCACGACGCCCATCTCGCGGCGCTCATGCATCAGCACGCGGTCCCTACCATCTGGACGAACGATCGGGATTTCCGCAAGTTCGACGGGATCCACGTGGTTGACCCCTTCGCGGACTAGGCATCCGCGCTTACATCGCGTAGCCCTTGCTTCCGGCCAGCCCCTTCAGGCACGAGATCTCGCCTGTGTGCAGAGCGATGTTCTGGACGAGTGCGACAACGATGAAGTTCGCGGTTGCCTGGCCGAACCCGAACTGGCTCAGGTCGAGCGGCGCCTCGATGTCCTCGTCGCTGAGGCCCGATCGGTGGCTTCGAGGCAGGCCGCGCCATACGCACGGAGGGTGGGCCAATCGATCGTAGCGGTTTGACTCCAGCCCTTGAGGTCGGTGCCAGGGCCCATCGGCGGCGGCTCGTTTACGCCTGCACGCCCCGCCCAATCGCCCATGATCAGGGGCGTACCCGCGCCGAGGAGCCCGTGGATCTCCATGTCCATCGAACTCATCACGTGTGCGTACTGCGCCGTGATCGAGGCGGGCTCACCCGCCGGATGCGCGACAGCCTCTTCCTGCGATGGGCCATCGATGGCCTCGTCCGAACCCGGAGAAGGTCCCGAGCCGCTCTCGCATGGTTTCGATCTGCGTACTCATCTCTGCCTCCAGCTTTGTCGTCGAGGCAGGATTGCCTCATCAAAGTGACGAACCTAGCGGCCGAGATCGACAGCGGCCCGCGCGGGCGAACGAAGAAATCGCGAGAGTGCAGCGGCTGGGCGGTGGGAGGCCTGCGTGAGCGGCCGGTTGCGGGCGAGAGCCCGGCGCGCGGAAGTCCCGCTCGCTAGCGGTCTTCGAGGACCTTGCCGAGGGCGCGTCCCTGGTCCGGCGTGTCGTCCTCGATGAGGCCGTAGATCTCGCGCCCTTCATGGCCCTCGGGGAGGTGCTCGGTGATGGGCAGGCCCTCTTCGTTCACGAAGAGGAGGCAGTGGCAGTACTTGAACTTCTGCATCTCGTCACAGGCGCAGATCCAGTCGCGGCGCTTCGCCTCCTCGTCTTTCGGGAGGTAGAGGCCGTCGGGCCACTCGCCCTTCTCGTCCTTCGCCGGGTAGAAATTGCAGGGGCAGATCGGGCGGCCGAATTCGTCCACATTCGAAGCGAGTCCGAGCACGACCGCCTCGGTGACCGAGCGGTCGGGGTGGAGGTGGGTGCCGGACTTGTTCGCGAACTTCTCGGCGTAGTTCCACATCTTTTTCACGGACTTCTCACTTGGCTCTTCGCGCATGCTGTCCCCTCTACGGCCGAGTTCCCTCCAAAGCCTAGGGCCAGGCCGTAGCCGCGGCCAGTGTTCGCGGTCACTTTCGTGCGGGATCGGGCTGGGCTAGATCGTCAAACCGCCGAGGCCGATGATGCCGCGCGCGTATTCGATTTCGCCCACGTGCCGGTAGCCGTGGCTCAGGCAGACGCCGTTCAACCCCTCCCAGAGCGACATCTCCCCGAGGGGCTTGATCGTGACGGTGCGGCTCTCGAACTCGTCCGGCGACATCGTGGCGAGATAGCGGTCCGTCGCTGCCCAGACCAGTGGCTGGTACTCCCGCCACCCGTCGAGGTCGCGAAGCGTCAACGCCTTCGCGTCCTCCTCTGACATGCCCGTGCCCTGCGAGGTTCGATGAAGTCCGAGGCGCTCGTCGTAGCGCCCGTCGAGCCAGACGGTCGGCTGGCCCTGGGTGACATAATTCACGATATTATCTTCGGTCCTGACGTAGTGCCAGAGACTGAAAAACGGGCTCAGCCCGCCCTCCTGCGGCCGGTAGTTGAGCTGATCGAGGGTCATGTCGCCGGCCGCCTGGTCGAGCAGGCTGTGCATCGAGGCCAGGCCGGAGCGGAGGATTTCGAGGGGCGTGGTGGTCACGGGGCCTCCTGGTCGGGGGATGGGCGGTCGATCGTGCGGCCCCACCGCGGCGGTGTCCAGGCCGTGGCCCCTACGCCGCCCCCGCGCTGAGGGCGTAGCCCGTGCCCCAGCGATTGACGATGTAGCGTGGCGTGCTCGGGTCGTCTTCGAGCTTCTTTCGGAGGTAGCGCACATAGAGGCGCAGGTAGTGGCGTTCGTTGGCGTACTCGCTCCCCCAGACCCGCGCAATGATCGCTGGCGCGGGGATGATCTCGCCCGGCCGTTCCGCCAACGTCGCGAGAACGCGGAACTCCGTCGGCGACAGCGCCACCGGCGCCCCGTTCTTCCGCACGAGACGCGCAGCTCGATCGATCTCGAGATCCCCGATCCGGAGCTGCTCCAACGGCCGGCCCCGGTGGGGACCCCCGCGCAGCAACGCCCGCAGCCGCAGATCGACTTCGGCGACCGTGGCCTGGGGGGTGCAGAAGTCGTCGGCGCCGTTGTCGTGTGCGAGTTCCATCTCGGGAACCGTCCCGGCCGCCCCGACCGCGAGCAGCGGGGCGCCCGTCGCCGACCGTAGCGTTACCAGCGCCCTGCGATCGACTTCGACGTCTCCCGTTGCCTCGAAGAGCACGGCGTCGGGGGCCGTCGCTGCTACGAACGCGGCGGTCTCGCCCGTGAGTGCGCAAGCGGGCGCCGTGAACCCGAGAGCGTCGAGCGAGCGCGCGCGCCGGGCGGCACCCGTTGCGCTCGCGGCCACGACGGCGATGCGGAAGCCCGCCGCGCCAGGCAGTGTGCGCGCGTCCGGCCCCGCATCGCCGTCCGTGAACGACACTAGTGCGTTCCTCCAATACGGTCGGGCTGCCCGCGCGCCGATGTCTAAGGCATGCGCGGCCTGCTCGCCTTCGCCCTCTGCATCTCGCTGGGGGTGATCAGCGCCGTCAGCGCCGTCGCCGTCGGGGCAACGAGCGCCTCACCAGGACCATCGACCACACCCATCCCCGCTGCCAGCGTGCGCGTAGAGAGTCACCCGGTTGTCACCGATCCGGCACCCGGCGTTGAGTCTCCGGCGGTGGTTCCCCCGCGCCACGCACCCGACCCTCCCGTGCTGGTGGCCGAGGAACGCGTCGAGGCGGAGCTGCCCCCGCTCGCGACCCTCCCTGCCCCAAGGCGTGAGGACGCTGCCTTAGCGCCTTCGTTCCCCGCGCTCGCGGCCACGCTCTTCGCCGACATGAACGCAGCTCGCACTCATGACGGGCTGGGCACGCTCGTTCCCGATGAGCATCTCGACGTGGTGGCGATGGCGCGTGCCCAGGACCTCGCGGAGAAGGGCTATTTCGACCACTACGCGCCAGATGGGTCGAGTGCCTTCTCCGAACTCGCCGAACGCCGTATCCCCTATCGCATTGCGGGCGAGAATCTCGCGCGCAACAACTACCCGCGCGATCGAACCGAAGACATCGCCTTCACGGCCCTCATGGAGAGCCCCGGCCATCGCGCGAACATCCTCGAGCCGCGCTTCGCCCGAGTCGGCGCCGCCGCGGTCTTCGACGGCGAGTTTTGGATCTACGTAACCGTGTTTTCGGACTAGGTGTAGCTGCCCGAACCGGTCAGGCGCGGAGCGAGAAACCGTCTCTTCCGGCGGTTTCGCTCGGCGGCTCTTCCGGGGGGGTGGGGAGGGGCACTGACTTCGGCGTGGGCTCCTCCTGCGAGCGGAGGAGCGCGTCAACGAAGCGTTGCTGCCGCTCGCTCGGCTGGTCGA
>Ga0310121_10004328_pt1 | contig 12583 bp, 10 predicted proteins | sample CB27_Tmax_986_MG_FD_203504 | JGI IMG/M metagenome (GOLD analysis project Ga0310121, IMG submission 203504) | Marine microbial communities from Western Arctic Ocean, Canada - CB27_Tmax_986 | ecosystem: Environmental > Aquatic > Marine > Oceanic | place: Canada: Western Arctic Ocean | collected... | reverse complement strand
TTGGCCTGATCTGCAATAATGTCGTCCTTGCTCGCCATGAGCGAACAATAGCAACATTCTCAAATCAACGATCTACCAGTTTTCCCCTGCGGGCGGTGACGGATTAAGATGATTACGATGAAAAATCTCTGTTCACGGCCAGAGGCCGTGAACGCTTACCATCTTGTTTTGTTCGTTGACAGCCCAAACAATGGCAGACGGGGGCTGGGCTCGTTCGACCGGTTCCGGCCCGAGTCAAGAGGCGCTCACCGTGAGAATCCAACCCATTCGACTCCGCACAGCCTTCACACTGGTCGAACTATTGGTGGTGATCGCCATCGTCTCGATACTCGTCTTGATGTTGCTCCCCGCGATCCAATCGGCACGCGAGGCTGCGAGGCGCGCCCAGTGCATGAATCATCTCAAGCAATTGTCGTTGGCCGTATTGAACTACCAATCGACGCAGTCAGTCTTCCCACCCAGTTTCGTGATCGATTCAGGATCCGCGCTCGAAACAAGCAACGGCTCATGGTCGATTCACGGTCGGCTGCTACCCTATTTGGAAGAGGGCGCCGCCTATCGACGCGTGGATCTTTCCCAGCCGTGGGATTCACCAGAGCAAAAGGCGACCGGCGTGCCCACGATGCGAATTGCCGCCCTAATGTGTGCCTCGGAGGCGAACGATCGAGTGCGAGTCGACAAAAACACCGGCGCTCCGAAAGTCTATCCTCTTAACTACGGCTTCAACTTCGGAACCTGGCTGGTCTACGACCCCGTCCAGGGCCGCGAAGGAAACGGCGCTTTCTTCGTCAACAGCCTCCTCTCGCCGGCGAGATTCACCGACGGCCTCAGCAAGACGCTCTGCTTGACGGAAGTGAGGGCCTTTACAAGTTATTTTCGCAATGCACCGGATCCAGGGCCAACCATCCCCATGCTGACGACCGAGGTCGTGGCCATGATCGATGCGAACACGGAGGCCAAACTTGGCCCTGCCACGAATCAGAATACGGGCCACACCGAATGGCCGGACGGACGCGTCCATCACAGTGGCGTGACATCCGTGTTCACGCCAAATACGTCTGTTGAATACAGGCAAGGGGACCAGCGTTATGACATCGATTTCAATTCACGCAAAGAAGGTAGTTCCGTGACTCAACCGACTTACGCAGCCATCACCGCGCGTAGTTATCATCCGGGATTGGTGAATATGGCTCGCATGGATGGGAGTGTGGACGCCGTCAACGATGAAATTGAGCTAAATCTTTGGCGTGCGCTCTCGACGCGCGATGGCGGGGAACTGATCCAGACGTTTTGAGCTGGAGCCGGATTCGAACCGCGCTGACTTTCAAACGACGTCGATTCCGGCCAGTCCATCTTCTTCCGGAGGATACTGAGGATCCATTTTGGTCAGGGTCTGCAGCAAGAGATTGCTCACCGCCAGATTACGATACCATTTTCTGTCGGAAGGGATGATATGCCACGGTGCATGTTCTGTATTGCAATGGGTGAGCGCCGCTTCATACGCCCGCTGGTAGTTGTCCCAAAGCTTTCGCTCGTCCAAGTCGCCCTTGTTGAATTTCCATCGCTTATTCGGTTCGTCCAACCTCGCCTGCAAACGCTCGCGCTGTTCCTCTTTGCTAACGTGAAGAAAGCATTTGAGGATCACCATGTCACCCTCGGTGAGGAGTTTTTCGAAGCTGTTGATCAGGTCATAGCGGCGACTCCAAGTCGCCTCGGGGACGAGGTGGTGAACGCGAACGACCAGCACGTCCTCGTATTGGGAACGGTTAAAAATCCCGATATTTCCCCGGCGTGGAACCGCGAGATGGACTCTCCACAGAAAATCGTGATCCAGTTCTTCCTCGCTCGGGCGTTTGAACGAAGTCACCTGACAGCTTTGCGGATTCAACCCACGCATTACGTTGCGAATGGTCCCGTCCTTGCCCGCGGTGTCCATGCCCTGGAGGACCAGCAACAAAGAGCGCCGATTCTCGGCGTACAGCCGATAGCCGAGGTCGGCCAACGCGACGGCATTCTTTTTTAGTTGATCTCTAGATGTTTTTTTGGTCTGGTTCCCATCCTTGTAGGCGGGGTCAAAGTCAGCCAAATTGACCGTGGTTCCAGGAGCAAACTGTAATGAATCTGACATGACGTACGGTCGACCCAACGTGTCCACAATGCGCGAGCCCACCAAAACACCCCGGCAAGGAGGACACTCCTAAGGATCGGGGAAACGGGATCTTGCTTATTCAGTCGCTCAGTATAAAGGTCAGCTTTAAGTTGACGCGATATCCGGTGATCTTGCCGCTCTTGACGTCGACTTTCTGGTCCTGAACCCAGGCGCCCGTAATATTGTCTAGCGTCTTGGATGCCCGCTTGATCCCTTTTCGAATCGCGTCATCGAAGATTTCCTTGGAGGTTGAGCTAATCTCCGTGATCTTGGCAATCGTCATGGTGCGTCTCCGGCCGAAAAAGCTGCCAAACCCGTGCGAATTCCGCGACCAGGCGACACCATTCCACACGTCGTTGTCGCGCCCGCCGCGTGATCTAAGAGTACATCCAAGGTAACACCGTTGCAAGAGTTTAAACTGTACAGCACAATGGCTCGCTTGATCGGCTGGCGATCTAGACCTCCGCCAGCCGAGGTCGATAGGACATTCCAGAGTCAGGTGAGGCATCTCGCCGGATACCCGTCGCCTTCCATGTTTTTGGTCCAGCGAATCGCAGGGTACTCAATCTCAATCGGGAAACACAAACTAATGGCCAATCCACTCGCGCTGTTCGACACGTCCATGGGGAGCTTTACGGCGGAAATTCTACTGGACAAGATGCCCGTCACCGCCGGCAACTTCATTAGTTTGGCCCAGTCCGATTTCTACGATGGCTTGCATTTTCATCGAGTCATTCCGGACTTCATGGTCCAATTCGGTTGTCCTCACAGTCGAGATCCTCACAGCTCCAGGGCGGGAACCGGCGGACCTCCACACGGTACGATCGACGACGAACATCCCGTGGATGCTCAGATCTCCAATGAACCTGGAACACTTTCCATGGCCAACACCGGACAACCGAACAGCGGCGGCTCGCAGTTCTTCATCAACACCGTGCACAATCCTAATCTCGACTGGTTCACGGGAGGACCGTCTAAACATCCGGTGTTTGGCAAGGTGGTCGAGGGGATGGACGTGGTTAGCATGGTTGAAAAAACCGAGACCGATCGGCACGACCGCCCGGTAACGCCCGTACGAGTATTGCGCATCACTATTGACGACTAAGCCGAAAATCCAGTCGCCACGACCGATAAGGGTTGCTCATGTTGGAACTTTTTGACCAAATACAGGAGGCCGTCAACGCGATTGGCAAGCGCTGGAGCACAACGCCAAAGGCAGGCATTATACTTGGCACGGGGCTGGGATGTTTGGCCGAGGAAATTGAGGTGGAGGCCTCGTTGGACTACGAGGAGATTCCCAATTTCCCCAAGTCGACCGCGGTGAGTCATCGTGGCCGATTGGTTTGCGGAAATCTTCAGGGCGTACCGGTCATGGCCATGGAGGGCCGCTTTCATATGTATGAAGGCTACTCATTGAAGCAAATCACCCTGCCCGTGAGAGTCATGAAGGCCATGGGCGCCGAGATGATGGTCGTCTCCAATGCCTGCGGTGGCCTCAATCAGTACTACAAGTGCGGCGATATTATGGTCATTGATGACCAGATCAACCTGATGGGCGACAACCCATTGATCGGTATCAACGACGACCGCCTCGGGCCCCGTTTTCCGGACATGTCGCAGCCGTATCAGAGATCGTTGATCGAGACCGCGATGGAAGTGGCTCGGAAGCAGAACCTTCACGTTCATCGCGGTGTATTCGTGGCGGTGTCCGGACCCAATCTCGAAACCCGCGCCGAATACCGTTTCCTGAGGTGGATCGGGGCCGATGTCGTTGGCATGTCGACCGTGCCCGAAGTGATCGTCGCCGCTCATTGCGGTTTGCCGACGATCGGATTCTCTATTGTTACCGACATCTGTTTTCCTGATTCCCTTGAGCCAGCCAACGTCGATGAGATTGTCAAAACGGCGAACGAGGCCGCGCCAAAGTTGCGAGCGCTCGTGATGGGTTTGCTAGCTGAGCAAGCCAGCTGATCACGGTCCGCGCGCGCCCCCGAGGGTTGTCTCGAAACATCTGACACGAGGATTTCGCATCGACCGCCTGTGGTGCGATTCGGGCTAGTCCCGCCGCGAATCAACCAGCTATACTCCGCGACTTTTCTTGGCCTGCCGCTGGGGCAGGTCCATCCACAAATGGACGTTTTGGACCAAGGATGGTCAATCGACTAAGGGCGCGAGCTGTCAGCACGGAACGCTGCGTCAGGCTCACACGATTTCTGAATTGCCTGCTGGTGATGGCCAGCCTGCTGACGTTGCGCGCCTCGGCTCTAGCCAACGAGTCGCCGCAGCCGAGTCTCATGCGCGTCCGAATTGCCTGGCGTGCCACCGAGCCAACCTTATGGCGAGGCCGCCTAAGCCTTTCCGGAGGCCATTTCGCTCGTGTACGGAATCTGAGTACGGACGAAAATAGCCCTGGTTCGGTGCTAGTCGATGGCGGAAACCTGTCGGTCCATCGCCCGGACACCTGCCTAGGTGGTGAGGTCGAAGTCGACCTGTTCGCCTCGATGCAAGATACGCTGCGGATCGACTTCAACGGCAACGGCAACAGCAAAGAGCTGGAACCGGTTGAATTGCCGCTGGCCGAGCTGGCCCGGCAACCACAGTCATTTCAACTCGACGACCAAGGCCGGTCCATTCAAATAGAACGGTCGCCAGGTGATCAACTCCGCCTGGCCGGTAACCGCAGCCATTTCATATTCTCACCCGGTGAGTCGTGGAATGCGACGATTCAACCTCACCTGACGCCGCTACAACCTGGTCGCCGACTACGATTAGAGGCCGAGCTACGTGCGGGGAACGCCGGCCGCCCCGTTTGGAAGAACAGCCAGGAGATTCGATTTTCGGAAGACCAGCAGTCGATAGAGCCAATCGAGTTGGTATTGTCCCTTCCCAAGACCGCCGGTGTCTATGAACTGGACTTGCGCATTGCAACTCCGTTACTAAGAAACCCGTTCAGTGGAAAAGCGGAACCGGTGAGCCGTACCATACAATTGGTCGTGATGGGCAGCCAGCCGATTGATTCGCCACAAGTCTCTGCCTGGCGTTCGCTGTTGGAGTTCGATCCAACTCAAGATCGCTGGTGGGAGCGTCTAAAACTTCTACCGACTCGCAATCCGCTGTCCAGCTCGTCCAGTGCCGAAATGGGTAATCGGCGTACTGGCCAGGTGACTCGCGCGGGACGACGGCTGACCCGCATCGATCCCACTGGCTGGCAGGCCTACACGTTGCCAGTGGAGAGGGTGGGCCGCCCACACTTGCTCGAGGTCGAGTACCCTGTTGACGTTGCGCAGACTTTGGCCGTCAGCGTTGTGCAATCCACGGACAAACTCGGCAAGAACGACCTGGGTCCTGACACATGTATTCGCGTGGATGATGTTCCAGTTCCCGAAGGCGGCATGCGCTGGCTCCGGATGATCTATTGGCCGGAGACCAAGAACCCGTACGTGGTCATGGCCAATCAGGGAGACAGTCCCGCGGCGTTCGGACGCGTTCGCATTTCCGCGGGCTTGAAGGAGCTTCCGTCCGCCGCAAAACCCAAGAGAGACGATGGCCGCCGTATACTGGCCTTGGTCGACACTCCTTTTTTCGCGGAGACCTTTTCCGCATTGCGAAGGACCGATCCGAAGCGAGACGGTTCGGTGGAAGATTGGAACACGTACTACACCGGTGCCGATCGGCTCGCGCAATTCTTACAGCATGCCGGCTACGCCGGTGCCGTCGTCAGCGTCTACGAGGAAGGCGGCAGTCTTTTTCCCAGCGAGCAACTCGACGCCAGTCTGAAATACGATCGCGGGCGGTTGTCGTTCGACTCATGGGACCCCAACCAGAAGGACGTGCTCGAACTGCTGTTTCGTCGTTTCGATCAGGATCAGCAGGTACTGATTCCGTCGCTGGCCTTTTCCGCCCCGCTCCCATCATTGGAACGCCAACTGCGTGCGAATGAGGGCGGGGACGGTATCACTCTGCGACAATCGACTGGCGGAACGACCGGCGGTGAGTCGGTTCGCCCGACTCGCTACAACCCACTGAACGAAAGAGTTCAGCAGTCAGTCCGCGAAGCGATCGCGCAGTTGTCGGCCCGGTATCAGCACCATCCATCGTTCGGTGGCATCGCCCTTCGTCTGGAAGGTAAAAGTTTTTTGCATTTTCACGATGAACAGGACGGGCTGGAAGATCCTCATGTCGTGGATATGTTTCTGGCCAGTTTGCCCGAGGGGCAAAGACCAGCCCGCATGGATGATCCAGCAGAGTGGTTGGCCACTCCGCTCTGCGAGGCTTGGCTACGCTGGCGAGCGGGCCACATGAGTGACTTTTACGCGTCTCTGGTGCACCAGGTTGTGGGCACGTCGCCTCATGCGCGGTTGCTGCTAACGGTGAGCGATGTGGGCACCGACTCGCTGATTCACGAGGCGACTCGACCCACACTGTCACGCCGACGTGATGCGGTCGACCCGATAGTGAGAATGGGCGTCGATGTGGGACGGTTCACGGACTTAGACAAGCTCCTCGTTCTGCGTCCTTATCACTATGGTGGATCAGCGGCGCGAGCGGCGGCGCTGAACACAGACTTGAGCCTGGAGCAGGTTTTTGCTGATTCGAATTTCCGCGGGGCGATCCACACGCATCGAATGACGCCGTTCGAATTGGATCAGCGTTCCGAGCAAGTTTCCTTTCGCCTGCCGCACGGCAAGACTCAGCTTAACCCGCTTCAGCTTCCCGCCGGTGTGGTCAATCGCCGCCGTTTCACGCATGCGTTGGCGACCTATGATCCCGATCTCCTAGTGGACGGGGGCAACAATCTGCCACTCGGGCAATTCGATACGCTGATCCGTTTCAACGAAACTTTCAGCCATCTACCCGCGGGGCGCTTCAAGACGGTGGCGCTAGCGGAACCTGGCGCCGATCCCGTGATTGTGCGAATTCTGCGTCGGGACGGAGTGACAAACTGCTATTTGGTGAACGATTCGCCGTGGTCGGTTCGCTTTCAAGCCAAGCTCAAAACGCGTGCCGATTGTCAACTAGAGTCGGTATGTGAGTCCTGTCCAGTCGGTTCGTGGGAAAAAGAAGGCGAGTTGGCGAGCTGGACGTGTGAAATGGAACCGTACTCGATCGTGGCCGCACAGCTTACCGACGATACGGCCGAGTTTGTGGAGGCGGTTTCCGAAGTCCCTGCATCGGTCTTCTCGAGTTTGAGAGATCGGCTGACGGCCGTTGCCTCGCGCACCGCGACGCTGGGCGATCCACCAGCCCTCGACGTGATGGCCAATCCAGGCTTCGAGGTGTTTGCGTTGTCTGGTGAATCGCCAGGCTGGGAATTCAGCGGCGACGTCGACCAACGTAGTGGCGTGGACACCCAAGCCTACTTCGCGGGCCGCGCGTCGCTGAGGCTGAGCCATCACACGCAGCCAGTTCGGGTACTCAGTGACCGTTTTCCGGCTCCGTCGACCGGGCGGCTTTCGCTCCAGGCGCGCATGAAGTGCAACTCCACCACGCCGCTGCCGGTCGATTTGTGGCTTCAAGGTGAATTGAATGGGCAGCCATTCGCTCGCCGACAGCAAGTCCAGTTGGTGGCTGGTCGTGAAGGAGACAGTTCCTCATGGTCGTTGTACCCGTTTCATGTGGATGACTTGCCAACGGACGCAACTGGACATCTGCGAGTCGGTTTTGAATTGGGCCAGCCGGGGGAGGTGTGGATCGACGAGGTTCACGTCTACGACATCTGGTTTACACGCGCCGAGCAGAACGAGCTTTCTAAGATTCTTGCCCTAGCGGATCTGCAACTTCGGGACGGTAAACCCGGTGATTGCCAAAGGACCCTACAGCGCTACTGGCCCAACTTCATTCTGCAGCACGTCCCGGTCCAACGACCGCGGATCGCCCGCGTGTCGGCTGACATAAGTCCGCCGCCCACGGCTTCGCCAACGGATACTCCACCAGACGGCTCGGACGACGACCCTCCGGGCGAATCGGGAATGTTGAATCGCATGCGTCAGTTCATCCCCAAGCTGTGGCGCTAGCCATGGAGACTCAACGGCAAGGCGCTACCCGCCGGTTTTGAACGGCAAGGCGCTAGCCGCCGGTTTTTTGCACTCGCGATTCGAGCCCACAACCGATGACTTTCGGCTCGCAATTACCCCGGAGGCCAGCTCAGCGTGCGGCCGCCGAGGATGTGAAAATGAAGATGGTCCACTGACTGGCCGCCATCCTTGCCACAGTTGACCACCACACGATAGCCGTCTCCCAGATCCTGCTGCGCGGCGATTCTGGGAATGACTGTCCAGATATGCCCCAAGAGGGCCAGGTCCTCTCCCTGAATCGCTGCCACCGACGGTATCTCTTTGCGGGGGATCACCAGTATATGCGTGGGAGCTTTGGCGTCGATATCGTTGAAAGCCAGGCACTCGTCATCTTCGTACACAATGTCCGCCGGAATCTCACCGTCGATGATCTTCTTGAAGATGGTCTTCTCGCTCATTAGTTTCCTCGCTCACGGTTGACTTGATTAGCAGACGTCGCCGCATCTCTTCCGTCGATCGACTTTTCGGTCAGCATGACCGGAACGCCATCGAAAACGGGGTAAATCCAGCGGCCATCGTGGGTGACCAATCCAGCGTCGAGCGTTTGGCCCACCCGTTCACCCGACCGAAACAGGACGCGACTTTCTCGGATCGATTGGTTGAGTTGTGCCAACTTATCTGCTCTCAGATTCAGTAACTGGCCGCCGGTATCCGGGCAACGGAGTATTTCGGTCATTTCCGGGCGGTTCGACAGGGACGGCTCCTTTCCGGGTCAACACATCTTTTTCGGGCCAGCACATCTTTTCCGTGGCTACACAGTCTTCGCTAGCACGGTGCCAATCGATCTCACGAAAGTATAGCGACTTTGACGATTAGGTAGAGAGGTGCGTGGGCGATATGGAATCGGAGGCCTTGATCATAACTCCGCCAAATGCTGTCAGTGCTACTGGTTGTCTGCCGGGGAAACACTAGCCTGACGCGCAAGCGAGGAGAACGCGGTTTGCATTGCCAGCACGGCTCCGGTTTCGGACTCGCATGGCAGCGTTCAGCTGGTTCGCGGGGCAACGGCCCCTCTCCTCGCTTGCGCGTCAGGCTAGTGTTAACGTGGCATTGCAATCTATGTCAGCATTTGTCCGAGTTATGATCAAGGCCGGAATCGGAATGAGACATTCGACGTCGCATTTCGTTTGGCAAGCGTGCACCTTGTTTTCCGTACGCCCGCGGAGAAGGAAATCATCGACTGCTTCTTTGAACGCCTTTTCTCGAACGATGCTCAAAAAGGGAGCCTAGCGAGATGTTACCCAGATGGCTTGCATTGATGTCTCTGTGCGTGTCGGCCGCGTCGGGGTTTGCTCAGGACGTTCGCCACTATGGGGACAACGGCCAAAACCGGACTGAGACACCTCAGACGGTGAGACGGCCGGTCAGCGAAGTGACCTACGAAACACAAGCCCGGGCGGTGTACGAGACTCGCAACCAGACGGAAATGCAAACCTTTGCGCGACCGGTTTATGTGCCGGTGACGCAATACCAATGGGTGCCCCGATGGCACGGATGGTGGCGAGTGTTCCGCGGCCCGCATGTGGCCTATCATCTGATGCCGCAAACCGTTTGGACGGTCCAGCGACAGGAGTATCAGCTACCCTCGACGCGACTGGTCACGGTCCCATCGACGACCACGGCACAGGTGCCCCGCGCGGAAAACAGTTTCGTGCAAGGGCAGGAGGCGACGCGGGAACCAGTGGGTACGCTGCGAAGCAACTCGCAATTATTGTCCAGTCGCCCGACATTCGACGCGTATGCTGACCTGACGCACTATGGCGGCATTGCCAGGATGGATGCGGATCCGCCCAGGTACGGTCCAGTCGCCTCGTCTGGCGGATGGCGTCCCCGGCGATGACGGTTATCAGGTCATGTGTCAGCTCATGAAGAGCTCGTCGAGCGTCGCCGACGACGTTTCTGTTCAGTCTCCACGGACCACTCTTTGGTGAGTGATTCGAAGACTTCGGGCGATTCGTAGCGGACGACGTTTCCGGTTTCTTGCATGGGCCCTATGAGGCCCCGAAAGACAGGCAACCCGCGAAGCGAGAGATCGGTACTGCAATCATCAACACCGACTTGACTGTGAAGTTTGAGGACCGATTCCTTGGTCTGATAGTCCCGAACCCGCAATTCTCCATTTTTTCCGCGGGTTACAACGCGAAAAGTATCTTTTGACTTGGCCATGGTATCGAGTCCCTGGAAGTACGCGTCCATGCACATACGGAAAACGGACGACCACCGTCCGGGCACTCATGTGGCGATATAAAGGGTATAAAGGGGGTATCGACGTTCGGCTATCGGCGAGCGACTTTTCTTTAGTTGGGCCACCCAATGAAGACAGTAGATAGAATCGTCATCCGCGTCGGAATCGGCAGCCGATGGGTCATCAGGGTGGCTTTTCACCGGTTGTGCGTACGATTGGTCTCCGATGGTCAATCGTTTTGGGAACTTTCAGGTACCGCCTGACGCTGGCCGCGTAGTTTAGGAGGGAATAGCTTATTCCGGTTTCAACCATGTTCAGGACTATGGTTTCCCGAGCCGTTAAGATTGAGCACGATCGACTACAGCGCATTCTCCGCATAAACCGAGCATCCCACGCTTTAGGACTGAACCATCTTGCGTCGCGAGTTGTCGTGCAGTAAAGATTAGGGATCGAATCGAGGAGGGTATGCGAATGGCTAGCAACCTGATTCGAAATCAGGCGCCCGCTTGCGGGTTGCGGGTTCGAGTCCCGTGCCCTCCGCTGCTGAAAAACCCGGGGTTCTTTCACAAAAGCCCGGGATTCTTAGGACTTGCGAGCTTGTGTCGTCTTCCGGCCCACCGCTTGCGTTCGCGCACTGCTTCGCACCCTCAGGCACTGTTTCGCGCTCTGACTGCTGCGCATAGTGCAGCGCGCTTTGGGGCGATTCCTGGGGTTGGTCATCGGTCCCGGTGGCGCGCAAGGCATCCGCGAGAGGGACGCCAAGAAAATCCCGCAGCCGGTCCACCGCGTCGGCCTCTTGTCCAGGGAACAAATGGCCGTACGTGTCCATCGTCAACGTGATGGACGAATGACGCAACACTTGTTGGACAACCTTAGGATGTGCGCCGGTCATCGCCAGCCACGCGCCCGTGGTATGTCTTAGGGCGTGGAAATCGAACACCTTACCGTCGTGGTTCCACTCAGCAAGAAAGTCGCTTTGTTCGCGCCGGACACGTTCGTCGGGTGTCTTGGAATCGGTCAGCCACTCCTTACGCGCATCGGCCAGATCCTCCCGCAGCATTTTGGTCGCATCGTCCTTTGATGCAATGCCGAACACGCTGGCCTTGGGGGCTTTGGTGCGGATATGCGCCGCCAGCTGCGCCGCCAGGTCGGATTGGACGTACTGGCGTGCGTCCTGTTTATTCTTGGTGGAACGTCCCTTGCACGTGATGTACGGGGGGTTGGAATCGAGATACAACCCGCTACTCATGAGACTGCGCAGCTCATTGGATCGCAGCCCGCTTTGAATCGCCGTGGAATAAACTAGCACGCGCTCATGTCCAGTCATCCCGTATTTTGGTGGGGCGGTGTTCGTGACTGATTCCAGCCATCGCCATTCCTCGGGCAGCAACATGCGCCGTTCACGTCGTCGGTCGGTCTTGGGATTCGGTTTCTTCACCGACGATAGTGGGTCACGTGGTAGCTTGTGGTGTTCGGTCAGCCACTTCGTAAATGCCTTAAACGCAATCAAATAGGCTTCCACCGTCCGTGACGATCTACGTTCACCCAGGTCATTGGCGAAGTGGTTGACTCCGTCCGCTTGAATATCTGCGGCCGAGGAAAAACCCGCCGACTTCGCAATGGTGCGGATATAGCTGATGGTGCTACGGACGTGTTCAGCGTCGCGTTTCCCCGTCCGCAACTTGGCCTCGAAATCCGCCAAGTGAGAATCAATCGTCCGCTGCGATTCCTTCCCTATCCAGTCCAGCGCCGCATCGATGACTCCATCCCGTCGCAACGCCGCGTCGCTTTCAAGTTTGTTCGCGATTCTTTGAGCAGCCGACTTGTCCGTCGTTTTGCTGTTTTTTGATCGTCGCTTGCCCGTATCGTCAAACCATTGGATTTGCCAACAACCCGTACGTTTCCCGCCTCTTCGGAAAATCGAAGCCATGCTATGATGTCCTTTGCTAAATGATGTCTTTGGCCGTGACCGGGTCACCTCCGGGCGCGGCCAAATTTATTACCGCCGGTGCTGACGGCTCTTCACAACTTCCAGTCCCAAATACTCCGCCAACACGTCGATGGTGTCCAGCGACAGCCGGCTCTGCCCGTGGACGAATCGGCACAACTGACCCTCCGTGACGCCCGTGGCCTGCGCGATGCGATAGCGCGTTACGTCCGCGTTTCTCACGGCGT
>Ga0310121_10004327_pt1 | contig 12584 bp, 7 predicted proteins | sample CB27_Tmax_986_MG_FD_203504 | JGI IMG/M metagenome (GOLD analysis project Ga0310121, IMG submission 203504) | Marine microbial communities from Western Arctic Ocean, Canada - CB27_Tmax_986 | ecosystem: Environmental > Aquatic > Marine > Oceanic | place: Canada: Western Arctic Ocean | collected... | reverse complement strand
AGCAGAGAACGCTGAGAACTGCAGAGAATTAGTAAGCAGCCATCGTTGAAAAGGAGAGATCCGAAAGATCGATGCAGATTAATACTCGCCGTGCATGTCTAATGGGCCTCTAAAAATTGCTACGTGATGGCATCTCCCGAGTAGTCAACAAATTGTCCAAAGAGAATTATAGGCCTCTCGGCACCTCCGCGTTCTCTGCGCCTCTGCGTTAAATAGGGGCGCCTCTGCGGCGATCAGTAGAAACCAAGCTCAAATGTAGTGACGACTTTGCACTCACCCGCACTCGAAAACAAGTTGGAATTGGTGACTACTGGGGAACTTGGGTTAACACGCTGTGCCACGCAGGTGCGAAGCCGCCGACATGCTTACGGCCCGATTCGTCGCTTCCGCCAACGCGCTGAGCGACCGCCATTGAGACACGCGCGAGCACACGCCGCATCATTGCAGATTGATCAGCAGTATCGCAAGCACGCCTGTGACCCAGCTTGGAGCCTTTAGTAACGGCGCCTCGAAGACCTGTTGGCACCAGGGACACCAGGCCATTTTTTCGCCAGCGCTGACGGTGTTACTGGCGACCGGATGGCAGCAATAAGAGCAATGTATCGCGAGACGCTTCCACAGTTTTACAATCATCAATGCTGTAGACGATAAGGCAAAAAAATTTGTCCAAATACGTAAGCTTTACTCATTTGTAACCCCCCCCCGACACGGTTTGCTTGCCATTCCCACAACTGTCCCCAGTTACAAGTATAGCTCACGTTTTCGATCCATGCTTCAGCAAGCAGGCTCGACCTGTCATGGCTATTCTCCAGCGCGGTTGATCGCGACAAGTGCTGCCGGCGCCTTGATTCCAGCTGCCCAATAGACAGCATTGGTTAGCAACTGCTGAAATTCTGGTCGCTCGAAATCGTCCTGCGAACCGAGCGACGTATAGAAAATGCGTTGGCCTGCTGCCGGGGAAACCGTCCAGGCCACAGGCTGTGGAGCCTGGTCGCCGACGCGCCCCATCAGCAGCGGCACGGCAGGCTCAATCAAAGGACCCATCTTGTAGAGCCACGAAGCGACCGTGAATTCGCCGGCTGGAAAGCCCGCGACAAGCGGGTTACTCTTGGCCGCAGGATGAATCGACACCTGCGTGGGAGGATCGCCCTGATCGGCGTGATTTCCAAAATGCCCGTGGTAGTTGCCGCGCAGCACGTCGCGATCAAATCGCTGCCAGGTAGCTCGGCCAGCGGGCGTGGTTTCGTCGCGCGTGGCGAAGGCGTGACTCGTGGTGCGGACGCCGACGAGCGGCTTGCCGGCGGCAACAAAGTTGCGGACGAGCTGAAGTTGCTCGGGAGGCAAGGTGCGCCGCCAAAGGCTGAGAATCGCCGAGTCGGCGGTTTCGAGCACCTCAAGCCCTGGCAGATTGTGATTGTCTGGGTCATCATTGATTGCGTAGACAACACGGAAGTCCTTGCCGAGATGTTGATGCGCAAAAGCTGGCAGCGTCTTGTAGGTCTCGTACTCGAACTCCGACACGATCACCGCCAGCGTCGGCCGCTTGTCGTCGAAGAAGCGGTGTGGTGGGCCTCCGATGAGATCGCTACTAAGAATGGTGGGGCAGACGTGCTTCTCTATGTGTTCGATGATCAAATCAGTCCCCGTGTGATGATTCACGTGGGGCCACATCGCAGGGTTGTACATCGTATCGGTCAGATCGCGGGTGAGCACGACGTTGCGACCATTCTTTGCCATCTGCCGCAAGCCGAAGGGCCGTCCCAACACGCACATATTAGTATGCACGCCAACGAGGATCACATTGTCAATATCGCGCGCTTCGAGCAAGTTCCAGACCTCGACGCCACTGTCGGTGATCGCGTCGACGTCCTTGATCTGCAGAGCATCTGTCTGCCGCGTCCACGGCGCGGCAGGATTCTTGCCTGCCGCGGCGAGCTCTTCGTGCCACTTGCGGTGCACCTCCGGATCGTCGTCTTCGCCGCCGTCGGTTTGGTCGATCGGGTAGGTTGCCTCTTCCTCACTCGGGATCTCGTAGCACCACTCGCCAATGTCGGCAGGTAGGTTGTCGGCAGCAGGCGCCCGCTGTGCCTGGACCCGCGCTGGATGGTCCGCATAAGGTTCTACGCAGCTGCTGGGTGAATGGATGACCAGGGCCCCTGCCCCGCGCGCCGCTTCAAGAAACTCATTCATTCGGCCCGCCACGTCATTAACGCGCTGAACGGCGTTGTAGCAATGGTGCGAATCCCACATATCGCAAACGATAATTGCCGTTTCGTCGGGATTCCACTTTTCGACTCGAACGGCCGGTTTCGTCGCGCTTTTGCCCGCTTTCGTTGCAACTTGTTCGCGGAGATTAAGCACAAATTTGCCGTCGGTCAATTGTGCCTCCACTGCTAGTGTCCTACGCGGCTCAGTGGCCGTCCAAATGAGACTGAGAATTCCGAGAGCAATCCAGACCTTTAATTGTCGCATGATGAGGTTTTCACTTTCGGTTGATGGTCGTGTACTCGTTCATGTCAGTAATGGTTTATATTTTCGCAACATTCGCAAGTTTTTTGAACAGGAGAACGCCGAGGAAACAGAGATTGCACGTGGAGGGCGCTAGATGGTCATGTTGAATCGAAGAATTGGTTTCTCACGGAGCCACGGAGCCACGGAGATGAAGGACGACATCACTCGAACCAATCATGGAGAGACCTATCCCGGTCTCTGTGTCTCCGTGCCTCTGTGAGAAAAAAACGAACAAGTAGTTGCCTGGTAGGATACATCCTCAAAATAACTCATGGTTCACTCTCTGCTGCATCAGTTTCCTCCTGTTCCATCTTTTGGTTGCGGCCGAAGGCCGCTCTGGGTTCGATCCGTGGCTCTGCAAAGCTAGCTGTGCACTTTTCTATAGAGATACGTATTACAGCCGCAGTTGATTCGGCCGGCCACAATCGCCGCAACGAAGCGGCTGGGGATCAAGTATATCCGAAATCGCGGTTTCGGATGCAACGGCTGGCGGCTCGTTTCCTAGAAAGTGTGGACGGGAGGTCATATCCGAAGAAAGATCCTCCGCCGGTACATCCAATAGAGAATCAGCCAGAATACGGTTAGTATTAGCAGACCGACAACCAGCGGCTCCAGGGGTTGCCCGAGTGCCTGGGTAACAGGAGCACCCAAATGGGTGTGAAGCGAGTCTTTGACAAAGCCCTTCATGGTCCAGCTCATGACGTAGATGGTAATGGAGTTCATGCCGACTACGATCAAAGGAAACGCCCAGCGGGAAAATCGCCATATGTCGATCACTATGTAGAGCAAGGCCAAAGTTAGCAAGCACCAGCCACCGCTCACCAATACGAACGACGGTGTCCAGATTCGCTTCACGATGGGACAGACGCCCATGGCACCGAGGCCGTAGCCGACCACCAAACAGATCGCCCCGGTCGCGGCCATACGTATCAGTTTTTCGGCACTCGAGCGTTGGCTGCTGAGAAATCCGCCGGCGATCAATCCCAAGATCATCGTTGCGAGGGTCGGAATAAAGCTCAATGTCAGGTAACCTCCGCCGTTGTATCGGAACGGTTGCTCGCGGGGAAACAGATTGAGGAACCAAACGTCGAAATCTGCGGCAAGGTTGGAGTTCTTATTCCAATGCGCCTCGAATCCTGTCTTCAAGTGCTGCCAGTCATTGGGCACGCCAACCAACTCGTAGTTGAAGTCATCAGCAGGAAGCGGATAGAGGGCAAAGGCGGACCAAGTGCCGACCAAGAGAAGTAGCACCGCGATCCAATGATCTCGTGTCGGCCGCAGGCCGAGGAGAAATAGGAAGCCGTAGCCCAGCCCAATTTGAGTAAGCGTGTCTTCGAATGTGAAATTGGTTCTGCTCTGGCCCATCGAGCGCAGGAAAATTCCCAGCACAATCAACACCAACGCGCGATAAAAGGCGTGGACCGAAAGCCACGCCATCGATTGCCCTCGCCGCCGTCGGCTGGCAATCGAGAAGGGGAGCGCAACGCCAACCAGAAATGAAAACGAGGGCTGGATCATGTCGTGGACTGAGCAGCCTACCCAAGGAACGTGACTTTGATGGAAACAGAGGGCCTTCCACAAAGCGCTGCCCGAATAATGCTCTGCCACTCGGCAAAGGTGGGTCGCCTCGGCAACCATCAGCACCATCGCCAGTCCACGGTACGCGTCGAGCGAACCGAGCCGTTGTTGGCTTGGGTTTTCGATCGCTTCAGTCGGCGTTGTCTCACTCATATTCGTCCGTCACCAGCAGTTTGGGCAATTCGGTGCACACGGTCCGTCCCGCTACGGGAAGGCTTTTTCGTCGTCAATAATCTTAATCGAAGTCAATGTACGGGCTAGGCATAAGATTAACAATTGGTCGCCAGCCGCCAAACTTTTGATCAATTCCGTTCCAGCATTCTCCTCCGAGGTGTATCGGCCATTCAGGCGCAGGCCCGCGTGGGAGCAAACCCGATTTGTGTGCGTCAGCAGATCTATCCTCGCAGTGGCGCAATCTCCTTGACGATCCTGACCGTATCGACCGCCGCGCGGGCAGGCTTTCGCGCCGTGTCAGCGATTCCCGAGACAACCTTGGTGATATTGTGATCAACGACGCCCCGCTGCGACCAAGCATTCAGTTTTGGGGCGGTGATGTAAACGGAAAAGGCGTGGTGGCCCGACCCAGGCCGCTCGCCGATCACGTGCAAGATGGCCCGATGAGAGTTGTCAGCTGGGAGTTGTCCATACAGGATTTCACCAATGCGATACCCAATCCGAACTCGGCCTTCTCGTACTAGGATGTGCTCGGGTGACGGGGTATAGCCAGCTTTCGCGAGCGCCTGGCGAACCTCTTGCAGATAGGGCTCCAAATGTCCGCGGTCGGTGAGCGCAAACGCGTCCAGACCGTCGGAAATGACAATCTGCACATCGTTGGCGCCGGCGTGCGCATCGCGCAGCCGCTGTAGTTTGATCAGCGATGCGTTGTCGAGCGCCTCGCCGGTGGGCGGATGCAGAATGTAATCTCGGCGTCCGCTCGACTTCGAATCCACCGTAACGGCATGCGGTACGCGCTCGGCAAAGTTATCAGGCAGCTCGGCCCATACGCACTTCTTAGAATCGGCGTAGAGGTGGCGAATGCGACTGTCGAGTTGCGGTTCGAGGACCCACGGTTGGTCCCCATATCCTTCGGCAATGAACACGCCCCGTGCTTCGACTTCGCTGATTTTGCGTCGACCTTCGGCCAGGATCGTGGCATCCGATCGCTGGTCACGCCTTTTACGTCGGTATTGCAAATAGACCCAGCTTGGCTGACCGAAATGCTCGGTGGGCCGCCCCTCGGCGTCAATAACGCCAAGAGATTGGTAAAACCGCCACATCGGGTCGCTCACCTGGTAGCCAAACTTTTCGCGAATTCGGACGTGGTCTTGAAAGGAAGTTGTTAAATAGCTCAGCATCGGATCATTTTTTGTCGGCAGGGCCATCAAATAGGCTGGGCAAGCAGGCATGACTTGTTCAATGCACCAGTCCAAGTCGTCCAGGTCCACGTCCATATGCAGTGTGGAACAGACGTCCAATCCGATGGTCAGACCGTGCAGCTTGCCCATCACGATGTCTTCCAGGCAGCAGCGAACGAGTTGCTCTCGGATACGAAAAATCTCCGGACCGATGAATCCAGCGACGTCGTTGACGTGCACCCACGGCGCAGGCTGTTGCCCCGACCGCGCCTGAGTAGTGGCGATCTCTTGCGTCAGCGCGCGAGCAAAGCCGTATTTGCGCGCCTCGTGGATCACCATGTCGAATCCCTTGCCGTGGCCGTTGGTGGCATCGGCTCCCTGCCCGGTCTCAAAATATAAACCGTACCTTCCGGTACGGGAGGCAGCATGTCGGGCCATCTTCGAGACGCTAATATCGAACGTCTGATTGGCGTCCTCGACCCCAGCAAGACTTTGAAACCAAAGTGCGGTTGACCCTGGATGAGATGCTTCAACCTTCGCTTGAGCGTCGATGTGGGCCAGCACACAGTGCGGCATCACGTCTTCTAAGTCAAACGTCTGCAAAATGTCGGCTAGCGCCAACTCGACGGCCGTCACCGATTCGACTTCGCTCGAAACCGGATTCGTCCCCAGCAACACATCGCCGACGGCAAAAGCAAAGCTATTGAACACCTGCCACTGGATGTCGTCGGTGTGGTCCGTTGGAGAATTCGGCTGGACGCGAGCTCCCATATAGCCGCGAGCGCCAATTTTCGAACCGGGCAAAGGATTGAACACCTTGGCGCCAACCGCGATCAGTTGCTCGCTGGTCATAAGCTTGACCACACAAGCGATCACGTCGCTGGGCAGTCCGGGCATGATCTTCTTAATGTCGTTCTCGCTTGATCCTAACAAGAATTCTTGCAGTTCACCCAACGTCCAGTCGGCCAGTTCCTGGGTGATCGTCGCGTCCACGGCCTGTTCGATATATTGGAACAGCGCGTCTTCAAATACCGGCTGCGCGTGCAAGTCGCCGATGCGAGTGCTCGCCAACAGTCGGCGTGCGCGCTGGCGGGCGGCAGTGCTGGTCGCCGCTAATCCGAGCGACTCGTCCCCTTCCTTGAACTCATTGGCATGGCCGAGAAGCTGCCTGTAAAGCGTCGGTGTAAACCCATCCGGATGGTGCCGCAGGTGGGCAAACAGGTCTTCCGTCGCTGTACTTGCCGGTACCCGGGTGCCAGGGTGCCGCTGCTGGGCAAAGGTTTGTGAGCGTCCCAGACCGAACGTGCAGGCCGAAATTCCGCCCACAACGCCCGATAGGAAGCGACGGCGTTGGATACGAGATTCAGCAACCACCTGGCCTGCGGAATGCATCACCCTGCCCTTCACTTGGCCCTCGGATTGGAATACCCTGCCCTCGGATCAGATCACCCTGTCCGGATCGGTTCACATGAGTAGGGTTGAAGCAGCCGCTGAGCGTTCCGACCACTAAGGCTTTTCGCCCCGCGCCAGTCGAGCGTTGACGTCTTCGATATTCGAAAACTTCGCGTGGCAGCGAAAGCGAGGGGCATCACGCAGTCAATCGACAGGTCGCGCCGGGGGCAGCACAACCATCATAGGCAACCAAAGGTAGGCTCTCTAGATGCAAATGCGCAGCGCAGCGGATCAATTGCGATGCCTGACCAGGAATTTAGCGCCTTCAACCTGGCGATCGCTTCCGGCCGCCACACCTTGCCGGTGTTTCCTCCACGTCTCAGCGGCTGGAAGCCACCGCTACGAAAGAATCACACCCCCCAGAGCAGAATCGGCGGTCACCGTCACTCCGTGGCGGAGGATCTGTTCGGCACCCCAGTTCTGTCTGGAGAACCAGTCGAGTCGGGAGGCTCATTCGTCGGGTCTTGGCTTGACAAGAAGCGTTGCAGCGCGGTTAAGTCATCGGTGCCGATCAGATCGACGCCGGCGCGGGCCAACTCATTCCACACGCGAGGATCGTCTGGGGTCGCCCAAAAACGTAGACGTTGCCGTCGTTGGTGGACTTGGTCGACCAGCTGCAACAACTTCGCCTGTTGCAATGCTGGCATCGGGCCCTCGCCACGCCATTGGAAAAACTTGGACCAGTTGTCGCTCACCAATGGTATCAGCTCGGCCGACGTCGGTCCGTCGAGATCGCTGAGCCGGCCGTCCAGGAAGACTCGGCGGGGGCTACTCGCGTTGATCTCACCGGTCGGACGGTTGCCGCTGACAATAACATCGACAGCGCGGCGGGTCAATTTGCCCGCGGTGACCGTGCTGCACATCTCTTGGTATTCCGCCAGTACTTCGTTTAACTTTGCGTAGGTCGTAGGCCCGTCCGACTTGATATCGACCAGCAGTGTGAAAGCGGCGCCCCCTTGGTAGACCTCGCCGCCCCTTCTGGCGACACGTGCACGGAGCGGATCTAAGTAGAGTGCCTGCAATGTGCGGCCTGGTCGTAATTCGTGCCGATCATGGCCGACGAGCAGCAGACCCTCCTGCAGGAAGATGTCTGCCTCGACGCTACAGAATCCATGTCTCAAGGCGTCAAATAGCGGCAGCCGGTGGTGGTAGTCGTTGTGTGCATGGGCGCGGGGCAACGGACGAGCCTCGGCCGCCAACACCGTTGTCGATACAAGCCACAGCAGCGACGTTGCTAGAGACTTCCAGTGGTCTTTTCTTGTCCAAATCATAGCTTAAACGACTGCGGCTTGCTCTTGGACGACGCCAGAGTCGATCGTCAGGAACCGATTAGCGCGCGCAGTCGACGGCTCACCGTGGCTTGCCAATAACAGAACGCCGCCACCTTGGCAGAACTCCTGCAGGATACTCATCACTAGGTTCGCGTTTTCCTCGTCCAGATTACCGGTCGGCTCGTCGGCCAGGATTAGCTCGGGCCGAGCAATGAGTGCCCGCGCGACTGCTACCCGTTGACATTCCCCCACACTGAGCTGCGATGGCTTGTGACGGCGGCGATGAGAGAGTCCGAGCTTGTCGATCAACGCGTCTGCGTCTTCGCGTGAGGCGGCGCGAGACATGGCACCGAGCTGAATATTATCGAACACGTTTAGATAGGGAACGAGGTGGAATAATTGAAATATAAAACCTATCTGCTGCGCTCGAACGCGACTACGGGCCGCGGGATTTAGGGCGTAGAGGTCCTCACAGTCCGCAATGGCTACGTTACCGCTGGTGGGCCGCTGCATGCCGCCGATGGTCAGCAAAAGCGTGGTTTTGCCCGAGCCGCTTGTCCCCCGCAGACAAACAAAATCTCCCCGATTCAGCTCAAACGAAACGTTCTCGAGGCCAACGATCGACTCACCGCCAATTTCGTAGTTTTTGCATACAGTGCGCAGTTGAATCATTCGGCTATTGTCTCCGCTGTTTATTCTGTTTTGGCTATCCTGTTTTGGCAATCGCGTTATGGCGATCATGATCTGGACATTGTGTTGTAGCTATTGCCTACTAGTTATTGTCTTCTAAGCACTGCGGCTGGATCTTGCGCGACCGCCAAAGCGGCAGGAATAAGACTGGCAGCTGCCGCAAACAGGGGAGTTACCAGCAGCGCATACCAGAACAGGGCCGGCTGTGGCTGTATTGCTCGAGCTGTTACCTGAAAGATGCTCGGTCCGTACGCCATAGCGCCCCAAGTTCCCAGCGCTGCTCCAAGCACTGCCGAGATCAGACCGATCAATACCGCCCTGCCGAGAATCAGCGAAGCAATCGACGATGAACCGTACCCGAGCGCCCTCAATAGACCAATTTCACTGGCCCGCTGTCTGACGTTGATCACCGCCATCACCCCGACCCAAGCAGCAGCAACAAGTAGCACCGCTGCGATCACAAAATGAGCATGACGGTCGCTCGTTTGTCGCTGTCGTGCCCGCGCCTCGGCAATGGTAGATAGCATCACGACGCGTGTGTCGGGCAAAGTGCGCTCGATCTCAGCCTGGAGAATGTCTCTCGGGTTCTCCGACGGCGTCAAGCAGAGGCAATCGATCGCTTTGATTTCGTTGATTTGTCCGGCCAGCCCCAGGATCGTTTGAATGTCGGCCAAGGAGCCAACGATCCTCAGGTCGTCGATCGAGCCCATTTCAGGCATGCAGCGAGCGATGTGAAACGTGTGTCCGCTGAGCAGCTGATCTTCGTCCTTCTTCCATTGCATTTGGTCGGCAATCTCCGATCCGATGTGAATCGATCCCGGCTGAATCGCTCGGACCATGAGCGGCTTCTGCTGACCTGGCGGAGCACGCTCTTCTGAAATGCCCATCAGCAGGACTTCGCGTCCACCCAACTCCATTTTGCCGTGGAGGACCGATACCAGATGGTTGTAGGACAGGTTTTCGACCTTCGCCAACGCATCGAGCGAGTCTTCCGGCATCGTTTGATCAGAATAGCCTGTTAGATAGAAATGGTTCATGTCGGTAGCTCGCGGAATCACGCGCAAATTAAATCCTAAGTCGCGCATCAGCCGCTTCGTCTCGCGGCGGCTGGCCGCCTCCGTAAGTGCCAACATCGTACAAAGTGCCACCGCCGCGGCGATCGCAAGCGCAGAGAACAGAAAGCTAGCCTTACGGCCGCAAAACTCTTTCCAAATCAGGCGAATAACGGTTGTCATGGCAACTTGGGTTGGCAAATTGTGAAGCAAACGTCCCAGCATATGCCGCAGACGTGACGGGCCAAGCGATATCGATCCATTGCGAGTATCTGGAACAAGTGTAGCGGCAATCGAGATGGCATGGAATTCCCAAGTGAATAAGATGATTTACGCAGATTCGCTGATGTTCTGCGAATTATTGGCACTACGCGGCTGTCGCCGCACAGTTCTTCGGAGAATTAACGGCAAGAGAATTGTGGGGGGGCGTGGCGTCGACTAAGTTTAACTGTAACTTCCTATGGGCCGTCGGGGCGACTCCTCGTCCATTCGACCCTTTTGACCTGTCGAGCGACTCCAAGAAGGCGTCAACGAATGACGAGAAATGGCATGGGTGAGGGGACAATACTTGGGCGGCTATGGCTCGTAATAAGAGGGCATGCAATGAGGCTGCGGCGCCGGGCGGAGCTAAGCTCCTTCGCCAAAATCTCCATCGCGCACTTACCGGTGATCCTGCTGGCGACGTGGTTGGTTGCCAACATTTCCTCTGCGGAAGATTGGCCCACTGCCAGCCTCAACCCGCAGCGGAACGCGTTTAGCTCCGACCGCGTCGATCCGACGCGCCTGGAAGTCGCCTGGGAACACCACGCAAGCCGACCTCCCAGCCCGGCCTGGCACGGTCCGGCCAAATGGGATGCCTACAATGACGTGCGAATGCATTCGATGCGCAACTACGACGAAGTTTTTCAGCCGATTTGCGTCGGCGAAGACGTCTACATTGGCTCTTCCGTCGAGGACTCGGTGATTTGCCTGGACGCAGCAAGTGGCCAGGAGAAGTGGTCGTTCTGCACCGACGGACCGGTTCGCATCGCGCCAACTTTTAGTGATGGGAAATTGTATTTCGGCTCGGACGACGGCTACGCCTACTGTATTCACGCGACTGATGGGCAGCTGGTTTGGAAATTTCGCCCTCGCGACGCGCAGCGACTTGTCCTGAACAACGGTCGCTTCATCCCCTTGTTGCCGATCCGCAGCGGTGTCGCAGTCGACGAAGGGATCGCGTATTTTGCTGCTTCGCTGCTGCCGTGGGAGAAATCGTATCTGTGCGCGGTCGATGCTGAGACTGGGTCCGCGAAAGGGACCAATTGTTTTCTGCGCGAGTTGGACAACATGACGTTTGAAGGTCCGTTGGCAGTCTCTCCTCGCCTACTCATTGCGCCACAAGGTCGAGTGCCCCCGATGCTGTTTAGTCGTCGTAGCGGAAAACAGTTGGGAGCTCTCGAAGGGGGTGGCGGCAACTTTGTGGTCGTGCTTCCCAATTCCGAAGTTGCTCACGGCCCAGGAAGTAAGGCCGGAGAGGTGAATACCAGCAGTACCGAATCACGCGAAAAACTGGCAACGCACAAAGATGCAAGAGCGCTGGTTCTGAATGAAGACCGTACTTTTGTCCTCTCCAAGAGCTCCATTGGGGCCGTCGATAATCTGACGAAGCAGGAAGCCTGGCGGACACCGTGCGTTGATGGGCTTGCGCTGATCGGGGTTGGTAACACGCTGTTCGTCGGCAAACCGAATCGTGTCGAGGCGTTTGATACCCAGGACGGGAAACTTCGCTGGGCCGCAGCGGTCGAAGGCAAAGCCTTCGGGTTGAGCTTTGCCCAAAACAGGCTGTTGGTGAGCACCGATCTTGGTGTGATGGTCGCCTTCGTACCAACGGCATCCAAGAGTCTCGCAAAGCCGACGACGTTCGACAACATAGAGCCCGCTTCGCCCCTTGAGCCCTTGGATACTACTGGTCTGGCAGCCATCGACACCAATGTTGGTCAGGACCTAATCGGACGTTGGGTGTTTCAAACGCCTTACGTACGCGGATTCTCCGTGGAGAATCTCGCTGGCGGGCGACCCGCGGTTGTCGTAGGGACCATGAAATCGACGCGCGTCGGTGAGTATACGGCCCTAGAAAATTCCGAGGGAGATACCACGATTACGATCAGCGAGGATCTACATAAGGCCCAATTGCCCACCACGGAGATGACCGCCGCTGCTTGGGTTCGGATCGACAAGCCGCAGCCCTGGGGAGGCATCATTGGTCTGTTTCAAGACAACGGCAAAGACGAGCACGGATGGCTACTTGGCTATCGCGAATCTAAGTTTTGCGTTGCTCTGGCCGGCGAGAACGGCGACGGAGCCTTGACTTACTTAACGGCCAAGGACGACTTCACCGTGGGCGCCTGGCACCATGTTGCCGGCACCTACGACGGCGATGTCTTAAGTCTTTTTGTCGACGGCGAGCTGGTAGCGACAAGCGAGCTGCAACATGGCTCGATCCGATATCCGGCGGCCGGATCTTACGTCATGGGCGCGTATCGTGACAAGGATGAAAATTTTCCGCTGATCGGGTCGATCCATGAAGTGCGCGTTTACCAGCGGGTCTTAATTGCGGCCGAGCTGGAGGAGCAGTTTCAAAAAAAATCGAATCGTTTTCCTCCGCCAGCGCCCGCTATAGAAAAGCCAGAGAC
>Ga0310121_10004325_pt1 | contig 12586 bp, 8 predicted proteins | sample CB27_Tmax_986_MG_FD_203504 | JGI IMG/M metagenome (GOLD analysis project Ga0310121, IMG submission 203504) | Marine microbial communities from Western Arctic Ocean, Canada - CB27_Tmax_986 | ecosystem: Environmental > Aquatic > Marine > Oceanic | place: Canada: Western Arctic Ocean | collected... | reverse complement strand
CCGAGAGATTTTAGTCCCAGTCGACAATTCTGACCCGTCCCAATGGGCCGTCGACCGGGCCATTGAGTTATGCCGTCGCTCCTCCGGCCACATCACTGGTAACCACGTGTATGCCGCTCGGCTACACGACGTTCGCTTCCGTCAGCTGGAGACCGGACTCCCCGCCCAATTCCAGACGGCCAAAGAGATAAAGCGCCAGCGCAAGGTCCACGACAAGCTGATCGAGAAGGGGCTCCAGCTCATCTCCGATTCATTTCTGGACCAAACTGAGAAGCGGTGCAAAGCCGCGGGCATTCCCCTCACCCGCCAACTTCTCGAGGGTATCAACTACGAGGAGATCGTGCGCGAGGCTAACCGCGGCACAGGCCGTCTCCCCAGTCTCATCGGCTTCGACCCCAACATCGCCCACAAGTATGACGGGGGAGACACCGTGCGGAGCGACGTTCGCCTGGGCGAGGACGGACGCATCGTCGGTGAAGACGAGGAACAGGACGAAAAGCTCGCCGGATCCAGCGGACGCGACTACGACCTGCTCGTGATGGGCGGACATGGCATCGGCCGGCAGCCCTTCAGCCAACTCGGCGGCGTGACGGCGCGGGTACTACGGCAGATCGAGAAGGACGCGCTCGTGGTGCGCGACGCCCGCCCGCTCGAGGGTGGCCGCTGGATAGTGTGTGTGGACGGCTCATCCTACGCGTACAAAGGGCTTCGCCTCGCGCTTCAGTTGGCCCGGGATTACGGCGCCAAGCTCTTCATCTGCAGCGCGTTCGACGTCGAGTACCACCACGTCGTGTTTGGCAACATCAAGGATGTGCTGTCTGTGCAGGCCTCCAAAGTGTTCAAGTTCGAGGAGCAGGAAGAACTCCACAACAACATCATTGACAAGGGTCTGCTCAAGCTCTGCCAGGCCAACCTCAAGCGTGCGCAGGTGATGGCCCAAGAGTATCCAGAAGTGGAGATGGAGACCCAGGTCCTGGTGGGGAAGCCCTTCCAATGCATCCTGCAGTGGATCGAGGAGATCGATCCCTCTCTCTTGGTGATGGCGCGCCACGGCGGCCATCGCGTCGAGGGCACTGACCTGGGCTCCCAAGCCGAGAACCTGCTTAGGCTGGCGCCCACCAACGTGCTCCTCGTGGGCATACAAGACGTACGTCCAGACGAAATCCCCTGGATCGAAGAGGACGGGGAAAAGGGACTGGAGTGGGCACCAGACGCCGAGGTGCGGATCCTGCGGGTGCCGCCCTTCGCTCTCGGCATCGCGCGCAAGGCGGTCGAGGAATTCACGCTTGACAACTACGGCTCCGGCGCCAATGGCACCTACACGGAAACCGGGAACGGGGCAGGGCAACGCGGAGCGTCGGTGCCACCGACCAGCGCGGACGGCCTGCCCATGGTGACTGGCGAGCGGCTCGACGAGGCGATCAGGAAGCTGCTTCCGACGCACATGCAGCTGATCATGGGGATCGGCACTGCCGAAGAGCTTGCGCTGGCCGAGGTGAAAGCCGACGAGGCGATGACGCGCACCGCGGTCGAAGGGTCTGACTCCGATGCCGTGCCCGACGCCACGATGGTAAGCGTGAAGTGCCCCTACACGGGCCACATCACCACCCGCGAGCGTACTGACAATGATCCTGTCGTGTGGACCACCGAGGCCTTCGATCGCCTCCGCCTGGTGCCGCTCATCGCACGTCCCCTCGCCCGCAACACCGTCGAACGCTTCGCACGCGAGCACGACTTCTGGCGTGTCACCACCATGGTCATGGACGAGAACAAACAAGCTATGATCGAAGCAGATGAGTTCGACATGGACACGATGTTGGTGATGTTCCGTGAACTCCAGACGAAGCAGATCAAGGCGCAGGCGGAGGGAGTGGACGGGCTCACCCCAGAAATGCGGCGCTTCATCGAGGAGGCGAAGGCCCAGGGAGTCACGCGCTGCCCGATTCGGGACGTCGCCGAGCAGGCCGATCAGTGCCCCGTCGACATCAGCACAGTCACTCCCGCACAGGCTAAAGAGGCCGTTGAGCAGTTCATGGCCAAGGAAGCCGGACCATCCGAACCAGCCGCGACCGAGGCGGGAGACTGACGCGTATGGTAAGAACACCTCTCTCGATGCTGGATGCGCCGGCCGGCCTTCTCGAGCGGTCAGTACCCAATCCGGGTCGGGACGCCGGACCGCGGACTCATCTGCCCCACGTCGTCGCGTGGAACCTCACGCGCCGCTGCAATCTCGCGTGTTCTCACTGTTACATCTCGGCGGGCTCCTGGCACGCAGCAGCAGGTGAACTCCCGACTGAGGCATGTTTTCGGATCGTGGACGAGTTGCTCGCGGTCAACGGTTCTCCCCTCCTCATCCTTTCCGGTGGGGAGCCACTGCTCAGGGACGACCTGGAAGCGCTGGCTGAGCGGGCCACGGCAGGCGGCGCGACGGTCGTGGTCGGCACCAATGGCACCCGCCTGACCGACGCGCGCATCCGTTCCCTGATGGATGCTGGAGTCAAGGGTGTCGCGGTCAGCGTGGACTCGTTGGAGGCACGCTACCACGACCGGTTCCGCCACGGAGAAGGCTCCCTCCAGCAGACTCTGGACGCGGTCGAGCGCCTGCGTGCCCACCGGCTGGATTTCATCGTCCAGACCACGGTGACCCGTGGCAATAGGGACCAGTTAGCGACGTTAGCCGCCTGGGCGGCCGAACGTGGGGCGGTGGCATTCAATGTCTACTTCGTGGTGGCGACGGGCCGCGCCGAGCACATGCCTGGGCTCGCGCCTGCGGAGAACGAAGACGTGCTACGTGAACTGGTCACACTAGAAAAGGACTACCGCGGACGCATGATGGTACGCTCCAAGTGCCAGCCACAGATCATGCGGCACGCGGTAACGTCCGACGCTGACTCCCCTCTGCTCAACTATGAGACGCGCTGTCCGTGCGGCACGCACTATTGCCGCATTACTCCTGAGGGCCAGGTAACGCCGTGCCCGTACACACCCGCGGTGGCCGGCGATCTGACGACTTCTTCGTTCGGCGACATCTGGGACCATTCTCCCCTCTTCCTCACCCTCCGCACTGGCACGCTCAGTGGGAAATGCGGGCGCTGCGAATACCGTGCCGTGTGCGGCGGCTGCCGCGCACGCGCTTTCGCTGAGGGCGGCGACCTGATGGGCCCTGACGAATCGTGTGTCTACGAGCCGACCGGATCCGCGCCGCTCATCGAGGCGCACAGACCGGTCACCTATGGGAGCGCCGCGACAACCGAAATGGAGTGGACTCCCGAGGCATCGGCGCGCGTGAGCATGATCCCGAGCTTCGTACGTGGCGTCGTAACCGAGCGGGTGGAGCGGTTCGCTCGGGAGCGGGGATACCCCCGCGTGGATCTGGAGGTGATGGCCGAGGTCAGGAGGGCCATGCCGGCGGATTTCTCGAAGCGGCTCCCTTTCTTCCTGCAGGAAGGGGGTGAAGCATAATCGGTGCGCGAGAGCTGAACGGTATCGGCCGGCTACTCGGCGTCGCCGCGGCCGCGGCTGCACTCGTGGCACTGACGCCCGCCGGTCTCCTGGCGCAGGCTGCCGAAGCCGCCAACCAGAGCACCGTATCCATTCCCGCGTATGGGAGCTTCCCGGCACCCGGAAGCCGCGTGGCGATCTGGGTCGCAGCCCAGGTTCACCTCTTCTTCGCTGCGTTCGTGTTGGGCGTGCCCATGTTCGCTGTGGTCGCCGAGGCGATCGGCATCTTTGGCAACGACTCGAAGTACGACAAGCTCGCCAAGGAGTTCACCCGCCTCCTGCTCGTGTCGTACTCCGCCACGGCTATATGGGGGGCCATTCTATCCTTCGGACTGATCACCTTATACCCCGGATTGTGGAACTACCTTGCCCGCATCTTCGCACCCTCTATGTGGGTGTACGTGGGCCTGTTCTTCTTCGAATCGTTCACTCTCTATCTGTACTACTACGGCTGGGAGCGGTGGCACGATGGCAGGGCCAAGCTGATGCATTGGTCACTGGGAATCCTGCTCAATGTCTGGGGCACCGCGGTTATGTTCATCGCGAACTCGTGGCTCACGTTCATGATGAGTCCGCCAGCCGAAGTCGTGCCTGACACTGCTCCAGAAATGGTGAGATTCTGGAGCGCGTTCGCGAACGCGACCTGGATGCCGATCAACGTCCACCGCATGATCGCCAATGTCGTGTTCGGCGGTGCTATTGTCGGGGCCTACGCAGCTTACCGCTTCCTCACGTCGAAGACGGATGAAGAGCGTGCCCACTACGACTGGATGGGTTACGTCGGCAACATGATCGCGATCGGAGCACTGATCATCCTGCCGTTCGCCGGCTACTACTTAGGGCGTGAGATCTACGAGTACAACCAGCAGATGGGCATCACCATGATGGGCGGTTTCATGAGTTGGCTCTGGATCATTCAGGCCTTCCTCATCGGCGTGTTGTTCTTGGCAGGCAACTACTACCTCTGGGTCGGTATGGGCCGGATTCCGGGCGCCGAGCGGTACATGCCGTACACGAAATGGATGCTGGTGGTGCTGGTACTAGGCGTCATCGTCTGGGCCACACCCCACACCATGATCGCGAACCGCGACGAGCTCGCCGCTATGGGCGGTACCCACCATCCCTTCCTCGGGGTGCTCGGGGTCATGAGCGCAAAGAATACGGCGGTCAATCTCATGATCCTCACGACGTTCTTGTCGTTCCTGCTCTACCGGCGAGCCAACAAGCGTACGGTCGTTTCCTGGGCCCGTACCGGCACCATGATCCAGACAGTCATCTTCGTATTGGCCGCCGCCATCGTATTGTTCTACGGAGTCTACGGCTATTTTGTCACCGCGATCGTGCGCATAGGTTTTTCGGTCTACCAAGTGCTCGCCGTGCTCGCAGCGATCGGTGGTGTGGTGACGTTGGACATCATGATCATGCGCGGGGCCGAAAGTTACGGAGCCATCCGTTGGGGCCAGATGCCCCCAAGATCCCAGTACGCTCTCTTTATTTTGGCCGTCACTTTCACATGGCTAATGGGACTGATGGGATTCGCCCGCAGCGGCATCCGCCAGCATTGGCACATCTGGGAAGTGATGCGCGACACGAGCGAGTTTGCTGCCACCCCGCCCCTGGGCTACGCGGCTCAGGTGATCAGCTGGTGCGTGGTGATCTTCCTCGGATTGGTAGGATTTATTTTTTGGGTAGGGAGCCTGGCCGAGAAGCCCATCATGAGCCACCGGCGGCAAGACTCGCTGCCCCCCACCGACTCCCGTCTGGCCTCAGCGCCGACAGGAAACTGACCGGAGCCGCCAAGCGATGTGGCAGACTAACCTAAAGATCTTGCTGGTCGTTCTCGGGACAATCGGTCTCTATACATGGGTGGCCAGTGCGATCCCTCAAGTGGCCTCCGAAGTGCCCGAAGAGCTGATGTTCTCGAACGACGTTACGGCTAATGATCTCGTTATGGCCGGGGAGCAATTGTTCGCCGGCGCCGGAACGTGCACCGCGTGTCACGGGCTCGGAACGCGCGCTCCCAATTTACTCACTGATCACGCCGGGGAAGGAACCATCGGACAGCGCTGTGGAACCCGTGTGTCCGGGCTCGACTGCAAGGCTTACTTGCAAGCGTCAATGACCGAACCGGCCGCGTTCGTCGTCGAGGGCTTCCCCGAGATGGTCTTTCAGGCGCGCGCCTTCTCGGACGCCCAGATATGGTCACTGGTGGCATTCCTGCAATCCCAGGGGGGCGAGGTTACGGTGACCGGCGACGACATGGAGCGCGCAGCCGATGCGGCAGATGGTACCAGCGCGCCTGCCGAGCCGAGCGGCGGCTCGCCCGTCGCGGCGAGCCAGACCACTGACGCTCGCGTGCTCCTTCAGGAAAACTTGTGCCTGGGCTGCCACGCTATCGACGGCGCCGGGCCTCCGCTCGGACCCAACTTCGATGACATCGGAGGCGCGCGCACGGCGGAGCAGATCCGGAAGGGCATTCTGGACCCGAGCGCCGACGCGGCACCTGGGTTCGATGCTATGCTAGGAGTGATGCCGGCGACCTTCGGTCAGTCACTGAGCGCAACTCAACTCGAAGCTATCGTGACCTTCTTGGCGGCACGGAAGTGAGGCGTCCGACGTGAGGCTCTGGCCTAAGGAACCGTTATGGCAGGTGGTAGCGATCCTGGTGATGGCCTTCCTGCTCATCGTATTCGGGATCCCCTATCTCCCACCTCTCCTGGGGATGCCCAGCGCACCGATCCCCAACAGCGTCGTGGTCCAGTACATGTTGACCGCCCTGGTAGGCGTGCTTCTCTGGGTAAGTGACAACGAGGCCCGCTGGCAGCAATTCAAGCAGCCGTTCCACGCGGTCATGGTCGAGGAGCGCAGGAAGCCCACCCGGATGATCTTGCTGGTACTCTTGCCTGCGCTGGTTGCGTTTATCGCCTACAGCCGGGTGAAACCGTCACTGGACGCGCCTCCGTCGTTTCGGGCCATCCATCCCGCACCGCCCGGCTCGATCACGTTCCAGGGGCGCACCATCGAGATCACTGGCCTCGAAAACCCACTGCGCAGCCGAGGGTCGCTGGACGAGCACTACGAAGAGGGCAAGAACATCTACTACGAGAACTGTCTCGCCTGCCATGGGGATTTGTTAGACGGGCTGGGACACTACAGCCACGGCTTCAACCCCACACCCTTGAGCTTCCAGGACGTCGGCACCATCGCCCAGCTGACTGAGAGCTTCGTGTTCTGGCGAATCGCCAAGGGCGGGGTGGGGCTCCCCAATGAGGGGGGGCCCTGGAACTCCGCCATGCCGGCCTGGGAGGAATTCCTGACGGAAAACGAGATCTGGGCCGTAATCGTCTTCCTCTACGAACAGGCCGGTAAAACCCCCCGCACCTGGGAAGATGCCGGTGAGCATGCTGGGGAGAGTGAGCTATGATGGGGAACCGGGCGCTGGTCCTGGCCGCGTTCCTGCTGCTGCCACTCCCTCTGGCAGCCCAGGAAACGGGCAACGAAGACCCCGCCGGCAAGGTGGTCTACGACCGTTGGTGCGCCGGCTGCCATGGGACCGATGGGCGGGGAGAGGGCCCCGGAGCGCTGACCATGCTCCCGCGACCCCGCGATTTCACCCGTGCCCTCTATCAGGTGCGCACTACGGGGTCGGGAGAACTGCCGACCGACGACGACATCATGCACGTTATCAACGTCGGTATGCCCGGGACCGCCATGCCAGGTTGGGAGGACCTTCTGAGCTCCCAGGAGCGCGAAAGTCTGGTCACCTACCTGAAGAGCATGTCGCGCTTCTTCAATAGCACTCCACCGCCGGCCCAGCTCGAGTTCTCCAATGCCCCTCGGGTGAGTGACGCCCGCATCGCGGAGGGCGCAGAGATCTACGAGCAGGTTGAGTGCTCGAAATGCCACGGGCGGGCCGGACGAGCGGATGGTACGTCCGCGCCCACCCAGAAGGATGGCTCTGACCTACCGATCTATCCTGCCAACCTGACCCAAAACTGGAGGTTCAACGGAGGCGGAACGGTAGAGGACATCTATCGGATCCTGCGCACTGGGCTGGACGGGACACCCATGGCCTCGTTCAGCGACCTGATCGACGCTGGCGTGATCACTGACGACCAGTTCTGGAGCCTGGCGCACTACGTGCGGAGCCTGTCGCCCGAGGAGCCCCCCAGGATCCGAGAGGTGATCACCGCCGCAGACGTGGGGGAAGGGGAGCTTCCAACCTCTCCCACGGACGAGCGCTGGGAGACAGTGGACAAGTTCTACATTCCACTGGTTGGTCAGATAGTAGTGAAGCCCCGTTGGTTTAATCCCCGTGTGCAGAACCTCTGGGTACAAGCCCTGCACGACTCTGCGGATGTCGCCATGCTGGTGAGTTGGTCGGATCCGTCGCGAAGCCCAGACGAGGAATGGGCCCCTTTCGCTCAGCGGATCGTCGAGACTATGGGACCCAAGGACAAAGGCTCCACCTGGGCGCCGGGAGCCCCCGATCAGCTGGTCGTACAGTTCCCACTGACGCTCCCGACAGGGATGGAACGACCCTATTTTCTGCAGGGCGACGCACGCCGTCCGGCCTATATGTGGAGCTGGCGGAGCGATCATGACAGAGCGGTGGAGATGGTGGCTCGCGGACTCGGCACCGGCCAGGAGCAGCCCGCTTCCAGCCAACAGGTGAGCGCTGAAGCTACCTGGGCGGATGGCGAGTGGCGCGTGCTCTTCCGGCGTTCGCTTGCGACACCGGACAGCACCGCTGACCTTCAACTGCCACGCGCCACGGTAGTCCCTGTGGCCTTTCAGGCCTGGGACGGGAACAACGGCGAAGCTGGGAATCAGGCGGCGGTGAGCACCTGGTATTTTCTCGCGTTGGAGGAATCCGTCCCCATCACGGTGTTCATAACCCCGCTCGCGGCATTTCTTCTAACGGCGGTGCTCGGCTTGGTGGTGGTCACGCGGGCTCAGCGACGGGAAGAAGAGATGCCTGGCCGGAATTGAGGTAGTTTCCCGCGGCAGAAAGCAAACACAGGACCAAAAAATAACCAGAGAGGAGATTCGAGATGCTGGAGATACCTGGAAACAGGGGCCTGGTAGCCTTTTCATCTGTGTTGGCGTTGATCGCCGGATGTGGCGGCGGTGAAGCAAGTTCGGGCGCTGCCAGTGGAGACCAACCCGCTGCGGGAGCTGTAGTGGAACACCCGGTTGATGCGGCCACAGCCGGTAGCGTCAGCGGCACTGTCACGTTCGCCGGGGACGTGCCCGCCCCTGCTGCCATCGACATGGCCGACGAGCCCTCTTGCCAGGAGGAAACCGGTGGCAATGCGGTCCGGGAGAACGTGGTGGTGGGATCAGGAGGCGAGCTAGCCAACGTTTTCGTTTATGTGAAAGAAGGACTGGACTCTAGCCTTGAATTCCCGGCGGGTGATCCGGTCGTGCTCGACCAGAGGGGCTGCACTTACCGTCCGCACATAGTCGGGCTATCCATGGGACAGCTGCTCACCGTGCGGAACTCGGACGATGTCCTTCACAACATCAACGCTACACCCACAGAGAACCGGGGGTTCAACCGAAGCCAACCCCAGGTCGGCATGGAGTTCCAGACCAGCTTCCCCACACCCGAGGTCATGATCCCTGTACGCTGCGACGTGCACGGCTGGATGGACGCCTACGTCGGCGTCACCCCACACCCCTACCATGCCGTGAGCGATGCCGACGGGATGTTCGCGATGGATCGCCTCCCTCCGGGAGATTACGTTCTGGAAGCTTGGCACGAACTGTATGGCACGGCGACCCAGAGCGTGACCGTTGAGCAGGGCGGAATGACCAGCGTGACCTTCGAGTTCAATGAGACGATGGCGGGGCGGCCGGTGCCCATGGGACCAGTCCTCGTGGTCGATCACGCCACCGGCACGATGCTTCGGACGACACCTCGGTTGTAACGACCACCACGGGCCGGGGCCTGCACCCCGGGACTCTCCCCGTCGCTGACCTTCTTGGCACAATAGGAGACGCGCGCGATGCAGAATTGGTCCTGGCTGATGGACGAGAGCGCCTCGACCGTCGGGCCACAGATCGACCGACTCTACTACGTGATCCTAGTGATCACGGGTATAGTCTTTTTCGCCACCGAGCTGACGCTGCTGTGGTTCATATTCAAGTACCGGCATCGCGAAGGCCGAAAAGCGGAGTACATCCACGGGAGCACGAAGGCTGAGATTGTCTGGACGACGGTTCCGGCCATCATCGTGATAGCAATCGCGCTGGCCAGTGGTGGACTGTGGGCCGAAATAAAAGATCCCGACAACGTGCCCGCCAACGCGATGACTGTGATGCTTACGGCCAAGCAGTTCGAGTGGAACCTCACCTATCCAGGGCCGGACGGCGAGTTGAACACTGAGGACGACTTCACGGTCCGGAACCGCCTCGACATCCCGTTAGATCGGCCCACACGGCTTGAGATGTATTCCGAGGACGTGATCCACTCCTTCTATATCCCCGACTTCCGCCTCAAACAGGACGTGGTGCCTGGCATGGAGTTGATGATGTGGTTCCAGCCCACTCGCACCGGGGAGTTCCCGATCGGGTGCGCCGAATTGTGTGGGATCGGACACACACGCATGCGTGGAACGCTCACTGTCCACACCCCTAGCGAATACCAGACCTGGATGAACGAGCAGCTCCAGGCCCAGCCGTGAGGCAGCGAGGATCATGATGGCGACCACCGTAGCGGCGTCCGGTAATCACGTGACCGGAGCCGAGCATCACGAGCTCGGCTTCATCCGGACCTACATCTTCTCGACCGATCACAAGATGATCGCCAAGCAGTTCCTCGTTGCGAGCCTGGCCTTCCTACTGCTGGGCGGCCTGCTCGCCGCTGTAGTGCGCTGGCAGCTCGGATTCCCTGGCCAGGCCATACCGTTGATCGGAGGGCTCTTCTCCGAAACCACGGCGCCGGGCGGCATCATCCTGCCGGAGTTCTACAACTCGCTTGTCACCATGCACGGGACGTTCATGATCTTCTTCGCGATCATGCCGCTGATGCTGGGCGTGTGGGGCAACTATTTGATCCCGCTCCAGATCGGGGCGCCCGACATGGCGTTCCCACGCCTCAACACGTTCTCGTTCTGGGTCAGCATTCCGGCCGGCCTGATCATGTTGGCGGGGTTCTTGGTGGTGGGTGGCCACGCGGGCGCTGGATGGACGTCCTATGCCCCGCTGTCCGCCGACCCCGAGTTCAGCGGCGTATACATGGGGCAAATCCTTTGGCTGGTTAGCCTGACCATCCTTGGTTTTAGCTCCCTGACCGGCGCGGTGAACTACATAACGACCATAATCAACATGAGGGCGCCGGGGATGACCTGGTTCCGCATCCCGCTGCCGACCTGGGCGCTGTTCGTCACCTCGTGGCTGGTCTTGCTCGCAATCCCAATACTGACCGGTGCTTTGATCATGCTGCTCTTCGATCAGACTATCGGTACCGGGTTCTTCGCGCCGGCAACCGACGGCGAGCCGCTGCTGTGGCAGCACATCTTCTGGTACTTCGGCCACCCCGAGGTTTACATCCTAATACTGCCGGGCATGGGTTTGGTGAGTGAGATCATTGCCAACCGGTCACGGAAGCCGGTTTTCGGCTACCACTCCATGGTTGTGGCGCTGATCTCGATCGCGTTCTTGGGCTGGATCGTGTGGGGCCACCACATGTTCCAGAGCGGCATGAACCCGATGCTGGGCACCAGTTTTATGATCTCCACAATCGTCATCGCGGTGCCGTCAGCCATCAAGGTGTTCAACTGGATGGGCACCGTGTGGCGTGGTGATCTGCACTTCGATGTACCTATGCTCCACGCGCTCGCGTTCGTGTCGATGTTCATCATCGGGGGTCTGTCCGGCATCTTCATGGCCTCGGCCCCGGTGGATATCCCGATCCACGACACCTACTTCATCGTGGCGCACCTCCACTACGTGCTCTTCGGCGGCAGCCTATTCGCCATCTTCGCGGGGATCACGTATTGGTTCCCGAAGATGTTCGGCCGGATGTTCGGCGCGAAGCTCGGCAAAGCGCATTTCTGGCTTACGTTCTTTGCTTACAACCTGGTCTTCTTCCCCATGCACAGCATGGGGCTCAAGGGCCACATACGGCGCATCTACGATCCCAACCAGTACACGTTCCTACAGTCGATGCAACCTCTCAACACGTTCATCTCGTTGGCAGCGTTCTTCCTGATCGCTGCTCAGCTCATCTTCGCGTTCAACTTCTTCTGGAGCATGTTCCGGGGCGAGAAGGCCGCGCAGAACCCCTGGAACTCGAACACGTTAGAGTGGGCCCTCGCGCCCACGCCTCCTCCACACGGCAACTTCGTGGTCACGCCGCAGATCTACCGGGGGCCTTACGAGTACAGCTCACCTGAGTCGACCGACGACTTCCTCCCGCAGCACCTGCCGCCCGACCGAGTTCAGCGGCCGCCAGTACCGCGGGAACCCGGCTTCCTGCCCACCGAAGACTGACGGCCGAATATGAGCAGCCACACGCCCTCGATCCAGGAAAACATGATGGTCCGCGACTCGACGTTCGAGCCGGGGATACAGGTCTACAACATGAAGCTGGGGATGTGGGTGTTCCTCTTGAGCGAGGTGATGTTCTTCACCTCGCTGATCGGGACCTATATCATCCTCCGCTTCGCCCACCCTGACCACTTTGCGGACCCGGGCGCGGTGCTGAACGTTCCCTTGACCGCGTTCAACACGTTCTTTCTGATCTGTTCGTCCATGACCATGGTGAAGGCGTTCGCGGCGATTCAGAAAGGGGACCAGAAGGGCCTCAAGCTCTGGCTTCTGGCGACCATCTTGATCGGTGCGTGTTTCGTCGGAATCCAGGCGATCGAGTATGCCGCGCTGATGCATGAGGGGTTCGTACCCATGGCGGCCAAGTATCACGCGCTCGGGCGCTTTGGGGTCGAAGGCGGCCCTATGGTGGGCGGACCGCTCTATGGGGCGACGTTCTACACCATGACCGGATTCCACGGCGCACACGTCAGCATCGGGGTCATATGCCTGACGTTCGTGCTCATCCGAGCGATGCGCGGACACTATA
>Ga0310121_10004324_pt1 | contig 12586 bp, 11 predicted proteins | sample CB27_Tmax_986_MG_FD_203504 | JGI IMG/M metagenome (GOLD analysis project Ga0310121, IMG submission 203504) | Marine microbial communities from Western Arctic Ocean, Canada - CB27_Tmax_986 | ecosystem: Environmental > Aquatic > Marine > Oceanic | place: Canada: Western Arctic Ocean | collected... | reverse complement strand
GCATCAACCAGTGCAGCCGCTTCTCCGAGCGGGCCATGGGGTCTCCAGTCGTTGCTCGGACAGCCAATCTAGCGGGATTGCCACCGTCCCACGAAACATTGAACCGGCACACCCGTGCCACTCCCCCGACACAAAACGCGGTACGCGACCCACGATGCGCGTGCGAATCTGGCTGCCCCAATCGAGAACGATTGTTCTCACCGAACGCTCCTGAGAGCCCGCGCGAGATCGCCGCCGATCTCGGCCTGCCCGAGACCATCGTCGCCAAAGACCTCCGACGCCTGCACAAGGCCCTCCTCCGACGCGGCCAGCGCCACCTCACGGCCGAGGGCCTGCGCGCCGTCGATGTCTACAAACGCATCCAGCGCGTCCTCTGGGACGGCATCGACGAACTGCGCGACGAGGGCGACCACAAGGCCGTCGCCCCCTTCGCCCGCGCCCTCACCGACACACAGAAAGCCATCGACGCCATGAACGAACGCATCAACCGCGACCTCAATGACGAGGAAGACGGCCTCGCCCTGCGCGACATCGTCGCCCAGTTCGGCCACGACGAAATCGAAGCCGCCGCTCAGCCCCATCTCGAGAACGAGGCGCAGCCGAGCCCGACGCCAACCCCGACGACAGCGCCAGCCGCGCTCGATCCCGCCAACGACGACTCCGACGCAAGCGACGACGAGACCCCCTCCGAGTGACCCCACCCCAACCCCACCAACAACCCCAGCAGCGACGCCAAAAACCCCACCCCATGGATCCCGCCACCATCACCACCCTCGGCACCGCCCTCGGCGGCCTGCTCGCCGCCCTCGCCCAGTGGTCCTGGCTGAACGGCCCCCGACGCAACAGCCGCCGTGCCCGCATCCGCCACATCGAAGACCGCCTCGCCACCACCGAGGACGCCCTCGACCGCTGCCTCTCCCAACTCCGCAGCAAGCGCCGCCGCCGCCAAAGACGGCCACCCCCACAAGCATCGCGCGAGCAGGGGGCCACGGGGGCGTGCCGCCCCCGTCCTAAAACAACAGCACGGCTCAACACACCACTCCCCCTCACCACCCCAACACCACCGCCACATCCCCTCGCAACTCTGCCTCCGTAATCGTCCCCTCGTAGCGCGAAAAGATCCGCCCATCCCGATCAATCACGAACACCCACGGCTCGCTCGGCAGCCGCCACGCCTTGAACGCCGGCGCCTCGCGTAACGCCTCCGGCTCATCCGGGTTCTCAAACACCTCCACGTGGATCGCATTCAGCTCGCCCGCGTTCGACCGCCAGACGCTCTTCACCACCTCCAGCGCCGGCCCGCACGTCCGCGAATGGCAGAACGCCGGCGTCGAAAAGATCAAGACCAGCGGCCGCCGCGTCGCCAGCGCCTCATCGATACTGAGCTGATACAGCCCCGGCTCCGGCGACCGATCCGACGTCAACCGATCGACGTCCGGCTCATCCGCCAGCGTCCGCGTCCGCACCGCGATCGCCTCCTCGCCCACATTCGGCGCCGACGCCCACTCCCGCACCTCCAACTGGAACAGCACCTCCACTCGTTCCAGATCGTCCGCTTCATCACCAGCGGAGTCATCGTCGATCAGGAACTCCAACCCCCAACGCCCCGCCGTCGGAAAGAACGCCGGCACCACATACACCCCCACGCCCACGAAACGCGCGTTGTCGGAAAGACTCGACCCCTCTGCGTGGCGATGACTCGCCGGCACCGGATCGACATCGCCGTAGCGAATGAACTGAGCGAATTGCGTCGAACTCGCGGCCGGCTCCGGATCCGACGCCAGATCCTCCAGGTCGAACAGCCGCACCTGCACGCGCAGCCCCGCCAGCGCCAGCCCCCGCTCGCCCACCACCGTGAAGCTCAGCCGGTTTGCCCCCACTGCGAACTCCGCGTTCGCCAGCGTCGGCAGGAACGGCGCCTCCACATCGACTCGCACCGTCTGCCAGCGGCTCCCCGCCGGCTCCCGCGCCGCGCTCGCCGCGTCGTCCGAATCATCCTTCACCGAGACCAGCACCCCCACCGCGATCAGCGCAGCCACGACCAGCACCGGCGCCACCAGGCGCGCCACCCCACGCACTCCCCGCCCCCTCACCACAGGCCCACGTTCCACCGAGCGAACTCCCTTCCGACTCCTTCACCAGCCCAGACTATTCCCCAACCCGCCGCCGGTCTCTGCCCGCGCCGCCCATCACGAAAGCGGGATGCGCGCATCCAACCCCGAGCCGCATCCAAGCCCGCCACGCCCTGAACCAATCGGCTCAGCCGATTGATGTAAGCCAATCGGCTGATGCCCCGAGCTCAACACTGCCCCAGCCTGGCTTCCGGCGCCCACCAGAGCGCCGGGCCCGGGCGGCCGGGCACAGCCATGCCGGGGGCGCGGCACAGCCCACGCTATCCCCGCCTCGAACCGCCCGCTATCACTGAACCCCACCGCCACCGACGCCCAGCAAGAAACTCGCCGGCGTGCCCTCAGAGACCCTGCCCCCACCGCTCGCCCCTCCGCATATCTGCGCCCACGCCGACGACCTCGTCCCCATGCGTTGGGTCTAGGACGGCGGCGCGCTCCTGCACAACGGCATCCTCCTCAGCCCTCGCCAAATCAACGTCCTTGCCACCCTCGGCCACGGCTGCAGCAACCGTGAGATCGCCGCCCGCCTCTACCTCGCCGAATCCACCGTCCCCACCAACGTCAGCCTGCTCGGACAGCAGCTCCACATGAACCGCATCCTGCTCGCCCTGCTCTGGGACCGCATCGCCCGCACCTCGCGATCTGCGCAACCAGCTACGACGCTCCAGACTCGATCGACGTGAACGCTACTCGTCCTGTAACGCATCCAGCAAGAACGGCAGCACCACCTCCGCGAACGGCGCCGGATGTTGCAACATCACCTGATGGCCCGCCCCCGCAACCGTCTCCAGCGCGCCATCGTCCAACACCCCCGCCATCGACTCCGCCACCTCCGCCCGCATCACCGTGCTCTCCGATCCTCGCACCAACAACGATGCACACCGCACCCGCGCCAGCCACGGCTCCACATTCCAGGCTTGCAGCGTCGCCAGCGTCGCCGGATCCCACTTCGGCACATGCCCCCCCTCCACCCGCGTGAACGTATACGGCAACAGCCAGGAAACGAGCTCCTCGTCCGCGCCCGGCAAGAACGCCCGAGCCGCATTCGTCATCGACTCAAAGTCGGACAGCAGCCGATGGCCCCGCTCTCCCACCTCGCGCAAGTGGTCCGTCTGCGTCGCCGGCGGCTTCGCCTCGATATCCACCACCACCAGCTTCTGGACCGCCTGCGGCCGCGCCCCCGCCAACATCAACGCCACCAAGCCGCCCATGCCGTGCCCGACCAATGCGAAGCGCTTGACCTCCAGCACCTCCAGCAGTGCCTCCACATCGGATCGATAGTCCTGCAACGTATAGGCGGGCGGCGTCACCCAGGCCGAATCTCCATGGCCCCGCAGATCCGGCGCGATCACACGCCGATCCATCGCCAACGCCGACGCGAACTGGTCCCAGATATGCGCGTTGCCCATCGCCCCGTGCAAGCACACCACCGGCGGATCGGTGTCACGCTCCGCGCCCCAATCCAGCCAGGACAAAGTGCGCCCCTGGATCGTCGTCACGGACTCGCGAAAGGCATCGATCGGCAGCACGAGATCCCCATCTGGAGCCATCAGGCGTGGCTCCTTTGCAATTTAGCAGCGATTCCCTTCGGGTCTGTTTCCTCGCCGCTTGAACGCGCGCCCGCAGGCTGTGCCCAGTTCACCGGAGGCCGGATTAGGCTCCGACCATTCCCGGTCTCTCGAACGCGGAGTAAGCCTCGATCCCTCCCCCCAGCCAGGCGCGGATCAGGGTTCATCGTTATGTCGTTTTCAGCCAGATGATGTTCCAGCTTGACCTTTTCCACCTCCAAGGCGTTCAATGCTGGTGGTGGGACGTGAACTCTCGGACAGGCGCCAACCCGCGCCGACGGGAGTCAGTACATGTCGTACTCCACGATCAATTCCAAGGGCCAGCAGTACTTCTTGCACGGCAAGGACGTCACGCTCAAGAACGGCCGCCTCCAGCGGATCTACTTCTTCGCCAAGCAGGCCAAGGACCAGGACCGCCTCGACGCCATCCCCGACGGCTTCGAAACCGTCGAGAACATGCAGACCGGCCTCCCCGTCCTGCGCCGCATCAAGATGTCGGCCTAGCCACACCCGGCTCAAGCAGAACGCGAACCCCGGGCACGGCAGCTCAACCTTCGTGCGCGGGTTCGGCTCCGCGACCCTGCCCCCTCCGTGGCGAGCCGCCATCCTCACCGCCCAGCGCGCGTCGACAAGTCGCTGCAGCCCCCGACGGCTCGATTCAGGCCGGCGCCCCCAGCACCCCCAGCGCCGCGCGATGCAGGCGCGCATCCCCCGCGGCCACCACCCGCCCATCCGATTCCGCCCCCAGCGGTCGCCCGCCCCAGTCCGAGATCACACCGCCCGCCCCCTCCACCACCGGCACCAGCGCCGCGAAATCGTACAGCTTCATGTCCGCCTCCACCACCAGATCGACGAAGCCCATCGCCAACAGCCCGTACGCGTAGCAGTCGATCCCGAACCGCGTCAGCCCGCAGACCCCGCTCAGCCGCCCGAACGACTCCGCGTGCGCCCCCGCGAACTGATCCGGTGACGTCGCATAGACCGTGGCCGACGCGAGATCTTCCTTCGCCCGCGTGTGTGTTACTTCACCGTTGAACGTCGTCGGCAGGCCGCGCGCGCCCGACCAGCGTTCGCAGCTGATCGGCTGATCGATCATGCCCACAACCGGCTCCCCCTGATGCAGCAGCGCCACCAACGTCCCGAACGTCGGTTGTCCGCTGATGAACGCCTTGGTCCCGTCGATCGGATCGAGCACCCAGACCCACTCCGCGCCGGCACGATCGCTCCCGAACTCCTCCCCCACGATCCCGTGCCCCGGCGCCTCCGACGCTAGGATCGCCCGCATCACCTGCTCCGCCTCGCGGTCGGCGGCGGTGACCGGGCTGCGGTCGGCCTTCACGTCAACGGCGATCGGCTGTCGGAAGTACGGCCGGATCGCGGCACCCGCCGCATCCGCCAGTCGCTCCGCCAGCGCCCGATATTCAAGCAGCTCCGCCTGGTCCGCCATGCCTGCCAGCCTACCTTCCACGCAGCACCCCCACACCCAACAACCGCAGGGGGCCGCGGGGGCGGCACGCCCGCGCACCAAGACAATTGTCCCCCCGCAACGGGGGACCTATCATGAATCACTCACCGACCCTGGTCGCTGGGTTGGGCTCGCGAGCTTCACGGCGCCAGCCGTGCAACGATGGCCGCGCTCACGCGCTACCGTGCACCGCGCCGTACGGGTGGCATCCGCGGCGATCGAAGCCAAGCCCCAGCCGGCAAGAAGGAGCCGCTCAGACATGGGCAACATCAACGTGGCGATCATCGGCGCGGGAAATTGCGCCTCGTCTTTGATCCAGGGCCTGCAGTTCTACCGTGACGCCAAGGACGGCGACGAGATCCCCGGCATCATGCACCCGGTCCTCGGCGGCTACAGCATCAGCGACGTCAACATCGTGGCCGCCTTCGACGTCGACGCGAACAAAGTCGGCAAGGACCTCTCCGAAGCGATCTTCAGCGAGCCCAACAACACAATGAAGTTCACCGACGTGCCGCATCTCGGCGTGCCCGTCGAGCGCGGCATGACGCACGACGGCCTCGGCAAGTACCTCAGCGAGATCATCGACAAAGCCCCCGGCCAGACCGTGGACATCGTCGGCATCCTCAAGGAGCGCGAAGTCGACGTCGTGATCAACTACCTTCCGGTGGGCAGCGAGGAAGCGACCAAGTGGTACGTGGAGCAGGTGCTCGAAGCCGGTTGCGGCATGGTCAACTGCATCCCCGTCTTCATCGCCCGCGAGGAGTACTGGGCCGACCGCTTCCGCAAGGCCGGCGTCCCGATCGTGGGTGATGACATTAAGAGCCAGGTGGGCGCCACCATCGTTCACCGCGTGCTGACCCGTCTCTTCCAGGACCGCGGCGTCCGCATCGACCGCACCTACCAGCTCAACTTCGGCGGCAACACGGACTTCCTCAACATGCTAGAGCGCGAGCGCCTGGAGTCGAAGAAGATCTCCAAGACCAATGCCGTCACCTCCCAGATCGACTACGAGTTGCGGCCCGGCGACATCCACGTCGGCCCCAGCGACCACGTGCCGTGGCTGTTGGACCGCAAGTGGTGCCACATCCGGATCGAGGGCACCACGTTCGGCAACGTCCCGCTCAACCTGGAACTCAAGCTCGAAGTCTGGGACAGCCCCAACTCGGCCGGCGTCGTGATCGACGCGCTGCGCTGCGTCAAGCTCGGGCTCGACCGCGGCCTGAGCGGTCCCCTGCTCGCCCCCAGCGCCTACTTCATGAAGTCGCCGCCCGAGCAGTGGACCGACGACCGCGCCCGCGACGAAGTGGAGTCGTTCTCGCAGGCCGCCGCCGAATAGTGGAGCTGACGCCGCGCCCGATCGGTTAACACATTCCGTGCGACCACGCCACCCGGCACCCCGCCAGCAGAGATCCGTCGAGCCGAAGCAACGCGGCCCATCCCGGCAGGCCGCCAACCCACGCGCGTCGATCGTGCGGGGGGATACGGGGGGCGCGGCCCCCCGTCCTAAAACGGAAGCCCTCCGTCGTGAAACAGCAAGCGACACAACCGACAGCGCCGCATACGCTTGAGCCGCTTGGCCGTCTCCGGCACACGGCCCGTAGGGAATTACCTTGCTGCTCCTCCTCGCCTGGCGACTGGCGGGCCCGATCGCCCTCGCCCTGCCGCGACGCCTGGCCTACGCGATCAGCGGCCTGCTGATGGACCTGGTCTGGCACGGCTGGCCGCAAGGCCGGCGCGCGATGCGCGCCAATCTGCGCGTCCTGCTGGCCAGCGACGACCCGGCCCAGATCGACTACTGGAGCCAGCGCCAACTGCGTCGCTACGGTGAGTTCCTGGTCGACACCGCGCGCTTGCCGTCGCTCCAGGCTGAGCTGGCGCCCGACCTCTTGATCAGCGAGCAATGGCCCGAGCTCAACGACGTCATGGCCGGACCGCGGCCAGTCATCTTCGCCCTGACTCACTTCGGCAACTGGGACGTGGCCGGCGCCGCGCTCTCGGGCTGGGCGCAGCAACACGGGACGCCGCCGCTGCACGTCCTGGCCGAGTCGCTCGGCAACGACGCGCTGGACATGATGATGCAACGCGAACGGGACCGGCTCGGCCTCGTCTCGATCCCGATCGAGCGCAGCCTGATGCCCGCCATGCGCGCGCTGCGCGACGGCGCCCCGCTCGCGATCCTCTTCGACCGCCCCCTGCGGCCCGAGCAGCCCGGCGTGGACGTGACGTTGGGACCAGCGCAGGCTCGCCTGCCCGACGGCCTGGCGCGGCTCGCCCTCGCCACCAATGCCAAGGTGGTGCCCTTCGGCAACGCGCGACTCCCGGGGCGCGATTTCCGCTTCCACCCCCTCGTCGACTTCGGCTTTGAGTACGCGCGGACCGGCGGCCGCGCGGTCGACACGCAGCGCCTGATGCAAGGCCTCGTGGACGTCCATGCCACCTGGTTCCGCCAGTACCCCGACCAGTGGTACCAGTTCCGTTCTTTCTTCACGCCCCGAAACAGGTGGGACTCCGCGGCGGGCGCGGGCGCCGATCAGGCGCGGATCCACGTCGATGGCGGACTCGCCCTGCCCGAGACCGGCGCCGTCCGTGCCGGAGCGGACGCGGCCGGATGAATGGGGGGTGATTGCGGAATGAGCGGGCGGCTGATCGGCTGGGGGTTGCACGCGATCGCGTTGCTCAGCGTGGTCGTGCCGCTGCGTCTGCTGTACGCCTTCGCCCGCTGGCTGGGCTGGCTGGCGATGCCCATCTTCGAAGGCCGACGCCAAACCGTGCGCAACAACCTGCAACGGCTCCACCCCAACTGGGAACCCGACGTACTCGACGTCGCCGCCAGGCGTGTCTTCGAAGAGAACGCGATGTACTACATCGACGCCGCGCTGCTGCCGCATCTGCCTCCGCAACAGGTGCTCGACGACCACCTCGCGATCCAAGACCTGGAGCTGCTGGAGACCGCCGTCGGCCGCGGCAAGGGTGTCGTCCTGGCGGGCGCCCACCTCTCCAACCCCGAGCTACCCTTTCGCGCCCTGGCCGCGCTGGGGATCGATGGGCTGGCGCTGGTCGAGCCGCTGGCCGACGGCAAGCGTATGGAGGAGATGCGCCGGCGTCGCGAGACGGGCGGCTTGCGCTTCGTCCCAGCAGATATGCACGGGGTCAAGCAGGCGCTCGAACAGCTCCGCGGCGGCGGGGTCGTCGCCGTCCTGATCGACCGCGACATCCAGAAGCAGGGCGTCTGCGTGCCGTTCATGCGTCGCCTGGCCCAGTTCCCCACCGGCGCGATCGACCTGGCCATGCGCACCGAGTCCACGCTGCTCTTCTCCTACGCCGTGCGGCTTGAGGACCCCCGCCACCAGCAGCGCTTCGCCGTGCGCTTTCTCGAGACGCCGGAGCTGCTGCGCTCGGACAACCGTGCCAACGACGTGCGCGCCAACATCGCCAACCTGGTGGCGCTGATGGAGCCGATCCTGCAGGAGCACTGCACGCAGTGGCGCATGTTCGAGTCTCCCTGGGCAGCCTGCCGCGACACGGTTTACCACGAGGGCGGAGCCCCCCGCCCGTTGAGCGGGACGCCATAATGGGTGCCGCTGGGCGCGACGGCGGGAACAGCCCCGCAGCTCGACTCGCCAGCGCCGATCTCCAGATCCACACCTCGCTCAGCGACGGCACCGCCTCGCCGGCGGAGATCGTGCGCTACGCCTCGGAACAGACCGACCTCGACCTGATCGCGATCACCGACCACGACGACTTCCGTGGCGCTGAGGCCGCCCGCGAGGCAGCTGCCCGGACGAACGCGCGCATGGAGGTGGTGCCGGGCATCGAGCTGACGACGCGCAGCGGCCACCTGCTGGCGCTCTGGGTCGAGGGCCCGATCGCGCCGTTCCAGTCGCTGGAGCGCACGCTGGAGTCGATTCAGCGCGCGGGTGGACTGGCCGTCGTGCCGCACCCGCTGGGACTGCTGACGCTCAGCCTGGGCATCCGCTCAATCGAACGAGTGCTGCGCGGCGAGGCCGGCCGCGCGGTTCTCGTGGGGCTGGAGTTGGCCAACCCCACCCCCGCCGCGCGCCAGCGGCGAGCCAGCGCCCGTCGCGCCAACCGCGACTGGCGCCTAGCCGAGACCGGCGGCAGCGACGCTCACTTCCTCGAGTTCATCGGCTCCGCCCGCACGGTTTTCGCGAGGGGAGCACCCGCCGATCAGAGTGGCGCGTTGCGAGCCGCCCTTCGTTCCCGCACAACGGTGGCTGAGGAACGACCGGTGCCATCCTTGCGGGAGATCGGTCCCCGACGGCTGCTGGCGCAGCAGTGGCGCGGCCTGTCCGCAACGCCGCGGGTGGCCGTCGCGGGGCCGCTAGCGGCAGGAGTGGCACGCGCTTGGCGCAGCGCCCGTCAGCGGGCGCAAGCGACTCTTGCAGGTGGCTTGTGAAGATCGCGATCGTCACGCCGTACGACCTCTCGACGCCCGGCGGCGTCAACGCCTACGCCCGCACGGCGGCGGGCTGGATGCGCGCGCAGGGACATGAGGTGCGCACGATCGGACCGGCCAGCAACGGGTTGACCAGCACGGACGAGCGCGTCGTGGTGGGCGGGGTACGACGCCTTCCGGTGGGCGGAACGCGCGTGGCGATCGGGCTACGGCGGGGCAACATCGGCGCGCTGAACGCGCATTTCGAGTCGGAGCGCTACGACGTCGTCCACTTGCAGGAGCCGCTGATGCCGCTGATCGGGCCCGGCACCATGCGCAGCCAGCGCGCTCCAATCGTGGGCACGTTCCACGGCGCTGAGCGGATGGGACGTTGGCTCTCGCGCGCCGCGGGCTCGCGCATCGCGGGGCTGCTGCCTGGCCTCGCACTCGGCCGGGGGCCGTCGAGCTGGACCGACCGACTGGCCGTGACGACGGCCGTCTCCACCGTCGCCCGCGACAACGCGTTGCCCTTCGCCGGCGACGCCACGATCGTGCCTTGCCCGATCGATGTCGCCACGTTCGCCTGCCCGGCCGGGCGTCCGGCAGCGCTCTGCGGGCCGGGTCCACACGTGCTGTTCGTGGGTCGCGCCGAGCGACGCAAGGGACTGCCCAGCCTGCTGCTGGCGATGAAGCGGCTGCGCAGGCTGCGGGCCCGCGACCAACCGGCTCGACTGATCGTGGCGGGGCCATTGGACCGGCCGATGGAGGCGATGCGAAAGCGGGCCGCGCGGCTCGGCATCGCCGCGACGTTCGTGGGCGCCATTCCGCACGCCGAGCTGCCGGCGTACTACCAACACGCCGACGTCTGTTGCTTCCCGGCCACGGGTGGCGAGGCGTTCGGGATCGTGCTGGGCGAGGCGATGGCGGCGGGCACGCCGGTCGTGGGCGTGGCCAACCCGGGCTACCGCGGCGTTGCGCGCAACGATGAGGAAGGGTTGCTGGTGCCGCTCGTCTCGCGGGGCGACGCGCAGTCGATGGCCGGACGCCTGGCCGAGGCGCTGGCGCGCGTGCTGGACGATCGTACGCTCGCGCAGCGCCTGAGCGACGCCGGACGTCGGCGCGCGGCGGACTTCGATATCGAGACGGTAGGCCCCCGGCTGCTGGAGCTGTACGATCGGGCGCAGGGTGGCCGGCGGGTGTAGCGCGTTAGACGCGCCGGAGAAATGCCGCTTGTGACCCGACTCCAACTCCCCCATCAATTGCCCGCGGGCATCTCGCGCCAGATCGGCGAGGGGCTGGGGCGCTTCGGCATCTCGCCCAACCTGCTGACCATGGTCGGGCTGGCCGGCGCAGCCGGGGCCGCCACACTGGCGGCCTACGGCCACTTCTGGCAGGCCGGGCTGGTCATGCTCGGCGCGGGCGCCTTCGACCTGCTGGACGGCGCCGTGGCGCGGGCGACGGGGCAAGACTCCACCTTCGGCGCGATCCTGGACGCGGTCAGCGACCGCTTGGCCGAGGTCGCGATGCTGATCGGGCTGCTGGCCTGGTTCACCGCGCCGGAGCGCTTCGATCGCGAGGCGACGATCCTGATCGCGGCGACGATCAGCGGGTCGCTGCTGGTCTCCTATACGCGCTCCAAAGCCGGTGAATACGGCGTGCGGATTCGGGAAGGCTTCGGCACGCGCTTCGAGCGTGTCGTGATTCTGGCGATCGGCCTGTTCGCGGATGAGGTCGTTGCGGTGCTCTGGATCCTGGCCGTGCTGACCAACGCGACGGCGCTGCAACGGCTGGGATTGACCTGGTGGGCCTTGCGTGGGTCGGGGTCGGGCCAGAACACGGACGCGGGTTAGGGTGCTTCCCGGGAAGCCCTCGGCTCGATACCTTGCCAGTCGAGCCCTCATCCGCTGATCAGGAGTTGTCGCCCGTGCCGCTACCCGACCAGGACAAGGCCTTCCTGACCGAGCAGTTCGCTGCGATGGACAGCGCGGTCAAGATCGACTATTTCCACCAGACGCCGACGAGCGTGGAGGTGCCGGGGCGGCCGCCCTGCCTGAGCTGCGAGGCGACCAAAGAGGTCCTGGAGGAGCTGGCCGGCCTGTCGGACCAGATCACGCTGACGACCTACGAGCTCTCCGACGAAGAAGAATTGGCCGAAAAACGCGGGATCAAGCAAGCTCCAGGCATCGTGGTGCGGGGCGAGAAGAACCGGCCGATGCGCCTAACCGGCATGCCGGGCGGGGTCTTCCTCGCACTGGTGATGCAAGCGATTCTCAGCATGGGCGGCCAGCCACTGGATCCCAGTGGCCAGATCAAGAGCACACTGAAGAAGCTCCGCAACACCACGGAGGTTCGGGTGGTGGGTGCGATGATGGATCCGGCCACCGGCGATGCAGCCATTGCAGCGCTGGCGTTGGCGTTGATCTCGGACAAGGTCGAGGTCTGGGTCTACAACCTGGACGAGTTCCCCGCGCTGGGCGCGAACATGAACCTCAGTCACGTGCCGGCCACTATCGTTGGCGGGCGGCACGGCTTCGCCGGCGCCACCACGGCCCCGGAGTTGGCCCGCTACCTCTATGACCTGGAGGCGCACCCGGACCGGGCGAATCTCAAGCCGCCCACGATCGAGACCGGCTCGGCACACCCATGGGCACCGCCGGAACAACAACCCCCACAACCACAGCCGCCGCCTGGCTCGGGTCCGCCAGGGCCGGGTTCTGGTCCGCCAGGGCCGGGGCGCGGTCCTGGACCGCAGCCGCCGTCGGGCGGTGCGCCGGCAGGCATGCACCGCACCGGGAGCGGCCTGATCGTTCCGAATTCGTAGTCGGGCGAACGCGGTTGGTACGGGAGCGGGCGCGCGGCGCTAACCGTCGCGCTTTTGCCAGCCAGTCCAGGTGTCAGCGTCGTCATCGGGCGGCTGCACGGAGGGTGGGCTGTCAGAGGGTAGCGTCGACGGGGGGAAGCGGAGGTCGGGGGACGTGGGGTCCAATGTGTCGATGCTCTCAGAGGGGGTAGGGGGCTGTTCAACAGG
>Ga0310121_10004322_pt1 | contig 12587 bp, 10 predicted proteins | sample CB27_Tmax_986_MG_FD_203504 | JGI IMG/M metagenome (GOLD analysis project Ga0310121, IMG submission 203504) | Marine microbial communities from Western Arctic Ocean, Canada - CB27_Tmax_986 | ecosystem: Environmental > Aquatic > Marine > Oceanic | place: Canada: Western Arctic Ocean | collected... | reverse complement strand
CGCTGATGCCGGAGTTGCTATTGCGTGACATGACCGCCCAACAGGTTGCCGACTTGTTGGCCTATCTGAGTTCGCTGAAGTAGAACCCATCCTGAAACCCGGTTGTGGGCGAAATCGACGCGGGATAACATGAGGGCTTTTGAGCCAACAGAGGGCTTCAAGACTGCATCTAGTGACGTTTCGACAACAGCGCCTTTAGGGGGAACAATCGCATGAATACCAATGGCAATTTCACTCGCCGAGAGTGGCTGGCCGGCGCCGCCGCCACGGCTGTTTGGTCCGCGTGGCCGCAGCCGAATCGCACCAGCGCAGCCGAGCCGACGAAGCCAAAGTCGGTGGCCGCTGTCATCACCGCGTACAGCAGGGGGCTGCATGCTGATGTGCTCATCGGAAAAATCTTGGAAGGCTGGAAACAGAATGGTGGCGACGGGCCGGCTCTAAAACTCGCCTCGATGTACGTCGAGCAGTTCTCGGGAGCCGACTTAGCCCGACCAATGGCCGCTAAGTACAACGTTCCCCTTTTCGACACGATCGAAGAGGCAGTGACCGTTGGCGGCGATCGCATTCCCGTCGACGGGGTGATCAGCGTCGGCGAGCACGGGAGCTATCCGTCCAACGACAGAGGGCAGCATCTCTATCCGCGGCGGCGGTTTTTTGAAGAAATCACCGACACGTTCCAGAAGTATGATCGCGTGGTCCCCGTTTTCAGCGACAAGCACTTGGGGCCTGTCTGGTCGGACGCGAAATGGATGTACGACCGGGCCAGAATGATGAATATCCCGTTCATGGCCGGCTCATCGCTGCCGGTCAGCTTTCGTAAGCCGAAAATCTCCGTTCCGATGGGCTGCCAGATCGAAGCGGCACTGGGCATCGGCTATTCGGGTCTGGACATCTACGGCAGCCACACACTCGATTGTTTTCAATGTCTCGTCGAACGGCGGCGCGGCGCTGAGACCGGCGTGAAATCGGTGCAGTGTCTTCAAGGTGATGCGATGTGGAAAGCCGTTGATGACGGTGTCGTCCGTAAGGATCTCCTGGAAGCGGCGCTCGGCGTGACTCCCAAACAGGACAACAGTCAGCTACGTAGCGGCGATCGGGCGGCGTTGTTCCTCGTCGAGTACAACGACGGTCTGTTCGGCACCATCTTGATGTTTCCCGAACACGCCGCCGGCGCCTGTGCCGCCGTCAAAATTAAGGGGCAGCCCCGCGTGCAAGCGACCCGGTTCGAGGAACGCTTGGAACCGCGCCATCCGCACTTTGCGTACCTGCTCAAGGGCATCGAACGGATGATTCACACGGGCCGCCCGAGCTACCCGGTCGAGCGTACGCTGCTCAGCGGCGGCATTCTCGACCGAGCCCTCAATTCGCGATTTCAGAATCAAAAGAAGCTGATGACGCCGGAATTGGCCATTCGCTACCAACCGGTCGACTACCCGCATGCACCGCTGCCCGATTTGAACTCCGACCCGGCTCGATCCCATTCGGGATAACTGTGGCGGCTATCGGACGGTTTTTGGTCTTTAAATATCGTCTCTACGCCGCCAGAACCCGCTACACTTATGTCGAATGCGCTCTAGTGGTATCACCAGTTTGATTCTGGCAGTTCCTTCTGGAACAACCGCACTGGCGGACAAGGCGCCAGCGCTCGTTTTTCATTTTTCGAACCGACAAGATCAATCTTGAACGTCTACTAGAAGCTGAGAGCGGCACAATTGATAGGAATTTAACGATGACACATCAACCCTAGTCCTAGTATGAGAGTTCTCGTCCCCATCTTGATGGTAATCCTCAGCCAGGACGGCTCGTCGAAACCGCGGGACGTCGAGCCCGGAAAGGTCTTCAAGGGGCACGGCACCGATGTCTATGACGTCACCTTCAGCCCCGCAGGGAATCTTTTCGCTACCGCAAGCTTTGACAAGACCGTCAAGATCTGGAGTCTTGAGACGGGGAAGGAACTCGCCACTGTGAGGGGCCACACGGGAAAAGTGCTGTCCGTCGCGTTCAACGCGGAGGGCAGCCAGCTGCTCTCGGCCGGCAACGACAACACACTCAGGCTCTGGAATGTCTCGTCGCCCGGGCCGCGTTCGATACTCAGTAAAGAAGCTCAAGTCGAAGAACTGGTTCTCAGTGCCGACGGCAAGTTCCTGGTCTACCTGTCGGCGGACAAGAAGGTGTGCATCTGGGATCGACGGTAAGCGAAAGAAATAACCAAGCTCGAGGGGAGCGAGGGTTCTCTCCGGGCTCTGACGATCGCTCCTGGAAGCAAGCTCGTCGCCGCTCTCGAGGAGGGCGCCGTTCGCATCTGGAACGTCGCTCCGATTCTGGCTCCTCCAAAGGCTTCGAGACGCGCGAGTCTAGCCAAGGAGGGCTCTTCCTGGGTCTATCACAAGGGCAAGACAGCTCCTCCGAAGGGTTGGAATCGCCCAGGCTTCGATGCCTCCAACTGGGAGTCCGGCGCCTCCGGCTTCGGCTACAGCTCAAGCGCCGACGAACTCAAGAGCGTCAGGACGAAGCTCGACGACATGCGGAGGGGCCACGGCTACCACAGCTTGTACCTGCGCAAGGAATTCCAGGTGGGTGCCCCCTCCCTGGTGGAAAGCCTGAAGCTCCGCATCCTTTACGACGACGGTTTCGTGGCTTACGTGAACGGTCACGAAGTCGCGCGGGCCAACGTTGACGGCGAGCCTCCCACATTTCGGACCATGGCCAAGAAGCCGGTGGAACCGACCTCGGCGGAGATTGATCTCATGCGGCACTCGAGCAAGCTGGTTTCCACCGACAACGTGCTCGCCGTCCAGGGACACAACGCGCGGCTCAGCCTCTCCGACTTCATCTTGACCCCTGTCCTCTACGGCGTGATCAAGAGAGCGCCTTCGGAGAAGAAGGCCGAGGGGAAGGTCGCGTCGAAAGCCTTTCGGGTTAGCGAAGGGCCCGTCCGTGCCTTGGCTTTCAGTCCGGACGCCCGCCAGATCGCCAGTGGTGGGGACGACAAGATCATCGGGCTGTGGAGCGTGGCCGATGGCAAGGAGCTCGGGAAGCTGGAAAACGACGTGGTCGTCACAGGATTGGCGTTTGTCGACGCCGATACGCTGCTGGCCTCAGGGGACGACGGCGTCATCAAGGTCTGGGGGCTGAAAGACGCAAAGGTCGTCCGCAGCCTGAATGGCCATGAGGGTGCCGTCAACGTTCTGGCGCTCCGCGCAGACGGCCGGCAACTCGCTTCCGCAGGGGACGACGGCACGGTCCGGCTCTGGAACCCGAAGGACGATAAGGTCGTTCGGAAAATCGTGGCTCACGAAGGACCGGTTCTTTCCATAGCCTACACCCCCGACGGGAAGGGATTGGTTTCGGGCGGTGACGACGGCGAGCTCCTGGTGTGGGATATCGAAGCTGGAACGCGGCTGGCGAGTTTTTCGCAGGGTGACAAAGTTCGCTCCGTTGCCGGTGACGGGGAGAATCGCTACTTGGCCGTTTCATCCGGAGGCGTATCCGAATGGTTTCGTTTCAGCAAACCCGTCCGGACGTTTACCGGTCATCGTGGGCTGGTTCACAGGGCCGTCTTTTCACCCAATGGAAAGACCGCAGCTTCGGCCGGGAGTGACAAAACCGTCCGTTTCTGGAACCTGCTCCGCGAGAGGCCGTTCCGTTCTGTGGAGGCCCATGACGCGACTGTTTACTCCATCGAATACAACCCTGACGGCAGCCTCCTCGCCTCTGGAGGCTACGATACGCTGGTCAAGCTCTGGGATACGCGAACGGGAAAGGAAGTCAGGAAGCTCGCGGGACACGATGAAGTGGTGGTCGACTTTGAGTTTTCAAACGACGGCAAGTCTCTCTTCTCGTGTAGTTTCGACATGACGGTCCGCAAGTGGAGTGTGGAGGAGGGAAAAGAAGTCGCTGTCTACAAAGGGCATCCCGAACGGCTCGTGGGCCTGGCTCTGGGTCCGCAGGGTAAGGAGATGATTTCGCTCGACTTTGCCGGTCATCTCATAAGCTGGAATCTGCACGATGGCAAGATCCTCGCCCGCCGTGCCCTCTCTCCCGTCGTCTACGGCATAGCGCTCTCTCCTGACGGCAATTGGCTCCTTACCGCGAACGGGTCCAGCAGTGCGTTCCTGATCAAGGCCCGTTGATCAGTTCGAAAGGGCTTCGATCAATTCTTGTGCACCCTCGATGGAGAAGACATAGCGCCCCTCTTCGTCCCGACGCGCAGGGATGACGACGTCGTCGATCGTAACGCTGCGCTCCGTGAGCTCTATGGATTCCTCGCCTGCCTCTGCGAGCGCATCGAGCGCCTTCTGAGCCTCTGAGTCGAGAACAACATTAATGCTGAGAACTGTTCTGAACTGCATCCCTTGCAAGATGGCTTTGTGCTGTCCCTTCCCTTGGGGGCTCTCGTCGACCTTTTTGAGAGCTGCCGCCCGCAACTCGTCTGTGCTTTTTGTGGTCACCTCTACCTGTTGCGTGCTGCGGTTGAGTGCCTCGATCCTATCCGTAAATTCCTTGTTGTTCTCGACAAGTTCCGTACGCCTTGCGTTGAACGCATCGATCGTCTGCTGATTCGCGCCGATGGTTGTTTCCACACGTCGGAGGTTGTGCTCGACGCGCAATTTCTCATCCGTCTTTTGCTAGTTGTCTGGTACCTTTGCAAGTTGTTGCTCAAGATCCATGACCTGCTGATAGAGACCGTCGTTCTCCTTTCTGAGGTTACCGATCTCTTGTTCATATTGATCGACTATGCCGTCGTTCTTTGCGAGTTCCTCCTGCAACATCTTTGTCAGCGCTTCTGGATCGACGCCTTCCTGTTGGCTCCACGCCTGCGAGCCCAGTACCAGCCCGAACCCAGCGAGCAAGACGGCGCCCCAGGGAACCCACCTGAAAAGCCGGTTCTTACCACGCGGAAACCTTACTTTTCTGTCTCGAGACTCAACCCTCTTTTGGCTGTGCATGGTTCATTCCTCCACTCAGTTTCGACGTTGGTGTACAGAGAAAAAGCACACAATAGGGATTTCCCTGATTATAGCTACCTATCGGTCCCATCCCAGATACGGAAATTGCGGAACTCTAGCCGGTGTTCCTCAGCCTTGATTCCCAGGTAGCCGCGGGCTGGCTGGAATCCGGTGCGCTCCCAGGCCTTTACGCCGTTGACCACCAAGGCGATTCTATCGCCGATACAGGTCACTTCCCAGGTGTTCCACTCGCCAGGAGCCTTGTGTAGGTTGGGCACGGACTTCACGTTCCCTTGAGGTTCGACGAATGCTCCCTCGTGGCCCTGAAACAAATTTATCTGGTTGGCGCCGACGTTCCTGCCGGAGCGGATAAGCAAGCCGCTGTCGTAGCCCTGCGCTCGGGCTCGCCACTCGAATCGCAGGACAAAATCGCTGTACTCTTTCTCGCTCGCTAGGTGATCCTTGCCGCCCGTGACCACGAGCAATCCGTCCTCTACCTTCCAGTTGTCTCCTGTGCCACTGTTGGGGCGCCACCCGGTCAAGTCCTCGCCGTTAAAGAGCGACTCCTCCTCCTCGGCCGCCATGAGCATTGTGGCCTGTAACTCAGAACGCTTCTTGACCAGTAGAGCCCGAATCCTCTCGCGTTTCTGGACTGCTGCAGCCTGCACCTCCTGCATCCTCTTGACGGCTGCCTCTGCCTCCCGTGCCGGCCGACCATCGATCTCGCAAGCCAGTCCGTTGATCTTCGCGAGGAGTTCCTTGCGCCTCGCGTCGAACGCGTCGATACTCTCACGATTCGCGTAGATGATGGCTTGCACACGTTGCAATTTAGCCTCCTGGGGCAACCTCGCGTCCTTGTTCTTGTCGCTCTGCCCTACCTTTGCGAGTTGCTGCTCAATATCCATGACCTGCTGATAGTGACCATTGCTCTGCTCACGGAGGCTGAGTATGTCTTTTTTGTACTCGTTGACTCTATTCTCAATCTGTTCGAGTTTCTGCTGCGCCTTCTTGGCGAGCTCTTGCTGCTTTTTCTGGATCGCCTCTTGCCGTCTCAGCTCTTCCTGCGCCTGCTCCACCACTTCTTGTTGAGCGATCTCCCGCTCCCTGAGGCTGCGGAGTTCTTTTTTGTATCGCCGAACCAATGGATCATCGCTCTCGGGTTGTTGAGGCGCTACCTCAATCACATCCTGTCCAGCCACGCTCTCCAGCCGGGTTACCCAGCCGACCCCGGCGAGCAGCAGGAGGGGAGCCACTTGCCTGAAACACCCGTTCACACTGCAAAGATCGACTTTTTTACCCCCAGACCCACCCTTCTCTTGGATGTGCATGGTCACCGTCTTCCATCTGATTGATAGGAATTTAATTTTAATTAAATTGATAGGAATTTTTAAATTGATAGGAATTTTAATTGTCTTGGTGCGGCGTTTGATAGGAATTTTAATTGTCTTGGTGCGGCGTCATTGATAGGAATTATTGATAGGACCAAACATTACAGCCTTTCCAAAGCCGAACAGCGACGAGTTCGCCAGGTCGATCAAGCCGATTCTTGAGAACGCGTGCGTGCAGTGTCACGGCGGCGAGACTCAGGAAGGCAACGTTCGCATCGACACGTTAAACCCGGATCTGGTGCACGGCGACGACATCGATTGGTGGCTTGAGGTCCAGGCGGTGCTGAGCAACGGTGAGATGCCGCCGCCGGACGAAGCCGAACTGGCTGACGCGGATCGAGCGAAGATCATCGAGTGGCTGTCGAATGAGATTCAGGTCGCGTCGATCGTGCGACGGGCGTCGAGAGAGCATTCGTCGTTCCGCCGCATGACGCGATACGAGTTCAACTACGCGTTGCAGGACTTGCTCGGGCTGCCGTACGATTTCGCGAAAGACCTCCCCCCTGAAGCCAACTCGGAGGACGGATTTCAAAACAGTTCCGAAATTCTGCACATGTCTGTGTCGCAGTTGGAGACCTACCGGCGCCTGGCGCGGAAGGCGCTGATGCGAGCCACGGTGCACGGCGAACGCCCCGCGGTTCTGTACTGGGGCGTGACGATGCAAGACGCCGGGCGTATCGATTGGGCGCAGCAGAACGAGAAATTCGAGAAGGCCAAGGCCGAAACGGCCGACGATCCAAAAACGCAGAAGCTGAGGCTGAGCGAGCTGGAGAAACGACTCCAGCAACCGCATCCGGTTCCCTACTACATGAACCTTGAAACAGGGCGAACGGTTCGTGCGAGTTGGGCGTACCCGGGTGCGAAGTATGCGAACGAGCCAGCGAAGTCGCCACATCCGATGCCGACTACCCTGGATCACGTGGCGATCCTGCCTCTGGGAAATAACGAACGATTCACGATCGAGCTGGGTAACCGCGTTCCGGACGAAGGCATCATGCGCGTCCGCGTGCGAGCGTCACGAGCAAACGCGGACGATGCGAGCATCCCGAGTTTGCAGCTGTTGTTCGGCTGGCAGGCGAGCAACGAGGGTCGAGCCGTGATGCCGGTGCCCGGCGAGGAACGGACTATCACCGCGAGCCCGGGCCGTTCGGAGTTCTACCAGTGGGACGTGCCGCTCGGTGAGATCTACCCGCGCAACTCGGTACGGAAAACTTCATCGATGGGCGCGATGCCGAATCCATCGGAGTACATCCGGTTGGTGAATCGTTCAGTGTCGCAGGGACCTATCCGGATCGAATACGTGGAAGTTGCGGCTCCGGTTTACGATGACTGGCCACCGGCGTCACATAAGCGGATCTTCATCGACAGTGAACATCGGAGCGACGAACAAGAGTACGCTCGCGAGGTGCTCGCGACATTCATGCAGCGTGCGTGGCGCCGGACGATCAGCGACGACGAGCTCAAACAGAAGCTGCGATTGTTCGCGACGATGCGACCGACCTGCGAGAGTTTCGAAGAAGCGGTCGTTGAAGTGTTGGCGACGGTTCTGGCTTCGCCACAGTTTCTATACGTCGCGCGTGATGCGGGTGATGCGCGTGACAAGCGGCAGTTGGCCGCTCACGAACTGGCCACACGACTGTCGATGTTCCTGTGGTGCAGCATTCCCGACGCGGAACTGCGGCAACTCGCGGACGCCGACAGGTTGCTCGAACCGGATGTGCTCCGCCGTCAGGTCATGCGGATGCTTTCCGATGATCGCGCGACGCGGCTCTCAAAGCACTTCGTGCAGCAGTGGCTCGACATGCAGTTGCTGGAGTTCCGCAGCGTGCCTCGTGAGCTCAAGTTGCTCAAGCAAGCCATGCAGCGTGAACCGATTGCGGTGTTTGACGAGATACTGCGAGCCGACGCACTTTAAGGGTCAGAAAGGGGACTCTTCGTCGCAGAACTCTTTCGCCGTTATATAGTAGTAAAGAACTGGCGGCCGCTTCTTCCCGAGAATTCTGTGGATAACGCATGCAACTCCGCGAACGCTTTTGGGATTAGTTTTCCAATTCTGGGGAAGTACGACTATCGCAGAGCGAAGGAATACTTCCCGGTTGTTCTCTCGCCCCATCCCTGACGGTCTTTCCCATTTTCCAAAGCACTTGGCTGAGCGGGAGGAACTACAATGCGTTCACCGTCCGGGACCTTTGGGCAGCGGTACGCGGATCTGGATTCGACGCGCAGCGGATTCAGCATCCTCTTCCCGCCTGGTGTAATACAGCTCGGTAGAGCGAATGTCGCTGTGCCCGGCAAACTCGCGGACTTCGTGCATGCCAGCACCGTTTCGAATTGCGTCGGTGATGGCAGTCTTACGAAGCGAGTGAATGCCAATTCCCCGGCCTTTGAGCCGGTCAGGCTCAATTCCCGCTGCACGACAGTACTTTTTGACAAGCCTCCATGGGGTTTTACGGTCCATATGGCGACGCGCAAAGCCGACACCATCGGGTGTTAATGGCCGAAATAACGGGCCCTCCGAATCGTCGCCGATACCAGCGGCTTGAACGTAGGCGAGCACGGCTCGGGCCGCATCAAGCAATATTTTCCTTGCTTCTTTACTTCGTTTTTCCGTGACGTGAAGATAATATTCCACTCCATCAAACTCAATGTCTCCAATGCATGCTCGAATGATTGCAGAAACGCGGCACCCGGGCCAGGCCAGCGAGCAGTTGAGGATATCTGGGAGCGACAATCCAAGGGGAAGTTTTACGCCCGGATGTATCGTGGAAGCTACTTTGATCGAAACTCGGCAAACACAAACAAACGAGACATAAGAGACTCACCGCTTTTCGATATCCTCCATGAGATAGGAATGAACGAGAAGCAGATAAGCTTTACGCTTGAGACCTACAACAAACGGCTAATTCAGCTTTGGAGTGACATCACGCTGGTGGCTCGCGAGAAGTTTGGCGACCGGTACTTCAAAAAGAATCCTGTGGCCTACTGCGTTCGACGGGCACCAAGACGGCGGTTCCTCGGCAACCGCGGCCAACCCGACCAGGCATGTCGTCAGCAGCGAAAGGGACACCTTAAAGAGTGTGATAAAGTGTCTCATGTTCTTTCTTCAACACCCAACATCACCTGCGGAGTGAAGCGAAGCGTAACCCCCTCAGCGTGCATGCACGAGGTTGAGCCACACGGCGTGGTTCGGCTCTCTGGTGTACCCTGTCCTTGGACTCCACATTTCATTCGAGTCCCTGGGACATGTCTTCTCGATGGGTTACACGGCGCTTCTTGCTCGCATCGCGCTTCCGTATTGCTCTTAATCGTTCGTATTAGAACTCGTCGAAGGCGATCTGGTTATCTCCCACGCCGAGCTTGTGCAGCATCCTGGTGCAGGCTCTGATCATCATGGGCGGTCCGCAGAGATAGAACTCCACGGCGTGAAGGTGCGGGTGGTTCTCCAGATAGTTGATGAGCACGACCTCGTGAATGAACCCGGTGTGGCCGGTCCATTCATCCTCCTCAAGTGGGTCAGACAATGCCAGGTGGAAACCAAAGTTGTGATGGTCGCCGGCAAGCCCCTCGAAATAATCAGCATAGTAGATTTCCTGCTTCGCACGCGCTCCGTACCAATAGCTGACCTTTCGGGAGGTTTTCTCGGTTTCGAGGAGATGCTCCAACTGCGCACGCAGTGGCCCCATGCCGGCGCCGCCACCGATGTAGACCATTTCTTTCCTAGTCGGCTTGATATGAAAATCACCGAATGGCCCGATCGCACTGACTTCGTCGCCCGGCTTAAGTTTGAACACGTAACTTGACCCGACTCCCGGCGGACAATCCCGCCCGGGAGGCGGCGTAGCAATCCGGACATTCAAGACAAGCTTGCCCTCGCCGGCGACATTCCCGGCAAGCGAGTAGTTATTGCGCCGGCCCGTGTCGCCGTTACTGGCGCGAAGGTCAAACACATGCTGCCGTTCCCATACGTCACGGTACGGCGACGGTATATCGAAATCACTGAATTTGATTTCATCATAGGTGGGAATATCCAGCTGGATATAATCACCGGGGATAAACGCGATCTTCGTCCCGGCATCGACGGGCTCCAGCACCACCTCCTTGATGAACGTGGAAACGCTCCGGTTACTGACTACGCGGAGCTTGTACGTTTGCTGATGCCTCGCGCCGACGCCGCCTGCTTGGATAACGTTCAGCCAGATTCGGCCCAGGCGTTCTTCTACCGGGTAGGTGGCCAGGCCGCGGCAGACGGGCGCCCGGGCCGGCGAACCGTCCTCAAGGGTATATCGCCCGTTGTGTTTCGGGCATTCGATGATCCCGCCCTTGACCAGCCCGTCGGCCAGGTGCGTGTTGCCGTGCGTGCAGATGCCGTCCGTCGCGTGCAAGGAACCCGATTCGGTCCGGCAGATGGCGAACGTCTTTTTCCCATGGTCAAAACGGATTACATCCTCGGTTCCGAGGTCGGCCGCAGCGCAGATCTCCAGCCATCCTTCATCGTCGGGCTCTGCGTCCGCCCCGTGCACGCCTTCATCCAGGCGCTTCTTCGGTTCAGGGAGCTTGCGTTTTATATGGTACACGGGATCTTTCACCTGCTTAAGAATCGTGGGAAGGATCTCCTTCCAGGCCGACAGGATGGAAGGATACGCGGGCGGACAGTCGTCCTTGATTAGCTCATGAATCTTTGGCAGCGCATGGTAAGGGACCAGCGGAAACATGTGGTGTTCAACATGGTAATTCATGTTCCAGTAAATGAACCTGCTGATCGGGTTCATGTACACGGTTCGGCAATTAAGCCTGTAGTCCAGCACATTCTCCGCCAGCCCCGCGTGCTGGGGCGTGTTATGGACAATCATCAGCCACGATCCAAAGAACTGCGGCAAAATGACCAGGAATACCGGAAGCCAACTCTGCATGAGAATCGCAGCGACAATAGATGCCACATTGATGGCCAGGAGGATACGTGCATTGCGGAACACCTTGGGAAATTCGGTCTCCGGAACGAATGTTTTTTCTGCGTCCGTCATGCGCCCGAGCGAGTGACGAACCAGGCTGGGAAAATATACCCGGTAGTTTCCAAGCATGAAAATCGATTGAAACTGTGCCGTCATTTTCGGCGGACGCATCACCTGGATTTCAGGATCCCGCCCAACGATAATCGTGTCACTGTGGTGACGGACATGACTCCATTTCCAGATGACCGACTCGCGCATAACCATGAAGGATGCCATCTCGTAGACGACGGCATTCATCCAGTCGGTCTTGAACGCGGTTCCATGTCCGCATTCATGCCATCGCGAATCGGAACTCGTCCCGTACAGCACGGCGTAGCACAGATAGGGCATGATGGCCCACCAGGTTCCCCACAGCAGCGCGGTTGCTGCGCCAAACCCAACAAGCAGCCCAAGCAGGAGAAGCGTATCCCGGATTGCCGGACCGTTTTTCCGTTCGAGCAGCGCCCGCATTTTCTTTCGTGGCACCGGGCACTGATACCAGTCGGCTTCGGCAAGACCCAGTTCCACGGCCCTCGCAGAATTTTCACCCGTCAAGCTGTAGTCCAGGACATCCGGCGGACGCATGCGTCTGTCCGCGCCAACATCATGCTTCAGAGTTTCTTCTTTAACCGCTGCCAGTGCTTCTCTCATGACTCACCCCAACGCACAATGACACGGATCCCGCTCACCTGCTGCAGGAAGGCGAGGATCGCCTTGGACCCGAACATCCGGCGGTGGCTGGGGACGACGACCATTGACAACAAATCCGCCAGCATTGGGTGACGAATCACACCAAGCAAGCCGCAGGGCCATCCGACGCAGCTCGAACTCACGGGCAGCGAATTTAACAAAATTAGCCGCGGTTGTCAGCTATTCCGTGACACCGTGCAACAGGTGAAAGTTGTCTAGAAAACAGAAAATTCGTTGACTTTGAAGCTGCTGATAGGAATTTTGATTTCCGGTAGTCTACCAGGATGAATCCCTCATTCCAGGGGTGCGTGTGTTCAAAGACGGCTGCAGCCGTCTTTGAACACACGCACCCCTGCCATTTCTCGCGGCGGGGAGCCAAATTCGGGCCTGCCGGAGGTGGCGATGCACGCAAAATACCCGGCGATCCCACGGCTTGGGCGCATCATTGGCCTTCCCCCTTCAAACTGATCCAGTCTTCATGAGAGAATCGCATCCGGGCGAAGCCCGGAAAGGATTCTTTGAAGATGAAGAAGACACGGCACACGACCGATCAAATTATTGAGAAGTTGCGT
>Ga0310121_10004320_pt1 | contig 12592 bp, 13 predicted proteins | sample CB27_Tmax_986_MG_FD_203504 | JGI IMG/M metagenome (GOLD analysis project Ga0310121, IMG submission 203504) | Marine microbial communities from Western Arctic Ocean, Canada - CB27_Tmax_986 | ecosystem: Environmental > Aquatic > Marine > Oceanic | place: Canada: Western Arctic Ocean | collected... | reverse complement strand
ATGGGGACTGCATTTTTACAGTATTTTTTCTATTATCTTAATTAGTTCATTTACATATTGTTTGATTTACTTAAACAAGAAATCTATCACTAATGTAAAAAAGTTGCAATAATCCAATATTTTTAGTAAAATATAATCAAGAGATTATAAACAGATGATGTAGTTGAATAATGTAATGAATAACATTATGTCTGTTGACTTGGAAGATTATTTTTGTGATCTACAGTTCTCTTCATGGCCAAATTATACCAGCCGTGTTATTCAGACAACAGAAATGTTACTTGAACTCCTGAGAAAGTATAATGTTACTGCTACTTTCTTTACATTAGGCTATATTGCTGATCAATACCCTGAACTTATAGAAAAGATTGTTTCGCTTGGGCATGAAATTGCTAGCCATGGTTATTCCCATCATGATCTTAGAAAAATATCTGACGAAGTTTTAGAAGATGAATTGAAAAAATCTGTCGCCTCATTAGAAAAAATCAGTAATGAGAAAGTACAAGGATTTAGGGCCCCATTTTTTTCTATATCAAAACATAATTTGGATAAATTTAACATAATCAAAAAATATTTCAAATACGATTCAAGTATTTTCCCAGTAAAAACCCCACTATATGGAATTCCTGATGCGCCTAGATTTCCATACTACTTTTCATCAGAAACCCCTTTAGAAAGTAGCCCAGATGGAGACCTATTAGAAATACCACCTGCAACTTTGAAAATTCCTGTTTATGGTAATATTCCTATTGCCGGAGGATTTCATTTTAGATTTTTACCTATTTTCTTAATTAAATATGGAATCAATAAATTAAATAAATCGGGGCAATCTGCCATGTGTTATATTCATCCAAAAGATTTAGACAAGAACATGCCAATTATCAATTCGTATAGCTGGCATTATTATTACAATCTAAAAAATGCCAAAAGTAAATTCGAGTCAATTTTAAAAAATTTCAAATTTTGTTCCGTTAGAGAAATGTATTCGCTATAATGAAAAAAAGTTTGATGTATATTTATAAAAAAGAGAAAGATTGAGGGTTCCTAATGTATAATGAATATTCTGGATTTTTTAAAAGCCAGCGAGATAAATACTTTAAAAAAATACTATCTAATCATTTTAAAAATATTCCATTAGTAGTAGACATTGGATGTGGACAAGGAGATTTCTTGACCCAAGCAAAAGAATTGAGAATTAATGCAGAGGGAATAGATGACAAAGAGTTTTGGGTAACTCGTTGCGTTAAAAAAGGTCTTAAAGCAAAAAAAGGTTCAATTTTTGAAATTCCGTATGATGACAACTCCGTAGATGGTGTATTTTTACAATCTGTTTTAGAACATACAGACCCCGTAAAAAGTATGAAAGAAATTTCTCGTGTGATAAAAAATGAAGGAATTGTAGCAATATCTTGTCCTACTCCTGAGAAACATTTTTGGGACGATCCTACTCATGTGCGTCCATACACTATAAAATCATTAAGTACTCTTTTTGAAATGTTTGGTTTTAAAGTAACCCATAAGAATTATGTTTTTGCAGAATTACTTGGTATGACAGTAACCTGGAATGGTCTGTTCAAATGGTTGAATTTAATTCCAGCAAGAATAGGCAGTAATATTATTGTTATAGGTAAAAAAGAAAACATTTCTTCTATTTCTTGAACTCCCAGAATACTAATGACATTGCCGTAGCGTAATGTTTCTCATGAGAAATAGACATCTCAATTTTTTTGCATTTTACTTTCTTACAATTTAGTATTGGTTGACCAAAACTTCCATGAGTTGTATGAATTTCTAACATGGGAACAGATTTTCGTATGGCTTTTTGAAATGATTCCTTCGCTGCAAATTTTCCAGCAAAATGAGGATAAGGATCTTTGAATTTTAAACAATATTCAATTTCCTCTGAATCAAAATTTTTCATATAGAAATTATTGTTATCCCTGAAAGGCATTTTTCTAAATCTTTTTACCTCTACAATATCTATGCCTGTTGTAACAGAAATCATTTGGATTGTTATTGTATAACAGTTTCATAATAAAATTTATGTATATGAGCATAATATTCCCTTCATGGATTTTTTATTAGTTGATGAACAACTAAAAGCAATATTTCTAGATGTTTTTCCGGAAAATAATGAATCTTCATTTGATTGGAATAAACAGCAAAATGATTATGAAAATTGGGACTCTTTTGCTCATTTACGTATTGTTTCTGAAATTGAAGAAAAGTTTGATATAAAATTAGATATCGAAGATTTTGTGTACATTAGTGATGCTTCAGGATTCCTTAAAATAATAAAAAATAAGATTAATCATAAATGAAATCAATTCATGAAATTCTTGATAATTCTGCAAGCAAATTTACTCATAAATCTGCAATAATATTTGATGATTTGAGACTCTCTTATGACGAACTGCTTAATAAAACACAATTTTTATCAAATTTAATTCAAGAAAAAATTTCCAGCGGTAATGTTATTTCAATATTGAGTGAAAACTCTCCTTTTTTTATCATGTCATATTTCTCGATTTTAAAATCAGGTTGCATATCTCATATTATTCCTCCCGGAATATCTGATTTTAATCTAAAAGAACAAATCAAAGAGACCAATCCTGAAATGATTTTGAGTAATACAAGTTTTGAAAAAAAATTAAATCGAACTGGGCTCATCAAAAAAACATTTTTTGTTGAAAATGAATCTAAACTTCTTGAATCAAATAATAATGACTTTTATGGAAATAAATTTCATGAAGTCTCTTCAATAATTTTTACATCCGGAACAACATCAAAACCTAAAGGTGTAAAACTAACTCACAAAAATGTTTTGACTGCAACTTCAAATATTGTAAAAATGATTAGTTTACAACCTAATGATATTGAAATAAATTCCTTATCACTATCACATTCATTCGGTTTAGGCTGTCTGCATGCAATTTTTCTACAGGGTGCCACATCATTAATTTTTAAAAATACTATAAATCTAAATGAAATTTTAAAAAAAGGTAAACATGAAAATGCTACTGGCTTTGTTGGTGTACCTACAACATTTTATCAAATACTAAACTCGTTTACAGAATTATTTTCATCAACATCATCAATTCGTTATCTATTAACAAACACATCTCCTATGAAAAAAGAATCTATATTACAAATAATTAATTTATTTCCAAAAGCAAATTTTTATACATATTATGGACTTACCGAAGCTTCTCGTTCAACATTTTTGTTGTTCAATAAAAATAAAAACAAATTGGAATCTGTTGGAAAACCTGCACCTGGCGTAGAAATTAAGATTTTGGATGATGATGGAAAAACTGTTTCTACTAATCAAACGGGAGAAATTTTTATCAAAGGCGATCATGTGATAAAAAATTATTGGAATAATTCCAAAGCTGATGAATCTATAGAAAACAGATGGCTTAAAACTGGTGATTTGGGTTATTTTGATTCTGATGGGTTTCTTTTCTTGAAAAGTAGAAAAGATGATTTGATAAATGTTGGTGGCGAAAAATTTCATCCTGAGGAAGTTGAATTAGTAATAAAAGAAATTCCAGAAATTTTGGACGTTGCAGTAATTGGTATTCCAAATGATCTTTTTGGCCAGTTACCTATTGCATTTGTAGTACCAAATAATGAAATAACCTCTACACAGATTATCAATAATTGCAGTAAAAAATTAGAACGATATAAAATTCCAATTAAAATCCTCTTTTTAGATGAGATTCCAAAAACTGATTCTGGGAAGATAAAAAGAAATACCCTGAGATCTAAATTTGATTAATAATTCTCTACAATTTTTAATAACGTACGCCAGAATAACTAATAGAAATGGCTGAAACTATCGACGAATTGGTAAAAATCAAACCCTTTTCGTTAGGATTTGAAGAAAAAAGAATTCATTTTATGAAGCATATTTCCGAATCAATAAAATTTCATTATGAAAACTGTCATGATTATCAAAATTATTGCAAAAAAAAGAATTTTCATCCAGATGATATTGTAGACATTTCTAATATTCCATTCTTGCCTGTGGATATTTTCAAAAAAATGACTTTATTATCTGTTCCAGAATCTGAAATAATCAAGATAGTTAAATCAAGTGCAACTACGAGTAACATACCAAGCATCATTCATTTAGATAAAAAAACTGCAAATAGGCAAATAATCTCATTAAATTCAATTTTACGTGATTTTATAGGCGAAGAAAAAATGAATTTTATAATTATAGATAATAAAAAAACTTTGGAGACAAATAATCAGAATTTATCTTCACGGGGTTCTGCCATTAGAGGAATGTTAATTTTTGCAAAAAAATTTACTTGTATTTTAGATGAGAACTTAAAATTAGATTCAAAGGTAATTTCAGAATTAGAAAACATACAAAATTCAAAAACATGCATTTTTGGGTTCTCTTGGTTAATTCACAAAATTTTATCTGAAAATAAAAATAATAAAATTTTTAAAAACTTCTTTTCAAAAACTTCACAGTCAACTGTTTTACATATTGGTGGTTGGAAGAAACTATCTGATCTGTCCATAGATAAACAACAATTTAACAAAGAGTGCTCCGAATTTTTTAATACAAATGATGATAAGATCATTGATATGTATGGAATGACAGAACAATTAGGTATTGTATATCCTGATTGTAAATATGGCAACAAACACGTCCCAATTTTTTCAGAAATTCTAATTCGTGATCCTAATTCCCTTGAAATTCAACCTGATGGACAAAGTGGGTTTATTCAAGTAATTAGCCCAATACCAAATAGTTATCCTGGTATTTCTTTACTTACTGATGACATTGGAGAAATTTTAGGTAGAGATGATTGTCCGTGTGGTAGGAAAGGAACTTATTTTGTCTTTAAGAAAAGATCTGAAATGGCAGATCCAAAAGGATGCGGTGACACTCTTGACATTTAAGAATATTCTTTCTGATGGAATCATACATGAAAATTTAGAAGACGACTTGGAGTCATTGATTATAAATCTGAAATCTAAAAAAGAATGGTTACACTCTCAAAAAGTTGATGATCTTTTAGACTATTTTAATTCCTTAGGAAATTATTGGAAAAATTCAACTAGTGGAAATTTTGGAAATAACTTGAAACATATTTCGGAATTCTTATCTCGGGAAAACTTGGCAAAAGAATTAAAAATTTCACTTAGAGGAAATTTTTTAGTTCTAGATGACTTTGTTCAACTGTTCGATGATTCAGAATTTCTATATCATACACAACCCAGAGGAATTTCTGTTCATTGGATTGCGGGAAATGTAGATGTGTTAGGTATTTTTTCGGTGGTTCAGGCCTTATTAACAAAAAATTTGTGCCTAATCAAGGCACCTCATGATTATTCACTTTTAAAAAAATTAATTTTAAGTTTCAAAGAGGTTTCCACTGAAAAAATTGCTGGCAAGGACTTACTGAATTGTATAACATTAGTTTATGTAGATAGAAATGATATTTCTAACCAAGAGATTTTATCCAAAAATGCAGATATTAGAATAGCTTGGGGAGGTGAAGAAGCAGTTTCAACAATTCTTTCTTTAAAAAAGAATTTTTTCACTGAGGATATTATTTTTGGCCCAAAATATTCTTATGCGATTTTAGATTCAGAATTTTTAAAAGATAATTTAAAAAATGCTGCACAAAGACTGGCATTAGATATTAGTATATTTGATCAATATGCATGTAATTCACCTCACACAATTTTTGTAGAAAACGATGATCCACAAAATCCTCATCTTGTAAAAGACTTTGCCAAAGAACTTTCAAATTCAATGGAAACTGTTAATCGTTTAATACTTCCAAAATCCCAAATATCTGAAAAGAAGTCAATGGAAATTTTATCTCTTAGAGCTGAATACGATTTTAAGGGTGAAGTATTTGCACCAAAAAATACTGATTGGACTGTAATTTATTCAGAGGAAGATGGTTTAGCTAATCCCTGTTTCTCTAGGGTTGTTTTTATTAGGCCAATAAAAAATGCTGAAGAACTAGGAAAATTTCATAGTAGAAAAATTCAATCAATAGGATTAGGTATTTCTGACAATGAGAGACAAAAAAAATTAGTTGATTTGATAACTCTACTTGGTGGAGATAGATGTCCCTATGTTGGAAATATGAGCAAATTTCATTCTCCTTGGGATGGTATTTTTGGAATGGATAGGATGGTTAGATGGGTTTCTATGACTAATCAATAATAATCTGTAATATTTTTTTTTATCTTGGGCTCAATTCTTTACAAAGGATTAAAGCATTGATCGCTGGAAGACTAATTTGAAAATGGCTGACAAAAAAGATAGTCTGGAAATTAATGAAAAAGAGGTGATGGATTTTTATGGTTATTCTGGTGCATTTGGAAAATTCCAATTAAAGATTCGTTTGTTAAAATCTTGGATTTTACATTCAATTGCATATTCATCACCCCATCCTGGAATTACAATATCTATGCAAAGATCTAGAGGTGTAAAAATTGGAAACAATTGTCATATTGCACCATATGTACAGCTTGATTGGTTATATCCGGGTCAAATTTCTATTGGTGACAATGTGGCAATAGGAAGTAATACAATGATCTTTGCTCATATAAATATAGGAACTAACGAATTTTTGAAAACTGAAAAATATCCTAGACAAGTAATATCTGTAAATATTAAGTCTGGTGCATGGATAAATCCTGGCTGCATAATTACAGCAGGAGTTACAATTGGAGAAAATTCAATAATTTCCGTTGGCAGTGTAGTTACCAATGACGTTCCTGATTACTGTATAGTAGCTGGAAACCCTGCGAGAGTGATTAAAAAAATTGAGCATTAGTAATACTTTGGAATATATAATAAGAATAAATATTTTAGATGGAAAAAAAACTGAACAAATATGACAACCCTACTTTGTATTCCTGCATTCAATGAAGAAAACGTAATTGGAGATGTAGTAAAAAAATCCTTGGAATTTGTAGATCATGTTGTAGTATATGATGATGGTTCTAGTGATAAAACATCGGAAATTGCGGAAAACGCAGGAGCATATGTTATTAGAAATTCACAAAATAAGGGAAAAGGATATGCATTACAATCTTTATTCAAATATGCTAAACACCAAAATTCTGAAATAATTGTAACAATGGATGGTGATGGTCAGTTTAAACCTGACGAAATCCCAAAACTTTGTAAGCCGATATTACATGATGGTCAAGACTTGGTCGTTGGATATAGATTTGATAATAATGATGAAATGCCAAAATACCGAGAAATTGGAAATAAAATGCTTGATCGCATTAGTAGTATTGCAGCAAAACTTCCTCTAAAAGACACACAAAGTGGCTTTCGGGCATATTCAAAAAAGGCAATTCAATCAATCATTTTCTCAAGTAAAGGGTTTGGGGCAGATTCTGAAATTTTAATAAATGCATATGAAAAAGGATTAAAAATCACTGAAGAAAAAGTCACAGTGCTTTATAATACGGGACACAAGACATCTACAAAAAATCCAATTTCTCATACAACTGGAGTTGCAGCATCAGTAATTGAACTAATTCTTATAAAACACCCATTAAAATTTCTAGGAATTCCTGGTGTTCTTTTTTTAATTTCTGGTGTTATGGCATCTGTTTACGTAATGTCCATATTTAATGAAACAAGGTATTTCTCTCCAGGTCTTACAATAGTGGCATTGGGTCTGTTTATCTTTGGAATATTGTTAATTTTGGTATCAGGTTTATTGTATTCCTTTAACAAACAAATTAAAAATAAATAGAATAGTAATAGTATGAGTAAATTGACAGAGGCTAATCATAAAAAAGAAGTCACAAAACTTTACAAAGAAATCCTATTACGTGAACCTGACAAAACTGGCCTTTATTTTTTTATTTCACAATTAGAATTAAAAAAAATAACATTAGATGATGTAAGAAAATCTCTTATTAATTCTGAAGAAGGACAATCCATACAAAATTATTCTCATTATACTGACAAATATTGGAATGATTTAGAGAGAGTTGTTGAATATAAAAACGAATTAGCAACCGGCAATAAAAATATTCATTGGATTGATGATATTTTTAATAAATTCCAAAATTATACTCCATTTGAAAATGTGTTAATTGTGGGATGTGGGAATGGTTGGTTAGAAAGAAGACTTTATGATATTGGAGTATCTAAAAATTTTGAAGCATTTGATATCTCGGAAAAATATATACAGCAAGCAGAACAAGAAAAAGGGAACAGACAAATTAAATATTTTATTGATGACATAAACAATCTTCAAAATATAAGTTCTAAAAAATATGACGCAGTTTTTAATTTTGCAATACTTCATCATGCCACTGAAATTGAAAATGCGATGAAAAAACTAGCAGATTGTATTAAACCTAATGGATTAATGTTTAATGAAGAATATGTTGGTCCTGCTAAAAACCAATATGATGACAAACATCTAGAATTAATGCTTGACACCAATAGTGATCTTCCAGAACAATTTAGATCAAAAAATACTCTAAGACCTCCATTAGCTAATTTTAGAATTGAGCCAACCGAAGCGATTCATTCTGATTTAGTAAGACCTGTTTTTGAAAAATATTTTGATATTGTATATGAAAGAAATCTTAATGGTGGAATAGCCTATCAAATTCTTTGGAATAATATAGAAAAATTTGATAACAGTGATCCTGAAGCGAGAAAATGGCTAGAATACTTGCTTGAAAATGATCGTAAACTTTCTTCTGATGGTAAAGTTCCGATATTATTTTGGTATGGAGTAGGAAGTCCAAAAAATTAAAAGATAAAACTGGAGATAAAAATATTATTTTAAAAATGTATAAATTTTAAGCATCTTTTCTGAAACTATCCAGTTTTTTCAGCATTCTCCAGGCTTTACTGCTTTTGATTTTCTTAATATCCAGTTTATAATCTTCTATCACCTTTTCAAGAAATTCATCCTTGTCAGATATTGTAGTTTCTAAACCAGCAATCATTTCATCCTTGTCTTTTTTCACATGTTCATAATGTGCAAAATTCTCGTCTATCGACCTTTCTAATCCAGCAATCATTTCATCTTTGGCGGCTATCACCTTTTCAAGAAATTCATCCTTGTCGTTTTTCACATGTTCATAATGTGCAAAATTCTCGTCTATCGACCTTTCTAATCCAGCAATCATTTCATCTTTGGCGGCTATCACATTTCCAAGAAATCCATCCTTCTCAGCTATTACTTTTTCAAGAAATCCATCCTTCTCAGCTATTACTTTTTCAAGAAATTTATCTTTATCAGATCTTGTTTTGTATGTAAATTCATTTTTAGAATTTAAGCCATCACTAACAATGTTTTTTGGAAAAGTTTCGAGTAGATATTGACGTACTTTAGCAGGTACAGTTTGTCCAAGTTCCACTTTGAGTACATAAGAGATTGTGTCAGATTCAGGATCCTGTAAGACAGCATCAATAAGATTATTTGAATATGTTAAATAATTAAGAGTAGAATTTGAAAACACATTAGATTTTTGTTTAATGCGGTTTACTTGAGTTATTTTCAGATTTGCATTATCTAATAATAAGAGAAATGTATCTAACGTGTAAAGACCAAGATTAGTATTAGATCTTTGGGAATTAAGATCGCCATCTAAAAAATTTATTCTATTTGGAGCAAAAAGAAAGTTGGGCACTACACATACAAAAAATCCGTTGTTTTCTAATAAATTTTGAAGTTGTTGTAAAATTTTAGTGGGATTTTCCAGACTTTCCAGTATTTTATCAATTACAATAGCATCAAATTTTTCATTTCCAAATAGTTTTTTTGTATTAAGAGAATCAACATTTTCTGAGTCAAGTCCAAACTGTCTGATAGTACATTTATTACGCTTGAAAATTTCTGCGGTAGAATCATCAGATGCTCCAAATTCAAGAATTTTTTTATTTTTTCCGATCATGGTCGATTTGATATCATTGACAATATCCATATTTTTTATATCGAATTCAGACATTCTAATTTTATGTAGTTAGTTTTACAATATTAATATCGCTATGTTTTGATATCAGAATATTCAAATTTATGAGTAATTGCTTATAATTTTCTATACATAAAATCAGGCAAAGTAATCAATTCAATACCAGACGGTCCAGAGTGTCTTCCTTTTCCAGAAATCATGTGTATGTATCCATCTTGTTCTACACTATTTGGGTCAAGTTGGTTACAAAATTTAAATTTCTTCTGACGTGTATTATCATCAAAACTTCCGTAATGTAAAATTTTAACATTACTACGAACCATCTTGTTAAATTTTTTAATGTTATTCGGTACTTGTTCACAATGTGCATTCCCACTGTATTGGGTTTTGTTTATACGAAGTTCTTTCTGATTTTTGCCTACTCTAAATAACCGCGGTTGCCAAGTTTTACCATAAAGCCCATCGTATCTAATTTTATTAAACTGATCCCAAATAGTCAAAAATTGAAATTCAAAAATTTTTTTTTCGGGATAAAAAACATTTAATTCTTCAGAGAGAATTTCTTTGGAATTTGGCATCAGTATCTCATCTCCATCCAATGATAAAATAATGTCAGGTTTTCTTTTAAGAGCCATTTTCAGAAGTTTATTTCTGTCGCGTGTTTCATCAAAAGGTAAACCTTCTTGATGATTAATGTCAACAACTTTTGAGAATTTCTTGCAAATACTTAGAGTGTCGTCAGTAGAACCATCATCTAGAATAACAACCTCTGAGCAAATATCTAAAATAGATTCTAAGGATTTCTTTATCCATTTTTCCTCATTTTTTATCCTGTATGTTACTATAATATTTGGAAGATCCATTCTTCACAATTTTTTATCATAGAGAAATATATATTTTAGATTTTCTTTATTCATTTAGACCTCAAATAATTTCTAGAAATTCATATACAACGTTATTTTAATTGCGTTATGGCAAAAGTGTTACTAGTAAATCCACCATTTTATCGTCTTTTAAATTCACATTATAATGCAAATTCTTTGGGTATTGCTTATGTTGCAGCTTATCTCAATTCACGCGGACATGATGCATGGCTATATAATGCTGATTTCTTAAATAATAACACTTTTCTTAAGCAAAAAAATCTTTTTGAAGGTTTTGATAATTACAAAAAATTCTTTGTGGATGATGAAAATGAACTCTGGAATGAAATTGCTGATAAAATAATTGAATTTGAAGCAGATTGGGTTGGGTACACATCTTATACTGCTAATATTTCTGCAATTGAAATAATTTCAAAAAAACTAAAACAAAAAAGACCAATTATAAAGCAAGTTATTGGTGGGGTACACGCAACATTAGATCATGAGATACTAAACAAGCTAATCTCAATAGACTATAGTATTCAGCGTGAGGGTGAACATGCTATGTGTGAACTGGTAGAAGGTAAAAATCCAAAAAATATTCAAGGAGTTGTATCACGTAGTCAAAATGGATTAATTTATAATTTTGATGCTGGCGTGATCCAAGATATTGATAACCTTCCTTTGCCTGAAAGAGATAAATTTTGGGGATTAACTTCCGAAGAAAAATTAATGGTAGATGTTTCTTATATCTGCAGTATACGTGGTTGTCCATATCGATGTAATTATTGTGCATCACCAGCTCATTGGAAGCGTGATAAAACACAATATCGTTCACCAAAATCCATTATAGATGAAATGCTATATGTGAAAAAAAAATACTGGAATATGAAAAAAGAATATGACTTTAGTGCATCATCTAATGTAAAATCAAAAAATGAATTAATAATAGAAGACAATTCAACAATTTATTTTGTTGATGATATATTTACCGTGCATAAGGAAAGAATAAAACAGATTCTCCATATGATCATTGATAATAAACTAGGGATGAAATGGAAGTGTGAGGCGAGAACTGATCATTTAGATAAAGAGATTTGTCAGCTAATGAAAAAAGCTGGATGTATACGTGTAAAACTAGGATTTGAATCTGGTAGTGATCGTATTTTAAAAATGATTGAAAAGGATGAGACTACTGATGATATGAGACATGGTGCTAAATTGTTAAGAGATGCAAATGTTCCATATACTGGATATTTTATGGCTGGTTTTCCAAGTGAGACAGATGATGATCTAAGACAAACAATTGAATTTGCTAAAGAAATTAAGGCTGATTATTATTCTCTCTCAATTCTTGCACCATACTATGGCACAAAAATGTACTATGACATGATTGAAGAAGGTTTTGAATTAGATAAGAAACCTTGGGAGTATTTTTTTCATCAGACAGGCGACTTGATGGTAAATCATAAAATTTCGCGACAAGTTTTGATGGAATACCTTGCTTTGAGTGATTTAAACAGTGTTAGAAAGGGATACATCTGACATTAATATAATGAGGGATCATCGAGTACAGTTTTATATTTTATGTTAAAGTAAGAAAGCTAACTTGGATGATGACAACGCAAATTTTGTTAAAGAAATTTATAAAAAACATCTTAATCGTGAACCAGATGAGGAAGGCTTTCAGTCTTATCTTAACAAATTAGAGATGGGAGAACTATCACAAGAAAAACTGGAAGAAGTTTTTAAAAATTGTACAGAGTATAAATTAAACAAGATTA
>Ga0310121_10004319_pt1 | contig 12593 bp, 11 predicted proteins | sample CB27_Tmax_986_MG_FD_203504 | JGI IMG/M metagenome (GOLD analysis project Ga0310121, IMG submission 203504) | Marine microbial communities from Western Arctic Ocean, Canada - CB27_Tmax_986 | ecosystem: Environmental > Aquatic > Marine > Oceanic | place: Canada: Western Arctic Ocean | collected... | reverse complement strand
CACCTCAATTAGCGTTGCGCCCAGTTCCTTGGCGACCAGCGGCAGGCGGGCCGCCGGGTTCACCGTGCCCGAGGTGCCGACCAGCAGCATGCAATCGCAGGTCTCTGCTTGGTAGCGGCAGGCTAGAAGCACATCTTCCGGGATGGGTTCGCCGAACATAACCGTGTCCATCTTGATCACGCCGCCGCAGTCGGTGCACCTGGGAGGCAGGCTACCGAAATGATAGCCATCTCGTGGTTGCCGGGAGCCGCAGTCGACGCACCGGAGCCAGGTCCGGTTGCCGTGAATCTCAAGCAGCGACTGGCTACCCGCTTCCCGATGGAGGTTGTCCACGTTTTGGGTCACCACGCACTGCAGCAACCCCAAACGCTCCATCTCCACCAAAGTGTGGTGACCGGGATTGGGCGCAGCTTGGTCCACCGCAACCTTTAGCTCGTAAACGGGGTCGCCAGGCTGGTCTTCATTGCGGAACCGGGCCTCCCACCATCCTTTGGGGTCACGGACAAATTCCCGGTAGGACAGGTTGGTGGGTTCTCCGTACTTCGTCCAAAGGCCGCCGGGCCCCCGAAACGGGGGGATCCCGCTCTCGACGGACAGCCCGGCTCCAGCCAACGCAACCACATGCTTGGAACGCAGGATCAGAGAGGCGGCTTGATCCAACGATTGGGACAGTTCGGCGGTTAGCTCCAGCATGATTATTTGGATATATTAACCGTGCCAGAGATGTCTTGGAAGAACGCGATGCGGAATGGAGGGATGATGGAAGACCGGCTGCGCCGGCCGCTAGACCGTGGGGGGAAAGGCTTCATGGCCAATCAGCGGAACGAAGCGGCAGGGGCCAAGCATTTGCAGAGAGACACCCTCCCCGGTGCGGAGGGCACAAACCAATTCCTGTTGGTCGCGGTCGCCGACCGGAATCACCATCCGCCCGCCGACCGCTAGCTGAGAGATCAAGGTCAGAGGAAGGCACGGCGCGGCGGCCGAAACCACGATGGCATCGTAGGGCCCGCGCGAGGAACAGCCCAAGCTCTCGGAAGCCTCTTCAACGAGAATATTTTTGTAACCGAGATCATCCAATCTATCCCGCGCCTGTTGGGCCAGACGCCGAACCAATTCCACGGTGACTACCTTGCCCTCGGGGACCAACTCGGCCAGCACGGCCGCCTGGTAACCGGAGCCGGTTCCCACCTCCAGCACCTTGTCCGTCGGCTGCAGGCGCAACGCCTCGGTGATCAGAGCCACGACGTAAGGCTGGGAGATTGTCTGTCCCGAGCCGATGGCCAAGGGAATGTCCAAATACGCCGAGTGGCGTTCTTCGATGGGCACGAACACCTCTCTGGGCACACGCTGCATTGCTCGCAGAACGGACTTCGACCTGATACTGTGTTTCAGGCTGGGAAATAGCCCCTTCCGGTCCGAGCAAAGTTTCTTTTCTAAATCACGCTCTATCATCACCCCAAATATAACATCATGTAATTCGGGCGGCAATAATCTATCCAGACGCGCTATCCAGACACGTATCCGGTTTGTACCGCGGACGGCTGCGAGGGCTGATTGACTCCAACAAACCCGTATGCTAGCCTGGATTGACTTTAGAGGGGGATGTTCAGTTTCTTAGAGAATTTTACAGATTTTCTCAGCGATCCTCCGCCGAACCAGATACGACTGGGCTTGATCTAAAAATGGTAGATATTCAAACCACTGAAGGCCAAATCACCGACAAGTCCCAATGGCTTTCCCTTCGAAGTGCCTGCCATCTGCTTGACGTCAGTGACACCACCCTCCGGCAATGGGCCGACAGCGGTTACGTCCGCGTCTACCGCACGCCTGGCGGGCATCGCCGATTCCTCCGGGACGACGTCGAAGCCTTCGCCAACGCTCCCGGCCAGGCACAAGAGCAGGGCAGGGAAGACGCGATCGAGGGCTCGGCGCTCCGCAAGATTCGCCGGCGCCTAAGCCGCGAAGACATGGTGAAACAGCCTTGGTACCTGAGCGTCGTCGAGGAAGAGGGCAAGGTGCGGATGCGGCTCTTCGGACGCCGCCTATTGTCTCTTTTGTTGCAGGAGACCGGACCCCGCCGGCGCAGGCAGGAATTGTTGGAGGAGGCCAATCTACTGGGCCGGGAGTATGGCACCGAGATGTCCGAAAGGGGTGTGACCCTGAAGGACACCATCGAAGCCTTCGTATTCTTCCGGACCATGGTGTTGGACTCGACCAACCCCGGTTCTTGGACCAGGATAATCGAGGCTGCGGACCGGGTGCTGGTAGGTGTGGCCGATTCGTATGAAAAGTCCGGCGAGAAATCAGGCGTCAAATCCAAAAATTAGTTTAGAGCGAATGCACAGGGTAGAAACAGCCCTTTCATATCAGACAGGAGGACACACAGACTGCGATGGATATCACCGACCGCAAGCTGTTGAACAAGATTCAGGGCCCCTTCCCCATGGTGGACCAGCCGTTTCAGGAACTGGGCGAAGAGGTTGGTATCAGTGAACAAGAAGTGCTGGATCGTTTGACCGAACTGAAACGCACCAATGTCCTGCGCCAGATCGGCGCCATCTTCGATACCCGACGCCTAGGCTTCAAGACCACCCTGGTAGCCATGGCCTACGAGCCGGAGCAGTTGCATCAGGCAGCCCTTGAGATCAACAAGCACCCCGGCGTGAGCCACAACTACGCCCGAGAAGGCTCTTACTACAACCTGTGGTTCACTCTGGCCGTGCCACCAGATCACGACCTTGAAGCCACCGCCCAGTACATGTCCCGAAAGACTGGGGCATTGGAACAGCGAATCATGCCCACCAAGCGGTTCTTCAAGATTGGCGTCAACTTCGACATGGTCAAACAGAAGGGCTCGTCCTTCAATTTCAGTCCCGACGGCTTCGACAAAGACGCCGCCGAGTCCTGGAACACGGCAGTGCCGATCACCGACGCGGAGAAGAACGCCATCCGCGAGATGCAGGAAGATCTTTCCTTGATCCCCCGTCCCTACGACGATTCCGCCAAGCGGCTGGGCATTACCACCGGCGAGTTGTTCGCCATGGCCAAGGAATTTCAAGACCGGCGCATCATGCGGCGCTACAGTGCCGTGTTGCACCACCGCCGCTCGGGCTTCAGAGCCAACGCGATGATCGTTTGGAAGGTGCCCGAGGAGCGTTCCGAGGAAGTTGGCATGATGATGGCCGGGCACGACGCCGTGACCCACTGCTACGAACGCCCGACATTCCCCGACTGGCCGTACACCCACTTCACCATGGTCCACGCGACCACCCCCGAGGGCTGCGAGGAGATCAACAATGAGATCAGTGAGGCCACCGGGATTACCGAGCGACTGGTGTTGTACAGCACCAGAGAGTACAAAAAGACCCGGGTCCGCTATTTCGTGCCGGACTACGACGAATACCTCGAATCAGAACACCCCGATGCCGCGATCACGGCTTAACGCCACGGCTTTAGATATAACAGACAGATTATGACCACCTTTTATCCCGTTTTTCTCAATCTGGAAGGACGACGCTGTGTCGTCATCGGCGGCGGCCAAATCGCCGAGGGCAAGATTCTGAAGCTGATCGATTCCGGCGCTAGCATGAATGTAATCAGTCCCGATGCCACCCAGGCCATCCGTGACGCCGCAGACCGTGGCGACGTCGAGTTGAACCTACGAAAGTACCAAGCCGGCGACCTCCAAGGGGTGTTCCTGGTCATCGCGGCCACCAACGACCAAGTGGTCAATCAGGAGATATTCGAGGAAGCGGAAAGCCGCGGCATCCTGCTGAACGCCGTGGACGATCCGCCCCGGTGCTCTTTCATCGCGCCTTCGATCGTGAAGCGCGGTCCGGTGACGCTGGCCATCTCCACCGGCGGCGCCAGCCCCGCCTTGGCCCGCAAGCTGCGGGAGACCCTGGCCGATTCTCCAGCCTTGGATTGGGCGGACGCCGCCAGTGTTGTGTCCAAGGCCCGGAAGACGATTAAAGGGAAACAGGTTGCCTTGGACCCTCAGCGCTGGCAGTGCTGCTTCACCCCGGAGCTTCTGGCTTTGGTCCGGTCTGGCCGCGAGGACGAAGCCCTGAAAAAGTTGCTGGACGGTCTGTTGGGCAAGGATACCGATGGACGGTGCTCGAACATCAGCGAATGCGTTTCCGGCGGCTGCCAAACCCGGAGCCAAGAATTCAACCAAAAAGCAGGTAGTTCCACACTCAGCCAGGGTCGCGTAGCCCAGACTACCGGGGACTAGGCAGGTGGTTTCAGGCAGTTCAGATCGCCGGACCATAAAGGTTGGGAGCCGGGGCAGTGCCTTGGCGTTGATTCAAGACAAAGTGGTCATTGGATGCTTGAAGGCCAACAACCCGGACCTGGATTTTGAGATTGACACTGTCCGAACCCGGGGAGATGTCGACCAGACCTCGCAACTTGCCGGCATGGGTCTGGGCATCTTCGTCAAAGAACTGGAACAGGAACTTCTGGATGGCAAGCTAGACATCGCCGTCCATAGCCTGAAAGACATGCCCACCCAATTGGCCGAAGGCCTGGTACTGGGCGCGGTATTGTCCCGGGAAGACCCCCGGGACGTGCTGGTAAACCGGTTCGGCTGCACTCTGGAGGAGATTCCGGGGGGCTCCAAGATTGGCACCAGCAGTCCCCGCCGCGCCGCCCAATTGAAGAAATATGCCCCTCAAGTCGAGGTTGTCTCCATCCGGGGCAACGTGGAGACCAGGCTGCGCAAGGCACAGGGCGAAGAGGCCGACGGGGCAATCTTGGCCGCCGCCGGAATGATTCGCTTGGGACTCCAAGACCAGATTACCGAGTATCTATCTGCCCAGAGGTTCGTGCCGCCACCCGGACAAGGCATCCTGGCGGTGGAGGCGCGGGCCGACGATTTCCATATATTAGAATTATTGGCGGGCATCGACAACGCAGACACCCGCCACGAGGCCACCGCCGAACGCGCCTTTCTATCAAAACTCGGCGGTGGTTGCAGCGTACCGGTGGGTGCCTTTGCCCGTTGCATGAAGGACAAGATGCTCATGACCATTTACATGAGCTCCGAAGACGGCGCGAAGAGTTTCACCACCAAGATTGAAGGTTTGAAGCGAGACCCCTTACAGTTGGCCAGCGACGCCTACCTGGCCCTGGTGGAGCGGGGCGGCGCGGAATTGGTCGCCGCTGCAAGGGCGGCCCAGGCTTAATTATTCGCCCTCATGGGCATTTTAGGTGCAAGTATTGACCGGTAAAGTCTATCTGGTGGGCGCCGGACCGGGCGACCCCGGACTAATCACCGTTAAGGGCCTGCGTGCATTGGAGCAGGCCCAGGTGGTCGTTTACGACCGGCTGGTGGACCCAGTGCTGCTGGAGGCCGTGCCCGAATCCGCCGAGCGTATCTTCGTGGGTAAGGCCCGGGGCCGTCAGCAATTGACTCAGCCAGAGATCAACCAACTGCTGGTGGACAAGGCGGCCCAGGGACTCAATGTGGTGCGCCTAAAGGGCGGCGATCCCTTCGTATTTGGACGGGGCGGCGAAGAAGCCCTTGAACTGAAGGCGAACGGCCTCCCCTTCGAGATTGTCCCCGGCGTGACCTCCGCCATCGCCGGTCCGGCCTATGCGGGTATCCCCGTGACCCACCGGGGCATCGCAACCACTTTCACCGTGGTTAGCGGCAGCGAGGACCCGTCTAAGTCCGAATCCACCGTCCCCTGGGAGATCCTGGCCAAGAACGGCGGCACCCTTGTGGTGCTCATGGGCTGGGCGTCTCTGGAAAAGATTCTCGGCACCCTGCAGAAAGAAGGCCTCCCACCCACCACCCCGGCGGCCCTGGTCCAATGGGGCACCTGGAGCGACCAGCAGACAGTCACCGGCAACATCGAAAACATCTTGGAGTTGGGCAAAGACGCGGGGCTGACTCCTCCGGTGATTACCGTCATCGGGGAAGTGGTAAACCTCAGAAAGGAACTGGCTTGGTTCGACCAGCGCACCCTGTTCGGCAAGCGGGTGCTGATTACCCGTTCCCGCTCCCAAACATCCCGGCTGCGCGCATTGCTGAACCAGGCCGGGGCCAACGCAGTGGAGTTGCCCACCATCCAGATCGGCCCGTTAGAGGACTTCTCAGAACTGGACGCCACTCTGGCCAAGCTGCCGGAATACGACTGGGTGATATTCGCCAGCGCCAACGCCGTAGAGTCGGTCTTCGAACGGCTGGAGTCCCAGGGCAAAGACGCCAGAGCACTGGCCGGAACCACCATCGGGGCCATCGGGCCAGCCACTGCCCAGGCCCTTTCCAAGAGGGGAATCACCGCCGACTTCGTCCCTAGCCGTCCCGTTTCAGAAGCAGTGTTGAAGGAGTTGTCGAATCGGGACTGGAACGGCGTTTCGGTACTGCTACCCTCCGCCGACATCGGCCGCGAGGAACTGGAAAAAGGATTAACAAAGATGGGCGCCAAAGTCAACCGCTTGGCCGCCTACCGTAACGTGCCGGTCGAGGGCGTAAGTGATCTGGCCAAGGAAGCTTTTATTGACGGCGTCGATGTCGTAACCTTTACCAGTTCCTCCACCGTGCGAAACTTGGTCGAGATGCTGCGCGGAGACCTGACGGCCCTGGAATCGAGCTTCATCGCCTGCATCGGCCCGGTTACCGCCGCCACCGCCCGCGAACTGGGACTGCGTGTGGACCTGGAAGCATCTGAACACACCGTTGACGGTCTGGTAGATGCGCTCACCAAGCATTTTTCCACCGGCGAGTTTTCCCGCACCTAGCCTAAAGAGCCTAAGGAGAAGCGAGTCATGACCAGCTTTCCCGACTCACGGTTGCGCCGCCTGCGTGGCAGCGAGCCGATGCGCAACATGGTCCGGGAGACCCGCCTGACGGCCAAAGAGTTCGTTTACCCATTGTTCGTGGCCCACGGACAGGGAGTCAAGGAACCCATCGAGCCCATGCCGGGCCAGTTCCAGATGTCCTTGGACGTACTTTCCGAGGAGGTGGGAGAAGCCGCCGAGTTGGGCATCCCATCAGTGTTGCTATTTGGACTCCCCGCCGAGAAGGACCCGCTGGGGACCGAAGGCTACGACCCCGAGGGCATCGTGCAGGAAGCGGTGCGGATGATCAAGAAGAACCATCCCGACATGATGGTCGTCACGGACGTCTGCATGTGCGAGTACACCGACCACGGCCACTGCGGCGTTATTGACAACGGCAAAGTGGACAACGACCAGACGCTGGAACTACTCGGCAGAACCGCCGTTTCCCACGTGCAAGCAGGGGCCGACCTGCCTGCTCCGTCCGCCATGATGGACGGCCAGGTCTGGGCCATCCGCCAGGCACTGAACAGCCACGGCTACGACGACACCCCCATCATGGGCTACGCGGCAAAGTACTCGTCCGGGTTCTACGGGCCGTTCCGGGTGGCCGCCAACTCCACGCCCCAATTTGGCGACCGGAAGAGCTACCAGATGGACCCGGCCAACGCCCGCATGGCCATGCGGGAGATTGAAGCCGACATTGCCGAAGGCGCCGACATCGTGATGGTGAAACCCGCCCTGGCCTACCTGGACGTTATCAGGCAGGCCAAGGACCGGTTCGACCTACCATTGGCCGCCTACAACGTCAGCGGCGAGTACTCCATGATCAAGGCCGCCGCCCAACAGGGCTGGGTCGACGAGAAGACTGTGACAATGGAAGTCCTAACCTCCATCAAACGGGCCGGGGCCGACACCATCCTCACCTACCACGCCAAGGAAGTCGCGCGGTGGCTGCGAGAGATGGAGTAAGCACTTCTAACCCATCACTCGATTGGCCCGTCCCTCGATTAGAAAGTAATCCCCCAGTCCAAAAGACCAAATAAACTCCTCCAACCCAACATCAATTCAATCAGGACGCTGCATGCAACTAAGCAAATCGGAAGCACTATTCGCCCAGGCCCAGCAATACATCCCAGGCGGCGTTAATAGCCCCGTCCGGTCTTTCCGGGCTGTGGGTGGCACTCCGCCATTTATCGCGCGCGGCAAGGGAGCGCGGGTCTGGGACGTGGACGGCACCGAATACATCGACTACCTGGGCTCTTGGGGGCCACTGGTCCTCGGACACTCCCATCCGGCGGTGGTCGAGGCTCTGAAAAAGACTGTTGAAGGCGGCACCAGCTTCGGCGCTCCCGTAGAACAGGAAGTTGAGTTGGCCAAGATGCTCTGCGGCAGCCTGCCGTCAGTGGAGATGGTCCGGCTGGTCAACTCGGGCACCGAGGCCTGCATGAGCGCCATCCGGCTGGCCCGGGCGTTCACCGGACGCGACAAAATAATCAAGTTCGCCGGCTGCTACCACGGCCACGCCGACGGCCTCTTGGTCAAGGCCGGCTCGGGCGCACTGACCCACGGCATTCCCACCAGCGCGGGAGTGCCTGCGTCCTACGCCAGCGAGACACTGGTGGCCGACTATAACGACATCGAGTCGGTAGAAAAGTTCTTCCTGGCTAACCCCAACGATATCGCCGCCATCATCATCGAGCCGGTGGCGGGCAATATGGGCGTCGTTCCTCCGGCTCAGGGGTTCTTGGAGGCCCTGCGGAAGATTACTCAGGACAACAGCGCACTGTTGATCTTCGACGAAGTGATTACCGGCTTCCGGGTCGGGCCGAATGGGGCACAAGGCCTCTACGGTATAACCCCGGATATCACCACCATGGGCAAGATAATCGGCGGCGGACTGCCGGTGGGCGCCTACGGCGGGCGCAAAGACGTGATGGAGATGGTAGCTCCCCTGGGGGCCATGTACCAGGCAGGCACTCTATCCGGCAACCCACTGGCTGTGAGCGCTGGCATTGCCACTCTAACCGAACTGCAGAAGCCAGGAACATACAACCGGTTGGAGACCCTGGCCCAACGGCTGACCGACGGCCTGACCAAAGCCTTCCAGAAGGTGGAGATGCCCTCCACCATCAACCGGGTCGGCTCCATGTTCACCGGGTTCTTCAATCCCGGCCCGGTGGCGGGCCTGGCCGACGCTGAGGGTTCAGACACCGCGATGTACGGCCGCTATTTCCATGCCATGCAGGAGCGGGGCGTTTACTTCGCGCCCTCCCAATACGAGGCCGGGTTCGTCTCCACCGCCCACACCGAGGCGGACATCGACGCCACGATTGCCAAGGCAGAGGACGCGCTTCGAAGCTTACGCTAGGCCCCTGACACGAATCAAATAGAAAAGGCTCCCCAAAAATCGGGGAGCCTTTTTGTGCTGTTGTTATTTGGGTCTTGCTTACGTGCCGTAGCGGGCGGCCGAGTGTGGGTCACTGTATTCGACGCTCTTGGTGGCCCAGAATGCGGCAGCGATCGTGTCACAGGTCGCGACCAATTCTTCGCACTTTGCCATGTCAACATTCTGCTTGCACTGGCCGGCCAGCTTTATGGCGGCGTTGAACGTCCCGTGCAGGTCGAAACCGGCGGGAGTGTTCGGCCATGCGTAATCGGCCCAGAGCACGGCAAGCTCGTGCTTGCAGGTCTCGGCGTGCTGCTCTTTGACTTCCACGTACCGGGCCAGCTTGTTAGCGTAGTCCGTGAACGCGGCGGCGTCATTTCCATCGGGCCGCTCCAATGCCTGCATCCTTAGAACCATCTTCTGCACGGTTTGGGCGGCTATCTTAGCCGAAACGGGGTCGTAGATCCCACATGGGATATCACAATGGGCTTGAGCAATTCCTGGCTTGAACCAGCTTATAGGGTTAAACATCGCAGCCTCTCCTGACTACAGCTGAATTGAAACAGCCACCAGAGTAATCAATATTCGGTGGGGGCGCAACCCCCGCTCCGCGCCTGACTTAGCCTCACAAGCGTACCCGTCTTGTATCCGCTTCCCATGGGCACTTATAATTTAAACGCCCGATTAACTGCTCCACCAACCAGGAGCGCATCGATTCATCTTTCGGCACCAAGGAGATGACCCCGTGGCCACAACTACCAGACCCGCCCACATGAAACACCGCAGCAGCGAACTTACCGACGACCCGCAGCGTGCGCCGGCCCGGGCTATGTTGATGGCCATGGGCCTGACCCAAGATGACCTAAAAAAACCTTTCGTCGCCATCGCCAATCTAGCCAGCGACGTTACCCCTTGCAACGTGCACCTGGACCGTTTCGCCCAGGCAGCCAAAGAGGGCGTGCGTGCCGCGGACGGCGTGCCCTTCGAATTCGGCACCATCACGGTTAGCGACGGCATATCCATGGGCACCGAAGGCATGAAGACCTCGTTGGTCAGCCGGGAGGTCATAGCCGATTCCATAGAGTTGGTTACCTTCGGCGAACGCATGGACGGCCTGATCACCGTCGCCGGGTGCGACAAGAACATGCCCGGCTGTCTGATGGCGATGGCCCGGCTGAACGTGCCGTCCATCTTCATGTACGGCGGGTCGATCATGCCCGGCCAGTTCAAGGGCAAGGATGTGAACATCCAGGACGTATTCGAGGCTGTAGGCGCCTACGCCAAGGGCGACATGACGCTGGAAGAGCTGACCGCGTTGGAGTGTGTGGCCTGCCCCGGCGAGGGGTCCTGTGGCGGGCTATTCACCGCCAATACCATGTCCACCTGCATTGAAGTACTGGGGATGTCCCTACCCGGCGACGCCTCCGTTCCGGCCATTGACCCCCGTAAGCTGGGTGAGGCCCGGGACGTAGGCCGGGCCGTGATGCGCCTCCTGGAAGAGGATGTGCGTCCGAGGGACATCCTAACCAAACAGGCTTTTGAAAACGCCATCACCGTGGCCGTGTCCATGGGCGGCTCCACCAACTCAGTTCTGCATCTCATAGCCATCGCCCGGGAGGTTGACCTTAAACTGACGCTGGACGACTTCGACCGCATCAGCCGCAACACTCCTTATATCGCCGATATGAAGCCAGCGGGCAAGTACCTGATGGCCGACCTGAGCCGTTACGGCGGCATCGCTCTGGTGATGAAGCGACTGCTGAACGCTGGATTGCTCCACGGCGACGCTATGTCGGTAACCGGCAAGACCCTGCGAGAGAACGTAGAGGCTGTCGAGACCGTCGATGACCAGCCGATTGTGTACCAGATCGACGCGCCGCGCAGCCCCACTGGAGGGTTAGCAATCCTACGAGGCAATCTGGCGCCCGACGGTGCAGTGATTAAGGTCGCCGGGCACCAAGAAAGAAAGTTTGAAGGCCCAGCGCGGGTCTTCGACCAGGAACCAGCCGCCTTCCAGGCCATCCAACAGGGCGAGATCAAGGCTGGGGACATCGTCATCATCCGGTACGAAGGCCCCAAGGGCGGGCCAGGTATGCAGGAGATGTTATCAGTCACAGCCGCGATCGTTGGGCAAGGGCTGGGCGACGATGTGGCACTGGTCACCGACGGCCGCTTCTCCGGCGCCTCCCACGGACCCATGGTCGGTCACGTGTGCCCCGAAGCTGCTGTGGGCGGACCCATCGCACTGCTGCAAGAGGGCGACATCGTCACCTTGGACATCCCGAACCGCCTGTTGAACGTGAAGCTCACCGAAGAGGAGTTCACCGACCGGCGGAGCAAGTGGCAACCGATTCCGCCCAACTACACCACTGGCGCCCTGGCCAAATACGCCAAATTGGTCTCATCCGCCTCGGAAGGGGCAGTGACGCACTAAAAGCCACCAAATGAACTCCAACGCTCGATGACGAGTTGGACACATGCCGGCAGATCCGAAGGACTACAACGACATAGAACTTGAGACCATCGCGGATTTGCGGGCCGAGGGCCACGATTCCTTCGAGGAAATGGCCGGGCCGCTGCGCCGCCGCATGGCCGCAAAGACCGGCCAGTCTACCCGGCTCACGCCGTGGTTGGTCCGGTTCACCGTGGTGGTGGCAAATCTGGCCGCAGTCGGCCTGTTGATTTTCGTGAAGTTGGCTAGCTAATCCGGCAACTTTAGGTTGGCCCTCGAGCCAAGATATTTGGGAGATAGATAAAGATGGCTACGGAAACCCGGGATTACGGAAAGGAAGCGATCGAACGTCACCGGGAAACCCGGGGCAAGATTAGCATCGCCCCTAAGATGAAAGTTGAGACGTTGGACGACCTGTCCATCGCCTACACGCCGGGCGTCGCCGCCGTCTGCATGGCGATTGCGGCGGACAAATCCGAATCCTTCCACCTCACCAACCGGGCCAATACCGTAGCGGTCGTGACCGACGGTTCGGCTGTATTGGGCCTGGGGAACATCGGCGCCGAAGCAGCGATGCCGGTGATGGAGGGCAAGTGCGTCTTATTCAAGAGTCTGGCCGACATCGATGCCTTTCCAATCTGCCTGGCCACCCAGGACAACAACGCCATCATCGGGATAGTGCGTAACCTGGCCCCCACATTCGGCGGCATCAACCTGGAAGACATCGCCGCACCCCGTTGTTTTGTCATCGAAGACGCCCTGCAAGAATTGGGCATCCCAGTGTTTCATGACGACCAACACGGAACAGCCATAGCAGTCCTTGCCGGAGTGATTAACTCCCTGCTAGTCACCGGCCGCAAGATCGAGGACACAAAATTCGTGTTCGCCGGGGCAGGCGCCGGAGGCATCGGCTCCACCAAGCTACTGCTGGACCATGGGGCGACCAACGTAACCTTGGTGGACAGC
>Ga0310121_10004318_pt1 | contig 12593 bp, 7 predicted proteins | sample CB27_Tmax_986_MG_FD_203504 | JGI IMG/M metagenome (GOLD analysis project Ga0310121, IMG submission 203504) | Marine microbial communities from Western Arctic Ocean, Canada - CB27_Tmax_986 | ecosystem: Environmental > Aquatic > Marine > Oceanic | place: Canada: Western Arctic Ocean | collected... | reverse complement strand
CAAACCAAGCAAAAGCTCATTCCGCTCAGAAACGAAAGAAGCGTGATGTGATTTGCAGTGATTTGCAGACGGCTCAGCAGTGTCAGCAAAGGCATGAGCGCGCGCGCGGAGTCGTTGAAATCGGAGCATGCCGGTTCGCTCGCCCTTGGCGTAACAATCGGCGACCAGTTTCGATTCATCTTCCATCAGAGAAATCACCTTGGATTTCGAATTGTAATATTTCACTACCCAGATGCTTTAACGGGGCTCCACTATTGTAGAACACCAGTCCCTCCAGTTCATAACCCTTGATGACCGTATGGGTATGTCCAAAGAAAATGCGCCGGATTCCACGGTCGGGAAGTAATTTTTCGTTCTGTAAATAGCGAGTCAGGTGCTTGCAGATACGGTGTTCCCGGTTGATCAGCCAGTTGATGAAAAGGGGCAACCGCAGCAGGAATACCAGGTTGTACAAGCTGTTTTGTAGTCGTCCCCGTTGCCCGTGGCTTGACCAAGTGGAACGCCGGTGTTCCAGGGCCTCTTGGCTGGGCCTGCTGTGCACGACGTCACCGTGGAGAAACAGCGCATCGCCCTGCTGGTACCAGTACTCAAAAACTTGGATGTGCTGGTTGGTTTCTGCGAGAAGGTTCAAACGCGTGAGGTAACTGGGGGTCCAGTCGTGGTTTCCGATCAGGTAAACAATTTGTTTGCCACGGTGACGATCGGAAAAACTTTGGAACCACTCAAGGGCTGCCTGTTCGGTATGTTTTTGATCTGGCAGCCGACTCCATTTGAAGTCAACGATGTCGCCGCCTAAAACAATTAAATCCGCGTTTCCCGCCGCTTGTTCTAGATTTGGAAGAATCGAGTCGACGACGGAGCGATCCGAGAACATGTGGAAGTCTGAAGTAAAGATGCCACGTCTGGTCATGACTCGCGTTCATTATGATCGGTGCTAACGGAACGCGGCGGTTCCGGTGCACGATGAGCCCACCGGCGTGGTCCAGTGCCTCCTGGTGGGATGAGGCCACTTGTCTCAGCGGCCAAAATGGGACCGCTGGGAATCGAACTCGCATTCTGACTGACGGCGATTTTAACCGTGGCACGGCTAGCGGCAATCCCTCGAATGTGTGCGGCTTCCGGTGGGGGGAATTTTACATCTGAACGTTAACTTCCGGCGCGCGGAGGAATTGTAAGCTGGCTGGAAGGGAATCAGAGGTGGGGCAGGGGACCAGGTCCTGTCAGGGCTACGGGGAACACCGTGATTTGGACAGGAAAGAATCGATGATTCCACCATTTTACCGTGTAGCAGATCATGTAAACTGGTATCTTAGGTATCTGTAGTGGTTGAGGATCGAAGCGTGTCCATCCGATGTTGTATCGTGTCTCTTGTCGTCGCCAGTGTGTTGCCGTCGATCGTCCGGGGGATCGAGGTTGACGCCAGCCTGGAGCACTTCGAAAAGAAGGTCCGGCCACTGTTGGCTGAGCATTGTTGGACTTGCCATGGTGCGGATGACCCGCAGGCTGGTTTGCGGCTGGATAGCGGTGCAGGTGTGCAGCGTGGCAGCGAGTTCGGACCGGTGGTGATCCCGGGGCGGTCGGATCAAAGTCGTCTCGTGCAGGTAGTTCGCCGTACGGGCGACATCAAGATGCCTCCGGACGAGGCCCTGAGTGACAGCCAGATTGCCGATCTTGTGGCATGGATCGATGCGGGTGCGACTTGGCCGGCAGCGACGCCAACTCGTGCGTCCGCGGCACCCGCCAACGGTTCGCTCTTTACTGAGGAAGAAACGTCGTATTGGGCGTTTCAACCAGTGCGTGACCCGGCACCCCCTGTCATCAAGGAAGTGGACTGGGTGCAGTCCGATCTGGATCAGTTTATTCTTGCCAAACTTAAATCCCAGGGTCTCGCCCCGGCCGCGCCGGCCGATAAACGGACACTCCTGAGACGCGTTACTTTTGACCTGATCGGTTTACCACCCACGCCCGAGGAGATGGCTGCCTTTCTGGCGGATGAATCCACTGGTGCGTTCGCCACGGTGGTCGAACGGTTGCTGGGTTCCAGGCACTATGGAGAACGTTGGGGTCGACGTTGGCTGGATGTTGTCCGCTACGGTGATACCGCAGACATTCCCGGCCACATGTTCTCGTTGTATGCCTACCGGTATCGTGACTACGTGGTGAACGCTTTCAACCACGATAAGCCTTATGACGACTTCATCGTCGAGCAACTTGCCGGTGATTTGATGGAATCCGTCAGCGACGAAGGCCGGAACGCCGAGCGCGTGATTGCTACGGGATTTCTGATGCTGGGTCCTAAATCGATCACCGAGATCGATAAAGAGAGAATGGTCATGCAGTTGGTTGAAGAGCAGATTGACGTGACCAGCCGTACATTTCTGGGATTGACTGTAGCTTGCGCCCGCTGTCACGATCACAAATTCGATCCGATTCCGACCCATGACTACTATTCACTGGCCGGGATTTTTTATAGTACGCAGTCGATGTTCGACCGGAAGCAGGTCGACTCCAAATGGATGGAGCGACCCTTGGAGCATGTTCCCGGCGAATCCGGTCCGGTGATGGTTTTAGCAGTTCAGGATGGTGAACCGAAGAACCTGAGGGTAAACATCCGGGGCAGTCACCGCAATTTGGGTGAGGAGGTGCCCCGAAGGTTCTTGCAAATCCTTGCCGGTGAGAACCACGATCCGATCGAAACGCAACAGAGCGGTCGCCTGGAACTGGCCCGTTGGATTGCCCGGGCCGACAATCCGTTGACCGCCCGGGTCATGGTCAACCGCATCTGGCAAGGGCATTTTGGCAGGGGGCTTGTCTCAACCAGTGATAACTTTGGTGTTTCCGGCCAGCGGCCAACGCATCCGGATCTGTTGGATTGGCTGACGTCTCGGTTCATCGAAAGCGGCTGGTCTGTCAAGGCCATGCACCGTCTGGTGTTGAATTCGGCCACTTACCAGCAAGGTAGCCAACTGCCAAATGTGGAACCGGGTCGATCTCGTAAGCCAACAGTCGTTTCGCGTTCGGTACCCCCGGTCGATCCGGAAAATCTGTTGCTATGGCGCATGAGCCCGCGACGACTTGAGGCCGAAGAAATTCGCGATGCGATTCTAGCCGCTAACGGCCAGCTCGATCCGACCTTCGGGGGGACGTTACTCGGCGATTACGCTCGTTACGTGGACACCTTTGTGGATATCAAGCGGGGGATTCTGGCGACCCAGCTGATTGGTCGAACCTTTCACCCCTACTTCAGTCGCCGCCGTAGCATTTATCTCCCCATGGTGCGGCAAAGGATTCCGGAAATCTTCCACGTGTTTGATTTTGGTGATGCCAGCACTGTGACAGCCAAACGCGGCGAAACGACCGTTGCACCGCAGGCGCTGTTCATGATGAACAGCTGGTTTGTCCGCGAGCAGTCATTCCATCTGGCCAAGTACCTGATCAGTCTGGATGGTGTCAGCGATGAGGACCGTGTCCGGATCGCGTATGAGAGGCTTTTGAGTCGCCCGGCCACGGACGGGGAACTCGCCTCCGCCATGGAGTACGTGAGTCGGGTGCAGGACAGTTTGGAAGAAGCATCCCCCCCCGGCGAGCAGCATTTTTCGCAGGGGGCCACCCTGACGGTCACGGCCCGACGTGCACCGCACCGTCGCGCGGTTTATGAGGAACTCAAGCCGGTGCTGGAGAATCCCAGTGGAGTTCGTTTGAGAATTTCGGCGACCGCGTCGCCTGAGGTTGCTACCGATCTCGAGGGTAGTCCGGAAGCGTGGGAAGTCTTTTCTCCAGTCAGCGCGACGATCGAAAACGGCACCTCGCTGGAGATTGCGGAGGATGGGACCGTCATCATTCCCGGGGACAACCCGACCAATAACTTTTACCAAATTGTTGTAGAGACACGGCTGCAGCGCTTGGCGGCGGTGCGACTGGAAGTGCTGCCGGATCCGGAACAGTCGCCAGAACGTTCGATCCCCGACCTTTTTGTTTTGTCGGAATTCCAGGTTCATGCGTCGCCACGTGTCGATGCGAATCAAGAGTCAAACGAAAGTCGGGCGATTGCCTGGCAGCATGCGACCCTCCTGCTTTCCACTGGCAATCAGAGTGCCATGCCCCTCATCGATGACAATCCTGCTACGTATTGGCACATCGGTCCCAATCGTGATCAAGCGGGTGTTGTTGTTTTTGAAACGGCTGATCACCGCGTGGCCGCCTGGGAAAGCTGGTGCCGAGCCATGTTCTGCTTGAATGAGTTTGTGTATCTCGAGTGATACGCGAAGCGGACCAGTGGTGTAAAATGTGAGTGACAGGAATAGAGATGCTCCAAGTCAGTGCGACCGCTGAAAGCTTTCAACTGGCAATCCGGTGGCGTTCCGCCAGGAACAACTTTTGACTGAAGGAATACAAGACATGACCAGCTATTCCGAGACGCCTTCTGCCGCCGGCTTTCAAGCCGCGAACCTCTGGACCAGTCGTCGTGACATGTTGCGTCAGGTTGCCTGTGGATTTGGTCACGTTGCCCTCTTGGGATTACTGGCCGATTCAGCGCGGGCCGAAACGGGCGCTGGCGGTACCATGAATCCGCTGGCACCCAAGCTCTCGCCACTGGTTTCCAAGGCCAAGCGAGTGATTTTCCTTTTCATGCATGGTGGGGTTTCCCAGGTCGATACGTTCGACCCCAAACCGATTCTGACGGCCAGGGACGGAGAGCCATTACCCGCTTCGTGGCGCCCGCCGGGACTTCCGCTTGGTCAAAACGTTGGTCGACAGAAGGAACTCAAGTTGATGGCGTCACCGTGGAAATTTCACAAGCATGGAGAGAGCGGGATCGAGGTCAGTACGCTGTTTCCCCACGTTGCCAGTTGTATCGATGATCTGTGTGTTGTCCGTTCATTGTCGCACGATTTCGTCACACACGCTCCGGCGGGCCAGGTGATTCACACCGGTTCGGGTGTGTTCAAGTGGCCGAGTTTCGGGGCCTGGGTCCAATACGGTCTGGGGACGGAGAACCAGAATCTTCCAGGGTTCGTCACCATCTGCCCTCCGTCATCCGACGCCGGGACTTATTTTTATGGATCAGCATTTCTGCCGGCCGCCTACCAGGGTACAGCACTGGGAAAAACGACAGGTCGTGGTCGTTCGGACGATAGCGTGTTGGCCCAGTTTTCCAACTTGCGTCCGTCAGGTGCCAGGTTGGACATTCAGCGGATGGAACTGGATTGGCTTCAGTCACAGAATCGCCAACACCTGGAGCGAGCCAGCTACCATCCTCCATTGGAGGCCCGTATCGAGTCGTTCGAACTTGCTTTTCGCATGCAGGCTGCCGCGCCTGAAGTGGTGGACTTTTCACGGGAGACAGAAGAGACGCGGTCCCTGTACGGCATCGATCAGGGAGCCACCGACAACTTTGGTCGCATGTGCCTGCTGGCGCGACGGTTTTCCGAGCGGGGAGTCCGTTTCGTTCAGGCGTCCCATAGCTATAAATGGGACCAGCACGGGGGCCTCAAAGCGGGGCATCAACGCAATGCTTTGGAAGTGGACCTTCCCATTGCTGGTTTGCTTAGGGATCTGAAGCGTCGCGGCCTCTTCGATGAAACGTTGGTGCTGTGGGCCTCGGAGTTCGGCAGGACTCCGGTGGCCGAAAGCAAGGACGGTCGGGACCACAACCCCTACGGCTACAGCATCTGGATGGCCGGTGGTGGTATCAAGGGTGGAATGACGTACGGTGCTACCGACGAAATCGGGTTCTTCGCGGCGGAAAACAAGATGACGATTCACGATCTTCATGCCACGATTCTTCACCAATTGGGCTTGGACCACGAGCAACTGACCTACCACTACGGTGGACGCGACTTCCGTGCGACCGACGTCGACGGCAAAGTGATTCATGACATCCTGGCTTAAATGCCAAACGTGTCATCCTGCCGACCGAGATGTTTCATGGAATCTACCCCGGGATTTCAGCTTCTTGCGGCGTCTCCCAGCAAACATCACAGCCCGATGTCTCTTTCGGGAGTCCCGGAGTGGATGACCGCTTTCTGGCGTCATCGCAATGCAGTATCCTGTCTACTCCTTTCGGAAGGATGTTTGCCGGCAGTTGATACCAGGAGCAGCGCCCGAATTTTTGTCATCGATCGGTATCGATGTCAGCGGGCAGGCCTCCCGGGCGGCCTTGACCAAAAAGTCGCATCATGTTGAAGTTTGATCCGCTCGACTACGCCGTCATCGTCGGGTACCTGCTGTCGGTGCTGGTGCTCGGCCTCTATTTCTCGCGCCGTCAGAATTCGCTCCAGGAGTATTTTCACGCCAGCGGCACGGTTCCCTGGTGGGCGGTGGGTATATCCATCGTGGCGACCGGTCTCAGTCCGATCTCTTACCTGGCCGGACCGGGTTGGATTTTCCTGAAGGATAGCCGCAATTCCCTGGTGAGTTGCCTCTTGGGGCTGGCGCTGGTGCCCCTGACCGCTGCCGTTTGGATACCGCTCTGGAGTCGCTTGCGGGTGTTGTCCATTTATGAGTACCTGGAACTTCGGTTTCATCCTTTGATGCGGTTGTTGGGTGCTTTTCTGTTTTTGATGCTGACCACGACTTGGGTTGGAACGGCACTGTCGACCGCAGGCTTGGGATTCGAAAAGGTGACCGGCTTTAGTGCCATCGGGTGTATTGTTGTGATCGCGGTCCTGGGAACGGCCTACACAATGCTGGGCGGGCTGCGCGCTGTCATCTGGACGGATGTTGCTCAATTTTTTGTTTTCATGGTGGGATATGGAGCGATTCTCGTTGTGCTGTTGAAGATGTTTCATTGGCAACCGCTGGAAATCTACCGCATCGCATCGGAGACCATTTCCAGCGAAACCGGGCATCCGCATACTCGTTTGATCTCGTTCGAATGGAGCACCACCGTCGAGGCCACGTTTTGGGTACTCCTGTTCAGCAGGGTCATGTATGCGATCAGCTGCGGTGCAGATCAAAGGGAGGTTCAGCGTTGGCACGCCAGCGGTTCCCGGCGAGCGATGGTCAAATCAATTTTCAGTTCGTTTGTCTGGCTGTTGCTGTTCTTGCTGATTTCGGTGCCCGCATCCTGGGGTTTTGTTGCTTTCTACTCCCAGCACCCGGAGCTAAAGGCGACGATCCAAAATGTTCCCGACCAGGTGCTGCCTGATTTTGTCGTACGGAATCTGCCTCACGCATTTCGCAGTTTGATCATGGCGGGCGTACTGGCGGCATTGATGTCGTCGTTTGATTCGGCGCTGAATTCCATGAGTAGTGTCGCGGTCAACGACGTTGTCCGCCGATATCTGGCACCTCGCGCCACGGAACGGCGGCTGGTCTTGATTGCGAAGGCGTTAACCGCCGTTTTCGGCATCGTCGTTATCGGCTTTGCACTGTGGCAACTGCGTCATGAAGACCAGACGGCCCAGGAAAAAATGACCAAATTGGTCAACGTCTTTATTGCGCCGATTCCTTCCTTGTTCCTGCTGGGAATGTTGTCTAAACGGACAAACACACCAGGCGTTCTCATCGGAGCGATCGGGGGCATTACTTTTGCGATTGTGTTCAACGGCATTCCCGGGATCCTTGAAAAACAGCTGGATTGGTTTAACTGGATGTGGATCGCGGGTTTGGCAACCATCGTCAACATCATCATTGGCTACCTGGCCAGCTATTTGTTTGCACCACCGTCCCCGGAAAAATTGGAAAAGATTTTTCAGAATTGATCCCGACGCCTGGAGTTCGACCGATGGTGAAGTCCCCAACCCGAACCGGGAGCAGTTGCGGAAAAATTTTGCGTTTCACCAAAATAGGTACTGCTATCCATGACAGAACGGACCTGCTACACGAACGACTGGCAACGCACGAACCCCGACATCGTGATCCACCTGCCTCGCTGGCCAGGTGGAACGGATGAGTATGCGGATCATTTGCACGTCGAATACACGGCCAACGGTGATCTATTGGCCATCTGGACCAACGGTACGTATGAAAGCTCTTCCGACGTACACATGGTCTGTTCCCGCAGCAGCGATGAAGGCCGGACCTGGTCACCGCCGGAGGTTCTGGAAAAACCGGTTGCCCCGGGCATGGTACCTGCCCTGGCGTGGCCGGTCTTCAGTCAATCCGGACGCATCTACATCTTCTACAACCAGAATTTGGGGATCGGTGAAGACGGCAGTCGTTGGCAGGGTGTCATCCGCTGCAAGGTCTCGGATGATGACGGTTACAGCTGGCAGAACGGTGGTGTGGACATTGAATGGCGCCACACGAAATACGATCACCCCGATCCGTCCGTGGGGCGCAACTGTATCGTCTGGCAGAAACCGATCCGTGATGCCAGGGGCCGTGTGATTTCCGCCTTGTCTCGCTGGAGCAGCCGGATGGTCTACCCGCGACCGGTTGGTGGTAACCGCCATCATTCGGACACTGGCTGCGAATTGATGCGTTACGACAATATCGATGAGGGTCCCGATCCCAGGGACATCCAGATCACTTGGCTCCCCGACGAGCCAGGCACGATCCGAGTCTCGCCGCAGATCGAACCGGAGGCGTCGCGCGGATACAGTCTGGCTGAAGAACCGGCCATTGCCCTTCTGCCTGACGGACGGTTGTGGATGAATATGCGGACCGTGACCGGCCGCATCTGGTATACGGTTAGCGAAGATCATGGCCATTCGTGGCGTCCGCCCGCGGTGCTGCGCTACCGCGACAACGGTGCCGAGGTGCTGCATCCCAAGTCGCCCGATCCGATTTACCGCACGGCCGATGATCGCTATCTGCTTTTTTATCACAATCATGATGGCTACGCAGACGGCGCGATGGGTCCCTGGGATATGGATGCCCGTCGACCGCTGTGGATGACGCTCGGTGAGTTTCGACCCGCTGCTCACCAGCCGTTGTGGTTCAGCGAACCGAAACTGCTGTGCGACACGCAGAAAATTGGTGTCGGCGTGACCGGGCTGTTCTGGTTGGCGATGTACGCCAGTTTCACCGAACGCGAAGGAAAACGCATCTTCTGGTACATCGACCGCAAACATTTTGTGCTGGGACGCTACATCACGGACGAGCTGATCGCGGACATGAAACCGCCAGTCTGAATCACGAAGCGATCCGTCCACCCGGTTGGGGAACTTCGGTTCCGGGGTGTCAGCAAGGCGACGAGGTATCGCCCCGACTCTTGACTCTCCGGATGGAACTCGACCAGAATGCTCATGAACCTGGACACCACTGACGGAGGTACCCCGAATGATGCGTCGCCGCCAGTTCCTCAACACGGCCTTTCGCTCCGCCGCCGGACTTTCACTGAGCGCGCTGCCGCTACGTGCCATTGCCGCGCTGGGAAGGTCGGCCCGTGAACTCAAGATTACCCGGATCGAGCACTATCCGGTCGTTCCACCCTACCACGACTACAACGCCGAGTCGCTGTTTCGATATCATGGCCGGGCGGTCCAATCGCGCGAGATCTATGTTCTGAAGACCAATTCCGAGCTGGAAGGTATCGGCGAGTCGTGGGGAGGCTGGAACTCCGAGTTGTTTCAGAAGTACATCGGTACCAGCCCGTTTGACTGGGTGGGGGACCCGGCCAATCTGCCGATGAACATGCCGATGTACGACCTGATGGGCAAGTTTCTCGAGCTGCCGATGTGGAAACTCCTGGGGCCGAAGGTTCGAGACTGGATACCGGTTTCCGCCTGGACGGTATCCCAGCATCCCGACGCGATGGCCAAAGAAGTCGAAAGTGTTTCCCGGCGAGGATATCGCTGGCTCAAATACCATATTGATCAGATTCAGAACGTTGTTGACCAGACGGCGGCGATGCAGCAGGTGGCGCCGCGCGGTTTCAGGACACACTACGATTTCAACGCAAACTCGAATGTAAAAGCCATTTATCCGGTCCTCCGGGAACTGGAGAAGTTTCCGATCGTGGGCCGGGTGGAAGATCCGATCCAACCGACAGACCGGGAAGGCTATCTCCTGCTGCGTCAGAAGTGCAAAATTCCGATCCTGCTCCATCACGCACCGCCCACGTGTATGCTGGACGGGACCTGCGACGGATACATGGCGGGTCACGCTCCGATTGGGACGGCGATCAAGACGAGCATGATTGCCGAGGGGGCCAACATCCCCTTCATGCTCCAGAACGGCGGCGGCACGATCAACCAGGCCTTTCTGGCGCACCAGGTCGCGGTCTTCAAGATGGCGACGGTCGACCATGTCAATCTGTGCCATCTCTGGAAGGAGGATGTTACCAACGAGCACATGCCGGTGGTCGGTGGCAGTGTGCAGGTACCGCGCGGCCCGGGGCTCGGCGTGTCGCTCAATCGGACGAAACTCGAGGAACTCGCTAGGGTTTCCAAGCCGGTGTACCGACCATTTCTGGTCCATATTCGCTACGCTGGCGGGCCGACAATCTACGCGCGTCACGATCCGGATCAGCCGGGTTCGACCGACGACCTCCGCTATCTCGATCGCCTGTTGGCCGGGAGGAACGCGCCCGGACCGCTTCCGGGATATGCCAACCCGGTCGTCTCGAACTTTCTCGGCCCGCGGACTGCCGGTTTCCAGGAGTTGTGGCGAAAGACGGCTGACGGACCGTATGTCATTCCGGATGCGGAGTGACTGCCTGGAGCCAGGCCTTAGTCCAGTGCAATCGGGTAGGTATTGAATCGGCGCAAAGTTTTAAAAGGGACAACTTGCATGCCTGTTTATCACGAAAATTTTGAAGCGGGCCCCGGCGGATGGTTTGGCTACCAGGACGGACCGGGGCAGAACCAGAAGATGCTCGAATGGTCGCCGGGCCGGTTGACTTCACGCAGTCCGTGGTGGATCGACTACAATCACGCCCCCCCGGGCGCAGGCTATTTTCACATGCTGTTCTGCTTGAACACCTTTGGACCCCAGACCGAAGGGACCAGGGAGGTGGGCGGTCCGAACGGGTTCATTGACAACAAGTGTCCCATCGATTTCACCGGTGCCCGAATCAGCGCCCGGCTCAACGGTGAATTGCGATCCCAGGGGGCGCAGCTTTGCGTGCTATTGCAAGGAGTTGTTGATGGCATCTGCAGCGGGTGGGTGCAGACAACCGATACCCTGGAAGTTCACCAGCAGCAGACCGAGCAGTCGGTGGTTCTCGACCCTGATCCGGCGGGCTGGACGGCGCTGGGTTCGCGACATAATCGCACGGACATGTATGGTGTGAAGCCGCTCGAGTCGGTGCTGGGGCACGTGAGTTCGGGAATCATGTTGCTGCTGTTTCCCGTCGAGGTTGTCCCCATGGGTGCGATCCAAGGCGACATGCATCAACTGCGCCCCGGTCGTGATTACCCGGTGTGGCGTCATAAACTTCCCGAGGGTTACGTCACGCTTCACGACATGAGCATCGAATTGCCGTGACCGGAACAAAAGGCAAGAGTGGTCGGCTGTGTCTGATCTCAGATCCCCAGCAACGTTGACCGGATAGAACTCGCCAACAGCTGTGAAAAACAGGTTCCCTGCCGAAGCTGCTTTGCCGGGCCGGACGGAGAGGAAAGAATCGTTTGTTTCACTCTAGCGAAAACGAGACAGGGAAATTAAAATTTTGTGAGTTAGTGGTGTTTAAGTGAGAGAATTCAAACATCCTGGCCAGCGTTCAGCTGCCAGACCAGAAGTCACCGGCACGGTTTCCGGATTGTTCTGGCGGATGGTGCACACAGCGTTGCCGGTATTTGTGGCTTTTGTTTTTTGTTGAGGTACACGACCTTCGAGGTGTTGCAATCATGGAAACGCTGAAGTCTCGCCGCAACTTTCTTAAGACATCCGCCGCTGGCCTGGCCGGGGTGGGTTATCATCTGTCCCATCCGTTCGACCAGCGCCGCGCCTTTGCCGCTCCGAGCGAACAGCCGGTCGTTGCATTTGCAGGTTGTGGGATTCGATTTCATACGGCTCTGGCTCGACAGGCAGTCGAGTATGGTCCGTGTGCCGCCATCTGTGACGTGGACGCCTTGCAGTTGGGCTGCGCCAAGCAAATCATCAGAGCTCATTGCGATGGCAATGGTCGTCCGCTGGTTTTTGATACGCATGACGATTATCGTCGTATTCTGGATCGCAAGGACGTTGATGTGGTCGTCATCGCTACGCCCGATCACTGGCACACCAAGATTGCAATCGAGGCCATGCAAGCCGGCAAAGATGTCTATTGTGAAAAGCCTCTCACATTAACGATTCGCGAAGGGCAGCAGTTGTTGCAGGTCCAGAAGGCCACGCAGCGGGTTTTGCAAGTAGGAACCCAGCAAAGGACCGAGTACGACCAGATGTTCGCCAAGGCAGTCGCTCTGGTGCGCCATGGTCGAGTCGGGCAAGTAAAAAAGGTGACCTGCGGTCTGGGGGGCACTCGTGAGTGCGATGTGTTACCGGTCGTCAATACGCCCAAGTACATTAACTGGGATAAGTGGCTGGGGCAGGCGCCGATGACAGACTACCGGGAAGGAGCCATCCTGGATCAAGAGGGTTGGGGTTCGGGATTTCCGTTCAGTCGAACCCACAGGTATTTTCGCTGGTGGTATGAATATTCCGGCGGCAAGCTTACCGATTGGGGCGCACACCATGTTGACACCGCCCTGTGGGCACTCGAC
>Ga0310121_10004317_pt1 | contig 12594 bp, 6 predicted proteins | sample CB27_Tmax_986_MG_FD_203504 | JGI IMG/M metagenome (GOLD analysis project Ga0310121, IMG submission 203504) | Marine microbial communities from Western Arctic Ocean, Canada - CB27_Tmax_986 | ecosystem: Environmental > Aquatic > Marine > Oceanic | place: Canada: Western Arctic Ocean | collected... | reverse complement strand
TCGATGCACTTGGCGCGTTGCTCGCTAACCCCAACCAGATTGAGCCAAAGCGACTGGAGTCGCTGGTAACCGCTGACTTTTCCTGTGGCCCCTTCGTACCTGACCGACTAGACGAAGTTTTCGAGGATGCGGTCTTTGTCGTCCAGCGGCCCGCAATCGATCCCCAGTCCACCGAATCACAGTCGCCCGTTGGGGAGCGGCTCCATCTTGGCAATTCCTATCGCGGTACAAAGGGATTGGCCGACGCGATGAGCCGCGCGGTCACCCCACTTATCACTGTCGACCAGTTGCGTTTCGAGGCAAAGGTCTACCGTGTCCAACCGTCGGAAGAGGACATCACGACACACCAGTATGTGTCACTATCGGGTCGTACTTCCACGGGAAAGGTGGAGCAGCACGCAACATGGGTTATTCGCTGGGTGAGCGACCGCGATAGCACTGCCCCAAGAATCCAAAGAATCGACGTAGAAGCTTTCGAAAGGGTCTACACCAAAGTCGCGGGTGGACCACTATTTGCTGATTGTACGCAATCCGTTCTTGGCCAAAACAGCTGCTACAACGAACAATTGCTGTGGGGCGTCAACCACTGGCTGCAGCGGATTCCGGACCGCGACATGTTGACCCGTTTCGGAAAGCCGGGGATCGCACTAGGGGATGTTAACGGGGATGGACTGGAAGACCTTTATCTATGCCAGGAGCCTGGTCTGCCCAACCGGCTGTTCCTGCAGCAGCCCAATGGAACGCTGCGCGACGTCTCAGACGACTGGGGCGTGAACTGGCTGGAAGATTCGCGGAGCGCCCTGCTGGTGGATCTGGACAACGACGGCGACCAGGATCTCGTGGTGGCGATGGTGGGAAGCCTCATTCTGGCCTCCAACGACAACGAGCGGCGGTTTCAAATCCAATCCGTCCTGCCTACCAGTGAAGCCACCACGTCGCTCACTGCGGTGGACTACGACCAGGATGGGCGTTTGGATTTGTATGTCTGTGCCTATAATGCAGATCGGTCTTGGCAGGAGACCGGGTCGGCGCCGATCGGCACGTCTACAGCTCGGTTTGTCTACCATGATGCCAACAACGGCGGAGCTAACAGCTTATTTCGCAATGCAACAAGCGACGATGGCAATTGGAAGTTCGCTGACGTCACACACCAACTGGGGCTCGATGTCAATAACCGCCGCTGGAGTTTCGCCGCGGCGTGGGAAGACGTTGACAACGATGGAGATCAAGATCTTTACGTCGCCAACGATTATGGAGTGAACAATTTGTTCCGCAACGACGTGGAGGACGGTCAGCCGACCTTCGTGGATGTGGCAGCCGAACATGGAGCGGAAGACGTGGCTTCGGGAATGTCCGTCACCTGGGGCGACTACGACCGTGATGGGTGGATGGATGTTTATGTAAGCAACATGTTCTCCTCGGCAGGTAACCGGATCACATTTCAATCGAAGTTCAAGCCCGAACTGTCCATCGACCTGCGGCGCCGATTTCAGCGTTTTGCTCGCGGTAATACGCTGCTCCGGAACCTCGGTGATCTTGCCGCCAAGAGCGGACCACGATTCGACGATGTCAGCGAGGCGGCGGGCGTGACGATGGGGCGCTGGGCATGGGGCTCGAATTTTCTGGACCTGAACAACGATGGTTGGGACGACCTCATTGTTGCCAACGGATTCTTGACAACGGAAGACAGCGGCGACTTGTGAAGTTTCTTTTGGCGGCAGGTCGTGTCGCATTCACTCAATTCCGTAGACGAAGCAGATACGGAAGCACGCAGGGTGACACATCAAAACTTGTCATCCATGATGGTCCAGGGGCGTTCATTTAGCGGTCGTGAGCGGAACTGCTGTTTCCTTAACACCGGTGGGGACGCCGAAACGGTTGAACAGTTTGCAAACGTCTCTGCCGTCACCGGTCTGGATTACCCAGATGACGGTCGGGCCGTTGCCGTGGTCGACTGGGACCATGATGGTGACCTCGACCTTTGGTTCACCAATCGCAATGCCCCGCGCCTCCGGCTAATGCGGAACGACACGCCGCTGGAGAACCGTTTTCTGTCCCTTCAGCTACAGGGCAACGGCGAAAGCACCAATCGCGACGCCATCGGAGCTCGTGTTGAAGTGGTTGTGAAGGACGAGGGCGCCCGGCAGCTGATCAAGACGCTGCGCGCCGGAGAAGGTTTTTTGGCCCAGTCGAGCAAGTGGTTGCATTTCGGATTAGGCGATGCAAAAGAGGTGCAAGAGGTGCTCGTTCGCTGGCCGGTCGCTGGCGGAAAGGCTGAAAACGTTGAGCGATTCACCAGGTTTGAACTCGATGGTCGCTATCGATTGATCGAAGGCCGTGGCACACCACAGGCCGTCGCGCCCCGATCCATGGCGATTGCCCTTCAGCCGTCGGTAGTCGATATTCCGCCTGCAACCCGGATCGCGAGGATACCGGCGGTAACGCTGCTACCTGGACCGAGAGTGATGGCTAGCAGTACGGCAACCGGAAGAGTGGTTTCAACAGGCGCGGGCAAACCCGTACTGCTCAATTTGTGGGCAAGTTGGTGCCAGCCATGCCTAAAGGAACTCGCGGTGTTTCGGGATCGATCCGCAGAGATTCGGGCGGCCGGAATCGAAGTTATTGCCCTGTCGGTTGACGGTCTTGGGGATAACCGTTTCCATCACGCGGCCGCGGAAACCATTGTCAAGAAGTTGAGGTTTCCGTTCCACGCGGGTATGGCGAGTGAAAAGCTCATCGCGTCCCTGCAGGACTGCCACAACGCGCTGGTGGCACGCAACCAGCCTTTGCCGGTGCCATCCAGCTTCCTGCTAGATGGAGATGGTCGCATCGCAGTGATTTACAAGGGTCCCTTGTCGGTCGACGATCTGCTAGCCGACGTCAATCATTCGCAGGGCACACGTGCCGAGAGGTGGGCTCGTGCGGCTCCCATGGCTGGGCGTGTCATTGAACATACGTTAGTAACACGCACGGCAGACAAATTGGAAGGTATGGTGCACTTCCAACGTGGCAACCAAAATCAAAACCTGGGTCGCGCGGCCGAAGCAGCATACCATTATCGGTCTCTACTTGGCATAAAGCCTGATCACGTCGCGGCTCAAAACAACTTGGCTTGGCTATTGGCGACGCATCCAAACAGCGAGATTCGAAATGGAAAAGAAGCGCTCCGGTTGGCCACCGTCGCTTTCAAACAAGGGAGTGGCCAGGATCCGTTCGTACTGGACACACTCGCCGCAGCGCAGGCCGAAGCCGGCCGATTTACAGAAGCGGTGGCCACGGCGCGTAAGGCCATTGCAGCGGCACGATCGAGAGACCAAATGAAACTCGCCACGAATATTGAGGAGCGGATACGACTTTACCGGCGCTCCCAACCGTACCGCGATCCGCCCCATAGGGCGAAATAGACGAAGGGACGTTGACTGGCATTGACGCCGGTCGAAAACTGCGGCGCGGGTGTTGTGTCGCGGCGGTCTAGATTTGCAGCGCACAGATGTGCATCTTTGCAGGACTGGGAAGAGGGGGCTTTCGCCCCGATCTTTCCCAGTGTCGTATAGGACAGGTGGACGTTTACGATGACCGTAACAGAGGAGGCCTGACTCATGGAAAGCCTCCGTCTTTCTTCCCGTGCGGTTCCGGCAATCGCAAGATGATCTCCAGCCTCGATGTCTTGTCCACGCTGGTCCACGTGGAGTGACGCGGACTCTCACTTTTCCATAAGAAGATAGCTCAAGACATCCCTCAATTCCTCAGGAGTTTTCACCATTCCTTGTGGCATCGCCGAAATGGAAGATTCCTTTCGCTCCTCGATGTCTTCCTTCTTAATGAGCAAACGCTTCGCGTCTGGCAGCAACAGTTCCACCTCAGTTTGGTTTTCACTGGTGATTAGTCCCACAAGCACTTTACCGTCGACGGTGACAATGCTGCTGCTAATGAAAAAGGCAGAAATCTTCTTGCTCGGCAACAACACCGATTCCACCAAGTAGTCCGGCGTAAACCTGCGTCCCGCGTCCGCCAGGCTGGGACCACCCGTTACTGCGATGCTTCCGGAAACTGCGTGGCATTTCGCACAACCGATTGACGCGAACAGATTGCGACCTTGGACAACGTTTCCTTCGGTGGCCGCCTCATTCCAATTCACACTGAGGAATTCGTCGAGATTCGAATCCGTTGGTTCGAGCGTTGCGTTCTTAAGGCGTTGAGCGAGTGTCACATTCTCGGGTTCGGTAATCGCCGCCGCGATGCGCTCCAAAGCCCGAACGCGCAACGCGAAATACCCCTTGGCGCCGACTTGACAGCGAACCAGGAATTGGTTTGATCCTGCCTGTAACGCCAAGGACACTTTGCCCTCCGTCGTGGTGTCGTTTAACTGGCGAACCCTGTGCCAAACGGAACGACCGTTCTGCCACACCGCGCCGGCGCCGTCTGTCCCAAATTCAAGCCAGATTCGTTGCCGCACCGGACTCTGAATCTCAAAAGACGCATAGGTGGAATAGAGAGAGCCTCTAGACGGTAGATGAGACGAAAAGTCTCCATCTTCACGGAAGATTTTTTCCCAGCTAACCTTGTTATCCCCATTGCCGTAGGACGCCGTCACGTCGACAGCCCCTTTTTCCGGAGGGTGTCGTGTTCGCAGGTTGTGTGCTTCGCTTGCCGTACGTTTCGGATCTGGGAACGGTCCACACATCCAGATTTGTGAGATCGGAATCGATTTTGCCAGTGTCAGCCGGCCCTCGGTGGCTTCGTTGTGGACCTTGTCTATTAACGGCTCGCTGCGTTTGTCCTTCAGCAGAGATAGGAAGTAAGCTGCCTGGAGACGAACCGATTCGTCTAGGTCGTTGAGGCAATCGATCAACAAGTCAAAGTGCTGCTGGTGCGAGCTACTTGCCACCTGCCAATAATCGGCGATCGTATAATGGCCGATGCGCTCGAGCTTGCTGAGGTCGATGACTTCTCGATCGAGATAAATCTGTGGACCAACGGTTTCGCCAAGCTTGAGTTTTTCCGGTGGTACGAAATCCATTCGCGGCACGGTCAATTGACGGCCCAGGGCCAGCACCGCGGCAAGCCGACTCTTTGCATCCAACGAGTGAAGCAGCGTTTCCAATTCACCGACCGGCATTTTATCCGCCATCAGCCGAATTGCGGCCTGGCGTAGGTAGGTGTCGTCGCTGCGAGCTGGCCCCTCGACAACTTCGGACGGAAGGCGATCAAATCGAATCAGAGCCTCAAGGGCCTCCAGCTGTACAGCAGCAGAATCGTCGTTCAATGACTTTACGAATAGTGACCGCGATGCATTCAGCTCTGCGTGCTCTCCCAGCGCGCGAATCGCATGCTGTCGAATCTGTGCATCCGAATGCTGGGCCAGCGCCTGAAGCGTGCAGCCGGCGGCGTCAGACTTACTTGCCGCCGCCAAGTGAATCCATTGTGTTACGGCGCGGTTGTCTTTGATCTGCGAGTCTGACGGATTCGACTGCAGGCTATCAAGTGCTTGATCTAGCGCCGGATCACTTCGTCTCAGCAATTCCAAATGGGCCGCCTGCCGGAGTTGACACGATGCGGCGCCCAGGAGTCCGTAAAGCGCCGTGACATCAGCCTGAACGACATCGACGCCCGTTGTTGCAGGCGATATGTTGTCGGTCTTTGAAATAACGATCAGGTCGCTCTGATAAATGGGCGACTTTTCGTTGTGCTCCATATAGCAAACAGCGGAGAATATTCGTCCGCACGGCCCGACCGTCACGCCAACGGGACGGGCATTGCCTCGACAAGAAACTAGAACTTGCTCTTTGGCTCGATAAGTTGCGCCACTCGGCCACTTGGGATACGCGGCAAGCGTTCGCTGGCCCCAACGTGCCAGCAGTATGTTGTCGCGATATTTGGCGGGTAGGAGTGGTTCGTCGTAATACGATTGGCCGACCGGAACCGTGCGCCCCATTCCACCGTACATCGTTTGCAGAAGATCCTTGCGGTCTGGTGATTTGGTGACCATCCAGCCTCGCGGCCAGGCAAAGTCGGTTCCGTCTGTCACGTGCAACAGTCTGCCGGGAATGTACTGGGCCGGCATGCTCTCGTGGTCATTGTCATGAGAAAACAGGTTCCACTGGTTGTCAAAGGCGAGCCCGCAGGGATTTCGCAGCCCTGTCGCGACCATCTGAACCTTGCTTCCATCGGGACGTATGCGTAGGATCCCACCTTGGCCGTTGTAAGTGAAGTTGGCGCCGTCGGCGGTGTAGAAATACCAATGCCCCCAGTGGTCCGGACGTTCAAAGTCGCCGTAGTACCAAAGCATGCCACCGAACGACACGTAGAGGTCACCTTCAGGTCCCCATGCCAGAGCGTGCATTCCCTGATGCACGCCCCAAGACGGATCGGAGTAGCTGCCTGATGGCAGTCCCCACAGCAGCGGCTTGACGGTCAGATCTTTCCGCTTGATACGACCATCTGGCATTACGTAGGTCGTCGTGGTTGTCTGCACGTATAGGTCGTTACCTCGAACGGCGATGTCATAAACCCACGAATGAGACGGAAAGCGGTACAGCTCGACCGGTTTCTCGAACCCGCCTTTCCCGTCCGGATCGTAAGCGAACACTGCCTCTCGCGAACCGACAAACAACCGCCCTTCGGTGTCCGCGCATACGGACAGGAACGACTCTTTCTCAGACCGATCAATGACCTCCAGCTCCAACGCCGCATCCGGCACTTCGTAACTCGCTGGTTCGTCGCCGTGGGCGGTCGCGCCCAACACGGCCGTCAACAAGCAACTCGACGCAGTGAACACGAATCTCGTTTTACCTGGCACGATTATCTCCTTAGGTCGGAGTACACGCTTTAGCGTGCAAGAGCAGCCTAAAGGCTGAACTCCAACGGGGGTCACTGAAGAAGACGGGCTCTTCCAGCGGTGACTTGCGATAAACTGAGCAGAGTTCTCCAGGACGATAGTCGACTCATGCATTTCTCCAAACGACTCAACCTGCTTTCGTTACATAAACGTAAAACGCGTCGAGCGATCTCCCCTTTGCATCGATGAATCTGGCCGACAAACGCTGCGAGCCTTGCGGCAGCTTCACCCGGAAGGTCACACCTGCGTCATTTTCCTTCACAGCTTTCGTAACGTGTTGCTCACCAATGGAAAGTCGAGCCCAGGCAGCGGGGAAGCCTGTGCCGGGCGTTGTTCGAAAAGTGGGACGGCCATACACCTTCTCGCCAGCAGGAACGTCTGCGTGGATCGCGGCGTCAATCACCCTGGGCCAGCGGCGCAGTTCAACGGTGTAATCACCATCCGTGTTGACGTAAACCGGCCAGAACGCCGGACGGCGTTTGCTGTTGGATGCGTCGATCTTGTCGTCGATGCCGCGGATCCCATTCTGAAACCAGAACATGTGCCTACCGATGCAGTCGTGGTAACTGAGTGCGACCCAACTGACTGCTGGATCTCCAAGCGGAATCTCTGCGACATCCTTAAAAGTTGACTCTAGCTCCGCCCACAGGGCGTCATAGTAGGAAGTCAGCCGGGTGACCGCGTCCGGGTGATCGTGATAGACGTTCTTGGTTTGGCCGGGTTCCGCGTTGATGTCGTACAGTTCGGTGCCGCCAATGAGTCGCCATCGCTCGCTGAGCACTACGGTCTGGTTCCATTTCTTTGGCGGCCCGTTGGATTGGGCATCGGTCATGATGATGCGGTCGGGCCAATCCTGATGGTCTCCCTTTGCCAAGAGCGGTCGCAACGATACGCCGTCAAACTTGACGCTATCGGGCCGTGGAATGCCGCAAAGATCAAGCAGCGTGGGAGCAATATCAATGTGGGCCGTCAGCGTCTTAATCCGGCGCTCCTTAGCAAATCCACCATCCGGCCAATACATAAAAAAGGGAGCGCGATGGCCGCCATCATAGGCGCTCCCCTTGCTGCCTCGCATGCCGGCGGTGTATACCGTGTGTCCGACACTGGTGCCGTTATCCCCGGCAAAGATAAAGATCGTATTCTTTTCCAATTCCTTGTCTTTGAGATGTTCGCGAAGTGTGCCGACGTTTTCATCGATGTTCGCAATCATCCCATAGAAGTTCGCGACGCCTTGTGTCTTGCCTTTTGCGTAGGGCTCTGAGTAAGTGGGAGGGCAAATGTACGGCCCATGCGGCGCATTGGTGGGCAGATAGACAAAGAATGGCTTGCCCTGCTCGACGGAGCTGTCGATGAAACGAGTAGCCGCGGCAAAGAAAACGTCGGTGCAGTAATCTTTCATTCGGGTCGGTTCGCCGTTGTGGTAGTAGATGTCATCGACGTAACAGTTGTCCCAATAGTCGGCCAGCACTCCCACCGCGCCGCCGTAGTGGCGAAGAACTTCGTCGAATCCGCGATGTTCCGGTCCGTAGGGATAGTTGTCGCCGAGGTGCCATTTGCCGAACATGCCGGTCGCATAGCCGGCGTCATGAAACATGTTGCTCAGCAGGACTTCGCTGGTGCGCACGAACCAGTGGGGCTCAAGCACGTTATGAATCCCGGTCCTGTCCGCGTATCGACCCGTCAACAGCGCGGCCCGCGTTGGGACGCAATAGGGCGATACGTGATAGTCGTCCAGACGAATACTCTGTGACGCCAGCCTGTCCAGATTCGGCGTCTTGATCCATGAATTGCCGTGCGCCGACAGGTCGCCGTAGCCCTGATCATCTGTCATGATCAATACGACGTTGGGACTGACCGCCTTGTCATCCGCGCGTGCCGACGACGATGGCACGATATGGGCGGTCGCGCCCAAAGCGACCGTCAACAAGCAACTCGACACGATGAACACGAATCTCGTTTTACCCGGCACGATTATCTCCTTAGGTTGGAGTACACGCTTTAACCCAGAATGTCGCGAACGACTTTGCCGTGCACGTCCGTCAGACGATATTGCCGCCCCTGGAATTTGTAGGTCAGCCTTTCGTGGTCGAGTCCCAACAGGTGAAGCACAGTGGCTTGCAGATCGTAAACGTCCAGAGAGCCCTCGAGGTGCTTATACCCAAGTTCGTCAGTGCCGCCATGGATGAAGCCGCGCTTGACGCCGCCGCCGGCCATCCAGATGGTAAAAGCCTTGTGGTGGTCGCGGCCGACCTGATCACCTAATTTCCCTTGCAGCATCGGCGTGCGACCGAATTCGCTGCCCCAAATGACCAGCGTGTCGTCGAGCATGCCGCGCTGCTTTAGATCTTTGACAAGTGCCGCCGCGCCCTGCATCGTTTCGCCACAGAGACGGGGAATGGTCTGTGGGATGTTGACCCGGCTGCCTCCATGGGCATCCCATTCGCCGTGGTTGAGTTGCACAAAGCGCACGCCGCGCTCGACCAGGCGGCGGGCGAGTAGGCAATTGTTGCCGAAGCGGCGTTGCCCAGGCTCTGTACCGTACAGCTCGTGAATGTGCTTGGGCTCGGACGAAATGTCGATGAGGTCCGGCACGGACGTTTGCATGCGATAGGCCATTTCGTACGCCGAGATGCGGGTCTGGATCTCCGGGTCGCCCAGCAGATCATATTCCTGCTGATTCAGTGACCTGAGCGTGTCGAGCGCGTCACGGCGCAGCTTGCTGTCGATTCCACTGGGATTATTCAGAAACAATACGGGCTCCCCGTGACTTCGGAACTGAACTCCCTGATAAACGGTAGGCAGAAAACCGGGACCATAGCACTCCACCCCGCAACGTCCGCCGCGGCCGGTAGCCATCACGACAAATCCGGGCAGGTCCTGCGCTTCGTTACCCAAACCATAAGTCACCCACGCGCCCATCGAGGGCCGGCCGGAACGCGGGAACCCAGTGAACAGTAATAGGGCCGCTGGTGAATGATTGAATTGTTCCGTATGCACACCGTGGATCATACAAATGTCATCTGCAATTTCCGGCATGTAATGGCCGACCACGGACGACATCCACATTCCCGCCTGACCATATTGCTTAAACTCAAAGAGTGGTCCCAACAATTTTGCGTCGCCGTTGATAAAGGCAAAACGCTCTCCTTTGGTCAGGGATTCCGGGACGATCTGATTGTGAAGTTGCTTGAGCTTCGTTTTATAGTCGAACATGTCGAGCTGTGGAGGCGCGCCGACCATGTTCAGAAAAATCACACTCTTGGCGCGCGGCGCGAAATGCGGCCGCCTGGGAGCCAGAGGCTTGCGTGTTGCTGCCACCGGATCGGCGCAAAGATTGCGTGCCAACATGGAACTTAGCGCAATTGCACCGACGTTGAATCCCGCGCGCCCAAGGAACTCGCGGCGGCGCAGCTTTGTGACAATTTCGCATTGATTGTGCATTTCATTACCCCTTCGTAAGGGTCGCATCCATATTCAGTAGGGTGTTGGCAACGACAATCCACGCCGCCAGGTGTACGTTATCCACTTGGGAAGGCGGTGTAAGAAAAGCGCTGTTGATCAGATTGTCGACCTGTTGCGGATTCGCCTTGTAGCGCGCCAACGCATTTTCAAAGAATTCTTGCAACACCGTTTGTTCGATCGACGTCGGTGGCCGCGAAGCACACAGTCGAAAACCGTAAGTCACGCGGTCCGGCGTCTGGCCATCGATACGCATCATGCGTTGTGCCAGCCCCGCCGCCGCTTCTAAGAACGCTGGATCGTTCATTGTATTGAGTGCTGCTAACGGCGTGTTCGATCGTTGGCGGCTCACCGTGCAAACATTCCGGTTTGGTGCGTCAAAATTGCGCAGCATGGGATGCAGGGCCGTCCGCTTGTAGTAGGTATATATTCCCCGGCGGTAGCGATCCTCACCCGTGCTGGCCGGCCACTCTTTTAAGCCGGCTTCGATGAAGAGGCTTTCCCAAATCGAGTCCGGCTGCGGTGGATAAACGCTCGGACCGCCAATCTTGGGCGACAACATGCCTGCAATCTCCAGCGTCAAGTCGCGGACCATTTCCGCTTCCACCCGGAATCGAGGGCCGCGCGTAAGAAGCTTGTTGTATCGGTCATGGTGCAGCTTTTTCAGGGTGGTGGCCGAGGATTGCTGGTAAGTCGCCGACATGACAATCGTGTTTAATAGCCCTTTGAAATTCCATTTCGACTGAACGAAATCCGCGGCCAACCAGTCCAGCAGTTGCGGATGCGTGGGCAGGTCGCCTTGCACTCCAAAATCCTCACTTGTATTGACAATTGCTTGGCCAAACATTACCTCCCAAATGCGATTGACCGTGACACGTGCCGTTAGCGGCTGGTCCGGGTGCACAATCCATCGTGCCAGCGTGAGTCGGTTCCGCTGCTCCTCCTGCAAGGACAACCCGTACACCTTTGGCACGTCGGGCTGGACCTCGTCGCCTTTTGTGAGGAAGTCGCCGCGAGTCAGGACATGTGTCGATCGCGCCGGGCCCTCGTGCATCACCATGGTTGTGGTGCTATTCTCTTTCGTGAATTCATCCATTTCTTGGCGGGCCTTCTGGTATTCCGCTCGCGCCGCGGCTAGCTGGGGTGTCGTGGCAATAAAGTGCTTTCGTACTAGTTTCCTTTGGTGTGGATTTCGTCTTGCCGGGTCAACAGCAAGCGCTGCGCGCAGCTCTGGCGGCCGAAAAAGTGTTGGGACCTCAGCGCTTTCGGTCACTGACAAGCGGAACCGACCGATGACGTGTCTGGGGTACCTCGACTCGTGTTTCAAATTGACAATTAGCGATGTCCCCCGTTTAACCTCGACCGGGGAGGCAAATGTGAACAGTGCGCTGCAGTTTTCTCTGCGTATGTGTCCTTCGGCCGACCATCCTGAAGTCGTATTTCCGTCTATTGCACCGCCGATGGGATGGCCCTCTTGCGAATGGTCGGCTACGGCCCCTGAGATTTCAACTTTGGTCGCAGTGTCGGCGTCGGAGTCGTTAACGAACACTTCAAACTCCGTTAGCACCGTGTTACCATTCTCACCACGGCTGTGGCTTCCATTTGTGTGGCTTCTGTGCGTCAGCAGCTCCAGGCGAATCGCTGTGAGCTTTCCGGTGGGGGGATCTGCGACAATCGTGTAGTTGTCGAAGTCGGGGTTGGCACCGGTAGCGCGGACTGACAGATCGGCTTGCTTCCGGAGAGTTGTAGCAGCCGAGGAAATCAGCCGGTCCGGATCAAGCGTCAGCCAAGTGACCGATGGTTCATTGGTGATCGCCTCGCGCGTTTCGACTTCCCACTTCTGTTGTGCCGCAAATACTTCCGAATTATCGGCCGGTTCTGCCATGGCGCGCAATCGCTCGACTTCCGACTTGTGGCGTTCGAGTTCACACTCGTCGCCCAGGAACAACGAGAGCGTTTCGGATTCACCGCCGGTCGCCCGCTCGGTCGTATTGTTGAAAAACGCGTAGATTTGATAGTACTCGCGCTGCGAAAACTCATCGTACTTGTGATTGTGACACTGTGCGCACCCGAGTGTTGCCGCCAGCCACACGGTGAACGTGGTGTCCACACGGTCCTTTATCGCGGCATCCTTGAACTCATCATCCTTGCTACCGGCTTCCGTGTTGATTGGGAGCGATCAGTTTAATTGTGCCAATATCGATCAACTAGAGGTTACCAGTTGGGGTTCAAGTTTGACCTGCCCAGTTCAAGGCGCATGACGATCCCCATCCCGGCACGGCCTTTTTTCCGCGGAG